>Ga0308159_1001437_pt1 | contig 34277 bp, 31 predicted proteins | sample PhyCR1_FD_201040 | JGI IMG/M metagenome (GOLD analysis project Ga0308159, IMG submission 201040) | Phyllosphere microbial communities from UC Gill Tract Community Farm, Albany, California, United States - DLSLC.R1 | ecosystem: Host-associated > Plants > Phyllosphere > Unclassified | place: USA... | reverse complement strand
GCCGGTCCGGCGGACCGGCACCGGGCCTCCAGGCAGTCACGTCCACCACGTCGCGCCGCACCCCGGGGCGTTGCGCTCGGCGCGTCGGGCCGCACCCCGGGGCGGTCGCGCTCGGCGCGTCGGGCTGCGGCCTGGGGCGGTTGCGTTCGGCGCGTCGCGCCGCGGCTAGAGTGGTCCGCATGCCCCGGGACGAACACGGACACCTGACCGCCGGCCGCATCTCCCCGCACCGCGCCGTCCCGAAGGACATCGAGCGTCCGGAGTACGTCGGGAAGGTCGAGCCCCACGAGCACGGTCTCGGTGACACCTACACACCGGACGAGGTCGAGCGCATCCGGGTCGCCGGACGCATCGCGTCGCAGGCCATCGACGCCGTCGGCGAAGCCATCCGCCCCGGTGTGACCACCGACGAGCTGGACCGGATCGGGCACGAGTTCGTCGTCGCGCACGGCGCCTACCCCTCCACGCTCGGGTACCGCGGCTACCCGAAGTCGCTCTGCTCGAGCCTCAACGAGGTCATCTGCCACGGCATCCCCGACGACACCGTCCTGCAGGAGGGCGACCTCGTCAACATCGACATCACCGCCTACAAGGACGGCATGCACGGCGACACGAACCGCACGTTCGTCGTCGGGCAGGCAGCACCCGAGGTGTCGGACCTGGTCACCCGGACCGAAGAAGCACTGCGTCGCGGCATCAGGGCCGTCGCCCCGGGCCGGCAGGTCAACGTGATCGGCCGCGCGATCGAGGCGTACGCGAAGCGCTTCGGCTACGGCGTCGTCCGCGACTACACCGGACACGGCGTCGGTCGGGCGTTCCACTCCGGCCTGATCATCCCCCACCACGACGCACCGCAGTACGACACGGTGATCGAACCCGGCATGGTGTTCACCATCGAACCCATGCTCACGCTCGGCGGCATCGAGGCCGACATCTGGTCCGACGACTGGACGGTCTCGACCCGTGACAAGTCGTGGACCGCGCAGTTCGAGCACACCCTCGTCGTCACCGAACGCGGCGCGGAGCTCCTCACCGTCTCCTGACCGGACACCTCCGCCAGGCAACCGAAAGGCACGACAACCTCATGACCTCCCTCGCAGTCGGCGTCGACATCGGTGGTACGGGCATCAAGGGCGCGATCGTCGACGTCGCGTCCGGCGCCCTCACCACGGACCGCATCAAGAAGGCCACGCCCGAGGGCGGGAAGCCCCAGGACATCACGGCGGTGGTCAAGGAGATCATCGGTGAGCTCGCCCCCGGTGACGACGTGCCCGTCGGGGTCTGCTTCCCGGCGATCGTGCGGGACGGCAAGACGATGTCCGCCGCGAACGTGTCGAAGAAGTGGATCGGCTTCGAGGCCGAGGCGCTGTTCGAGAAGGAACTCGGCCGCTCCATCCACTTCGTCAACGACGCCGACGCCGCCGGGTTCGCCGAGCAGCAGTTCGGTGCGGCCAAGGGCAAGGACGGCCTGGTCATCGTGACGACGCTCGGCACCGGCATCGGCACCGCGCTCATCAACGACGGCGTGCTCATCGTCAACTCGGAGCTCGGGCACCTGGAGATCGAGGGGCACGACGCCGAGTCCCGCGCCTCGTTCGCCGCCAAGGAGCGCGACGACCTGTCGTGGAAGCACTGGGCGAAGCGTCTGCAGAAGTACTACTCGACGCTGGAGGCCCTGCTCTCCCCCGAGCTCTTCGTCGTCGGCGGCGGGGTCTCGAAGCAGTACGAGGAGTTCCTCCCGCTGCTCGACCTGCAGGCAGACATCATCCCCGCGACGCTCCGCAACAACGCCGGCATCATCGGCGCTGCGACCCTGGCGGCGCGCAGCGTCTAGCGCTGGTCGGGCATCCCGGTCGCGGGCGTGTCTGGTCGGGGGCGTAACTGGTCGCGCGTACCTGGTCGAATCGGGCGTACCCGGTCGGAACTTCCGACCAGGTACGCCCGTTCTCATCAGGTACGCGTGTGCGTGGGGCTCCCCTCGCATCGGGCACCGCGGAGCCGGGTAGACTCGCTCCAGCGAATGGGTCGGTGAGACGGTCGCGTCGCTCCCCCGGGAGCGCCGAGGAACGTCCGGGCTCCACAGAGCAGGGCGGTGGGTAACACCCACCCGGAGCAATCCGCGAGACAGTGCCACAGAAAGCAGACCGCCGGCGGCAACGTCGGTAAGGGTGAAACGGTGGTGTAAGAGACCACCAGGGGTCCGGGTGACCGGATCCGCTCGGTAAACCTCGCCCGGAGCAAGGTCAGACAGAGGACGTTGAGGCTGCTCGCCGAGTCCTCGGGTAGACCGCTGGAGGCCGACGGCAACGTCGGTCCGAGAGAGATGGCCGTCACCGCCGTGCAAACGGCGGGACAGAACCCGGCGTACGGCCGGCCCATTCGCCCCTCCTCCGTGCCGCGTTGGTCGGCGGCGGCCGGCGCGCGCGGTCAGGACTCCCCGCTCAGGTTCGCCGAGCGGTCACCAACCGTCGGCCGGCACGGCCGCAACCGACCGTTCGTGACCACACGGCGGCACGCACCCGACGCGTTGCGCCCAGCCCACGACGGACAGGAGGCGCGGTGCGGCGCCGCCACGGGCCTCCCGTCAGGCGGCGCGCACGGTCACGACTCCCCGCTCAGGTTGGCCGAGCGGTCACCAACGGTCGTCCGGCAGGGCCGCAGCCGACAGTTCGTGACCGCGGCGGTACGCACGCGACGCGTTGCGCCCAGCCCACGAACGGACCGGAGGCGCGGTGCGGCGCCGCCACGGGCCTCCAGGCGGTCGGCGCGCGCGGTCACGACTCCCCGCTCAGGTTCGCCGAGTGGTCGCGAACCGTCGGCCGGCACGGCCGCAGCCGACGGTTCGTGACCTCTCGGCGGCACGCACACGACGCGTTGCGACCAGCCCACGAACGAACGGGAGGCGCGGTGCCAGCCGGCACCGCGCCTCCGCCACGGACGTCGCTCGCGACTACAGCCCGGACTCGGCCGTCCGCACCAGGATCGCGTCGCTGTCGGGGCACAGCACCACGTCGTCGGGCGCGGCCCGGCGGATGGTCTGCAGGTCGGAGTTGTTGAGCGCCACGCCCGAGGCGGTCGACACGCCGCCCTGCAGGAGCGAGGCTCCGAAGCCGTAGCGCGCACGCTGCCGGTCGTACAGGGCGAGCAGCTCGGCCGGCACCTTGGCGGCGACGTCGGCGCGGGCCTGCTCGGCGGACTCGCGGTCGGCCGTGAGCCGGGCGATCTCGGCGTCGCGCTCGGCGACCAGGCCACCGCGGGCGGCCTCGACGTCGGCGAGCTTCGCCTCGATGTCACCGACCCGGGCACGGAGCCCGTCGAGGTTCTCCATGATCTCGAGCTCGGCGGTCTCGAGGCCGCCGATGCGCCGCTGCAGCGAGTCGAGCTCGCTCTGCAGTCCGGCGGCGTCCTTCGCGTTCGCGACGTTCTGCAGCATCGTGGTGTCGCGCTCGACACGGGCCTGCGCGACCGCGGTGTCGGACTCCAGGCGGGCGAGGTCGCGCTCGGCGTCCTCGACCTCGCCGGTGGCGGCGACGAGTTCGCTCCGGAGCGCCGCGGCCTGCTTGCTCAGCTCGGTCAGCTGGTCGCCCTTCTGCAACGACGTGATGCGGTGCGCGATGCGGGTGACGTCGTTGTCGAGACGCTGGACGTCGAGGAGGATGACCTGGTCCTCGGGTGCTGCCTTCATGGTCAGGCTCCTTCTGTGGGGGTGGTGGGTTCGGCGGCCGGCAGGACGGCGAAGTCCCACGGGTCGGTGCGGAGGTCGCTCACGGTGACGCGGACCCCGGCCCGGGTGCGCAACTGCTCTGCGGCGACGTCGAGCCAGAGCCACTCGGTGGCCCAGTGCGAGGTGTCGATGAGCGCCGGTCCGCCGCCGAGGAGCGCCTGTTCGCGGAACTCCGAGGCCGGGTGGTGCCGCAGATCGCTCGTGATGTAGACGTCGGCGTCGAGTACGGCGGGGTGGCCGAGCAGCGAGTCGCCCGCACCCGCGCAGAGCGCCACGGTGCGCACGGGCTGGTCGAAGTCGCCGGAGACGCGGACGCCGGTGGCCGTCGGCGGCAGCAGGTCGACGAGCTTGCGGGCGAGGGCGCCGAGGGTCGTCCCCTCGGGCAGCACGCCGACGCGCCCGATGCCCGTGTCGGGGTCAGTTCCGGCGTCGAGCGGGCGCTGCGCGGTGAGCCCGAGGCGGTCGGCGAGGACCGCCGAGGTGCCGGTCGTCACGACGTCGGCGTTGGTGTGCGCCGCGAGCAGGGCACTGCCGCCGCGCACCAGCGTCGCGAGGACGCTGCCCTTGTAGGTCGACTCGGCGATCGTCGTCACCCCGCGGAGCAGCAGCGGGTGGTGCGTGAGCAGGAGCCCGGCACCGAGTTCGACGGCTTCACGGGCGGTGGCGGGGACCGCGTCGACGGCGAGGTGCACGTGCTCGACGGTGGCGTCCGGGTCGCCCGCGACGAGCCCGACGGAGTCCCATGACTCAGCACCGGCGGCGGGCCACAGGTCCTCGATCACGGCCTGGAGTTCGCGGAGCGTCGGCATCCCGTCAGTCTACCGAGGCGACCGCCCCGCACGGGGCAGCCGGTCCGTGTGGGGTGATCCGGGCCTCCAGGCAGTGCAGCCGGAGGCGGGGTGACCGGAAGCGGTGCAGCCGACCGCCCCGCGGCCGCGGGGCGTCAGCGACGACCGAGCAGGCCGAGCAGGCGGTCGACGAGTCGCGACCACCAGCCGGCCGGGGCCGGTGCTGCCGCGGTGGCGGTGTCGGTGTCGGCTTCCGTCGCGTCCGCGACGGGGGCCGGGAGGACGGGTGCGGCGACGGCGTCCGGCAGGACGACCGGCGTGCTCGCGGTGACGCCCTGGTGCGCGGTGAGCGCGGCGGCGAAGGCCGCGCGGTCGATGACCGTCGGTCCGGTGGCGGGCGGGACGAGCGGGGTGGGTCGCGTGGCCGCGGACACCGGGGACACGGCCGGGAGGCCCAGCACCGGTCGGACGGGTTCGTCGCGTTCCGGGGTGACGAGTTCCACCACCGGCGCGGCTTCCGCGGTGGGAGCGGCCTTCGCTGCTGCGGGGACGTTCGCTGCTGCGCGGGTCGGCACGGGTGCCGGCCGGGTGACGAGCGCCACCGGCGCGGTCGCTGCGCGGCGGGCTGCGGCACGGTCGCGGCGGTCCGCCTCGGCGGCGGCGTCGGTGAGCAGGTCGGCGAAGACGGTGTGGGCGAAGGCGCGGGCGGCCGTCACCTCGGGGTCGTCGGAGTCGGCGACGGTGGCCTCCCACGCGGCGAGGCGAGCGAGGTCCTCGTCACGGCGGCGAACCTCATCCTCGAGCAGGACGATGCGCTCGATGCTGCTGCGTCCCGTGGACGACGACACCTCCACCGCGAGGTCCTCGATGCGCAGGGCCAGACGCTCCGGCGGCTCCGGGAACGACGGGGCGCAGACGGCGGCGTGGCGGGCGCGGTCGCGGCGGAACGCGGGGGCGGCGACGGGTGCCGACCGGCTGGTCTCGTCGGCCGGGGCGGGGGTGGCGACGTGTGCCGGGGCGGTCGGCTGCTCGGCGGTCGTCGCGTCGGCGGTCGCTGCGGTGCTGCTGCTCGCGGCGTGTCCGGGGCGCTGCACGGGGCCGGTCACGGGCGGGACGACGAGGTCCGGCACGTACGGGGCACGGGTCGCCGGTGCGTCGCGGAGCCACTCCTCGAGCTCGCGGCCGAACGGGTCCACGAGCGGGGTGCGTGCGCCGGACTGGGTCTCCATGTCCGAAGGATAAATATCGCGCGGGCCGAAACGCGGGACATCCGCGGTGTGTCGCTGCACCGCCTGCCATATCGCGGCGGAGTTGAGCGGCGTGTCGCGCCCGACGTCACCGAGGTGGGCTGAGGCCGTCCTCGAACGCCCGCAGCAGTTCCCGGCCCGCGGGCCAGTCCCCCACGCCGCTCGCGACGTTCACGTGCCCGAGGGCACCGACGCGGACGACGTCCGCGCCCATCGCGTCGGCGAACACGAGCGCCCGGTCCGCGCTGCAGTACGGGTCGTCGTCGCTCACGACGAGGCGCGTCGGGACCCGCTGGGCCGAGGGCACCGGGCGCGGCGCCACGAAGCCCGATGCCTCGTCCGGGAACGTGTCGCCGAGCGGGTCGGGTGGGGCGACGAGGAAGGCACCGGCGACGAGCGCGGGAGCATCCGCCGTGGTGGCGAGCCAGTCGGCGACGGCCAGGACGCCGAGGCTGTGGGCGATGAGGACCGGGGGCTCCGGGCACGAGGCCACGGCCGTCGAGATCGCGGCGCGCCAGTCGTCCGGGTCCGGGTCGCTCCACGAGGTGGGGGCGATGCGGACGGCGGCGCGCTGCTGGTACTGGTCGCGCTGGTCGCGCTCGTCGCGCTCGTCCTGCTGCTCCCGCTCCCAGACGGACTGCCAGTGGTCCGGGTCCGAGTTCCAGATGCCGGGGACGATCACCCACGGTCGCGGTCTGCTCACCGGGGCAGCGTAGCGAACCGTCGAGGCACCGTTCCGGAGTGTGACGCGTGGTGCCCGGCCCCGCTCAGAGCTGCGGGACCGCACCGCGGGGTTGCTGCAGCGTGTCGCGCGGGTACTGCCCGAAGCGGGACGCGTACGCCGCCGAGAACCGGCCGAGGTGCGCGAAGCCCCAGCGCAACGCCACGCTCGCCACCGTCAGGTCGCCCGCCGACCCGCGGCGGAGTTCTTCGTGCACGCGGTCCAGCCGGATGCCACGGAGCATGGCGTTCGGTGCCGTGCCCACCTGCCGCTGGAACGCCTGCTGCAGCCCCCGGACGCTCAGGCCGACGTGCTCGGCGACGTCCGTCGTGGTGATGGGTGTGTGGGCGAAGGCGTGCATGAACTCCACGGCCTCGCGCACACGCCCCGTGGCTCCCTGCGGCAGCGTGACGTCGGGGGCGATGGACTCGTGGGGGAACGTGCGGAGGAAGGCCAGCGCGGTCTCCCGCACCGTCTCGGCGAGGGCCAGCTCGTTCAGCGGCGCCGGGCCGAGCACGATCGCCGCGGCGCGCTGCACCCGGGTGTTCCAGGCGCGGAGGTCCTCGGGCCGGGGCGCTGCGGTGTGGTCGAACACGAGGGGGCCGGGCCGGGTGCCGTGCACCTCGGCGGCGACGCGCTCCAGGTACGTCCGATCGAACTGGACGAGACTCTGGCGGACGTCCTGCAGGTCGAACACGAACGGACGCCGCGTCGGGAAGACCCGCGGGGTCCCCGGTGCGAAGTCGACCTCCTGGCGACCGACGTCGACACGGCCACCGCCGTCCGACGTCCACATCACGACGTACTCGTCGGGGACCTCGACCTCGCCCTGCATCCGCCCGTCGAACCGGGTGGAGCGGAACGTCATCGATCCGTCGCCCGCGACCTGGAACCGGTACGCGAACGGACGATCGGTCCGGGACGCCGAGAACCCCGTGCTCTCGTAGGCCTCTTCGTACAGTTGCACGGCCGCGTCGAGTCCGGCGCCGGACGTCTCGAACCGGATCCGGGGATCAGGGTCGACAGTCATCGCGCGAATCGTGACACGGTGTCCGGGAAACGCGACAATCGCCGACCCGTCATTGCGGTTTGCGGCCCACGGAGTGCGCTGGGCGGACGACCGGTGGGCTCCGTCGGTGCGGGACGGCCGTGCTCCCGCTCAGTGCCGGGAGCGCAGCACCGTCCAGCGGTTCCGGTCGGCCACGCGTTCGTACCGCAGGTCGTCGACGACCATCCTGACGAGCGCGAGCCCACGACCGCCCTCGGCGAAGTCGTCGGGCAGCACGGCGGCGTCGGGATCCACCGTCGCCGCGACCCCGTCGTCGGACAGCAGCGCCTGGAAGCGCTCGTCACCGATCTCGAGCCGGAGCTCGCACGAGACACCGTCCGGGCGGGCGCCGTGCTCGATGACGTTCGAGGTGAGTTCGACGAGGGCGAGCTCGAGGGCCATCCGGTCCTCGGCAGCGATGGACGGCTCGTGCTGCCACACGCCCGCCAGGAACTCGTGCACGGCGGACACGTCGTCCGGAGGGCACGCCAGTGCGAGCATGTGCTCGGCGACGGGGGCGGTCATCACCAGTCGGTCACCGCGGCGTCCCCGTCCGGGTACGTCCGCAGGATCTTGTCGATGTTGGAGAGCTTGAGCACCATCTGGACCTGTTCCGACGGCGCCGCGATGCGGAGGTCGCCGCCGGCCTGGCGTGCGGTCTTCAAGCTGCCGACCAGGGCGCCGAGGCCGGAGGAGTCCATGAACTCGACCCCGGAGAGCTCGACCACGAGCCGCGAACGCCCGTTGCCGACGATCTGGGCGACGGTCTCGCGGAACGTGGGCGCGGAGACCATGTTGAGCCGGCCGCTGCACTCCAGGACGGCGGTGTCGGTCTCCGCCTCGTGTACGACGATGTCCATCTCGGTGGGTCTCCTCAGTTCGGTGCGCCTTGCAACCAGCAACCTACCGGCTCGGACCGTCAGGTGTGGGACCGGTTTCGCCGCGTCGCCGACACCTGCACCACGACGGCCGCGGCCATCAGCGCTGCCATCACCCCGCCCATCGCCAGTGCGGTGCCGCCCAGGGCGCCGGCGAGCGGGGTGCCGAGACCGCCGATGCCGAAGGTCAGCCCGCCCTGCAGCGCAGCCGCGGTGCCCGGGTGCGCCGCGCCGACGTGCTGCGTGCGGGTCATCGCCGCCGGCAGGACGAAGCCCCACGCGGCGGTCACGACCGCAAGGGCGCACCACACCGGCACCGGCCCGAGCCCGAGGAGCGCCGACACCAGCACGGCCGTGGCCCCGACGGTCCCGACGACCAGGCCCAGGGTCAGCAGGGCGTCCTCGCTGAACCGTCCGACGAGCCGGCCGAACAGCAGCGTCGTGACGATCATCATCGACGCGTTCGTGGCGAAGACGAGCGTGTACAGCCCCTCGGAGAACCCGAACTCCGACTGGAACACGAACGAGCTCGTCGCGATGTAGGCGAAGAACCCCACCGTCGACAGCACCCCGCTCAGCACGTAGGCCCGGAACCGCGGGATCGCCAGGAGCTCGCGGATCCGCTGCCCGTTGGCCGCGAATCCGACCCCACCACGGCGATCCGGCGGCAGGGTCTCGCGGAACCGCAGGACCACCGCCACGAAGAACACGGCGCCGAGCACGGCCAGCACGACGAACATGAGCCGCCACGTGCCGACCGTCAGCACCGCTCCCCCGGCCAGCGGGGCCACCACGGGCCCGATCGCGTTGATGGCCGCGAGCGTGCCGAACACCTTCGCCATCCGGGTACCGCTCGTCACGTCGGACACCATCGCCCGGCCGGCCACGGCACCCGCGGCTCCGGCGAGTCCCTGGGCGACGCGGGCCACCACCAGCGTCACGACGTCGGGGGCGAGCGCGCAGCCGACCGACGCGATGGCGAACAGGGCGGTCCCGACGACGAGCATCGGCCGACGACCGATCCCGTCACTCACCGGTCCGACGAGCAACTGGCCGACCGCGAAGGCCACGAGGAACGCCGTGAGCGACAGCTGCACGGCGCCGGGCGTGGTGCCGAGATCGCGCGCGATGGCCGGGAGTGCGGGGATGTACATGTCCGTCGCGAACGGCGAGACCCCGACGATGAGCGCCAGCGGCACGATCGGGGGCAGCACGGTCGTCGTCGGTCCCACGCTGCGCTCCGTCGTCACCTCGGACACGCTACGCGTCGCCGAATCGATTCGACGGGCACTTCGGGAGCAGCAACGGTCGGTTCGCGGTGCCGGAGGCGACCGTTCCTGCTCACGAAGTGCGGCACGGGACGTGCGCGCGGACGGACGGGAGGCCCGGTGCCAGCTGGCACCGGGCCTCCCGTCCGTCGGGTGGGGGCGTCAGCCCGTGTTCTGCAGGCCGGCCGCGATCCCGTTGACGGTGAGCAGCAGGAGCCGGTGGTCGGCGTCCGTCGGGTCCGTGCTGCCGGACGTGCGGATGGCGCGCAGCGCACGGAGCTGCAGGTGCGACAGCGCGTCGACGTACGGGCTGCGGAGGCGCACGGCGCGGGCGAGGACGGGTCGGTCCTCGAGCACGTCGCTGCCGCCGGAGACGCGGAGCACCCAGTCGCGGGTGCGGGCCATCTCGTCGAGCACCTTCGCGGCGAGGTCGTCGCGGTCGGCGAGCTCGAGGTACCGGCGGGCGATGTGCTCGTCGGTCTTCGCGAGCGACATCTCGACGTTCTTGATCATCGCGGCGAAGAGCGGCCACTCGGCGTAGGCGGCGCGGAGGACATCGACGTCGCCGACGGCCTCGAGCGCGGAGCCGAGCCCGTACCAGCCGGCGAGGTTGATGCGCGCCTGCGTCCACGAGAACACCCACGGGATGGCGCGGAGGTCCTCCAGCGACTCCACCGACAGACCACGACGGGCCGGGCGGGAGCCGAGGGGCAGCAGGCCGATCTCCTCCATCGGGGTGACCCGGGCGAACCACGGCGCGAAGCCGTCGGCCTTGACCAGGTCGTAGAAGGCGACGCGCGAGACGTCGTCGAGCTGCTGGGCGAGGTCGGCGAACCGGGCGGCCGCGGCGGCGGTCCGCGCCTCGTTCGACGGCGTCGACGCGAACAGCGTCGCCGAGGCCATCTGCTCGAGGTGGCGCGCGGCGATGTCCTGGTCGCCGTACTGGGCGAAGATGACCTCGCCCTGCTCGGTGAGCTTGAGCCGGCCGTCGATCGATCCCGGCGGCTGCGCGAGGACGGCCTCGTTGGCGGGACCGCCGCCCCGGCCGAGCGAACCGCCCCGGCCGTGGAACAGGGTCAGCTCGATGTCGTTGTCGCGGGCCCAGTCGGCGATGCGGGCCTGCGCGTCGTACAGCGCGAGGTTCGCCGACACCGGGCCGACGTCCTTCGACGAGTCCGAGTAGCCGAGCATGACCTCGAGCCGACGGCCGGTCGCGGCGAGACGTCGCTGGAACGCCTCGGTGCGGACGGCCTCGTCGAGGATGTCGACGCTGGCGTGCAGGTCGGCGAAGGTCTCGAACAGCGGGATGACGTCGAGCACCGGCGCGGCCTCGGCGGACCCGAGCGCGGCGACCGCGAGCTCGTGCACGTTCGCCAGGTCGGCCGGGGACTGCGTGAACGAGACGATGTACCGGTTCGCCGCGCGGACGCCGTAGCGGGACTGCAGCCCGGCGATCGTGCGGAAGACGGCGAGGACCTCTTCGGTGGTCTCGCTCAGTTCGCCACCGGCGCGGATCTCCGCCAGGGCGGTGCGGTGCACCTGCGAGTGCTGGCGGACCTCGAGCTCGGCCAGGTGGAACCCGAAGGTCTCGACCTGCCAGATCAGGTTCTGCAGCTCGCCGTTGGCCGGGCGGATCGCGCCGGCGGCGATGAGCGATGCCTGGATCGTGCGGAGGTCGGCCAGCAGCGCCTCGGGGCCGTCGTAGGCCAGCGGCGTGGTGCCGGTCCGGGTGGCGTCGATGCGCGCGGCGACGAACAGGAGCGCGCGGCGGTGGGTCTCGTTCGGTGCGCGGACGCCGATGCGCTCGGCGATGCCCGGGTCCAGGGACTCCTGCGCGGCGACGAGGGCGGTGAGGCCGGCGTCGGCGGGGGTGTCGCTCGCGTCGAGCGTCAGGGCGCTGCCGATGCGGGTGGTCGCGCGGGCGAGGCCGAGCAGGATGTGCTCCGCCGCGATCTCGGCGGCCTGGCGGGTGACGTCGGCCGTCACGTGCGGGTTGCCGTCGCGGTCGCCGCCGATCCAGGTGCCGAACCGCACGAACGCGGGGGCGATCACGGATGCACGGCCGGCGTCGTCGCCCTGCAGCCGGTCGTCGAGCAGGCGGTAGACCTGCGGGACGATCTCGAACAGGGTCTGGTCGAACACGCTCATCGCGGTGCGGACCTCGTCGAGCGGGGTCGGCCGGGTGGTGCGGAGCGGCGAGGTGCGCAGGAGGGTCGTGATCTCCTCGAGCAGCCGGCGCTCGTTCTCGGCGCGGGCCGTAGCGTTCCGGGCGCGGTCGCGCTCGTCGATGAGGTCCGTGATGCGGCGGACACCCGTGGTGACCGCGCGGCGGCGGGCTTCGGTCGGGTGGGCCGTCAGCACCGGGTGGAACCGCAGGGTGCGGAGGCGCTCAGCGGCCTCGGCCTCGCCGACCTCGGCGACGAGCTCGGCGTAGGTGGCGGGGAACGAGTCGCCGGCCACGCCACCGTCGTCACCGCGCTGCCGGAGGACCCGCACGCGGTGGTGCTCCTCGGCCAGGTTCGTCAGGTGGAAGTAGGTGGTGAACGCCTGCGCCACGGCCTCGGCGCGTTCGGCCGACATGCCCGAGACGATCGCCTGGGCACGCGTTGCGCCCTCGGCGTGGTCGCCCTCGTAGGCGTCGATCACGGCGGCGCGCAACGACTCCACGTCGTGGAGCAGTTCGTCGCCCCCGTTCTCCCGCAGCACCCGGCCGAGGAGGTTGCCGAGGTACCGGACGTCGGCGCGCAGGTCACTGTCGACCGCACCGCTGACGTCGTCCCGCGCGCGCTCGTGGCGTGCAGATCCGTCGATCGCCGTCATGGAGTCCTTTCCGGGTCGTCCGGGAGGCTGGTCCCGGGTCCCAGCAGCGTATCGGCACCCGGGGGCGCATGACGTCGACCGTCCGGACGGACGCGGGGCCGGGTCCGGACGGACGCGGGGCAGGGTCCGCGCGGGGCCGGGCGGTCCCGCGCGCGGCCGGGCTTCGGTCCTTCCGCCGCTGGATCAGGCGGGCACGGAGGCGCTGCCCGGCTCCTGACGGAACGGCGCACGGCGGGCATCGAGGCCGGCGAGCAGCCCCCGGTTCAGCTCGTAGGCGAGCTCGACCTCGGCGATCACCCGCTCCTGCTCGTCGGCCGTCCAGGGCGCGGCGTCGAGCTGGGCCCGGTAGGTGTGCTCGAAGTCGCTCGGGTCGGCGACCTGGTCGAAGATGTAGAACAGGACCCCGTTCGTGTCGAACCCGAACCGCTCCGCCAGCACCTGCCCGATCACGTGCCCGCCGGACACGTCGCCGAGGTACCGCGTGTAGTGGTGCGCCACGAAGCCGCCGGGCCACTCCGCCGCGACCTCGTTGAGGCGTCGCACGTACGCGGTCGTCGCGGGCAGCGGGCACACCAGCTCGGACCAGTCCGGGCCGATCAGGTACTCGAGGTCAGCACGGATCGCCGGCATCCGGGTGAGCTGCGCGGTGACGAACGGCGCCGCGACGGGGTGGTCGGCCATGCGTTCCGCCGCCCGCTCGAGCGCGTCGTACACGAAGGCGTACTGTCCGAGCAGGTCCGCGTAGTCGGCGACGTCGCAGTCGCCGCCGAGCAGGTCCTGCATGAAGCCGCTCGTGGCCGAGGCACCGTGCGAGCGCCGCGTGCGTCGGCGCAGCAGCTCGGAGAACGGGATGACGGTCGAGTCCATGAGGTAAGGCTAACCTTAGTGATGCGCGCGTCAACCAGGGATCACCCAGGTGGCGCCGAACCCGCGAGAGGAAGCTCCCCCACGATGAGCTCGAAACCCAAACGCCCCCAGCACGTCTTCGTCGTCGACCGCACCGAACGGCTCTCGCCCCACATGGTGCGCGTGCACCTGGGCGGCTCGGCCTTCGAGGACTTCGTCGCCCAGGCCGACCCCGACCGACTCGGCTCGACCGACAAGTACGTCAAGCTCCTGCTCGCGAAGCCGTCGCTCGGACTCGTGCCGCCGTACGACCTCGAGGCCCTGCGCGAGACCCTGCCGAAGCAGGACCGCCCCGCCCGCCGCACCTACACGGTGCGGGCGGTCGACCACACCATGCGGACCATCGCGATCGACTTCGTCGTGCACGGCGACGAGGGCCTCGCCGGGCCCTGGGCAGCGTCCGCGCAGCCGGGCGACCGGCTCGCCCTGTCCGGACCCGGTGGCGGCTACGCGCCCACCACCGACCCGGCCGTCACGCACGTGCTGCTCGGTGACGACAGCGCCCTGCCCGCGATCGGCGCGGCACTCGAGTCGATGCCCGACTCCGCCACCGGGGTCGCCCTGGTCGAGGTGGCCGGGCCCGCCGACGAGCAGGACCTCCGGCACCCGGCCGGGGTCGACCTGCGGTGGCTGCACCGGGACGCCACCGGCGCCCAGCCAGGCACGCTCCTGCTGGAGACGGCCCGCGGGCTGCCGCGTGCCTCCCGGCCCGTCCAGGTCTTCGCGCACGGCGAGCGGACCGCGATGAAGGCGATCCGTCGGCTGCTGCAGGACGACTGGGGGCTGGAGAAGCGCGAGATGTCGTTGTCGGCGTACTGGGCGCTCGGTCGTGGTGAGGACGAGTTCCAGGAGGAGAAGCGCGAGCCCGTCGGGGTGATCTTCACCGACTGACGGCGGCCTGCGTGCCCGATCCTTCCCATGGCGGGCGCGATGGCTGGTGGAAACGGGCGTACCTGGTCGGAAGAACGGACCAGGTACGCCCGGTTCGACCCAGTACGCGCACTATTGGTCGGTACGCCCGGTTCCCGCAGGTACGCCCGTTCTTTCCCAGAACAGTCGCGATGGCTGGTGGGAACGGGTATACCTGGTCGGAAGAACGGACCAGGTACGCCCGTTTCGACTCGGTACACCCGTTCTTGGTCGGTACGCCCGGACCGGCGGACGTGCGGGGCGCCGGGTTTCCGCAGGTACGCCCGATCTTTCCCAGAGCGCGCGCGATGGCTGGTGGGAACGGGCATACCTGGTCGGAAGAACGCACCAGGGACGCCCGATTCAACCCGGTACGCCCGTTCTTGGTCGGTACGCCCGGATCGGCGGACGCCCGGGGCGCCGAGTTCCCGCAGGGACGCCCGATCTTTCCCAGAACGGGCGCGATGGCTGGTGGGAACGGGCGTACCTGGTCGGAAGAACGCACCAGGTACGCCCGATTCGACCCAGTACGCCCGGTTCGACCAGGGACGCCCGGTGGGCCCAGCGCGCGCAGCGGCCGGGAGGCCCGGAGCACGTCGGTGGGTCCGGCTAGCGTTCGGCGCATGGTCACCTCGTCGTGCTGCGTGCCGGGTTGCGCGGGCGTGCTCGCTGACGGACTCGCGGGCGTCCCCCTGTGCGGCGCGCACGTCGCGTTCGTCGCCGACCTCGCGGCCGAACACCCCGGCATCGAGGACGCCCTGCCCGGCCCGTGCCCGGCGTGCGGGTCACGGATCGGGGTGCGGTATCCCTCGTGTGTGGTGTGCGCCCGGTGCGAGTGGCGGTGGGGCGACGTGCCGGACGGCGACCTGGCTCCCCCTCGGGTCGACGTCGTCTACTACCTGCGGATGCGCGACGACTTCGGCGACCGCATCAAGATCGGCACCACGATGAACCCCCGGCAGCGGCTCGCGGCGATCCCGCACCAGGACCTGCTGGCGTTCGAACGCGGTGATCGGACCCTCGAACGCCGACGGCACGCCGCCTTCGCCGCCAGCCGGTACCCGGGTACCGAGTGGTTCCGGGTGACGCCGGAACTCCTGGCCCACGTGGACACCGTGGCCGCCGGGGTCGACGACCCGTGGGACCTGCACGCCCGGTGGACGAGCGAGGCGCTCGCGCTGCGGGGCTGAGCCCCGACCGGGCGGTCGGGGCTCCTGCTCAGGCGGCCTGCAGCATGCGGTCGGCGGTGCGGAGCGAGAGAGCCATGATCGTCAGCGCCGGGTTCGCGATGACCGCGCTCGGGAACACCGAGTTGTCGGCGATCCACAGGTTCGGGACGTCCCACGAGCGGCCGTCCTGGTCGACGACGGAGGTCTCGCGGTCCGTGCCCATCCGCGCGGTGCCGATGGTGTGCGCCGTGCGTTCGAGCACCCGGACGTCCTGACCGCCAGCGGCCTCGACGATGGTCGTCATCGTGCGGACCGCGTGGCGGCGGATCGCCTCTTCGTTCGAGCCCGGGGTGAACGAGACCCGCGCACGCGGGACACCGTGCTCGTCGAGTTCGTCGGTCAGCTCGAGCCGGTTGTCGTCGTACGGCAGGCATTCGGCGTTGATGCCGACGCCGGCCGAGAACGGGTAGTCCTGCAGCGCCCGGACGAGCTCGGCACCGCGGAGTCCGCCGCCCCGGACCAGCGAGGTCGCGAAGGTCTGCGGCTGCACGCCCAGGCTCTGGATGAGGTAGCCGCCCGCGAAGTCGGCGTCCGCCGGTCGGACGAAGTCCTCGGTGATGATCGACGACGGGTACCCGCGGTACGAGCGCATCGACTCGTCGAACCGCGCCCACACCTGGGTGGCTCCGTGCGCCGTGAAGTTCCGGCCGACCTGCCCGCTGCCGTTCGCGACGCCGGTGTGCAGCAGCAGTCGCGGCGTCTCGACACCACCCGCGGCGAGGACGAGGGTCCGGCAGCGCTGACGGCGCTCGCGGCCGTCGGCGGTGTACAGGACCGCCTCGACCCGTCCCGCCGCGTCGAGCTCGATGCCGTGCACGAAGGACTCCGGACGGATCTCGGCGCCGAACGCCACGGCGGCGGGCAGGTACGTCGTGTCCATCGAGACCTTCGAGCCGTTGCGGCAGCCCTGGTGGCAGGAGCCGCAGGACACGCAGGCCTGGCGCAGCCCGTGGTGCTCCTGGTGCCGGTCCTCGGTGGTCAGGCCGACCGGGGCATCGGTCGCGGTGATCCCGGCCGCCGCGGTGCCGCGCATCATCATGTCCGACGAGGCGTTCCGGGCCGGCGGGCGCATCCGGTAGCGGCGGGACGGGTCCCACGGGTAGTGCTCGGGGCCGGCGACGCCGACGTCGTGCTCGACCTGCTCGATCCAGCGGGTGAGCTCGGCGTGGCTGATCGGCCAGTCCTGCCCCGCGCCACTCTCGGTCCGCAGTCGCAGGTCGTGCTCGCTCGGCCGCGGGGTGAACGCGCCCCAGTGCAGCGTCGACCCACCGACGCCCGTGCCGCTGTTGTTCGGGCCGAAGGCCATGGGGGCTCCACCGCCGCTCAGCCGCTCGTCCATCCAGTTGATGTCACCGGGGGCGGCGACCTCGTCCGGGACGTGGTCGCCCGGCTCGGTGTTGCGGCCGGCCTCGAGCGCGACGACCGTCAGGCCACGGCGGGCCAGCGATGCGAGGAGCGGCGCTCCCCCGGCCCCGGTACCGACCACCACCACGTCGACGACGTCGTCCGTGCCGTACGTGCGTTGTCCGTCGAGTCTCATCGTGCAGCTCCGGTCGTCGGTGCGGTGTCGATCGTGGTGGCGGTGCCGGTGTCGGCGGGGGCCTCGGGCTCCCAGGCCTCGCGCTCGCCCGCCGCGAGCAGCTGGAAGCCCTGCTTGCGGACGCCGTCACCGCCGTTCGCGTACCCGTCGAAGTCGATGGCGGCCATGGTGGCGGGGTGTGCGAGCCAGTGCTTCACGAGGTCGACGCTGGCGTCCTCGAACCACGCTCGCAGCTGCTCGGCGTCGAGGTCGCCGTCGGCGCGGTACCGCCCGACAGCCACGGACTCGAGGGCCTGGTCGAGCACGCCGTCGCGGGCGGGTGTGGCGAGGACGTCGAGCGCGGCGCGGTAGGCCTCGGCGTCCACCGGCATGCCGTCCGGCCGCCAGCCGTCGCCGAGCCCGGCGGCGAGCTGCGCGTCGACCCGCAGTGCCAGGTCGACCTGGTCGGTGCCGGGCTGCGGGACGACGATCCGCGCGACCGCACGGAGGGTGTCCAGCTGCGTCGGCGTGAGCGCGTGGGGTGCGGCCGACGGGTCGTCGGGCAGCGCGCGCTCGGCGAGCAGGCCCCGGGTGCGGGCACTGACCCGCGGCGAGGCGATCACGCGGGCGTGCTCCACGGGGACGACCGGCGACCCCGCGACCCGGCGCTGCCAGAAGTCGCGGATGCGCTCGGCCACGGCCTCGGGCTGTTCCCAGGGCAGCAGGTGGGCGGCGCCGTCGACGACGTGGAGCTCGCTGTTCGGCCAGTGCGGCAGGGTCAGGCGGCGCTGGGCGTCGGCATCGAGGTCGCCGTCCTCGGCACCGGCGAGCACCAGGGCCGGCACGGGATTCGGGGCTGCGTCCGACCAGTCCTCGCGGCTGCCGCGGGACAACCAGTCCGTCCAGGCGGCGGGGTCGGTCCGCTCGACGTCCTGCACCGCCGCGCTGTGGCGCGCGGGCGCCAGGGGCGACGCGGTGTTGGCGGCGACGAACTCCTCGGCGTCCTCGACGGAGATCGGGCCGCCGGCAGCCCACGAGAGCATCGTCCAGCGGCGGTCGTCGTCCATCGGCTCCGGGGCGAGCGGGGACGCGGCGAGGAGCACCACGGCCCGCAACCCGAACAGGCCGTTCGCGCCGGAGATCGTGCGGTCGGCCACCACCGTGGCGACCTTGCCGCCCATCGAGTGCCCGAGGAGCATCCACTCCGTCGAGCCACTCGCCCCGATCGCGCGCTCCACCAGGACGGCCATCTCCTCGACGGTGGTGCCGGACGACGCCGGGCTGCGGCCGAAGCCGGGCAGGTCGATGCCGATCAGGTCGAGGTCGCCGAGGAGTCCGGCGCGCAGCAGCGCGAACTCCTCGGAACTCGCGCCGAGGGCGTGGAGACAGAAGACGGTGGTCACCATGTATACCTACCCGCCGCTCGCGACCGCTCCCAGCCGGGCCGTACCCCGCCGGGTCGCGCGTGTACCCCGATCGACGGTGTCACCGGGCGTACGCGTCGACGAACAGCGCGCCCCGGAGCTCGCGCAGGGTGTCCGCCAGCCGGTCGACGGTCCGGCCGGAGATCCCCGAGACCTGGAGGTCGTACGGGCCGAGCGCGGGGAGCCGCCCGGTGCGGATGCGGACGACCTCCCACCCCACGGCACGGACGGCGCGGTCCTTCTTCCGGTCGGTCTCCTGCCGCGGGCCGACGTGCTCGAGGCCGTGCCGACCGGTGGAGTCGTACTCGATGGCGACGCGGAGCTCGGGCAGGATGATGTCCGGCCAGGCCTCGACGTGGTCGAAGAACGGGCGGTCGAGGCGGATGGCGGAGTGGTCGTACGTGAACGCGAACCGCTCGGACAGCATGCCCCGGAGTTCGGCCTCGACCGCCGAGGCGGTCGCCGGGGCGCAGACGCTCGTGAACGACTCACCCGACGGCAGCCGCGGGGTCTTCGGGCAGATCGTGCGGGGAACGGACTGGGCGCTCCGCCGTGGCGCCCCACCGGCCGACCCGGCCGACCCGGCGACGGGCCGACGGGACCGGGAACGGCTCGACGCGACGGCTCCGGCCGGGACCCCGCGCACCGGAGCCGCGGGCAGCGTCTGTCGTCCGGCACTCCGGACGACCCGCTGCGGCACCGGCACGGCCTGCGGCCAGTCCGACGGCAGCACCGGCCACCGCTGCGGCTGGGCCTGCACCGCGCACTCGGGGCACCACACGGAGCGGCGGCGCTCACGGCCCGGGCGGGACCGCTGTTCAGACGGGGTCGCCACGAAGACGTGCCCGACGTCGCACTCCCAGGTGAGCAGGACCTCGGCCGCCGGGGGGACCTGGGTCAGGACGACGCCGTGGTTCCAGTCGGGGTGGTACTGCCGGATGAGCACCGGGTACGGAGCCCAGTCGGCGCGGAACTGTCCGACGGCGTACGGCACCGCTTCGCCGCGCGACCACTGTCGGCGGCGCCACCACGCATCGACGGGTTCGGCCACGCCCCCACGCTAGGAACGACCACCGACACCCGCCGCACCACGCACCGCGACCGACACCCGCTGAACCACGAGCGAGCGCGCGACCGCTCAGGAGGCCAGCGCCTGCTTCACGAAGGCGACCAGGGCGTTCGCGTGCCCGTGCCCGAGGCCGTGCTCGGCCTTGAGCCACCCGACGACCTCCATGTGCTGGTGGTCGTCGACCCGGTCGGCGACCAGGTCGAGCCACTCCTGCACCGGGCGCCCGTACGTCGCCTCGATGCTCGGGAAGTACGACGCCGGACCCTTCACCTTGGTGCCGTCCGCCGGGGGCACCGGGGCGGTCACACGATGCGCTGTCATGGCGCAACGGTAGCGCTCCGTCTGCCGTCACGGAACGTCACGCAGGACACCGTTCCGTGACGCCGCGTTGCGCCGGATGGCCCGGTGTTGCGTCGCGTGGCGGGGTGTTGCGCGACCCGTTGTCGGCGTCGGCCGGCCCTCCTACGGTCGCGACATGACCGACACCACCAGGGCCCCGCAGTGGGAGGCGACCAGCGTCGACGACGCGGGCCGGACGACCGGGGCGAGCCGCGCCTCCAGGCCGGAGACCGCGACCATCGACGCGGCCGGACACGCCGCACTCGACCGTGCCGTCGTGCCGTTGCGGCACCCGCTGCGGTGGATCGCCGCCGCACTCGTGCTCGTCGTGCTGCTGAACTTCGGCGAGACGCTGTTCACGAACGAGCAGTGGGGCTGGCCGGCCGTCGGCAAGTGGCTGTTCAGTCCAGCGGTCCTGACCGGCCTGCAGCTGACCCTCACCGCCACCGCGCTGAGCGCCGTGATCAGCTTCGCCGGCGGGATCCTGGTGGCCATCGCCCGGCTGTCGCACAACCCGGTGCTGTCCGGGCTGGCGTGGGGGTACGTGTGGCTGTTCCGGTCGGTGCCGCTCATCCTGGTGCTCGTCTTCCTGTACAACCTCGGGTCGCTCTACCCGACCATCGGCATCGGGATCCCCTTCGGGCCGCAGTTCGAGGTGCCGACCGCGAACCTGCTCGGGGACCTGGCGATCGGGGTCATCGGGCTGAGCCTCAGTGAGATCGCCTACGCGTCCGAGATCGTCCGCGCCGGGGTGCTCGCCGTCGACCACGGGCAGCACGAGGCCGCGCAGGCACTCGGGCTCCCCCGTCGCCGGCAGTTCGTGCGGGTGATCATGCCGCAGGCACTGCGGTCGATCGTCCCGGCGTTCGTGAACCAGGTCGTCGGGCTGCTCAAGGCGTCGTCGCTGCTGTTCTACGTGTCACTGCTCGACCTGTTCGGCGTGGTGCAGAACCTGTCGAGCACGTACCCGGGCGACATCATCCCGCTGCTCGTCGTCGCCACCATCTGGTACCTCGTGCTCACCAGCGCGGTCTCGATCGTGCAGTACTACGTCGAGCGCTGGACGGCCCGCGGGTCGGTCCGTGCGCTGCCACCGACACCGTGGCAGCGGGTGCGGAGCGCGCTGCGGGGCGGCGGGACCGGACGTGGTCCGGGACGGCCTGGAGGCGCGGGTCGCCGCACACAGGCAGCCGCCGCCGAGCGCGCGGTCGCGTCCGGGTCTGCCTCCACCATCGACGACAGGAGCATCTGATGAGCGCCGCCATCGCGATCCACGGGGCCGTCAAGGCGTTCGGGGACAGCGTCGTCATCGACGGCATCGACCTGTCGCTGCCGTCCGGCAGCGTGACCGTCGTCCTCGGCCCCTCCGGGTCCGGCAAGTCCACGCTGCTCCGGGCGATCAACCACCTCGAACCGCTCGACCGCGGGGTCGTCACCGTCGGCGACGAGCCCATCGGTGTCCGCCTGCGCACCGGCCGCGACGGGGTCCCGCGCTGGAAGGAGCTGCCCGAGCGGCACATCCTGCGACAGCGTGCCCGGATCGGGTTCGTGTTCCAGCACTTCAACCTGTTCCCGCACCTCACCGCGCTCGAGAACGTCGCCGAGGGGCCGATCGCCGCCGGGATCCCCGTCGCCACGGCCCGAGCGCGGGCACAGACACTGCTCGATCGGGTCGGACTCGGCGACCGCGGCGCGGCCCGCCCCCGGCAGCTGTCCGGCGGGCAGCAGCAGCGCGTCGCGATCGCCCGGGCCCTGGCGCTCGAGCCGTCGGTGGTCCTGCTCGACGAGCCGACCTCGGCGCTCGACCCGGAGCTCGTCGGCGAGGTGCTCGGGGTCATCCGGGGGTTGGCGGGAGAGGGCACCACGCTCGTCATCGTCACCCACGAGATCGCCTTCGCCCGCGAGGTCGCCGACCACGTCGTGTTCCTCGACCACGGGCGGGTCGTCGAGCAGGGGCCGCCGGCCCAGGTGCTCGACCACCCGCAGCACACCCGCACGCGCGACTTCCTGTCCCGCGTCCGCTGAGCCCTGACCCCTGATTCCCGCACACACCCCAAGGAGAACCATGTCCACGACCACCCCGTCCCGCTGGCGCACCCGCGCCGGTTTCCTCGTCCTCGCAGCCGGCGTCGTCGTCGCCCTCGCCGGGTGCTCGGCGGGTGCTTCCGCCGACACGAGCGGCGCACCCGACGGGTCCGTCACCATCGGCGCCGCCTCGAACGGTGCGGCCAAGGAGACGACCGTCGAGGTCACCGAGGACACGAAGCTGCACGACGCGCTCCCCGCCGCCGTCCGGAAGTCCGGCAAGCTCACGATCGGTGTGGGGGCGCTGCCCGCCGGGTTCCCGCCGCTCGCCTTCACCGGTGACGACCAGAAGACGATCACCGGTTCGGAGCCCGACCTCGGACGGCTCGTCGCCGCGAAGCTCGGGCTGCGCGCGGACGTGCAGAACGCCACGTGGGACAACCTGTTCGTCGGCATCGACAGCGGCAAGTACGACGCCGGGTTCTCGAACGTCACGGTGACCGAGGAGCGCAAGGAGAAGTACGACTTCGCCTCGTACCGGCAGGACAACCTGGCGTTCCAGGTGCTGGCGTCGAGCTCGCTGCGCTTCGACGGCGACCCGTCCGTGCTCGCCGGGAAGACCCTGTCCGTGAGTTCCGGCACCAACCAGGAGAACATCCTGCTCGAGTGGCAAAAGGAGCTCCGGGCGAAGGGCGAGGACTTCACGATCAAGTACTACCCGGACGGCAACGCGATCAAGCTCGCGCTCGACTCGGGCAAGATCGACGCCTACTTCGGCCCGAACCCGACGATCGCCTACCAGAACACGCAGAGCAAGGGCACCGCGAAGGAGACGAAGACCGCGGGCACGTACTCCGGCGCCGGCTCGTCACTGCAGGGGCTCATCGCCGCGACGACGAAGCAGGGCAGCGGCATCGCGAAGCCCGTCGCGGCGGCGATCGACGAGCTCATCGAGGACGGCACCTACGCGAAGTGGCTCGCGGCCTACAACCTGTCGAACGAGGCCGTGAAGACGTCCGAGGTGAACCCCGAGGGCCTGCCGCTCGACAACAGCTGAGGCCGCGCCGTGACACCCCCGTGGCCGTTGGGGTCGCGGGGGTGTCGTGCGTGCGGGGGTCGGGGGGGGCACTCCCCGCTCGACGATCGACAATCGACGATCCACCAGGGGAACGACTCGTGGATCGTCGGAACATGCACACGCACCCGATGCGTGCGCAACGAACGACGTCCCACCCGTCGAACGACAGGTGGGACGTCGGAGCATGCACACGCAGCGAGCTAGCGCGCAGCCAGAGCGGACTCCCCTTCGACGACAGGCGCCGCCCACTCCGCGGCGAGCAGCTCGTAGGAGCGCACCCGGGCGTCGTGGTCGTGGGCGATCGTCGTGACGAGCAACTCGTCCGCTCCCGTGACCCGCCGGAGCGTCTCGAGCCGGTCCGCGACGTGCGCCGGGTCGCCGACGAACCTCGTCGCGAGCCGGTCCGCCACCGACGCCTCGGCCTCAGCGGGGAGCCGCAGCTCCCGAGCCTGGCCCGGGGTCGGGTACTCGATCGCCCCGACGCCAGAGCGGATCGAGTGCACCCACTGGGCGTACCCGTTCCCGAGCTCGTCTGCCTCGGCCGCGGTCGGCGCCACGAGCACGTCGGCCGACACGATGACGTGCGGGGCGTCGAGCACGCCCGGGCGGAACGCGTCACGGTAGGCCTGCACCGACGCCAGGACCGTGCCGGGCGACGTGTGGTAGTTCGCGCCGTACGGCAGGCCGAGCGCGCCGGCGATCCGGGCACTCTCGCCGCCGGTGGAGCCGTGGATCCACAGCTCGACGGCGGCACCCGCGGCCGGTGGGGCCTCGATCACCGCACCGTCCCGCGACCACGTGCCCGCGAACAGGCCGCGGATCAGGTCGAGTTCGCCCGCGAACCGGTCGACGTCGCCCGGCACTCGCCCGAGCAGTTCACCCTGCAGGGCGAACCGGCTGCCCGGCGCGATGCGGAACTCGAACGGCGCGGGGACGAGCAGGCCGTCGACGACCTGGTCGGTCCGCGGGGCGAGCGACGGCGGCTTCGGGGTGCCGGGTGCTGGTGCTCCTGAGCGGCCGAGCCCGAGGTCGATCCGGGGACCGTACAGCGCGGCGAGCGTGCCGAAGGTCTCGGCGATCTGCAGCCCGCGGACGTTGCCGACCAGGGTCGCGGCGCTGCCGACCCGGATGGTCGAGGTTGCTGCGGCGACCGCACCGATGACGACGGTCGGCGCACTGCCGGCGACACCGGGGTTGAGGTGGTGCTCGGCGAGCCAGTAGCGGGCGTACCCGGCACGTTCCGTGGCGACGGCCAGGTCGACCGTGTTCGCCAGGGCTTGGGCCGAGGTCGACCCGCTGCTCACCGGCACGAGGTCGAGGACGGAGAGCGGGACCCGGCTCATGCGAGCACCCGCTGCCGGTCGAGGACCCGTCCGGGCAGGTCGAGCGTCTGCCGGAGCGTCGCGCCCTCGTCGTACGACTGCCGGTACACGCCGCGCTCCTGCAGCAGCGGGACGACCCGGTCGACGAACTCGTCGAGCCCGTAGGGGTTGGTGTGCGGCACGACCACGAAGCCGTCGGTGGCCCGCTCCTGCACGTACCGGTCGATCTCGGCGGCGATGTGTGCGGGCGTCCCGACGAACCCGCCGCGGGTCGAGACCCGGATGACCAGGTCACGGATCGACAGGTGTTCAGCCGCGGCGAGGTCGCGCCACGACTGCACCAGTGCGGGCACGTCGCGGGTGTGGCGGACGCGGCCACGGGTGATGTCAGCGCCCTCGAGGTCCGGTTCGATCGAGGGCAACGGCCCGTCGACGTCGTACGACGACAGGTCACGGTTCCACACCTGTTCGAGGAACGCGATCGCCGTCGCCGGGCTGACCTGGGCACGGCGGATCGCCCGGGAACGTTCCTCGGCCTCGTCCGCCGTGTCGCCGAGCACGAAGGTCGCGCCGGGCAGGATCAGCAGCTCGTCCTTCGACCGGCCGACCCGTTCCAGGCGCTCGGTCACGTCGCGGTAGAACGACTGCGCGTCGTCGAACTCGGTGTGCAGCGAGAAGATCACCTCGGCGTGCCCGGCGGCGAGGTCGCGGCCCTCCTCGGAGTCGCCGGCCTGCACGATCACGGGGTGCCGCTGGGGGCTGCGCGGCACCGGGAACGTGCCGGACACGTCGAACTGCGGGCCGTGGTGGTCGACGTCGTGGATGCGGGAGCGGTCGGCGAACACGCCGGCCGCCAGCGGCCCGGCGGCGCCCGACCCGTTCGCCACGATCGCGTCCGACTCCCACGAGTCCCAGAGCTCACGCGACAGCTCCACGAACTCCGCTGCCCGCGTGTACCGGTCGGCGTGGTCGAGGAACCCGCCGCGGCGGAAGTTCGCACCGTGGAACGCGTCCGAGCTCGTCACGACGTTCCAGCCGGCGCGGCCGTCGGTCAGGTGGTCGAGCGTGGCGAGCTGCTTCGCGAGCTCCACGGGCTCGTTGAAGGTCGTCTGCAGCGTGCCGACGAGCCCGATGTGGTCGGTGACGCCGGCCAGCGCGGCGAGGATCGCGAGCGTGTTCGGGCGCCCGACGACGTCGAGGTCGTGGATGCGTCCCTTCTGCTCGCGCAACCGCAGCCCCTCGGCGAGGAACAGGAAGTCGAAGCACCCCTGCTCGGCGTTCCGCGCGAAGTGCTCGAACGACGAGAACGCGATCTGGCTCTCGGCGCGGTCGTCGCTCCAGACCGTGGTGTTGTTGACGCCCGGGAAGTGGGCGGCGAGGTGGACCTGACGCTTGGCGCTCATGCTGAGACCCCCGAGGAGACGGAACCGACACCAGAACCGACACCGGCACCGGTGACGGCAGGACGCGCGTACCGGCTGACCGCCGGCGTGATGCCGAGCCGCGTGCGCAGGTCGGCGGTGGGACGGGACGACACGTCGGCGCGGAGCCCCGCGGTGACGAGCGCCGGGACGAGCTGCCGCGCGATGGCGGTCGAGTCGATCGGGATGCGCAGCGGACGGAGCCGCACGCCGGCGTACCCGAGGGCGCGCAGGTCCCCGATCCGTGCCACCAGGTCCGGCACCGTCGTCGCGAGGACGGACGTGTCCGACCCGGAGCCGACCGCGTACGGGGCGCCCGCTGCCGCGTCGAGCGCGGCGAGCTCGTCGGCGGCGGCTGCCGGTGACGACCCGATGAGCACCGCGAGGTCCGCGAGGACCGGACGACGGAGGTCGGACCCGGCCGCCTGCTCGGCGTCACGGACGAGTGCCAGCGTGTCCCGCGCCTCCCGGCCGTCGAAGCCGGGCGTGACCAGCACGACGTCCGCGGCGTCCACCGCGAACGCCGCCGCGTCGGCGCGGTGCGCGAGCGCGAACACCGGCGGGCGCCCCTGCGGCGACCGCGGCACGATCGACGCGCCGCGCACCGAGACGAACGAGCCGGAGAACGCCGCGTCGTGGATGCGGTCGCGGTCGATGAAACGGCCGGTCCTGACGTCGCGGATGATCGCGTCGTCGTCCCAGCTGTCCCAGAGGCGGGAGACGACCTCGGCGGCCTCGCGGGCCTCGTCGAACAGCGTGGCCGCGTCGTCGCCGCCGGGGCGGCGGCCGAACAGCGCGGCCTCGCGGGTCGTCGGGCTCACCTGGATCCGCCACCCGGCCCGCCCCAGCGAGACGTGGTCGAGGGTCTGGAGGCCCGTGGCGACGTGGAACGGTTCGGTGTGCGTGACCGAGACGGTCGGCACCAGACCGATCGCGCGGGTCGCGGGGGCGACCGCGCTCGCGACGAGGAGCGCGTCGAGGCGGCCGACGACGGTCGACGTGTCGAGGTCGCCGTCGGGGTCGGTGGGGCCGGCGGTGAACGAGTCCTCGAGGGTGACGGCGTCGACGCCGAGCCGGTCCTGCTCGACGACGACGTCGCGCCAGTGCCGGAGGCTCGTGAGCCGGTGCGCTGCCGGGCCTGCGGCGCGCCAGGCGGCGGGGTGCCAGCCGGCGCCCTGCAGCGCGGTGACGAGGGTGATGCGGTCGGGCACGGTCATGGGGCGACGCTAGGACGGTTCGGCCGGGCTGCGAAGCGGTGTTGCGGAACGTGACCGATGGTGTCGCCGTGTGACGCGCGGCGGGGGGCGTCGCGGGCGGCGGGGCGTCGCTCGGTGCGAGGTTGTCCACTCGGTGCGTCGGAACAGACCGGGCACGGAGTGGGCAACCTCGCACCAGACGGGGCCGGAGCGCGCCTCGCACCGTGCGAGGATCGCCGGATGGTCTCGTCGTTCCTGACCCACGCTGAAGTGGTGGTCGACCCCGCGGTCCCGATCGAGTCGTGGGGGCTGTCGCCCGAGGGACGCGTCCGGGCCGCCGCCGCACACCGGCTCGCGTGGGGACCGGGCTCCCGGCGGATCGTCTCGAGCACCGAGTGCAAGGCCGTCGAGACCGCCGACCTGCTCGCCAGCGCCGTCGGGCTGCCGGTCGAGCACGACCCGCTGCTGGGCGAGATCGACCGGAGCGCGACCGGCTACCTGCCGCCGACCGAGTTCGAGGCCGTCGTCAACGAGTTCTTCGCTGCACCCGAGCAGTCGGTCCGCGGCTGGGAGCGGGCGATCGACGCCCAGGAGCGCATCGTCGCGGCCGTCCGCCGGCACTGCGCCACCGGCGACCTCACGATCGTGTCGCACGGCGCGGTCGGCGCGCTGTTCCTGGCCCACCTGCGCGGCGTCCCGATCACGCGCGCCCTCGACCAGCCCGGCATGGGCAGCGTCTTCCACTTCGACGCGCCCGCCTGGCGGGCGACCAGCGGCTGGAGACGCGTCCCAGCGACCTGACGGGAGGCGCGGGGCGGGGCCCGACCGCCCCGCTCGTCAGACCACGCGCGTCGCGCCCGTCACGGGGCCGGGGGCGGCGTCCTCGTCGTCGGCGTCGTGCAGGGTGCGCTCGGCCTGCCCGAGCAGGTGGTGCACGGCGAGGCCGATCGAGCGGGCACCGACGACCGCGACGAGCACGCTGAGCAGCGCCAGCAACGCAGTGGTGGGGATCCAGGCGGACGGCAGCGCGAGTGCCCGGAACCACTCCACCGCGGCGGTGGCGACCGCGGCGGCCGGGAACACGAACGACCAGAACCCGAGCGAGAACGCCAGGCGGACGTACCGCGGCAGCAGGGCCAGCTGCACGAGGACCATCAGGACGCCGAGGCCCGCGATGGCCTGCACGGGCAGGGTCACAGCACCGTCGGTGAGGGCGAACACCGACAGGGTGGCGACCGCCGGCGGCGCGACCAGGATCGCCATCGTCGGCACGAGCGGCCCCGGCAGCGCCGGTCGGAACGCCAGCCGGATGAGCAGCAGGCCGGTCATGACGCCCCAGAAGAACACGCCGACGCCGAGGGCCGGCCAGGACAGCCAGCCGACGCCGACCTCGTGCGTGGCGACCGAGGCGACCAGGGCCGCGGCGACGGTCGGCAGCAGGTAGCCGCCGTGCACGGACTCCAGGGCGAGCCGGCCCTCGAACCAGGTGCTCAGCAGCCAGGCGGCGAACCCGGCCGCGGTGGCCACGGCGGCGAGCACCACGACCTGCCCGGCGACGGGGGCGAACCGCGCCAGGTCGACGCCGAGCAGCATCGCGGTCGCGGGGACGAGCGCGGCGATCGGCCCCTGCGCCGGGTGGCGGAGCTGGTCGACGAGCCGTTCGCTGACGCGTGCGCCCCGGACGGCGTGCGCACCGAGCAGCCACACCCACGCGACGGCCGCGATCGCCCAGAACACCTGCGGCACCACGGCGGGCAGGTGCAGCACGGGGGCGGCGTACGACCACGTCTCGGCGAAGCCGGCGAGGCCGAACGGGACGGCGAGGGTGTTGAGCGGGATGCGGGAGGTGGGTCGCGGGATGCGGGAGGTGGGTCGTGGCATGGCTCCCCCATTCTCGTGGACGGGTCGGGTGTGCCGGTGCGCGGTCGGGGGCCGTGCGCGCGCGGCGGGGCGTGCGTGCCCGCAGGCCGTGCGTGCTCCGCGGTCAGGCTGCGGGCAGCTGCTCGCCCGCCTCGACCGCGACGTCGAGCCGGTTCTCGGCGGGCGGCAGCGGGCAGGTCGCGTGCGGGGTGTACGCGCACGGCAGGTTCGTCGCCCGGTTGAAGTCGATGCGGGTGGCACCGTCGGCATCCGGTGCGGCGATGTCGAGACTCCGGTTCGCCGCGTACGTCGTCACCCCGCTCGTGCGGTCGGTGAACAGCACGTGCAGACCGCCGGCGTGCCCGTTGAACGCCAGGAGCGACCGCGGTCCGTCGAGGTCGAACGTGAGGACGCCGGGGGCCTCGAACACGTGCAGCAGGCCGTCGACGACGCTGCCGACGGTGACATCGCGCGGGGTGTCGAACGGCTCGAAGTGCGCGTCCACGACGAAGCGCTCAGCGGCCGAGTACGCCGGGGTGCCCTGGTAGCCGACGCGGGTCGGGTTCGACGGGTGCCGCGGGCGGAGCAGGTCACTGCCGCCGCGCCGGGCGACCTCGATCACCACGGTCTCGTCGCCGTCGTGCCACACCACGTTCGTGCTCGATCGCTCCGGCAGCGGGCCGAACCGGTGCGTCCCGGTGACCGGCTGTCCGTCGACCTCGATCGTCTCGTCGTCGGCCAGTGCGACCACCGGGCCGTCCTCGTCCGTCGACCAGCTGCCCGGGGCGTCCTCGAAGCATTCCGGCGTGGCGGTGAGCCAGCGGATGCTCGTGATCGCGAGGAAGCCGTGCTCGCTCGCCCGGGCCTGCTCGTGGTCGTCGTGCCACGTGGTCCATGCTTCCGCGAAGGTCGGTGCCGTCGGGTTCGTCGTGGTGGTGTCGCTCGTCGGGGTCGTCGTGCTCATGGGTCGACCGTACGACTCGTGGCCCGGTGGCGCGACGATCGTGTCGCCGTGCGTCGGCGTGCGGGTCGGGTCGGGCGGCGGGCGGGGGCGGGCGCGCACGGGCCGGGTCGATGCGGAACGACACCGTCGACGTCGTCCGACATCGACCCTGTCGTTCGCACGCGCCTGCAACCGTCCGCGCGCGCAACAGGCGACCGAGTCGGTGTCGTACGACATCGACCCTGTCGTTCGGCGTCCGCACGAAGCCACAGTCGCGCAACGTAACGGGCCCGACCCCTCGTGGCAGAGTGGCACTGCAGCGCACCGCGAAGCCTCGCGCGCGGCCCCCGACTCCCGACAGTCCGCACCCATCGAGAGGAAGGCAGCGCATGCCCTTCGAGAACACCGACCGCATTCAGGCCACCACTGCCGGATCGCTCCCCCGCACCCCGGAGCTCATCGCCGCGAACGCCGCACGGCCCGTGGCCGACGACGGCTTCACGCTCGAGACCACCGACGAGGTCCGTGCCCTGACGAGCGCGGCCGTCGACGACGTCGTCGCACGGCAGACCGCGCTCGGCATCACGCAGCCCGGTGACGGCGAGTTCGGCAAGGCGATGTCGAACAGCGTCGACTACGGCGCCTGGTGGGGCTACTCGTTCCAGCGCGTCAGCGGCCTGAGCCTGACCGACGAGAACATCTTCTCGCAGCAGCCGGTCCGGTCCACCCCGGGGAACATCCGGCTCACGAGCTTCCCGGACCGCCGCGACTGGACAATCTTCCACGACGCCTACACCGACCCCGAGTCGGGCATCGGCACCGGCAAGAACGCCACCGCGTTCCCGACCACGACCGGTCCGATCACCTACACCGGCCACGAGGCCGCAGCCACCGACGCCGCGAACCTCAAGCACGCGGTCGAGGCCGCCGGCGCGGACAACGGCTTCATCACGGCGCTCTCCCCCGGTTCCGCCGCCCGCATCGCGAACGAGTACTACGCCACGGAGGAAGAACACATCTGGGCGTGGGCGGACGCCCTGCGCGAGGAGTACACGACGATCCTCGATGCCGGCCTCGTGCTGCAGATCGACGACCCCTCGATCGCCGAGAACTGGGACCAGATCAACCCCGAGCCGAGCGTCGAGGACTACCGCGACTTCACCCGCATCCGTGTCGAGGCGCTCAACCACGCGCTGCGGGGCCTCGACACCAGCCGCGTGCGCTTCCACCTGTGCTGGGGCTCCTGGCACGGCCCGCACACCACCGACATCGAGCTCCGCCACATCGTCGACCTGATGCTCGACATCGACGCTGGCGCGTACTCGTTCGAGGCCGCGAACGCCCGCCACGAGCACGAGTGGACCGTCTGGCAGGACATCACCCTGCCCGAGGGCAAGGTCATCGTCCCGGGTGTCGTCGGCCATGCCACGAACGTCGTCGAGCACCCCGACCTCGTCGCGCAGCGCATCGAGCGGTTCGCCTCGGTCGTCGGGCGTGAGCGCGTCATCGCCGGCACGGACTGCGGCCTCGGCGGTCGCGTGCACCCGCAGATCGCCGCGGCGAAGCTCGAGTCCCTCGGCGAGGGTGCCCGGCGCGCGAGCGCGAAGCTCTTCTAGCCGCCCGTTCCTTCCCAGAACAGCTGCGATACCTCGCGAGATCGGGCGTACCTGCCACGAAGAACACACCAGGTACGCCCGATTCCGGCAGGTACGCCCGGTTCGGGCAGGTACGCCCGGCTGTGGACGCACGCACAGACGGACGGGAGGCCCGGTGCCAGCTGGCACCGGGCCTCCCGTCCGTCAGCGGATGCGTCTACCGACGCGAGCGGCCGAGCAGGACCGCCGCGCCCGCAGCGGCGACGCCGAGCCACACGAGGGGGCGCGTGACGCGCCGTCGCTTCGCCACCCAGCCGCCGTTCGTCGCGTTCGCGGCGTCGGCGGGGGCGTAGAGGTTGCCGTCGGTCGGGGCGCCCTTGCCACGGAGTGCGAACGTCTCCACCATCGGCTTCGTGATCTTGTGGAACAGGCCCGGGAACACGTACTGCAGCGGCACGAGCGACGCCTGGATGCGTCCGACGAAGCGGTAGCGCTTGGGGTGCGTGGCGGCCTGCACGACGGCACGACCGGCCCGCTCGACCGAGACGGTGGGCGGCAGCGGGTGCGAGGTCTTGCCGGTGTAGTTGGCACCGTTCTGGTAGATCGGGGTGTCGATCGTGGACGGCAGCAGTGCGGTGAACTTGATGCCGGTGCCCGCGAACTCGTCGCCGAGCACGTCGACCAGGCCGAGGGCCGCGTGCTTGCTCGTCACGTACGCCGACTGGTACGGCGCCGAGAGCAGCGACTGGATCGAACCGACGAGCACGTAGGTGCCCCTCCCGCGCTGCTTCCAGTGCGGCAGCAGGTGCGTGATGGCGTTGAGGTGCCCGTACAGGTTCGTGTCGACGACGCGCTTGAACGCCTCGGTGGGGGTCTGCTCGAACAGGCCGTAGACGAATAGCGCCGCGTTGCCGACGAAGACGTCGATGCGACCGAAGCGGGTCGTCACGGTGCCGATGAGGTCCTTGACCTGGTGCTCGTCGGCGACGTCGGTCGGGATCGCGATCGCCTCGGCGCCGAGCTTCCGGCACTCGGCTGCTGCGGCCTCGAGCGAGTCGTGCCCGCGTGCGGCGAGCACGAGCGTGGCGCCCTGCCGGGCGAACTCGTGTGCGGCGGCCCTCCCGATGCCGCTCGATGCTCCGGTGATGACGACGATCTTCCCGCGGTACCGATGTCCCATTTGTCCTTGGTACCCGGCCGTGGTCCGTTCCCGCACAGCCGGGTCGTACCCCTGCACGCGGTGCGAAGATGGAGCATGCGCAAGGACGACCTGACCGTCGACGAAGCCGCGGTCATCGCCGAGCACGCCCGCGCCGGTGTCCTCGACGTCGACGACCCCGAGGTGCGGAAGGTCGTCGAGCAGGCGAACCGGGTGCTGGTCCGTGCACAGATGTGGGGCGAGGAGCGGAGCCCGAAGCTGCGGCGTCGCCGACGGCTCATCGCGGTCGGCGCCCTCGTGATGGTGCTCGTGTGGGTCGCGGGCCTGCTCGTGCCGCTGGCGATGCGCTTCGGCTGACCGGTGCGTCCCGCGGACGAAGCGGGATCCGGGCCTGTTCAGGTGCAGCCGGATGGTGCATGATCCGACGACCACACCACCATCGCGCTGCAGGGAGCACGACATGGACCAGCACATCGATCGACGGCGCTTCATGAAGCTCGGACTCGCCGGGGCCGCGACGACCGCCCTCGGCGCGACGGCGATCCCGGATGGCTCGGCACAGGCCGCGACCGGAGCTGCGGCGCCGACCGCTGCGCCCGTGCTGCTCGCCGCCGACGAGTTCGACGGCCCGGCCGGCAGCGTGCCGAACCCCGGGATCTGGCGGTACGACCTGGGTGCGGGCGGCTGGGGCAACGCCGAGCTGCAGACCTACACGGACTCGCGGCGGAACGCGGCGCTCGACGGTGCCGGCAACCTCGTGATCACCGCACACCGCGAGGCCGACGGCTCGTACTCGTCGGCCCGGCTGAAGTCCGAGAGCACCTACACCGCGCAGTACGGCCGCATCGAGGCGCGGATCCGCATCCCCCGCGGCCAGGGCATCTGGCCGGCGTTCTGGATGCTCGGCGCGGACATCGGGCAGGTCGGCTGGCCGGCGTGCGGCGAGATCGACGTCATGGAGAACGTCGGGTACGAGCCGGGAATCGTGCACGGCACGGTGCACGGGCCCGGGTACTCCGGCGCGCAGGGCATCTCGGCGGCCTACACGAACCCGTCCGGAGCAGCGTTCGCCGACGACTTCCACGTGTACGGGGTCGACTGGCGCCCCGGCTCGATCACCTGGACGGTCGACGGCGTCGCGTACCGGACGGTCACCCGGGCCGACGTCGGCTCGGCCCCGTGGGTGTTCGACAAGCCGTTCTTCGTGATCCTCAACGTCGCGGTCGGCGGGAACTGGCCGGGTTCGCCCGACGCCTCGACACGGTTCCCGCAGCAGATGACCATCGACTGGCTGCGGGTCCACCAGAACGGTTAGCCGCGATCACCGAGGCAGAAGCGCGTCAGGGACGGCGGTTCGCCCGGGCAACGAGCCACAGGTACGTGCTGTGCCCGACCAGGGCGAGTCCGAAGAACACCGCCGCGACCGCGTAGACCCGGTCGAGCTTGCCCTGCCCGATCACGAGCATCACGACGCAGAACGCGACGGCGATCGCGAGGACACCGACCTGCACGGTCGACCAGATCCGTCGGAAGCGCGGCATGCCCGTCTCGTTCACACCACCCATTCTGCCCGATGCCGTCAGTGCTTCTCCGGGTCGTGGCCCCAGTTCATGAGCGAGTACCGCCACGGGGTGTCGTGCACGTCGCCGTCGGGCCGTTGCTCCGAGTGCCGGGCGACGTAGCCGACGACCTTCCGCATGTGCGCCAGGTCGTCGTCGGTGCGGTCGGCCTTGTGCTTCTCGAGGATGCGGATGATGTGCCGGCCGCTCTCGTGCCCGGTCGACTCGCC
>Ga0308159_1001435_pt1 | contig 34295 bp, 33 predicted proteins | sample PhyCR1_FD_201040 | JGI IMG/M metagenome (GOLD analysis project Ga0308159, IMG submission 201040) | Phyllosphere microbial communities from UC Gill Tract Community Farm, Albany, California, United States - DLSLC.R1 | ecosystem: Host-associated > Plants > Phyllosphere > Unclassified | place: USA... | reverse complement strand
GATTTAATTGGCCGCCGTGGTCGTTGGAGCGAGAAAAGATAATGTTGGCAACAGGTTACGCAGGTGAGGGCATTGAGCTGCTGGATGCCGACGAGTCGGACATGGCGCAGGTGCAGGCGATTTATGCCCATCACGTTATTTACGGTTCCTCGAGTTTTGAAACCGAGCCGCCGTCGCTTGAAGAGATGTTGCAGCGTCGGCGCGCCGTTGTCGACAAAGGGTTGCCGTATCTGGTGGCGAAGGAGCAGGGTCAGGTTATCGGTTATTGCTATCTTTCGCCGTATCGACCGCGCTATGCCTACCGTTTTACCGTTGAAGGGTCGGTCTACATGGCCGAGGGGCAGCAGGGCAAAGGCGTGGGCAAGCGCCTGATGACAGAGGCTATCGCACGGGCCGAACGCGGAGGATGGCGACAGATGATGGCCGTGGTCGGCAACAGTGAAAACATCGCCTCACTGCGCCTGCATCAGTCTCTGGGCTTTACGGTCATCGGTCAGTTGACAGGTGTCGGATACAAGCATGGCCGTTGGCTCAACACCATCATGATGCAGCGAACGCTGGGCGAGGGCGATACCACACCACCCATTGATTGCACTCGGTAACGATAATCATTATCCTTCGTGGCTTTGAAATGACTTTTGAGGCCTTATGCGTTTATCCAGGTGGGCAGTAGCGGTGGCCATGGCCATTGGCGGTGCGGTGGCGACGCCGGTCATGGCCAAAACGGTAGTCGATATCTATCAGCGCAAAGTCGAGGTTCCGGACCAGCCGCAGCGCATCGTGCTCGGCGAAAGCCGCATGTTGTACAGTCTCGCCTTGATAGAAGACGGGGATCCCACCGAGCACGTGGTGGCCTGGCCGGGCGACATGGCGCATTATGATCCCCAGAACTGGCAGCTTTATGTGAAAGCCTTCCCGCGCGCGGCCTCAATTCCGCAACTCGGCAACAACAGCTTCAACCAGATGAGCGCAGAGAAAATTCTCGCGCTGCATCCCGATCTGGTGATTTTGCCACGTTACGCCAAAAAGACAGACTCGCTGGGCACTGTGGAACAGCAACTGCAAAATGCCGGTGTGCCCTTCATTTATGTCGATCTCCGAGTCGATCAACTGCACAACACGGTACCGAGTCTGCGGCTGTTAGGTGAAGTGCTGAACACGCAGCAGAAAGCCGCGCGTTTTATCGATTTTTATCAACAGCATATGGAGTATGTGCGCACGACGCTTGCAAATTATCACGGCAAGAAGCCGACCGTGATGCTGCAACTGCATCTTGGCAGGCGCGAGAGTTGCTGTACCACGGTGGCTCACGGCAATCTGGCGGATCTGCTCGAATTTGCCGGTGGCGACAATATTGCCAAAGGCGCTTTTAAAGCCGTTTACGGGGAGATGAATCCGGAATCGGTGATTGTTGCCAATCCGGATGTCTATATCACGACCGGCATGTCGGGGCCGGAGAAGCCCGACGATTTGCAGCTGGGTCCACTGGTCGACGCGGAACGGGCGCGCGAGAGTTTTAAAACACTGATGGCGCAGCAACCTGTGCTTTCGACGCTTCACGCGGTGCAGGACGGCAACGCCTACAGTTTGTGGCACACCTTTTACCTGAGTCCCTTCCATTTACTGGATGTCGAGGTCTTTGCCAAGGCGCTGCATCCGGCGTTGTTTGCGTCGCTTGATCCGCAAAAAACGCTGGCGGACATGTATCGGCAGTTTATGCCTTTCCCGCTGACCGGCACCTACTGGAGTCAGCTACCGGCCAAAGCCACGCACTAAATACCCTGCTGCCGAACGTCTGGCAGCAGGGGGCTGGCGATTTAGAAATCGACGCTCGCCGACAACACCAGATTGCGCGTTTCGCCCTCCTCGACGCGCAGGTTGCCGGCGCTTGAGGTGTAGTACTCCTTGTTAAAGATATTATTAATGTTCAACTGCAGGCGAGTGTGCTTGCCCAGCAATTTGTTGTCCCAGCTGATAAACGCATCCGCCACCGTGTAGGCGGGCATGGTAAAGCTGTTTTCAGGATCGCCCGCGCGGGAACCGACATAGCGCGCACCGCCGCCCAGACGGAAATCACCTTCGACCGGAACCCAGCGCAAGGTATGGCTCAGATACAGGCTGCCCATATGGGTTGGCGCATTGACCAGTCGATTGCCTATATTACTCGAAGAGACGTCATCGCTGACTATTTCGGTTTTGTCATAGGCATAGTTGGCGCTCAGGTTCCAGTCGCGGGCGATTTCGCCGTTCATCTCCAGTTCAATGCCGCTGGAGCGCGCCTTTGGAATATTACGCGTCACGCCGTTGATGAATACCGACATATCTTTTTCATCGATTCGGTAGAACGCCATCGTCGCATCCAGCCGTGGCGTGACCTGCCATTTACTGCCGATTTCATAGGTGGTTCCCAGCTCCGGAAGCGCGGTATTGCCGTCATCGTCGACGTCGGTTGACGGCGTAAACGATTTGCTGAAATTACCGTAGAACGACAATGCCTCATTCAGCTTGTAAACCAGACCTATCTGCGGCAGGAACTTGCTCTGGGTATCGTTTTGCGATTCGGTCGGCGTGACGAAACCGTAGGAACTCTTCTGGTTGTAATGCTGATAGCGACCGGCAATGACGCCAATCCAGTGATCGTCGAAATGAATGCTGTCCTTGGCATAGAGCGAATGGTTGTACAGCGTAGAACGCATGTTGCTGCTGCTATCAAGATAGGTCGAACTGTTGGTGACGGGCGTTTCGCCATACACCGGGTTGTACATGTTGAAATTCGCGTTGACCTTGCCGCGATACGAATATTGCTTGTAGGTTTCGACCTTTTCGTATTCAGCCCCGAGCAGCAGATCGTGTGTCATGCCCAAAATCTGCGGTTCGCCAATCCAGTCCCATGAGGTCAGACTGGTTTGATGATTGAACCCGCGATTGGCATCGGCACGGCGCGAGACCGCGCCTGTGGTGGTATTGATAGCGGTCGCGCGAACTTCGTTACTGTCGTAGCGGCGCTGCATCCAGGCGTAGGTAAAGCGTGTCTTCCAGTCTGGAGACAGCTCATATTCCCAGGTGGTATTCAGGCGCTTGTTCTTACCCCAGGCATGGTTGGCGAGTTCGTCCAGGCGGCGCTCATACGGAATGTTCAGGGGTTTGCCGTTGATGAAAGCCGTCCCTCTGTCGTAAGGCACGTCGTATTTGAACTCTTCATAGCTGATATTGAAACTGGCTTTCTCACCGAACCAGCTCAAGGAGGGCGCCAGCAACGTGTGCTGATTTTTACCGAAGTTACGCCAATAGTCGTCTGACTGGCGCTCCGCTATCATGCGAAAGGCAAAGCCATGACCCAGCGGTCCGGTAATGTCGAGTGTACCTGCGCCGCCGCCGGAACCGCCCGTGCGCCCACTGACGCGCGTATTCCATTCATACTGCGGTTTCTTGCTAATCATATTGATAACGCCACCCGGATTCTGAATGCCGTAAAGCAGCGACGCCGAGCCTTTCAGAACTTCAACGTGATCCACCGTCGAGTCAAACGCCAACCCCTGATTGCTGCGCACGCCATCAAGCAGAATGGAACCATCGCTGTTTGCGCCAAAACCGCGTTTGACGAAACCGTCTTCAGTGCCGCCCAGAGTGTTTCCCTGCGTGACGCCGCTGACGAATTTCATCGCGTCATCCAGAGAATTCACCTGATAGTCTTGTATCATCGACTGCGTCACTACGCTGACCGATTGCGGCGTTTCAATCAGTGGGGTGTCAGTTTTCGAGGCGGTGGTGCTTTGCGAGGCGCTGTAATCGACAGGCGGATAAGCGGCGTCATCGGCGGTAATCGTCATCACCGAACCCGCGTCTTCAGCCGTATTGCCCGCCGCCATCAGAGGCGAGCACTGCATGAAAGCCAGCGCCATCAGGCTCGGTTTGAAATATTTCGACCGGTGAAAAGCAGAAAGCAGAGGTAAAGCATGGCTGTTTTTATTGTTGAGTAAGTTGCGCAAAATAATCCTGTCTGAAAATGCAAATGATAACGCGTTGCATTCTAATTATCGATTGGGCTATATCAATGTTTTTTTAGTTATATAAAGTGCAGGCAGAGAGGGCGCCTGACGAGCAACGCAGGCAAAAAGGAGAACAAGAGAGAGCAGGAAGGCGCACGCCGCGTTCATGACGGCGTGCGGAAATCGATTATTGGTCGACCGTGTCGTATTTGATGTATTTATTGGTGCAGTTAAGGTGCGCGGCATATTTGAGCGTACCGGCAGGCCCGCGCGCGGTAAACGGAACCTCAAAGGTGCCTTTGTTGTCTTTGACGTTATCGGAAATAAACGACAGGCTTGGCACCTGAGTCCCGAGATTGTCTTTGTCGTTGCCCCAGTTAGGCAGTTTATTCTGCATAAAATCGCGGGTGACCAGATCCATCGCATTCTGCGGGGTCACGGCGGCACAGGCTTCAGGGGTAGTGCGCTGCATCCACGTGGGATAGATATACGTCATACCCAACGTCAGCACCACCATCGCAAATACCACGCAAACCATGACGCCCAAAACAATTTTACCCGTCTTTCCTATCACGCTAACTCCTGAGTCTTGCTGACCACTAGCTGAAAAATTCCCGTCAGAATACGAGAAACCGGCCTTTGGCGAAACCGAAACGTGTAAATTCGGTTTTAAGAAGCATTTATCGCTTGCTCAACGGGCTATTCGTATTTTGAAATCAAAAAACAATTCTCATTGTGTCTATTCCTGCTAGCCTTTCAGAAATCATGCCAATGAAATTCAAGGAGTAACAATGAGTCAGCAACCGACTGTGGCAGTACTGGGATTAGGGGCAATGGGGCACGCGTTTGCCGCCAATCTTGTCAAAAAAGGCTTCACCACGCGGGTCTGGAATCGCACCGCGTCCAAGGGTGAGGATCTGGTCAAGGCCGGCGCGGTCGCAGGCAAAACCCCGCGCGAAACGGTAGAAGGCGTTGACGTAGTCATCTCGATGCTGGCCGACGGGCAGACCACCGACTCCGTGTTTACCGGTCATGACGGCCTGCTTGCCGGACTGAAGCAGGGCGGCATTGTCGTGCAGATGGGCACCATCGGCGTCGAGGCCACCGACAAGCTTATCGCGCTGCTGAAAGACCAGCGCCCGGATGTTGTATTCTTCGATGCGCCGGTGTCCGGCACCAAAGCGCCGGCGGAACAGGCGCAGATTGTCGTGCTCGCCAGCGGCGATCGTGAGGCGGGTGCTGCGGTAGAACCCGTGTTTGCCGCGATTTCGAAAGGCGTTAAATGGTTGGGTGAGGCGGGCCGGGCCTCGAAAATGAAACTGGTGGTGAATGCGTGGCTGATTTCAATGGTCGAAGGCATTGCCGAAAGCTCGCAGCTTGCCGAAGAGCTGGGCTTTACCACCGATGAACTGTGGAACGTGCTGGACGGCGGTCCGCTTGCCGTACCTTATATCAAAGGCAAGATGGAGATGTTTAAAACCGGCCACTACGAGCCGCAGATGCAGCTGACCTGGGCGCTTAAAGATATCAATCTTGCGCTGACCGCCAGCGGTTCCCGTCAGTTGCCTGTCATGCAAAACATCAGCCATACCTGGCAGAAAGCCGTCGATGAAGGTTATGGCGACAGCGATCTCGCCGTAGTCTATCGTTATCTCGGCACGCAAAACGGTAAATAATTCCCCACCGCCGCAGCCCGGTCTGCGGCGGGTCTTGCGTTTCTACGTCGTCTCTTCGTCATTCCACCTTCATCCTGCTGTCACTTCCGCTTCATAAAAACGTCATTCATGCCCGCTAGTTTTATCCCGTTGCCTCAATCATTCATGGGCTGGATTCAGCCGATCTTTAGCGGGATGCATTATTGATGTCTGCCATTGAAATTGCCCATCTACGAAAGTCTTTTGGAAAGCAGACCGTGTTGGACGATGTGTCATTGACTATTCGCCACGGCGAATTTGTCGCGATTCTGGGGCCTTCAGGCTGTGGTAAAACGACCTTGCTGCGCACCCTTGCCGGTTTTGAAACCCTTGACCACGGTACGCTCTCCCTTGGCGGTCACCTGGTCTCTTCCCCCGACTATCATATGCCGCCGGAGCAGCGGCAGCTGGCGATTGTCTTTCAAAACTACGCGCTCTGGCCGCACATGTCGGTGGAAGAGAACGTGGCCTACAGCCTGAAAGTGCAGGGCGTGAAGATTGGCGAACGCCGCCAGCGGACCGCCAATGCGCTGATGCAGGTCGGGTTGCAGGGGCTGGAAGGGCGACGTCCGGCAGACTTGTCGGGGGGCCAGCGTCAACGCGTTGCTTTGGCCCGCTGTCTGGTCGCCGAGCCGAAAGTGGTCCTGCTGGATGAACCTCTGGCTAACCTCGACGTGCATCTTCGTGCGGCAATGGAGGCGGAATTTGCCCAGTTTCATCGCCAGACCGGCGCGACGCTTCTCTATATTACACACGATCAGCATGAGGCGATGGCGATGGCCGACCGCGTCGTGGTGATGGATGCAGGTAAAGTGATGCAGTTCGCCACCCCGCAAACCCTGTACCGCGAACCTGCCAACGAAATGGTGGCCAAATTTATTGACGATGGCCGCGTCATTGCCGTGCAGGACATTCGTCCGTGCAGCGACGGCAGAGCCAACGTGAAGGTGCAGGGCGTCGATTATTGCCTGCGGGCGAGTCCTCATCAACGCACCCGGCCACACGGCAAACTCTGTCTGCATGCCGCCTCCCTGCGTCTTGCCGGCGACGATGAACCCGGATTTACCGCCACCCTGAAACGTGTGACCTATCGTGGCGCCTACAGCCAGCTCGAACTCGAGCTTCTGGGGCAAGACGCGTTGCTCTCGTTGTATCTTGCAGACGCCTCGGGCTGCAACCTCGGCGATGTGCTGCGGCTAACCCTCGACGATGGCTGGATTATTCCCGACGGCGAGTCATAAATTTCTCAATTATCAAGGAAAGACGATGCGTATCAATCATGTCCACTCTAAAAAAAACCTCAAAGCCTCTGCCTTGGCACTGCTGTGTGTCAGTGTGTTGATGGGGGCGGCACCGACTTTCGCCGACCAGACGCCAGGCGGCAAGCTGGTCGTTTACACCTCGCAGGCGCCGGAAATCGCCCAGCAAACCATTGACGCCTTTAAAGCCGCTTATCCATCCATTCAGGTTGAGTGGTCGCGCAACGGCACGACGCAACTGATGAATGTGCTGCATACGGAAATGATGGCGGGTGACGTGAAGGCCGATGTCTTGCTGGTCGCGGACTCGATAAACCTGGGCGCGCTGAAGAAGGAGGGCAAACTGATGGCCTATCCCGACGCGCCGGTCGGCAATCTTGATCCAAACTTTTACGACAAGGATAAAACCTGGTTCGGCACCAAAATTATCGCCACCGTCATTGGCTACAACACCAAAAACGCCAAACCGGTTGAATCATGGCAGGCTCTGACTTCGCCCGACAACAAAGGGCAGGTCGCCGTGCCTAGTCCGCTCTATTCCGGCGCAGCGCTCTACAATCTGCACACGGCTATCAATACGCCCGCGATCGGCTGGAATTTCTATCAGCAACTTGCGGCCAATGACATTACCCCTGAAGGCGGCAACGGTCCTGCATTGAAGGCCGTCGCCAGCGGACTGGATAAATATGGCGTCATTACCGATGCCGATATTATCGCGGCCAAGAAGAAAGGATCACCCATCGACCTGGTTTATCCGAAAGAAGGCGTCTCTTTTGTCACCGAACCGGTCGCCATTCTTTCGTCCTCGCACAATGTGCCCGCCGCCAAAGCCTTCGTGAATTTCCTGCTGTCGAAACAGGGGCAGGCGCTGGTGGTGAAGCAGGGCAATCGGCCCATCGACGCGAGTCTCGCCCCGCCTGAAGGATTCGAGGCTATCGGCAACATCAAGCTGCTGACCCTGGATGCCGACAAGGCCGTTGATGACGACAAACAGGTGAGAGACAAATTTACCCGGATCTTTGGTGGATAATCCATGAGCGTGATGAGCGAGATAACGCGCACGGCAACCTTCCGGCGGCTTTCGGCATGGCGCGGCGAGCGGGTGGTATTATGGCTGCTGGCGCTGATGATTGGCGTACTGTCCATCGCGCCTCTTGGCCGATTGGTCTGGGCCGCCATTGCGCCCGACGGCGTGCTGGATCTCAATCGTCTGGGGCATTTGGTCGGTACGCAGAAAGTGTGGCAAGCCACCCTCAATACGCTGAAGATAGCGGTGGCCGCGACCGCCTTGTCGATGCTGGCCGGAACGCTGGCGGCGCTGCTGGTGGCGCTGACCCCTCTGCGCGGTAAATCGCTGTGGGTGTTTACCTTTATTCTGCCGCTGATGATCCCGCCGCAGGTCATTGCGCTGGCGTGGGTGCAGGCGCTGTCCCCCTCAAGTCCGATTCTCTCGGGGATGAGTGCGCTTGGCAGTCTGTTCGGGGTTTCATTCTCATCGCCTGACTCGCAGCCGCTCTATTGCGCAACCGGCATTATTTTGCTGCTCGGCATGCACAATGCGCCGCTGGTGTTTCTTACCGTGCGCGCAGGACTGCGCCGGTTGCCGGCCGAACTGGTGGAAGCCGCGCGGATCACCGGTGCCTCGCCGTTGCGGGTGCTATTGACGGTAATTTTGCCGTTGGCTCGCCCGGCAATTTTTGCCGGTGCCGCGCTTGCCTTCGTCGCCGCCGCCGGTAATTTCGGAATTCAGGCCATGCTGGGCATTCCGGGTCGTGTGCCGACGCTGATAACGCTGGTGTACCAGCGCCTCAACAGCAGCGGCCCATCGGCGCTGCCGGATATGGCCGTGCTTTCTCTTTTAATTGCGGTAATAACCTTTGGCGGTCTGGCGGTGAGTCGCGCGCTGGGCGGCAGCAAAGACGTGCGGGTAACGGGGTCGCCGAAGTCGCTTCAGCAACCGCCCGGCGCGTGGCGTTGGCCGCTCGAAGCCACCGCCTGGCTGTGGATTGCTGTCACACTCCTGCTACCTCTGTCTGCGCTGGTGACCACGTCGCTGACCACGGGATTCGGCCAGACGCTGAATTGGCAGACGCTGACCTTCACTAATTATCTCAATGCGCTTTGGCAGTATCCGGCGATTCATCAGGCGTTTTTCACCAGTCTGGGTCTGACCCTGATGGCGGCTATCCTATTGACCTTTGCCTCGCTGTTTCTGGCTTATTTCCTGAGCTGGCAGCGCAATCGGCTGGTGAGCCTGTTGCAGATGTCGACAGAGTTGGCCTATGCGCTGCCGGGCATCGTCACCGGCATTGCCGCCATTCTGTTTTTCCTGAAACCGCTGCCGCTGATTAATGTCAGCATTTACGGCACGGTGTGGATCATTCTGGCAGCCTATCTGTCGAATTTCCTTGCGCTGGTACTGCGCCCGACGCTCGCCGGATTCGCGCAAATCGAGCGCTCGCTCGATGAAGCCGCGCAGATTGCGGGAGCCGGTTTTATGCGCCGGATGTGGACCATCCTGATGCCGCTGGCCGCGCCTTCGGCCATGGCGGGGGCGATACTGGTGTTTCTCACCGCCCTGAACGAGATTCAGGTGTCGATTCTGCTTGTCACCTCGAGCACGCAAACCCTCGGCCCGATGGTCATTTTCCTTGATGAAGGCGGGTCTTCGACACTGGCGGCGGCAGTAGGCTGTCTGATGATTCTGGTCGTGCTGCTGTTTATGCTGTTGGCATCGCTGTTTGCCCGTCGTCTGCCCGAGGGCGTTTTGCCGTGGCGCGCATAATGTGCCCTGATTGTGGGGCAAAAAAGCCAATGTGCTACAGTTAGTCCTAACGGTGAGTCTGCAAGGATTACCCGATAATTTTACTGAAGTCGAAAGGAGGAGTTATGGCGAAGGTCGCAATTGTTGGCGCACACGGTCAAATAGGAAAGTTGCTTATCAAGCATTTACGGGCGCAGGGACACGAGGCGCTGGGTATCGCGCGCAAGGAGGAGCAGATCCCGACGCTGCGCAAACTGGGTGCGGAAACGGTGCTGCTGGATATCGAAAGCGCCACCGCCGAACAGCTGGCAACCGGGTTGCAGGGCGTTGATGCCGTAGTGTTCGCCGCCGGTGCCGGTGCGGGTTCCACCGCCGAGCGCAAACACACCGTCGACTATGCCGGTTCTGTGCTGCTGGCCGACGCCGCGAAGCTGGCGGGCGTATCGCGCTTTGTCCAGATCTCGGCGATTGGCGCGGATGACCCGCTGAAACCTGACACCGATCCGGTATGGAAGGCGTATATAGAGGCGAAGCGCGATGCCGATATCTCGCTGCGCGCGAGCGGTCTTGAATGGACGATTATTCGTCCCGGCCCGCTAACCAACTCTCCGGCAACCGGCATGGTGACTTTGTCGGAACATGCGGGCAGGGGGGAAGTCACCCGTGAGGACGTCGCGCTGGTGGTCGTGGCCGCTATCGATGCCGACTCATCGATTGGCAAGCAGTGGGAACTGCGCGGAGGCACTACGCCTATCCGCGACGCGGTGTGTCAGTGAAGGCTGAAACAGCTTAACTGACTGCCCGTTCGAAATCCGCCATCAGGATATCGCGAAAGCCTTTGGCCACGGCGGACAAAGGCCTTTCGCTCGAACTGACCAGATAAACGCGATACCGCGTCTGATGTTCAAACGGCACAATATGATAGCCAAGATGAGCATATTCTTCCGCGGTATCGCGCATCATAATCGCCATACCAATATTCTGAGACACCATGTGGCATATTGTCGATGCCCAGGTACTTTCGGCACAAATGCGGCGAGAAATCCCCCGCGTAGCAAAAGTTTCATCGATAAGTTTGTAATCGATATCCGATGAAACCATGGTAATGAAATCTTCACCGTAGACGTTTTCGGGTTTGATAAAGTCGTGATCCCGTAATCTATGCCCCTTCGGCAATATACACACCAGTTCTCCTCCTGCAATCTCCTCACATACCAATCCCTCACGAGTGGTATGCCGTAAAGAAATGCCGATATCGATAGATTGTCGTGAAACCGCGTCGGCAATATTATCCGAAGCCATAGGAATTACTGATGTCTGCAAGTGTTTACGGCCCACGATATAACGGCCGACACGCTGCGCTATCCAGCCTTCCGAAAACGCAGGAAAAACGCCTATCCGCAAATAACCCCGTCGCGATTCACCAATCTCCTTGGCAATTTCATTCAGGTAGTTTAATCCTCGATACACCCGCGTGACTTCGTTGAAAAACATCCCCGCCTCAGGGGTCGGATTCAACTTGCCCTTTCGGCGTTCAAAGGCAACGAATCCAGCCTCTTGCTCGAATCTTTCAAGCATTCTGCTGATAGCGGGTTGCGACACATTCATATGATGCGCCGCTGCGGTAATGGAGCCATGTGTCATGACGGCGACAAAGGCATCCATTTGTTTTGCACTGAGTTTAGACACGTCGAGACTCCGGCTGGCGAGTTTGGGTTAAGGGGGGATTACGCGCACTGGCTAACAAATAAGCATTCCGTATGAAGATTCGAGGGTATTACATTTGTTTGGTTTAAACATCCAAAATTTTATTGGATGTAATGAAGCGGCTTTTTTATAGTCGAATCACTTGCTGCTCTTCCCAACCCCTGAACGCAGGCCCGTGAGGGGAAAAATTTAGGTTTGCCGTAGTTTCACAATGACCAACGCTAGCTGTCCAGAGAGTTTTCAAAACTGTCCATGAGGAAATGCGTGTGAAATTTGACCTACAAGATATTTATAAAAATGACGACACTCCCGAGACATCGGAATTAGCACTTAAAACGGATGAACCGCTAAATAAAAGCCGAAAAGAAAAATCTGCCGTACTCATTATTCATCCTCGCCCTAAAAGAAGTGATTGGCTTTGGTATTCGCTGCTCATCGTTGTTGCCGCTCTTTTTATTGAACTGGTTATTGATAATCCACGTTGGAAGTGGGATATCGTTGCCCATTATCTTTTCAGTAAACGCGTTATATCAGGACTGGAAAATACACTTATTCTGACCGCCTGTGCCAGTGCGCTCGGACTCTGTCTCGGGCTAATTATTATGGCCTGCCGTATGTCGAGTAATCCGGTATTAAAGGGATTTGCCTATATTTACATCTGGACCATTCGCGCCATTCCGCCTATTGCGATGCTGCTGTTTCTTTTTTTCGTTTCTGCCATTGTTCCACGTATTTATTTACCGCTGCCCGTTCTTGGCGGGAATTTATTTGATATCGACACTACCACTTTAATTTCGCGGTTTAGCGCGGCCGTGATAGGGCTTGCGCTTTATCTGGGCGGATACAGCGCCGAGATATTTCGCGGCGGTATTATGGCGATTGAGCCGGGACAGCGTGAAGCCTCGAAAGCCATTGGCATGAGTGATTTCCAGATGATGTTTCATGTGGTCATGCCCCAGGCGCTGCGGGTAATTATTCCGCCGCTTGCCAATGAACTTATTACCATGTTTAAAAGCACTTCGCTCGTGACCGTCATTGGTTATGTGGAGTTGCTGACCACCGTCCAGCTTATTTACTCCACCAACTTTGAAACGATTCCACTGCTGACCGTGGCCTGCATCTGGTATCTGTTTTTAACCAGCATTGCGATGGGCGTACAGAGTTTACTCGAATGGCATTTCAGCAAGGGAGCGAAACGATGAATAACAATGTGACGGCACTGCAACTCAATAAAGAGACGCAACCCCTGCTCGACATGCGCGCCATTACCAAGAATTTCGGCGCATTTACAGCGCTCGATGCCGTGGATTTCTCGCTCTATAAAGGCGATGTGGTCGCGATTATCGGACCCTCGGGTTCCGGGAAAAGCACGCTGCTGCGCTGTATCAATATGCTCGAACTGATTAATTCGGGAACCATTACCTTTAAAGGTGAAGTGTTGGGGACCGAAATGCGCGGGGAGAGATGTATTCGCGCGCCCAAAAAAGTGCTGGATCGCCAGCGGCGTTATTTCGGCATGGTCTTTCAGGGTTTTCATCTGTTTCCACACTATACCGTGCTTGAAAATGTTCTGGCCGGACCCTGTATCGTTGGCCGCAAAAAGCGCGCGGAAGTCACGGAGCTGGGTAAAAAATTGCTGGCCCGCGTCGGGCTGGCCGACCGCATTCATCATTATCCCTCGCAATTATCGGGTGGACAGAAACAGCGGGTAGCGATTGCCCGCGCGTTGGCGATGGATCCCGAAGTCATGCTGTTTGACGAACCGACCAGCGCGCTCGACCCCGAACTGGTTAATGAGGTGCTGGATGTCATGCGAGAGTTGGCGGCGGCGGGCACAACCATGATTATCGTCACCCACGAAATGGAATTCGCCAGAAAAGTGGCCAACAAAGTGGTGCTGATGGACGGCGGCGTCATTGTGGATCAGGGTTCGCCTGCGCATATTTTTTCCGGCGGCGGCACCGAGCGCTGCAAACGTTTTCTCTCAAGTCTCGGCCTTAGAGAAAACAGTTAATCGTTTTCCCGACATCACTTTTTTTACAGATTTTACAGTTATTCCTGGTTAATCAGACAAAGGATCACACATGAACGGTGAAAGCAGAAAATTAAGACTGGGTTTGTCCATGCGCTATTTTGGCTATCATCTTGCGGCATGGCGACATCCGGATGTTCCGGTGAGCGGAACCCTCGATTTTAAATATTTTCTTAAGAGCGCGCAGACGGCGGAAGAAGCCAAGTTCGACATGATTTTCTTTGCCGACGGCATTGGCGTGCGCAGCAACGACACGCCGAAAGGGTCGCTGGCGCGCGATTCCAAAAATGCCGAGCTGGAACCCTTGACGCTGCTGGCGGCAATTGGTGCCTGCACCTCGCACATCGGCCTGGTGGCGACCGCCTCTACGACCTACAACGAGCCTTTCCACATTGCGCGGAAATATGCATCGATTGACCATATCAGCGGCGGACGTGCGGGTTGGAATGTAGTGACCTCGTGGTCCGAACAGGAAGCTTGGAACTTCAACCGCAATGAGCATCTAGGCTATGAAGAGCGGTACGAGCGTGCCGACGAGTTTGTCGAAGTGGTCAAAAAACTCTGGGACAGCTGGGAAGAAGACGCCTTTATTCGTGACAAGCAGAGCGGCATTTTTTATGACGAAGAGAAATTGCATGTCGCCAATCATAAAGGCAAGCATTTTAGAGTTCGCGGTCCGCTGAATTCGGCCCGCACTCCACAGGGACGGCCAATTATCGTGCAGGCGGGTGCAGCCGAGGCGGGACGAGAACTGGCGGCAAGAAGCGCCGATATTGTCTACAGCAACGCGCAAGATTTCGAATCGGCGAAAACCTATTATGACGACATTAAAGGGCGTCTCGCGAAATATGGCCGTTCGGCCGATCAATTGCTGATTATGCCAGGCGTCACCATCTATACCGGGAAAGATCGCCAGGAAGCGCTGGATAAATTCAATGAACTCGAGGCGCTGATCGACCCGCTGACCGGCTTGGCGCTCTTGTACAACGTGCTCGGCGATCTGTCGGGACATGATATTGACGGCCCCGTTCCTGACGTCGGTAATCAGAAGGTCCGCAGTATTGCCGAAAATCTGCTTAAAGTCGCGCGTAAAGAGAATCTGACCATTCGCCAGATGTTTAACCGTGTGGCTGCCGGGAGCAACAAGAATTTTATTGGTTCGCCTGAAGAAGTCGTCGATGAAATGGAAGCCTGGTTCAAAGGTGGCGCGGCAGATGGTTTTAATATCTGTCCGGCAACGTTGCCACAGGGAATTGATGATTTTGCCAAATATATATTGCCTGAATTACGCAAGCGCGGGTTATTCCGTCAGGAATATGAAGCTTCGACGCTGCGCGGGAACTTAGGTTTGGATCCTCTGGTATTTAGCAAATAATTCGCATTATTAAAAACATTTACCACGTAACTCACGCTCTATTTCTCAGGGTTTACTCATGACTGATTCGAATAAAGCCGATTTGTTTCGCCACGCCATGTCACGCTTTACCAGTGCCATTAATATTATTACCACGCGTGACGGCGCTGACCCAGCCGGGTTAATTGCTACTTCGGTATGCAGTTTATCCGCCGAGCCGCCTTCCATTCTGGTCTGTATCAATAAAAGCGCATCGGCGCATGACATGATAATAAACAGTAAAGTCTTTGCGGTAAATTTATTGGCAGCCAATCAGAAAGCGGTGGCGCAATGCTTTTATTCCGCCAAGGGGGCCCAGCGATTCGCTACCATTAAATGGCAGTTTGGAATAAACGGTGCGCCTATTTTACATGACAGCCTGGTGGCACTCGAATGCAAGGTTACCGAAGCTATCGACGGTTATTCCCACTCCATTTTTATCGGTGAAATAACCGAATCGATCCTGCATGACGATCCCCTCGCAAGCTGCCTGTTATGGCATCAACGAGAATTCGCCTCCATCGCAATGCCCAGCCGATAATTTGATGCTGAACTTTTTTTGCTGTCTCTATTCTCGCCAACATTAAGGGTGTGACTCATGAAAGCACGTAAAAATTTTCCCGTTGCCAAAACCTGCCTGGCCCTGCTGACGGCCTGTATTTTAAACGTCTCACCTCTGTTTATTGCGTCGGCACAGGCAGCGGGCGCGCCCGACCTTGCGGCGATTCAGGCTGACGCGCAGCTTTCGGCGCTGGTGCCTGCGGCTTATAAAAACAAGTCTACCCTGACCGTGGCGGTAAACCCTGAAGTGCCGCCGATAAAATTCGTTAACGAAGACGGCGACATTGACGGTTTCACGCCCGATCTCGTTGCGGCTGCCGCGAAGGTGCTGGGATTGAAGGTCAACTTTACCCAGACCTCTTTCGACTCGCTGATTCCTGGACTCAGCGCCAATCGCTTCGATGTGCTGCTTTCGCTTGGTGATTTCGATTCCCGCCACAAGCAGGTGACATTTGTCGATTACCTCAATATCGGCCAGACCATTGTCGCGTCGCCGCAGCGCAAAATGGTCATGAATTCGCTGGACGCCCTTTGTGGATTGAATGTGGCTCTACCACGCGGCACCAATACCTTCGAGGATGCCAAAGTATTGAACGAGAAATGCGTCAAGGACGGCAAAAAGCCGGTGGTCATCTCAACCTATCCCGATACCAATGCGGTCATGCTGTCGATAGTCAATAAATCGAGCGATGCGGTGTGGGTGGATTCACCTGCGGGAAGTTATAACGCCAAGAAATTCCCCGACCTGTATCAGACCGTCTTTTTCTATGTCAACGCGTCTTACGGAATCGGGTTTGGAACCAGTGAAGACGGCAAGAAACTGGCCTCGGCCATGCAGCAAGCTTTGCTCAAGTTGAACAAGCAGGGTATTTACGAGCAGTTGCTGAAAAAATGGGGCTTACCGCTTGATGAAGGCCGACCGGATTTCCCCATCAACTCACCCTGGGTGATGCCTGCCAAGCCTGCGGAGGCGGTTAAGACGGCTGCGTGATAGAGGAATAAAGCTGGGTAAAACCTCGGCAGGGCGACGAACCCTGCCGAGGTTGTTTTATATCTTTTGGATTGAAGAATAGCGCATACGCAATGCGGCAGTCAGGCACAATGAATAGCCAAACAATTCAATGCCTTCCTCGACCAGATTCTTGACCAGGCGCACATTGTCGCCCGCTACGGCGGCCTGCCAAATCTGATGTAAACCCATCAGGCGCGAGAACACCAGAATCACGACCAATCCAAACAGCAGAATGGGGAAGGCTTCTTCCTCCACGATGGCATACAGACCGTTAAACGTCGTTTTAGGCATGGTTGCCGCCCAGCAAACGGCATAGACCGCAAGCAGACTGGCGAAATAGATCCAGGCCCCAAAATGAATCAGGTCAAATAACCCATCCAACTCGCGAATCAACATGCAACCAAAAAAGGCAGAGGCAAGAATATACCCCCCGCGTAAAGCTTTATGCCGGCGAGACTGCATGAAAAATACCGCCGCGGTAATAAACAGGAATGACTCCTGAATAATTTCCGTAGCCGAAATTTCCTTCACCTGATCTTTGAGAATGACAACATCGAAAAAAAGCACCCCAGTCGTAAAAGCCGCACAAAACGCAAAGAGCAGAAAAAAGATAACCTGCTTTATTATTGGATTTCTCATGATAATAAACCGAAAACAATTTGGAGGGGCATAGTACTTACCTGCCGAAATGAAAACTGATCAAAGCGTGCTGCGGTAAGTGGTAAAAGGGTATAAAGTTTTTCCGACCCTTGCATGAAAGACTACGCTGAACATAGAATCAGTGGTAGCAGGATGTTTCACAATCAGGGGAAGCAATGAGCAACATTACGTCTACGGCCAAGCAACTTGAAGTCAAGCGTATCGTCGATGTCCTTTCCAAAGCCATTGCTCAACATCGGCTGCGCCCCGGCGCTCGACTGATTGAGGCGCAAATCGTCGAGGCGCTGAATGCCAATCGCAACCATGTGCAGGTTGCGCTGCAACGACTGGCGATGCAACGCATTGTCAATATTGAACCCAATCGCGGGGCGATGGTGTCTCAGCCTACGGCGAAAGAAGCCCGCGAGGTGTTTATCGCCCGTCGTGCCATCGAAAGAGCCATTGTCGAAACCATTACGCCCGAGATGATGCGCCGTCATCGTCACCGCATTGCTACGCATTTACGCAATGAACGTGAGGCCACCGACGCCACCGATCGCCGCGCCATCGTGCGCGAGCTCAGCGAGTTTCATCTTATGCTGGGCGAGATCTGCGGTAACGAGGTGTTGAGCGAAGTATTGGCTAATCTGATGGTTCGCAGCTCACTTATTGTTGCGCTGTATCAGCGAAACGATGTGCCTTCCTGTCAGTCCGACGAACATCAGGCCATCATCACCGCGCTTGAAGCCGGAGATAACGAACAGGCAGTGGCGGCGATGATTGAACATCTGGAAGAGTTGGAGGCCCAGCTTGAGCTTGAAGACCCCTCATCGACAGACGTAAACCTGCGTCAGGCCTTGGCCGACCTCTAACCCTTATTGGCGCGCAGGCGACGGCTTTCGCGCTAATGACCGGCGGTTTTAGACAGCAGATTAATAACCAGCACGCCGGCAATAATCAGCGCCATGCCGCCGATGGCGTAGGCATCCAGCTTTTGTCCAAAGAAGACGAAACCGGCACAGGCCACCAGCACAATGCCCATTCCCGCCCAAATCGCATACGCAATCCCGACCGGCATGGATTTCAGCACCAGCGACAGCAAAATAAACGACACGATATAGCCCACCACGACCGCCACGGAGGGATAAAAACGGGTAAATCCAGCCGAAGCCTTCAACGAGCTGGTGGCAATCACTTCAGAAATAATGGCAATAAAAAGATAGAGATAGGTCATAGGGATAACCGAGGGTAGAGGTGAGGTATTCAGAAAAGAAAAACCACCGGCTTACCGGTGGTTGTTTGGAGGTTAGTCCATCTCCGGCCAGGCAACGACCGGTATTCCGCCGAGTCGCGGTTCCGAGAACAGTGCGCCCTGAAAATTGAGGATACCGGCGGCTTCGAGCCACATCCACTCTTCGGCTTTTTCGATGCCGGAGGCAATGACCGAAATCTCGAGAGATGAGCAAAACTTGATGATGGCCTGCACGATAGCCTGTTTCGGGCCATTTTTGTGCACGTCGCTGATGATATTGCGATCGATGACTATCTGCTCGGGCTGTACACGCGTCAACAGCAGTAAACCCGCCGAACCGGCACCAAAATCGTTGATGGCCAGACGAATACCCGAGGCCTTGAGCTGCTTGATAGTGGCAGCAAACTCTTCTTCACGGGTAATGACGCCATTTTCGGTCACGGCGATAATAATCTGCTCGGGTACCAGACCGTTGGCATGGATTTCCTGCAACAGATAATCGACGGCATTCGGCACCATCACCAATGACATCGGCAGCAGCTTTATCGACAACATTTTGCTGCCGATACCCAACTTTTTCGCCATCGCGAACGCCAACTGGGTTGACCTCAGTTCGGCTTCGTACACGGTCTCACCCGAAATCTGCGAGAAATACTTCAGGGCAGGGCTGCCGTCGGCGCTGCGCAATTCGGCTTCCAGCGAGACAACCTGGCGAGTCAAAGGGTCGACAATGGGCTGGAAGGCGTAACTGTAATCGAGCGATCCGGTTTCTGCAGACTCGAGCATCGCGGCCTCTGCGTCACTGGCAATAAAGGTCCAGGCATCGGCAGACGGAATTTCGAGGTAGTTTTCCTTTTCTCTGGCCTCGACAAAGGTGCACAAAAACTGCAAGGCACGGTCTTCATAGGTCAGTTTGTATTTTGAGGTGCCTTTATCGAGCACGGCCTCGAGAACGGAATCTTCATCGTACTGCTGCAAATCGAAGAGTTCCATTCCGACATTGCCGAAACGGCGCGCAGGGGCGTAATCGCGCATCAACTCAACCAGATTGTTATGACGATCATCCTGACAGATCCGGTTATAGATGGTGTTCACACCTTCTTCGGGACCTTCCAGAAGCTGGAAAAAATGACTGCCGTCGAAAAGCAGAATTCCGGTCACGCCATACAGGGCATTGAGTTTAGTCGCTTTGGCGACCAAACCTGGAAGGATATCCGGCTGAACGTCATCAGATAGATGGCTGCGGTAGATGATTGTTGACAACATGTTGTGTTCCAGTTTGTTTGCCCTCTGAATCAAAATGGTCAGAGTCGCTGTCTGTGAGAGTAAACTTTTACACAAATCAGCAGGGTAGGCAGGGATAAGCTTTCTAGCGAATCAGTCCGGTGGCGATGCCCATTTCCATAACAGTTCTGGAAGGCGACGCGCAAAGTCTGACGAACTCACTCTGTCGGCCTGTCTAGACAGCGTTGCTGTCGGCACAATAAAAGATGTCTAACATAAGGTCAATGGATATAGGACGACGACTTAAAAACAACAATAACTTATAGCCGTTATTTGCCGCTAATACACCAGTAACGCGGACGAATACATCACATTTATCGTTCGCGGCAGAAATGATCCAGTGGCATTCTTTCCATTAATTTTAATAAAACACCTTTTTCTTTTTGGCAACAATTCCATAACAAACCTATAGTTAGGATAGAGGCTTAAACGATTCAGCTATTTTCGGTTTACCTCGGTGAGGGCCTGTGAGGCCGTTGTCTCAATTTTTTCAGGAGGAATTATGCATAAAGGGTTAATCAACATTTTATTTTCCATCACGGCGTTGTCGGCATCCTTTTCGGCGCTGTCGGCGACTCAACTGGTCTCGACGCAGAAACTCGACTGGAAAACGGCAGAGCAACTGGCGAGTCAGGCGGTGCAAAACTGTCTGGATGAAGGGTATGAAGTCACAGCTACCGTGGTAGAACCTTCGGGCCAGCAGCAGGCGGTGATCCGCAGCAACAATGCGCCGCTGCAAACGCTGTCGGTTTCCTATCGCAAGGCCTATACCGCCTTCTCCTATGGCCGGACTTTCCACAAGAACACCACCAGCGAACTGGTTGATGCCAAACTGGCAGGCCCTCAGGAGGGCGCGGTGCTGGCGACGGAACCGGAAATTATCTTTATCGCAGGCGGTGCAACGATTCGCAAGGCCGATGGCACCGTATTGGGCGGGTTAGGGGTGTCTGGTGCGCCGGGCGGTGACAAAGACGAGAAGTGCGCCACGACGGCACTTGAAAAATTCAAGGACAAGTTTGAATAGGCAGCCGGTTATTCAAGGCTCCTTGTTATGCTTAAAGCCCCTCTCGAGGGGCATGTTGAGATAATCCCTTCGCCATCCTCCAAACATCATCCTTTCTTTAAGCCAAATAACCCGCCGAAGCCGATCCAACTCTCATTGCCTGTTTTGTCTCCAAAAACACCCTTGCAAACTTAATGGCTAAAGCCATACTTCGAAGAGTCATGGCATTTCAGAATATGACCAATAATTTCCGCTTTTAACTGTTATGTCAGTTTTTTACCAAACTGTGCATTTTATATTTTTGTTATAGATTTATGAGCGCCTTATTTTCTCGCCGGATGGGGTTTCTACAAAACGACGAGAGGGTGCAAAAATAGAGAGTTAATTAAGGAACTAAGCAATGTTTGAATTAGATGCCTTTCACCTCGCCCGGATTCAGTTCGCCTTTACTGTGTCCTTCCATATTATTTTTCCCGCAATTACTATCGGCCTTGCCAGTTTCCTTGCCGTGCTGGAAGGAATGTGGCTTAAAACGCATAAAGATGCCTATCGTGACCTCTATCATTTCTGGTCAAAAATATTTGCCGTCAACTTTGGTATGGGGGTCGTGTCCGGGTTGGTCATGGCCTATCAATTCGGGACCAACTGGAGCGGATTCTCGCAATTTGCCGGGAGTATCACGGGGCCGCTGTTAACCTATGAAGTGTTGACGGCGTTTTTCCTCGAGGCGGGCTTTCTTGGTGTCATGCTCTTTGGCTGGAACCGCGTGGGCAGAGGCCTGCATTTCTTCGCCACCTGCATGGTGGCACTGGGCACACTGATTTCGACCTTCTGGATTCTGGCGTCCAATAGCTGGATGCATACCCCGCAGGGCTTTATTATCCAGAACGGCATCATTATTCCGGATGACTGGTTCAAAATCGTTTTCAATCCTTCCTTCCCGTTCCGTTTACTGCATATGTCGACGGCGGCATTCCTTGCCAGCGCCTTTTTCGTCGGCGCGTCAGGCGCCTGGCATTTATTGCGGGGCCATGATAATCCGGCAATTCGCAAAATGTTTTCCATGGCGTTGTGGATGGCGCTGATTGTCGCGCCCGTACAGGCGCTTATCGGCGATGCGCACGGATTAAATACCCTCGAACATCAGCCCGCCAAAATTGCCGCCATTGAAGGGCACTGGGAAAATAAACCCGGCGAAGCCTCACCGCTGATTCTGTTTGGTATTCCCGACATGGAAGAAGAGCGCACCAAATATGCGATTGAAGTGCCTTATCTGGGCAGTCTGATATTAACCCACAGCCTTGACCGGCAAATTCCGGCGCTGAAAAGCTTCCCAAAAGATGACCGGCCCAATTCGACCATCATCTTCTGGTCTTTCCGCGTGATGGTCGCGCTGGGCTTGCTGATGATTACGCTTGGCGTAGTCAGCCTGTGGCTGCGCTATAAAAAACGTTTATACCAGTCACGCCCCTTCCTGTGGTTTGCGCTGTTTATGGGACCGTCTGGCATCATTGCCATTCTGGCCGGTTGGTTCACCACCGAAATAGGCCGCCAGCCGTGGGTAGTGTACGGACTCCAGCGCACGCGCGATGCCGTCTCCGCGCATGGCACGCTGCAAATGAGCATCAGCCTGATCGTCTTTATTGTGGTGTATTCGTCCGTCTTCGGTGTGGGGTATCACTATATGATGCGCCTGATTAAGCAGGGTCCCGAAACGGGCGAAGGGAAAATCGTCGAGCATGGCGGTCCGGGTACCCGTAAAACCCCGGCTCGTCCACTTTCTGCGGCAACAGACAATCCCAACCCGCAAAATGAGGGGAATAAACATGTTTGATTACTCCATAATCTGGTTCGGCATCATCGTGTTCTCGACCCTGATGTATATCGTGATGGACGGCTTCGACCTGGGTATCGGCATCCTGTTTCCGTTTAATCAGGATCCCGACGAACGCGACATGATGGTCAATACGGTAGCGCCCGTGTGGGACGGCAATGAAACCTGGCTGGTGCTGGGCGGGGCCGGTCTGTATGGCGCTTTTCCGCTGGCGTATTCCGTGATTGCCGATGCGCTGACCATTCCCTTGACGGCGATGCTAATCGGCCTGATATTTCGCGGCGTCGCCTTTGAATTTCGCTTCAAGGCCGTGGAGGTTCACCGTCCGTTCTGGGATAAATCCTTTGTGGCCGGTTCGATTCTGGCGACCTTCAGTCAGGGCATTGCGGTCGGCACCGTGTTGAATGGCTTTGAAGTCACCGGTCGTGAATACACCGGCTCGGCATTGAGCTGGTTGGCGCCGTTCCCGTTATTTTGCGGACTCGGCCTGGTCATTGCCTACGCATTGCTGGGCTGTACCTGGCTTATCATGAAAACCGAAAATGAGCTGCACGCCAAAATGTCGGCGCTCGCCACGCCGCTGGTGCTGTCGTTATTGGTGGTGGTCGGGATTATCAGCATCTGGACGCCGCTGAGTCATGCCGATATCGCCGACCGCTGGTTTACGCGGCCCAATATCTTCCTGTTCATGCCGGTGCCCATTCTGGTTCTGCTCTGTTCGTGGGGAATTATGCGCGGGGTAAAACGTCAGGCGCATTACACGCCATTCCTGCTGACTCTTGGTCTGGTGTTTCTCGGATTCTCGGGATTGGGCATCAGTATCTGGCCAAATATCATTCCGCCGTCGATTTCTATCTGGCAGGCCGCATCGCCGCCACAGAGTCAGGCCTTTATGCTGGTCGGCAGTCTGTTTATCATTCCGGTGATTCTGGCCTACACCGCGTGGAGCTATTACGTGTTCAGAGGGAAAATAAAAGTGGATGCCGGTTACCACTGAGAATCAATGTTATAAAAAACGCCGCCCTGAACACAGAGGCGGCGTTTTTATATGGGGATTGCAGGGCGTTTAGCTGTCGATCAGTGCGTCAAACTTGCCGGCCTGATAATCCAGAATCGCCTGATCAATCTCCTCGACAGTATTCATGACAAAAGGTCCGTGCGAGACGATAGGCTCCCGGATTTTATCGGCGTGGCCAAACAGCAGCACGGCATCCTCCAGCGCCTTGACCGTCACGCTGTCTTCGCTGTCATCCAGTTCAATCAGATGCCACGCCTGCGCTTCCTGCCCGGCAATCTCGACGCGTCCTTTTACGGTATACAGGAACACTTCGCGCGCGGCTGGAGCAGGCAGGGTTATCTCGCTGCCTGCGGCCAGTTGAACCGTCATCATCGTCACGCCGGTCAACGTCTCGACAGGGCCTTTGATACCTGAAAGCTCTCCTGAAATCAGGCTGACGGAACCCTCACCCTGATTTAACGGAATCTGCGGAATATCGCCAGCCTGTAGCCCGACGTAACTCGGCGCACTCATTTTCAGATTGGCGGGCAGGTTGACCCATAACTGGAGGATCTCGAGCTCGCCGCCCTTTTTCTTGAAGGATTCCGGTGAAAGTTCCGAGTGAACCAGTCCTGAACCGGCCGTCATCCATTGCACGCCGCCTGCGCCAATAATGCTTTCATGGCCGCCGGTGTCGGCATGCGAGAGTTCGCCGCGAAGAATAAAGGTCACGGTTTCAAAGCCGCGATGCGGATGGGGGCCGAAAGGCAGACCGAGATTGTCTGGAGCGTAGACCTGCGGGCCGTGATGATTCAGAAACAGAAACGGGTCGAGATGGTCAATCTCCGGACCCGGAACCGGCCTGCGCGTCTGTAAATCACGAATATCATCGCGATAGGCTTTGTACTGTTTTTTGATACGGCGGGACATAGCGTTCTCCATTTCCTGCGGGTGTAATGTTTAAAATTAGTTCAAAAAGGCCCCTTTCGCGAAGTTGAATGACAATCCCACATCACGCGAAGAGGCCATTAACCTGATTTTTGCCAATAATTTATCCGTGGCTTTCATGGCGTTGCACCAAAAAAGTGCGCGCTCGGGCACAAGGCACCTTATTAACGCCTGATTTAGGGCTTCTTATCAAATTGTCATTGGTAAAACTTATGTCCGCCGCCTGATTTATCACCTAATTGCATGTTAAATCTGCACACGCCAGTGAATAAGTCATTGCTGGCCCGTTTATTGCTTTAACTCATCCTGAGAATTGTGCAAATGCAAGCGGGGCGACAATGAATTTAAGACGTTTGAAATATTACGTAAAAATCGTGGAAATCGGCAGCCTGACGCAGGCGGCGGAAGTGCTGCACATCGCGCAACCGGCGTTGAGCCAGCAGTTGGCGGCGCTTGAAAGTGAACTGGACCAGCAACTGCTTATTCGTACCAAGCGCGGCGTCACGCCCACCGAAGCCGGTAAAATTCTTTACACCCACGCGCAAACCATTCTGCGTCAGTGCGAGCAGGCGCAGAGTGCGGTCGACAACGCGGGCAGCGCGCTGAGCGGACACGTGTCAGTCGGACTCGCGCCTTCCACCGCCGCCTCCATGCTGGCGATGCCGCTGATACAGGCCGTGAAAGCCCAGCATCCGGCCATTGTGCTCTATCTCAATGAAAACTTTGGTTCGCCGATGAGCGAACAAATCATGAACGGGCGCATGGATATGGCGGTGATTTACGGCGATCGTCCCGTGCATGGCCTGTCATTTGTTCCGTTGATGAAAGAAGAACTGTTTCTTGTCGGCTCGGCGCAGGTGCCGAATCCGGGACCCGGCATTGAACTTGCCGAGGTCGTGAAGCGCGACCTCTTCATGCCGCGTCCTTATAACGTGGTTCGCCGACTGGTGGATGAAACCCTGTCGCGCGAGAAACTCAAGGCCAACATCATCGCCGAAATCGAATCGCCGTCGACCCTGAATGCCGCCGTGCTCAACGGGCTAGGGGTGACCATTCTGCCCGAATCCGCCGCCCGCGCGATGGCGGCGCAGACCGGCGTCTGGCTGTCGCGCGTGACTTCGCCCGGCATTCAGGCTCCGCTGTCTTTCTGTATGTCCGATCATCTTTCCCTGTCGCCACCGGCGCAGGCGGTGAAAGATATTCTGCTGTCGCTGATGGTTAAACGCACGCAGGATAATCGCCCGTTGATGCTGGTGCACTGAATGCGGAATCACGAATAAGAGATGCTTATTACCACACACGGAAACCCTCTTTTGGGCTGATAAAACGGCAGGCTACAGTGGCCGTATTATCAGCCGAATACACTTGAGGGTGAGTTAAATGCATTCACAGCAGAACGAAACGACCGATTTCACCGCAGCAGAAGCCGTGCTTCGCATCGAGCGAACATCTCTGCGGGTTCAGCAGCCTGCGACGACCGCCGAAATGATCTCGCTTGCCGTGGGCGAGCCTGATTTCGCCACGCCGCCGCGCATTATTCAGGCCGCCGCCGATGCCCTGACACAGGGACTCACTCACTACTCTCCACAACGTGGGGAAAAACCCCTGTGTGAAGCGCTGGCAAAACGTGTGTCTGCACAGTCTGGCGTGGACGTGAGCGCCAACGAGATTCTGGTGACGCACGGCGGCACCGGCGGACTCTCGGCGGCCATCCTTTCTATCGTCAATCCGGGCGACCGCGTGGTGATCCCCGATCCTACCTATTCGCTGTACGCGGATTTGGTCAATATGGCGGGCGGGATCTGCGTGCCGGTGCCAAGCCGGGACGATCTGCACTGGGATATGGCGGCGCTGGCAGAGGCCATGCAGGGCGCACGACTGTTCGTGTTCTGCAACCCAAGCAACCCGACCGGCATTGTGCACAGCCGCGAAGAGATGCAGGCGCTGGGCGATATTGTCAAAGAGAGCAATACGCTGGTGATTGCCGATGAAGCCTACAGTGACCTGGTCTTTACCGACAAACCGTTCACCTCGGCGCTGGAAATCCCTGCGCTGCGCGGTCGCACCCTCTATTGTCAAACCTTCTCGAAAAGCTACGCCATGACCGGCTGGCGCATTGGCTATCTCGCGGGTCCGGCGAAGATGATTGCCGCCGCTGCCCGCGTCCACAACTCGGTGAACAGCTCCGTCAATACTGCCGTGCAATATGCCGCGCTGACCGCTCTCGAGGAGTGCGAATCGGACGTGCGCGCGATGCATGCCGTCTATGCCGAGCGCCGCGCGCTGATGATTGCCGGTCTCAACGATATTCCCGGCTTAACCCTTAACGAACCGGAAGGCGCGTTTTACTGCTTCCCTTCCTACCGCGCCCAGGTTTCGTCAGTGGAAATGGTCGGCATCCTGCGCAGTTTCGGCATTGCCGTGCGTCCTGGCTCCGAGTTTGGCGCTGCGGGCGAATCGCATATTCGACTTTCCTATGCCGCCAGCAAGGAGGTTATCGCAGAAGGTCTGGTGCGCCTCAAGCAGGGGCTCGCCTCACTGTCCTGAGCGAGGTGAATCATGATGTCTATCGAGAGTTTGACGCACCCCGTAATCAGTCAGCTTGGCAGTCGCGCCATGCTGTTCGAGGCACCCGGCGCGCTGGGGCTTGCCAACCAGCAGCGCATCTGGGCGCTGTCGGCTCAGGTCGTTAACTGGCCGCTGGTGGCCGAAGCGGTGCCCGGCATGAATAACCTGATGCTGACGTTTCATCAGCCGCCGCAGGAGTTGGAGGCATTGTACGAGGCGCTGCACCGTGAATGGCAACGCGGCGAGGCGCAAACATTGCAGGGCCGGGTCATTGAACTGCCGGTTTATTACGGCGGTGAATATGGGCCGCATATGACGGATGTCGCCGACCATACCGGCTTGAGTGTCGCCGAGATAGTGCGCCGTCACGCCGAACCGCTGTACCCGATTTATGCGCTCGGCAGCCATCCGGGGTACTGCTATCTGGGGGGAATGGACCCCTCGATTGCCACGCCGCGCCGTCAAACGCCGGTCATGAGCATTCCGGGCGGTGCGGTTTCTATCGGCGGCGTGCAAACCGGCGTCTCGGCATCGGCGGGGCCAAGCGGCTGGAACACCATCGGCCACACGGAATATGTGTTTTTCGATGCCAAGGCGTCGCCACCGGTCATGCTGCGCCCCGGCGACAGTCTGCAATTTCGCGTAGAGAAGGTGCTGTCATGATTGAAATTGAAAAAACGACGGCGCTGACCAGCGTGCAGGATCTTGGCCGTAGCGGTTGTCTCAACTATGGCGTGGGTCGCGCAGGGGCGATGGATCCGCTGGCCCTGCAACTCGGAAATCTGCTGCTGGGCAATGCGCCGGGGGCAGCGGCGGTAGAGATTCCGCTGTTTCCTTTTCGCGTGCGTTTTCTTGAAGACTGCGCCTTTGCTGTAAGCGGCAATGACGGCGATATTCTGCTCGATGACGAGGTGCTGCCGCCGTGGTGGGTGGCGCAGGCCAGAGCCGGACAGACACTGACGGTAAACGCATCGCGCTATTCGGCACGCGCCTATCTGCACTTGCCGGGCGGTGTCGATGTCCCCGAGGTGCTCGGCTCCCGCAGTACCCAGCTTCGCGGCGCGTTTGGCGGTTTTGAAGGCCGTGGATTGCAGAAGGGCGATAGGCTGCGGGCCGCCGAACCGGCGCGGGCAATGAAAACCGACGTCGGGATTGCCTCGCCGTGGCTGCGTTTTGCCGACCTCTCTTCACAGGTGCAGCCGGTGCGCGTGCTGCCCGCCGGTGAACATCTGGCTTATACCGCCGACTCGCGGGCGCGATTCTGGCAGCAGGACTGGAAGATAACACCACAGAGCAACCGTTACGGCTATCGCCTCGAAGGAGAACCGCTGGTCGCGCGGCAAACGATGGAGATGCGCTCGCACGGCATTGTGCCCGGCGTGATTCAGGTGCCGCACAACGGCCAGCCGATTATCCAGATGAGTGATGCGCAGCCCAGCGGCGGGTATCCGAAGTTCGCGACCGTGATTGAGGCCGACCTGTGGTTGCTGGGTCAGATCCCGCCCGGACGACGCATTCGTTTTATCGAGTGCAACTTCGAACAGGCGCGTGAAGCCTGGCTTGCGCAGCAGGCCTATCTGCAACAGGTCGATAAACAGATTAAACAGCTTCGTCAGGCTTGATCAGGGTGAAAAAAAGATGATAGCCATTAACGATATACGCCAGATTGCGCGCCAAATGCAGAATTCTGGACTGGGCAAGATAGAGATTAACGGCAAGGACTTTTCACTGCGCCTTCGCTGTGAGGGCAAAGACTTTTCCGACATCCAGAATCAGCCACGCAGTCAGACCCCGTTCACCGTTAAAGCTGCGGTCAAAGGGCGGTTCTGGGCCTCGCACCCGATGCAGGAAAAGTCTGCTCTGGCCCGAGGTGCTCAGGTCAAGGCTGGGGATTGTCTCGGCTTTTTGCAAACGGGCGACCTGATGACGCCCATTCGCAGCCCGCAGGAGGGCGAAATACGCGTGCTGAACGTGGCAAATGGCGAACAGGTTGGGCGCGGTCGCGTGCTTTTTACCCTGCAACCGGCGGCACAAACAGTGCGTCATGAGGAGGCGGAACATGCGCTTTATTGATTTGAATGCCGACCTCGGCGAAGGCTTTGGCGATTACCGCATCGCCGACGATGCCTCGCTGATGTCCGTCATCAGTTCGGCCAATATTGCCTGCGGTTTTCATGCGGGTGACGCCAGCATTATGGCGCAAAGCGTGGCGCGTGCGAAAGAAAAGGGCATTGATCTCGGCGCGCACGTCGGTTTTCCGGATTTAATGGGTTTTGGCCGCCGCCGGATGCAGATAGACACGGCGACGCTTGCAAATTATGTGATTTATCAACTGGGTGCGCTCGCTGCCTTTGCCCGGCTGGCCGATTATCCGCTGACCCATATGAGTTTTCACGGGGCGCTCGGCAATATGGCGGCAGAAGACGAGGCGATGGCCATGCCGCTGCTGCGCGCGGTACAGGCCTTTGATCCTGAGTTGATTATCAGCACCACCGCTGGCAATGCAGTCGAGCGTTGCGCCCGTGAACTGGGGATGACCGTTGCCTGTACGCTGCTGGCCGATCGCGCCTATCACGCCGATGGCATGCTGGTGAGTCGCCTGAAACCGGGCGCGGTTATCCATGATCCGCAGCAGGTTCGCGCCCGTGTACGCCAATGGTTGCAGGAAGGCACCTTGACCAGCATCGAGGGCGAGCGCATCCCGATGCCTATTTCTTCGATTCTGCTGCACGGCGATACGGAAGGCGCAGTGGCGCTGGCAAGAGAGATTCGCCAGGAAATCGAAGACACGCCGGGCTGCGAAATTAGGCCAATTTCCCGTCAGCCATTAAATAAAATCATTGATTAACAGAAAGATAGTCAAGGTGGGTGTGTTTCATAAGCGGGCCTTATTGCCACACACCCTTTCTGTCTTATCCGTCACTGACATTACCCGATACATTCGATTTATACCGACCGCAAGCCGCGTTGACGAGCTTGCAGCAATATTGATGAGGAATCGTTATGCCGTTTTCAGATTATAAAACCGCGTTGGTCACCGGCGCTTCTGCCGGAATGGGTGAAGCTATCGTCGAACGTCTGTGCCGCGAAGGGCTGACCGTTCATGCCGTGGCGCGTCGCGAAAGCGAACTCAAGGCGCTGGCCGAGCGTACCGGCTGTATTCCTCACGTGATAGACGTCAGTGATATCGATGCACTGACTCGCCTTTGCAGCGAAATCGAAGTCGATGTGCTGGTCAACAATGCCGGTATCTCTCATCCCGGTTCGATTGCCAATGCCAAAGAAGAGTACGTCGACCTGCAAATCGACGTGAACCTGCGTGCCGTGCTGCATCTGTGCCGCCTGACTGTGCCGGGCATGATGGCGCGTGACCGCGGCCACATCATCAACATCACTTCTATCGCAGCCATCTACAACTTTGGCGGCAACTCGATTTACCACGCGACCAAAGCCGGTGTTCATGCGCTGTCGCGCCAGCTGCGTGTCGACTGCTATGGCAAACGCGTGCGGGTCACGGAAATTTGTCCGGGGCGCGTGGCGACCGATATTTTCGGCAATGTGTCCGGTGACAAAGAGGGTGCAAAAAAACAGTTTATCGACGGTTTCGAGCTGCCAACCGCCAAAGATATCGCCGACACGGTGGCCTTTGCACTCGCCATGCCGGTGGCGGTCAATATCGGCAATATCGAGATAACGCCCACGCTACAGGTACCGGGCGGACTTTCCACCATGCGCCCCGGCGAACCGCGTTAAGCATGACAACGGATTTCTGGTTGAGAGGAGAACGCGATGGCGGTAACTAACGGCTTTGATATCGGTGCAGTGATGCAGGGACAATATGGCGACCTGCTGATAAACGGCATCGAGCTGACCCTGAAACTGGCGGTGGGCGCATGGATTTTCGCCATGATTCTGGCGTTGCTGCTGGTTGTCATCCGCCTGACGGACAAGCGCATTGCCGTCGCGCTTGTCAGTATCTATGTCTCCTATCATCGCAATGTCCCGACGCTGGTGCAGTTGATGATGTGGTATTTCGCCATCCCGACAATGCTTCCCGAGGCCCTGCAAGACTGGATAAACGACCAGAATGCGGAGTTTATTTTCGCGTTGGTGGCCCTGAGTTTGTGTCAGGCCGCCTATTTCTCGGAAGATATTCGCAGCGGTTTGCGCGCCATTCCGGCGGGACAGACGGAAGCTTCGCGGGCGCTTGGCATGAGTTACGTGAAGTCGATGCGGCTCATCATTCTGCCGCAGGGTCTGCGCAATGCCTTGCCGTCACTTATCAACCACACGGTGTTGCTGTTCAAGAACACCAGTCTGGCCATGGTTATCGGCGTGGCGGAATTGACCTACGTCACCCGTGAAATCGAAAACCAGACCTTTAGAACTTTTGAAATCTATCTGGTGGCGTCGGTGGCCTATCTGTTCTTCTCTTTGCTGTTGATGGGCGGTGGCGCGTTGGTCGCCAGACGTTTTCAACGCGCGATGGCGAGGTAAGCGCTCATGTCTGATTTTTTCGACATTATTCATCAATACTGGATGCTGTTTCTCGTCGGCCAGTACCCGCATGGCGCACTTGGCGGGTTGGCCAACACGTTGCTGCTCTCCGTGGTTGCCATGCTGTTTGCCTTCCCGCTCGGGATTGCGCTGGCGATGGCGCGGATATCTCCGTTCAGGACGCTGCGTGTGGTGTCGGCGGTCTGGGTGTATGTATTCCGTGGCATTCCGCTGATGATGGTGGTGTTCTGGACCTACTTCTGCGTTCCGATGCTGCTGGGTCACGACATCAACGGATTCGCCACCATGGCCTGTACGCTGGTTATCTATGAAAGCGCCTACATTGCCGAGATCGTGCGCGGCGGCATTCAGGCACTGCCTTCCGGCCAATATGAGGCGTCCCGGGCACTTGGCATGAGCTACTTCAAGACCTTCCGGCTGATTATTCTGCCGCAGGCTCTGTACAACATGCTGCCCAGCCTCATCAGCCAGCTGGTTTCCATCATCAAGGACAGTACGCTCGGCTATGTTATCAATGTGCAGGAACTGACCTTTGCCGCCAATCAGGTGAGCAATCAGCTGCTGACCAAGCCGTTTCAGGTGTTTGCCATCGTCGCGCTGAGCTATTACGTGATCTGCTTCAGTCTGACCTGGCTTGCCAATACGCTGGAAAAACGGATTGCCCGCCAGCGTACTCGTCATCAAGGGGCGCAGGCATCGATACCGACCCCTGCATTAACCCCTGAAATTACACAATAAGGAGCCGTCATGACCCCGCTGATTATGTTTAACCAGGTCAATAAATGGTACGGCGATTATCAGGCCCTGACGGACCTGAGTGCCGAAATCCGCAGTGGAGAAGTGGTTGTCGTCTGCGGGCCTTCAGGTTCCGGTAAATCGACCCTGATCCGCACCGTAAATCGTCTCGAACCCATTCAGGACGGACAGATACTGTTTGAAGGCCTGGATATCAACGGCACCAGCACGCGACTAAATCAGCTGCGCACCCGCATCGGTTTCGTGTTTCAGAACTTCAATCTGTTCCCGCATATCTCGGTGCTGGAAAACGTGATGATTTCACCGATAAAAGTGCTCGGCGTGCGCAAGTCGCAGGCTCGCAAAGAGGCGATGGCGCTGCTCGAACGCGTTGGGCTGGCGCATAAGGCCGAGGCCTATCCGCTGCAACTTTCTGGCGGACAACAACAGCGCGTGGCGATTGCCCGGGCGCTTGCCATGAAACCGCCGGTGATGTTGTTTGATGAACCCACCAGTGCGCTTGACCCTGAAATGGTCGGGGAAGTGCTGAGTGTCATGCGCGGGCTGGCGCAGGAAGGGATGACCATGATGTGCGTGACGCACGAGATGAACTTTGCCCGTGAAGTCGCCGACACTATCTGGTTTATGGACGAGGGCAAAATCCTCGAAAAAGCGCCGCCGGAGCGCTTCTTTACGCAGCCCAGTCATGCACGTGCTCAACGATTTCTGAGTGATTTACGCCAGCACTGAATGTTTATACGGGTCACACTTTTTACCGTTTTTTGGCTCGACTTATGCGCACAGCGCGTGACGCTGTCACAATTATATTTGACAATTTTCGGGGTAAAGTTATGAAATTGAATAAATTCTCGTTATCGCTGCTGTTAAGCCCCCTAGTGGCTTCAACCCTCGCCGCCCATGCCGATTCGCTGAGTGACATACAGGCGCGGGGTTCCCTGAACTGTGGCGTGTATTCAGACGTACCGCCGTTCTCTTCACCAGATCAGCAGACGCGTCAACTCGTCGGCATGGATGTCGACCTTTGTACTGCACTGGCCAAACAGATGGGATTAAAGCTGAATCTGATGCCGACCTCGGTTGAAGCCCGTATTCCCGTGCTGACCACCGGTCGTGTCGATGTGCTTATCGCAAATCTGGCCTACACCAAGTCCCGTGCCGCGCAGATTCAGTTCAGCGATCCGTATTATGTCGCGAAAGAGATGCTGGTGGTGAAAGACAAGAACGCCGCAGAGCCTATCACTTTCTTTAAAGGCAAGCGTTTGAGTGCGACCAAAGGCACGACGTCCGAGCAATCTATCTATCTGGCCGGTGCCAAGGCGATTACTTTCCAGGATACGGCATCCGCCTATCTGGCCTTGCAGCAGAACAAATCCGTCGGTTTTGTCACTAACACCATGACGGCCATCAAGATGATCGAGCAGGCCAAAAAGGGCGGGGTCAATCTGGCGATGACGTCGTTCCCGATGGCGCTGGAACCCATCGGCATCGGCATGAAGCAGGGCGAACCTGCGCTGCTGGCAAAAGTGAACACCAGCCTGAAGGCGATGGATGATGCCGGTGAAATCGACCAGATCTGGGATAAATGGATAGGCACCAAAACGGATTACAAGATGGTGCGTGAAGACAAGGTACAGCCCTTATCGAACCTGAAGTTCCAACCACTGGAGTAATGGAGAGACGGCTCGGGCCGGTTTTAGATTTGAAAAATCTAAAGGCAAAACTTTGTTTTTTAATTTAAAATTTAAGTTTAAATTCAAAGGCATGCGCTGCGCTTACTGGGCGGCGGCCCAGACCGCCCAAAGGGTGTGCCTGGGCCCACACCCTTTGGAATCCCGGGCCCTTTGCCCTCGCGACGCGATAGGTGCAAAATAATGACATCGTTTCAGTTACCCCGCCGTGTGGCGTGGGTCGCGGCGCTCCGCGCTCCCGTCACTCCGCTCGCGAGCCAAACACGTCTCGCTCACGCCGTTCCGCGCCGCCCTGATACCGCCAATCACAGCACCTACCCCAAAACCGGCAACCCGCCCGCGGTCAAGACCCGTTCCCTCAAAGGGAAAAGCTTATATGTTTTTCGTGTACTGCATA
>Ga0308159_1001434_pt1 | contig 34310 bp, 26 predicted proteins | sample PhyCR1_FD_201040 | JGI IMG/M metagenome (GOLD analysis project Ga0308159, IMG submission 201040) | Phyllosphere microbial communities from UC Gill Tract Community Farm, Albany, California, United States - DLSLC.R1 | ecosystem: Host-associated > Plants > Phyllosphere > Unclassified | place: USA... | reverse complement strand
TATCGCCGATGGTAGTGTGGGGTTTCCCCATGTGAGAGTAGGTCATCGTCAAGATTAAATTCCGAAACCCCAATTGCGAAAGCAGTTGGGGTTTTGTTTTGCCTGCGAGAAAGTTCTTACAGCATTCACCGACGCCGTCCGGCTGTCACAGCCTGCCGACAATGCTAAGGTTCTGCCTTAGCTTTTGCATTCTCCAAGGAAGCCTTTTATGCCGGACGCCCAGTCCCTCAACGCTGCATTCATGGTGGTTCAGAGCAACAGCCTGGACGAGCTGCGCAGCCTTGTGATCGGCATCATGCGGCGCTACCCACTGGCGCCCCTGGAGAACGAGATTGCTCTGGTGCAGAGCAACGGCATCGCGCAGTGGCTCAAGCTGGCCCTGGCAGAAGATCCGCAGGAAGACGACCTAGGCGGCTGCGGTATCGCCGCAGCGATTGATGTGCAACTGCCGGGCAGTTTTATGTGGCAACTGTATCGTCTGGTATTGGGCCGCGACGAAATCCCACCCAAATCGCTGCTCGATAAAGCGCCGTTGACCTGGCGCCTGATGCGCTTGTTGCCGCAACTGATCGACCGCCCGCATTTCGAACCGCTGCAACGCTTTCTTACTCACGACACGGACTTGCGCAAGCGCTACCAACTGTCCGAGCGACTGGCGGATCTCTTCGACCAATATCAGGTGTATCGGGCTGACTGGCTTGAGGACTGGGCCGAGGGTCGCCACCAGTTGCGCAATGTCCGAGACGAGGTAAAAGCGCTGCCCGTCACCAGTTGCTGGCAAGCCGAATTATGGCGGGCGCTGCTGGACGACGTAGGCGAAAAGGGCATGGCGCAAAGTCGCGCCGGTGTGCATCAGCGATTTATCGAGCGCATCAATAGCCTCGCAAAGGCCCCCCCCGGCTTACCGCCCCGAGTGATCGTTTTCGGGATTTCCTCACTCCCCGCACAAGTCCTCGAGGCGCTGGCCGGACTGGCGCGTTTCAGTCAGGTATTGCTCTGTGTGCACAACCCGTGTCGTCATCACTGGGCCGATATCGTCGCCGACAAGGATTTGCTCCGTCACCAGTACAAGCGGCAATCGCGTAAGAGCGGCATGCCGGTCGTGCTGGACGCCGAAACCCTGCATCAACATGCGCACCCGCTTTTGGCCGCGTGGGGCAAACAAGGTCGCGACTACATCAATCTGCTCGACAGTTATGACGATCCGAACAGTTATCGAGCAGCCTTTCGCGACGGTCGAATCGACCTGTTCAGCGAGACCGAGCCGCATAACATGCTCAACCAGCTTCAAGACGACATTCTTGAGTTACGCCCGCTCAACGAAACCCGCGAGTACTGGCCCGCTGTCGATCTGGCACAGGACGACTCGATCCGTTTTCACATCGCCCACAGTGCGCAACGCGAAGTCGAGATTCTGCATGACCAGTTGCTGGCACGCTTCAGTGCCGACTTGCAATTGCGCCCACGCGATGTGATCGTGATGGTGCCGGACATCGACAGTTACGCGCCGCATATCCGCGCCGTATTTGGTCAGCTTGACCGTCATGATCCGCGCTTCATTCCATTCACGTTGGCGGATCAAGGGCAGCGCGGTCGTGATCCGTTGCTGATTGCGGTCGAGCATCTGCTCAAGCTTCCCGACAGCCGTTTCCCGGTCAGTGAAATCCTTGATCTGCTCGACGTTCCCGCATTACGCGCACGCTTCGGAGTTGAGGAGCGCGACCTGCCAACATTGCATCGCTGGATTGAAGGTGCGGGTGTGCGCTGGGGGATGAACGCTGAGCAACGAGCGGGCCTTGGTTTGCCTGACGAACTGGAGCAGAACAGCTGGCATTTCGGTCTGCGCCGGATGCTGTTGGGATACGCCGTCGGCAGCGCCAGCGCCTGTGAAGGTATCGAACCCTACGATGAGATCGGTGGCCTGGATGCCGCACTGATCGGCCCTCTGGTGGCCTTGCTCGATGCGCTGGAACTGGCCCACCAGCAGCTCACTCAACCGGCACAGCCCAGGGAGTGGGGGTATCGGCTGCAGGCGCTGATGCAGCTGTTTTTCAAAGCCAGCAACGAGCATGACGATTACTTGCTGACGCAACTCGAGGAGCTTCGCGAAACCTGGCTGGAGACTTGCGAAGCGGTGAATCTGACGGATGAGCTGCCGCTCACTGTGGTGCGTGAAGCCTGGCTCGCCGGGCTGGATCAAGGGCGACTGTCCCAGCGGTTCCTCGCCGGCTCGGTGAATTTCTGTACGCTGATGCCTATGCGCGCCATTCCCTTCAAACTGGTGTGCCTGCTGGGCATGAACGATGGCGACTACCCTCGTGCCCAGCCTCCGCTGGACTTCGACCTGATGGGCAGCGATTACCGCCCCGGCGATCGTTCACGGCGTGAAGACGACCGCTATCTTTTGCTGGAAGCGCTTCTGTCTGCGCGCAATCAGCTTTACATCAGTTGGGTGGGCCGCAGCATTCGCGACAACAGCGAGCGGCCGGCGTCTGTGCTTATCGGTCAGCTACGCGACCATCTGGCCAGTGGTTGGCGATTGCTTGATGAGAAAAGCGACTTGCTGGATGCCATGACCGAAGAACATCCGCTGCAGCCATTCAGCGCGCGCTATTTTCATGAAGGCGATCAACTGTTCAGCTACGCCAGCGAATGGCAGGTGCTGCATCAACAGCATGAACCTCACCCCAATGCCGAGTTGCTTGCCCCATTTGCACAAGAAGAACCGTTGACCCTCGTCTTGTTGCAGGACTTCTTGCGCAACCCGGTCAGGCACTTCTTCACCCAGCGACTCAAGGTGTATTTCGAGGCTGCCGAAGCACCACTGGCGGACGAAGAACCCTTCGTACTCGATGCATTGCAGCGATATACGCTCAGCGAAAGCCTGCTCGAAGCGGCGCTGAGGCAACCGGACAACGTTGATCAAGCGCTCGACGCACAGGCCCGTCGCCTGCAAAACAGCGGTCTGTTGCCAATGGCAGGATTCGGCGAATGCCTGCAGCGGGAATTGATAGAACCATTGCCGGATCTGCTCAAGCGCTATCAACAATTACTGACGCTCTGGCCGGTTCCGCTGACCAGTGCCTTGCCGATCAATCTGGAGCTGCAGGGGTTGCGTCTGGAGGGCTGGCTCGCTGGTCTGCATCAGCGCACCGACGGCGGTCTGTTGTCCGTGACGACCATTCCCAACAGCATCGGCTCGATCAAAAACCGCAAATGGCATCGGTTGACCAGGCCCTGGGTCAACCATCTCGTCGCTTGTGCCAGTGGCCTATCGCTGACGACCGCTTTGGTAGCCAGCGACGACACGCTGCTGCTTGAACCGCTGGAGACTGCACGGGCGACGCGTTTTCTTGGCGATCTACTCCTTGCCTGGCAGGCGGGCATGCGTCAGCCGCTACCGATAGCGGTGAAAACAGCGTTTGCCTGGCTGTCTCAGTCCGACCCGTTGAAAGCCGAAGCTGCCGCTTGCAAGGCCTATGAAGGTGACGGGCAGACCACTGACGGCGAGCGCCGCGAGAGCCCCGCATTGCTGCGGCAGTTCGCCGACTTCCAGGCATTGCTGGCCGATGAGACATTCTCCGGTTGGTGCGACGCCTTGTACCGCCCATTGTTCGAAGCGCCGTGGCGTTCACTGTCTGCCGAGGGCGCCCGCGCATGAGTACGAAGACCCCGCTTGCATTGGCATTTCCATTACATGGCAGCCAGTTGATCGAAGCCAGCGCTGGTACTGGCAAGACATTCACCATTTCTGCTCTGTACCTGCGGCTCATCCTCGGGCACGGCGACGAGTCGAGCGGGTTTGGTCGTGAGTTGCTGCCGCCACAAATACTCGTGGTGACATTCACCGATGCCGCAACCAAGGAACTGCGTGAACGGATTCGCACGCGTCTGGCAGAGGCTGCGCGATTCTTCCGCGACGAGACGCCGGCACCGGATGCACTGATCGCCGAATTGCGCGATCAATTCGAACCCCGGCAATGGCCAGGCTGTGCCAACCGCCTCGACGTCGCCGCGCAGTGGATGGATGAGGCCGCCGTTTCGACCATACACAGTTGGTGTCAGCGCATGTTGCGTGAGCACGCGTTCGACAGCGGTAGTTTGTTCACCCAGTCGCTGGAAACCGATCACAGTGACCTGCTCGGTGAAGTGCTGCGCGATTATTGGCGTCTGTTCTGTTATCCGATGCAAGGCGATGCGTTGAATTGGGTTCGCAACAACTGGGGCGGGCCTGCGGCGCTGTTGCCAAGGGTTCGAGGTCTGTTCGCCAGTGAACGCGACAGCAATGAAACAAGGGCTCCCGCCGAACTGATCAACGAGTGCCTGCAAGAGCGCCGCGTGGCCTTGCTTGAATTGAAAATGCCCTGGCGGCAGTGGGCTGACGAGTTGCTCGCCATCTGCCATCAAGGGGTGGCGGGCAAAGCGGTGGACGGTCGCAAGATGCAGGCACGCTATTTCGAACCGTGGTTCGAAAAGCTCAAGGCGTGGGCTGAAGACGAGTCGCTGGAACAATTGGACATCGGCACCGGATTTTCGCGTCTGACGCCTGACGGCATGGCCGAAGCATGGAAGGGGGCGCCGCCATCGCACCCGGGTCTTGATGCCATGTCGGCCCTCAAGACGAGTCTCGATGCGCTGCCAACGCCCGATGCTGCAGTTCTGCAACACGCCGCTCAATGGGTTGGCACACGTTTCGAAGAAGAGAAGCGCCGTCGCGCCGAGATGGGCTTTGACGACATGCTGTTGCGCCTTGATGCTGCGTTGCAATCCGACGGTGGTGAACGTCTCGCGACATTGATTCGTGAGCAATTTCCGGTCGCGCTCATCGACGAGTTTCAGGACACCGACCCGGTGCAGTACCGGATCTTCGAAAGCATCTACCGCATCGAAGCCAACAGCGCCGAAACCGGCCTGTTTCTGATCGGCGATCCGAAACAGGCGATCTACGCATTCCGCGGAGCGGACATCTACACCTACCTGCGCGCGCGCCAGGCCACCACTGGCCGACTGCATACGCTGGGGACAAACTTTCGCTCCAGCCATGGCATGGTCGACGCGGTCAATCATGTCTTCGCACGCGCCGAATCTCGCGAGCAGGGGCGCGGTGCGTTTTTGTTCCGCGAGGAAACCGGCAACAATCCGGTGCCATTCCTTCCCGTTGAATCTCAGGGACGCAAGGAACGCCTGCAGGTCGACGGGCAAGACGTTGCAGCCTTGAATGTCTGGCATTTGCCTGCCGAGCAGCCACTGTCGGGCCTGGTCTATCGTCAGCAATTGGCGGCAGCGTGTGCCAGCGAAATCACCGCGCTGCTCAATGGCGGGCAGAGTGCTCGTGCGGGATTCATTCAGGACGGCAAAGATTTCAGAGGCCTGCGGCCGTCCGACATTGCGATTCTGGTTCGCGATGGCAAGGAAGCCCAAGCCGTGCGCAGTGAGCTGGCCAACCGTGGCGTGCGCAGCGTGTACCTGTCGGATAAGGATTCGGTGTTCGCAGCGCAAGAGGCCCGCGACCTGTTGTCGTGGCTCAAGGCCTGTGCCGAACCGGATGTCGAGCGCTTGCTGAAAGCCGCACTGGCCTGTGTCACGCTGAACCTGCCCTTGGCCGAGCTGGAACGTCTGAACCAGGATGAGTTGGTCTGGGAAACGCGCGTCATGCAGTTCCGTGGCTATCGCGAGCTCTGGCGCAAGCAAGGCGTGCTGCCGATGTTGCGGCGTCTGCTGCACGACTTCCACTTGCCACAAACCCTGATGAAACGCAGTGACGGCGAGCGCGTGCTGACCAACCTTCTGCATCTGTCGGAGCTGATGCAGCAAGCCGCCGCAGAACTGGACGGCGAACAAGCACTTATCCGTCATCTGGCCGAGTTGCTGGTGTTGTCCGGGCAGGCGGGCGAAGAACAGATCCTGCGCCTTGAAAGCGATGAGCAGTTGGTCAAAGTCGTGACCATTCACAAATCCAAAGGTCTGGAATATCCCTTGGTATTTCTGCCGTTCATCTGTTCGGCGAAGCCTGTGGACGGCAGTCGCTTGCCGCTGCATTACCACGATGCCGAAGGCAAGGCGCGGGTGAGCCTCAAGCCCACCGCCGAGCTGATCGCGCAAGCGGATGACGAGCGTCTCGCCGAAGATCTGCGTTTGCTCTACGTTGCACTGACGCGCTCGCAACATGCTTGCTGGCTTGGCGTGACGGATCTCAAGCGCGGCAATAACAACAGCTCGGTCCTGCATCTTTCCGCGCTGGGCTACCTGCTCGGCGGTGGTGCGGCATTGAGTGAATCCGGTGAGCTCAAGCGTTGGCTGCAAGATCTGCAACAGGACTGTGCTGCGATCAGCGTCGTCGACATGCCGCAACCCACCGAGGAGCATTACCGCCCGCCACGTAACGACGCGGTACTCAGTGCCACCCGCGTGCCCAAGCGCAAGGCCAGCGAAAACTGGTGGATCGCCTCCTACAGCGCATTGCGCATCAGTGACGTGCTGAGCGTCGGCAGCGATGAGGCACCGGACAGTCCGCAAGCGCAAAAACTTTTCGATGACGAGCGTCTCGATCCGGACGCGCCGCGCGAGATCGTTACCGGCGGTGCCGATATCCATCGTTTTCCTCGCGGCCCCAATCCAGGCACGTTCCTCCACGGGTTGCTCGAGTGGGCCGGCGATGAAGGCTTCGCCGTTTCCCGTGAAGCGCTGGAAGATGCGATCGCGCGGCGCTGCAATCTGCGTGGCTGGGAGGGCTGGATAACCACGCTGAGCGACTGGCTGCAGCATCTGCTCAAGCTGCCGCTCCCCATCGCCGGCGGGCAACCGCCCGTGGTGCTGGAAGAGTTGCAGCAGTTTCGCGTCGAGATGGAGTTCTGGTTCGCCAGCCATAAAGTCGATGTGCTCAACCTCGATGAACTGGTGCGTCAGCATACCCACCATGGCGTCGCCCGGGTGGCGGCAGAACCGGTGCAACTGAACGGCATGTTCAAGGGTTTTATCGACCTGACATTCGAGCACGACGGGCGTTATTACGTGGCTGATTACAAGTCCAACTGGCTCGGTCCGGACGATCAGACTTACACCGAGGCGGCCATGGAGCAGTCGATTCTCGACAACCGCTATGACCTGCAATACGTGTTGTACCTGTTGGCCTTGCATCGACAGCTCAAGGCGCGGCTGGCGGATTATGATTACGACCGACACGTCGGCGGTGCGCTGTATCTGTTTCTGCGTGGCACACGCGCCGACAGTCGCGGCGTTTACTTCGCTCGCCCGCCACGCGAACTGATCGAGCGTCTGGACCGAATGTTCCAAGGCAAACCCGAACCCAAGACCGAACCCGCCTGGGAACAGGGAGTCCTGCTATGAGCCGCACTTTCGCCGATCTGCTCCCCACGCCGCTGGCAGCCGACAGCCTGTCGAAGCTCACGCCGCTGACCCGCGCCGATGACTTGTTGCTGTTGCTCACTCGCTGGGTCGAGCGTGGCTGGCTACGCGCGCTGGACAAGGCATTCGTCGCCTTCCTGCACGAACTGGAGCCGGACACCGATCCATTGGTGTTACTCGCTGCAGCACTGACCAGCCATCAACTCGGCCATGGTCACGTCTGCCTCGATCTGTTCGAAACCCTGAAGGCGCCCGATTTCGCGTTATCGCTGCCACCCGAGGGTGACGTGCAAGGCGGCGTGTTGTTGCTGCCGTCGCAATTGCTCGACGCGCTGGAGGGTGCGCACTGGTGCAAGGTTCTGGCGAGCAGTTCGTTGGTCGCACTGGCGGCGGACTCCAATGATGCGGCGCAGCAGCGACCGCTGGTGTTATCCGGCAAGCGTCTGTATCTGCGTCGATACTGGGCGTACGAGCGGCGCATCGATACGGCGTTGCGCCAGCGCCTGCAACAGGTGGAGCCGACGCCATCGGACCTGCCGCAACGCCTGAACGGGTTGTTCGAATCAGCCGGGCCTGGCGAGGTGATCGACTGGCAGAAACTCGCCTGTGCCCTCGCCACACGCGGTGCTTTCAGTATCGTCACTGGCGGGCCCGGAACCGGCAAAACCACTACGGTGGTGCGTTTGCTGGCCTTGCTGCAAGCGCCAGCCGTGGAGGCCGGTCAGCCGTTGCGTATTCGTCTTGCAGCGCCAACCGGCAAGGCGGCGGCGCGGTTGACCGAGTCGATCAGTCAGCAGGTGCAATCGTTGCAAGTCAGCGAAGAGGTCCGCGCGAAAATCCCCTGCGACGTGACCACTGTGCACCGCTTGCTCGGCAGTCGTCCGGGCACTCGCCACTTCCGCCACCATGCCGGCAACCGCTTGCCACTGGATGTGCTGGTGGTCGATGAAGCGTCGATGATCGACCTGGAAATGATGGCCAATCTGCTCGATGCCCTGCCGGCCCATGCGCGACTGATTCTCCTCGGCGACAAGGACCAACTGGCGTCGGTAGAGGCGGGTGCGGTGCTGGGGGATCTGTGCCGCGACGCTGAGGGCGGATGGTACAACTCGCAGACCCGACAGTGGCTGGAGTCGGTCAGTGGGGAATCGTTGCAAGACAGCGGCTTGCATGAGGACATCGACGGTTCTCATCCTCTGGCTCAGCAGGTGGTAATGCTGCGCCATTCCCGGCGCTTCGGCGAAAGCAGCGGCATCGGTCAGCTCGCGCGGCGGGTCAACCAACAGTTGCCGGAGCAGGCGCGGCAGTTGCTCGTGGTCGGTGACTACGCCGATGTGTATTCGTTGTCGCTCAAGGGCGAACACGATCAAAAACTGGAGCGTCTGTTGCTGGAGGGCCACGGCGACGGTCCGCAAGGTTACCGCCATTACCTGAGCGTGTTGCGTGACCAGCGTCCGCCGCCGGGCAGGCCGCTTGAACACCCGGACTGGGTCGACTGGGCGCGGGATGTTTTGCAGGCGTTCGATACGTTCCAGCTGCTGTGCGCCGTGCGCAAAGGGCCATGGGGCGTCGAAGGTTTGAACCAGCGCATCACGGCGGCATTGCTTAAAGCGCGTCTGATCGAAAACGATCAGCAATGGTACGAAGGCCGTCCGGTCTTGATGACCCGCAACGATTACGGTCTGGGCCTGATGAATGGCGATATCGGTATCGCCCTCAAGCTGCCCGAACGCGAAGGACCTGACGCTGGCAAGCCGGTGTTGCGCGTGGCCTTCCCGCGCAACGACGGCCAGGGCGGCGTGCGGTTCGTATTGCCCAGTCGGCTCAACGATGTCGAAACCGTGTATGCGATGACTGTGCACAAGTCCCAGGGCTCGGAGTTTGCCCATACCGCGCTGATCCTGCCCGATGCCTTGAATCCGGTGCTGACCAAAGAGCTGATCTACACCGGGATCACCCGGGCCAAGCACTGGTTCACCTTGATCGAGTCCCGGGCCGGGGTGTTCGAGGAAGCGGTGCAACGCAAGGTCAAGCGCTTGAGTGGATTGATGCTGGAACTGGAGGAGGGCTCAGATTCTCGCGACTGAAATCCTTGGGGTGGGCGGCGATTATTGACTGACCGGTCAGTGGTCGCTGCCTCGCTGGCCTTTCGGCGCTGTGCTATCGTTGCGGCATCATTTCGCTACGATCCAAGAGAATTCCTGCATGAAGGTGTCTGTCTGGGTGACAGGGCGCGTCGTTGTCTGCAAGCAGGCGTTGCTGGTCGGTCTGCTCTGGCTGATGACGGGCGTGGCTATGGCGCAAGCGCCAGCAGGTGTGGCTGAACAACGGGCCAAAGCCGTCACCCAGGTCGTGCTGGGGATTCTCAGTTATGCGCGCTGGCCAGTTGAACCGGCGCAATTACGCCTGTGCATCGTCGGCCCCACCGAATACACCGATGACCTGGTCAAAGGCACCGCTCAGGCCACTGGCCGGCCGGTGCTGGTGCGGCGGCTTTTGGCTGACAACCCGGCGATCGTCAGCGAGTGCAATGCCGTGTATATCGGCAAACTCACCAGCGACGAGCGCAGTCGCTTGTTCGCTTCGCTGATCGGCCATCCGGTGCTGAGCATCAGCGAGGGTGGTGATCAGTGCACGGTCGGCAGTTTGTTCTGTCTGCGTGTCGGCGATGAGCAGGTGTCGTTCGAAGTCAATCTCGATTCCGTTGCCCGCAGTGGCGTGCGCATTCACCCCAGCGTGTTGCAATTGTCGCGACGCAAAGCGGCGGCACCATGAAGCTGTTCAGACCGAATGACCGCCCGACGCTGGGCTCGGTGATTGGCCGAGGGCATTTGATTGTCGCACTGGTCGCCGTGGCGATGGCCAGCGTCTCGCTGACCTTGCTCGGCGTGCTCGCACTGCGCGTGTACGCCGATCACAATCTGCACCTGATTGCCCGTTCGATCAGTTACACCGTTGAGGCCGCGGTGGTGTTCAACGACAAGGCGGCCGCCACTGAAGCGCTGGCGCTGATCGCCTCGACCGAAGAAGTGGCTGATGCTCAGGTGCTCGACAGCCAGGGACAGCTGCTCGCGCAATGGCAGCGCCCGGAAAACGGTTTGATTTCCGAGCTGGAAATGCAGATCGCCCGCGCCATTCTGGAGAAACCCGTCAGCCTGCCCATCGAACATCAGGACCGCGAAATCGGCCGGGTGCTGCTCACTGGGCATGGCGGCAGTCTGATGCGCTTTCTGCTCAGCGGTCTGGCGGGCATTATCCTGTGCACGGCGATCAGCGCCTGGGTGGCGCTGTATCTGGCCCGGCGCCAGTTGCGCGGGATCATCGGCCCGCTGCGCGGCCTCGCCGCCGTGGCGCATGCCGCCCGCAGTGAACGTGCGCTGGACCGGCGAGTGGCGCCGGCGCACATCGCCGAGCTCGATAATCTGGGCAATGACTTCAACGCGTTGCTCGACGAACTGGAGTCGTGGCAGACCCACCTGCAGAACGAAAACGAAACCCTCGCCCATCAGGCCAGCCACGACAGCCTGACCGGCCTGCCCAATCGCGCGTTTTTCGAAGGGCGCTTGATCCGCGCATTGCGCAGTGCGAGCAAGCATGATGAACGCGCAGCCGTGCTGTTTCTCGACAGCGACCGTTTCAAAGGCATCAACGATAACTTCGGTCATGCTGCCGGCGATGCGGTACTGGTGGCCGTGGCCAACCGCGTCCGCGCGCAATTGCGAGAGGGCGATCTGGTCGCGCGGTTGGGCGGCGATGAGTTTGCGGTCCTGCTCGCGCCGCTGCATGCGATCGAAGATGCCGAGCGCATTGCCGACAAGATTCTCGCCAGCATGGACATGCCCATCGCGTTGCCGGGCGACAGCCGCGTGGTGACGTCGCTGAGTATCGGCATTGCGGTGTTTCCCGACCACGGCGCCAGCCCGAGCGCTTTGCTCGATGCCGCCGATGCCGCCATGTACCAGGCCAAGCGCCTGTCGCGTGGCGCCCAATTCACTGCCGGGGCGGAGCACCCGGTCGATTCCGAGCCATCCAGGAGCTGATAGCCGTGTCCACTTTGTCCATTCGTTCTTTTTACGCCGTGTTGTTGCTGGCCGTGCTGGCCCTTAGCGGTTGCCAGACCGCGCTGCCCAAAGGCCTGAGCCCGGCGCAAGTCGCGGTACTGAAACAACAGGGTTTTGAACTGACCGACGAGGGCTGGGAGTTTGGTCTGTCGGGCAAGGTGCTGTTTGGCAGCGACGTCGAAAGCCTCAACGCGCAAAGCACCGAAATCGTCGAGCGCATCGGCAAAGCCTTGTTGGGTGTCGGCATCGAACGCGTGCGCGTCGACGGCCACACCGATGCATCGGGCAAGGAAGCCTACAACCAGCAACTGTCGTTGCGTCGGGCCAAGAGCGTCGCCAACGTACTGGGAACGGTCGGGATGAAGCAGGAAAACATTCAGCTACAGGGCCTGGGCAGCAGCGAGCCGGTGGCGTCCAACGACACCGCCGCCGGCCGCACGGAAAACCGCCGGGTGGCGATTGTGGTCAGCGCCGACTAATCGGCGAACTGCATCGCTCGCGTCTGCCCCATCAGCAGCCCCTGATTACGTTCCGTCACTTCTCTGATGTAGTCCCACAGCAACGTAATCCGCTTCAACTTCCTCAGATCCTCCCGGCAGTACATCCAGAACTGCCGGGTGATATCGATTTCCTCCGCCAGCACCGGCAACAATCGCGGATCCTGCGCCGCCAAGAAGCACGGCAGGATCGCCAATGATCGCCCCTGCTGCGCCGCGACGTATTGGGCGATGACGCTGGTGCTGCGCAAATGCGCGTTGGCGCCGGGCAGGACGTTTGCCAGGTACAGCAGCTCCGAGCTGAACGCCAGGTCGTCGACGTAACTGATGAATTGGTGCTTGCTCAAATCTGCCGGGCGGCGGATCGGTGGGTGTTGGTCGAGGTATTCCTGGGTGGCGTAGAGCTGCAAGCGGTAGTCGCAGAGTTTGCAGCAGACGTACGGCCCGTGTTCCGGTCGCTCCAAAGCTATGACGATATCGGCCTCGCGCTTGGACAGGCTGATGAAGTGCGGCAGCGGCAGGATGTCCACGGAGATCGCCGGGTAGGCGTCGACAAAATGGCTCAGTTGCGGGGTGATGAAAAAACTGCCGAAACCTTCAGTGCAGCCCATGCGCACGTGCCCGGAAAGTGCCACGCCAGAGCCTGAAACCTGCTCGCAGGCCATGTGCAATGTGCTTTCGATCGACTCGGCGTAACCGAGCAGACGCTGGCCTTCGGTGGTCAGGACGAAGCCGCTGGTGCGCGACTTTTCAAACAGCAAGGTGCCCAATGCCGCTTCCAGCGAACTGATGCGCCGCGACACCGTGGTGTAGTCGACGGCCAGCCGTTTGGCGGCGGTACTGGCCTTTCGGGTGCGGGCGACTTCGAGGAAAAACTTCAGGTCGTCCCAGTTCAGCGAGCCTAACGAGGTGATGTTTTTTTGCATGATGGACGGGCTTATATGTGCGTTCTTATTAGAAGTTTGCACATCTATACTCCAAAAACCGTCCGACCACCATTCTGGACACACGCCTCATCTCAAGGCGAACCTCTCGCCTTGGCTCCTCCGATAAAAACAAGTTATGGAGACCAGCATGAACGCATCGCTTACGCCCAACGACACCACGCTGCAGAAGGTCAAACTGTTGATCGACGGCGAGTGGGTCGAATCGCAGACCACTGAATGGCACGACATCGTCAACCCGGCGACCCAGCAAGTGCTGGCCAAAGTGCCGTTTGCTACCGCTGATGAAGTCGATGCGGCGGTCAGCGCCGCGCAGCGCGCTTTCCAGACCTGGAAGCTGACCCCGATCGGCGCGCGGATGCGCATCATGCTCAAGCTGCAAGCACTGATCCGCGAGCATTCCAAACGCATCGCCGTGGTCCTCAGCGCCGAGCAGGGCAAAACCATTGCGGATGCCGAGGGCGACATTTTCCGTGGTCTGGAAGTGGTCGAACACGCCTGTTCGATTGGCACCCTGCAAATGGGCGAGTTCGCCGAGAACGTTGCCGGCGGCGTTGACACCTATACCCTGCGCCAGCCGATCGGCGTGTGCGCCGGCATCACCCCGTTCAACTTCCCGGCGATGATTCCGCTGTGGATGTTCCCGATGGCCATCGCTTGCGGCAACACCTTTGTGCTGAAGCCTTCGGAACAGGATCCGCTGTCGACCATGCTGTTGGTCGAACTGGCGATCGAGGCTGGCGTGCCAGCGGGCGTGCTTAACGTCGTGCATGGTGGCAAGGAAGTGGTCGATGGCCTGTGTACGCACAAGGACATCAAAGCCGTGTCGTTCGTCGGTTCAACGGCGGTCGGCACGCACGTCTACGACCTGGCCGGCAAGCACGGCAAACGCGTGCAATCGATGATGGGCGCGAAAAACCACGCCGTGGTCCTGCCGGATGCCAATCGCGAGCAAGCGCTGAACGCGCTGGTCGGCGCCGGTTTCGGTGCGGCCGGGCAGCGTTGCATGGCGACCTCGGTGGTGGTGCTGGTCGGTGCGGCGAAGCAGTGGCTGCCGGACCTGAAAGCGCTTGCGCAGAAACTCAAGGTCAATGCCGGCAACGAGCCGGGCACCGACGTGGGGCCGGTGATTTCGAAAAAGGCCAAGGCACGCATTCTCGAGCTGATCGAAAGCGGCATCAAGGAAGGCGCCAAACTGGAGCTCGACGGTCGCGATATCCAGGTGCCGGGCTACGAGCAGGGCAACTTTGTCGGCCCAACCCTGTTCTCCGGCGTGACCCCGGCCATGCAGATCTACACCCAGGAAATCTTCGGCCCGGTGCTGGTGGTGCTGGAGGTCGACACTCTCGATCAGGCCATCGCGCTGGTCAACGCCAACCCGTTCGGCAACGGCACCGGCCTGTTCACCCAGAGCGGTGCGGCGGCGCGCAAATTCCAGACTGAAATCGACGTCGGCCAGGTCGGTATCAATATCCCGATTCCTGTACCAGTGCCGTTTTTCAGCTTCACCGGTTCGCGCGGCTCGAAACTCGGCGATCTCGGCCCGTACGGCAAGCAAGTGGTGCAGTTCTACACGCAGACCAAAACGGTCACGGCGCGCTGGTTCGATGACGACAGCGTCAACGACGGCGTGAACACCACCATCAACCTGCGCTGAGGATTCGATCATGAAAATCGCATTTATCGGTCTGGGCAACATGGGCGCGCCGATGGCGCGCAACCTGATCAAGGCCGGCCATTCGCTGAATCTGGTCGATCTGAACAAAACGGTGCTGGCCGAACTGGAGCAACTGGGCGGCACCATCCGCGCTTCGGCGCGCGAGGCTGCCGAAGACGCCGAACTGGTGATCACCATGCTGCCGGCCGCCGTGCATGTGCGCAGCGTCTGGCTCGGTGAAGAGGGGGTACTCGCCGGTATCCGCCCAGGCGTGCCGGCGGTCGATTGCAGCACCATCGATCCGCAGACCGCACGCGACGTAGCAGCCGCTGCCGCCAAGCACGGCGTGGCCATGGCCGATGCGCCGGTATCTGGCGGCACTGGCGGTGCGACGGCCGGGACGCTGACCTTCATGGTTGGCGCCACGCCGGAACTGTTCGCCACCTTGCAACCGGTGCTGGCGCAGATGGGCCGCAACATCGTGCATTGCGGTGAGGTCGGCACCGGGCAGATCGCCAAGATCTGCAATAACCTGCTGCTGGCGATCTCCATGGTCGGCGTCAGCGAGGCGATGGCGCTCGGTGATGCGCTGGGTATCGACACCTCGGTATTGGCCGGAATCATCAACAGCTCGACCGGCCGTTGCTGGAGTTCGGAAATGTACAACCCGTGGCCGGGCATCGTCGAAACGGCGCCGGCGTCGCGCGGGTATACCGGCGGCTTCGGGGCGGAGCTGATGCTCAAGGATCTGGGGCTGGCCACCGAAGCGGCGCGTCAGGCGCATCAGCCGGTGATACTCGGCGCGGTGGCGCAGCAGCTGTATCAGGCGATGAGTCAGCGCGGTGATGGCGGGAAGGATTTCTCGGCGATCATCAACAGCTATCGCAAACCACAATAAAAAGACTGTGGTGAACGAACTGTGGGAGCGAGCCTGCTCGCGAAGACGGCGCCAGCCTCAATAGATCATCGCCTGTCAGTCCGCCCCCTCACCCCAGCCCTCTCCCGAGGGAGAGGGAGCCGACTGCAGCGCCAGCAGGTTGGCTCCCACAGCGATGTGGTGATATCGAATAACGTTTGCCGGGAAATCACGTCGGGTGATTGCCCGGCTTTTTTGCATCAGGCGAAGACGAAATACTTACGCACGGTCTCGACCACTTCCCAGGTGCCTTTCATGCCCGGCTCGACCACGAAGATATCGCCGGCGCGCAGGTGAATCGGCGCCATGCCGTCCGGGGTGATCACGCAGTAGCCCTCCTGGAAATGGCAGTATTCCCACTTCACATAATCGACGCGCCACTTGCCCGGTGTGCAGATCCAGGTACCCATGATCTTACTGCCGTCTTCGCTGGTGTAGGCGTTGAGGTTGACGGTGTGTGGGTCGCCTTCGAGTTTTTCCCATTTGCAGGCGTCGAGTACCGGCAGCGGGTGGGTGTCGCGCAGAACGGTGATAGGGGCGGTCGCGGTCATGAGGACTCCGGGCAGGTGGACTTGAGGAATGAAGTCGCACCCTATAGCGCCCGGTCGCCGTTCAGTTGTCTGGGGTCGACATCGATCTGCTCAGAAACGCGCGGATCGGTCAGCGCGTGTAACAACGCCTGCGCGTAGGGCGGCAGTGCGCTGAAATCTCTGGCGCACATCATCAAGGTCCGGCGCGCCCAGGGTTCATTCAACGCTACGCTTTTGAAGGTTGCGGGCGCCGCGCGTTCGACTGCCGCCAGCGGCACGATCGCCAGCCCCGCGCCCCGGCCGACCATGCGCATAACGCCGTCAAAGCCTTCGGCGCGGATGCGCACCTGCATGCGCGCGCCGCTGTGCAGTGCTTGTTCTTCGAGGTAGATCGCCAAGGCGCTATCGGCGCTGAGTCCGACAAAGTCGTGCTGCAACGCCGCACTGAAATTGACTGCGACGGCGTCAGACAAAGGGTGATCAAGCGGCAGAATCAGCACCAAGGGATCGTCGCGAAACGGCTGAGTCTGTAGGCCGCTTGTGTCGACGGCGTCGGAGACGATACCGAGATCTGCCGCGCCTTCACGCAAAGCGTGGGTGATGCGCGCACTCGGCAGTTCCTGCAGGTCGATGTCGAGATTGGCATGGCTGCGCAGAAAGTCTGCGAGCAATTCCGGCAGGTATTCGGTGATCGCCGTGGTGTTGCACAGCAGGCGCACCTGGCCTTTGACGCCTTCGGCGTAATCGGCCAGATCCTGCTGCATGCGCTCGGCCTGCTGGAGGATCACCCGCGCATGGCGGGCGAGGGCATTGCCCGCGGGCGTCGGCTTCACGCCACGGCGACCGCGTTCGAGAAAATCGGTACCGAGTGAAGCTTCCATCGCGCGGATTCTGGCGCTGGCTGCAGCCAGGGATAAATGACTGCGGACGGCGCCGGCGGTGATGTTGCCGGTGTCGAGGATGTGCAGGAAGAGGCGCAGGTCGGTGAGGTCGAAGTGCATGGGGGTTGCCTCTGATTTTTATGGTGTCAGGGCTGGCCCTTTCGCTGGCAAGCCAGCTCCCACAGGTTTCATTGTTGATCTCTAAATGGATTAACAACCGAGATCTTGTGGGAGCTGGCTTGCCAGCGATGAGGCCAGATATATCACTGCAGACATCAGCCTCTTGCAAAGGAAGAGGCAACCTCAGTATATGGCAGATTTTCAGCCAGCCCTGACTGGCGCACAGTGCTGCTCATGCACACACTCACCGATTTCTACCAAAACCTTGGCCCAGCCCTGTCCCTGCTGGTCATCCTCACCTTCCTGCTCGCCGGCACGGTCAAAGGCGTCATCGGCCTCGGCCTGCCCACCGTCGCCATGGGCCTGCTCGGTCTGGCTATGGCGCCCGCGCAGGCAGCCGCGCTATTGATCATTCCGGCAACCTTGACCAATCTCTGGCAACTGGCATTCGGCGGGCACCTCACTGGCCTGATCAAACGCCTCTGGCCGATGCTGCTGCTGATCTTCCTCGGCACCGCGATCGGCACGCTGTGGATCGGCATGGCTGGCGGCAATTGGGTGGTGCGCGGGCTGGGCGCGGCGCTGCTGCTCTATGCGTTGAGCGGATTGTTTCTGCCGACCCTGCGAGTCAACCCGCGCCATGAAACCTGGCTCGGTCCGCTCTGCGGTCTGATCACCGGCGTCATCACCTCCGCCACCGGGGTGTTCGTGATTCCCGCGGTGCCGTACCTGCAAGCGCTGGGCTTGCGCCGCGATGAACTGGTGCAGGCGTTGGGCCTGTCCTTCACGGTGTCGACGCTTGCCTTGGGCGCAGGCTTGCTCTGGCGCGGTGCGCTGGGGGGCGGTGAACTCGGTGCATCGTTGCTGGTGCTGATCCCGGCGCTGCTCGGCATGTGGCTCGGCCAATGGTTGCGCCAACGCATCAGTGCGGTACTGTTCAAGCGGGTGTTCTTTATCGGTCTGGGCGCGCTCGGCGCCCATTTGCTGATCAGCGCTTAGCCGAGGAAGCGCTGAGCATGTCGATCGGGCGGATGTCGAAATCACGCTCCAGATAGTCCATGCGCCGGGCGAAAAAATCCTTCATGTGCGGCAGATTCGAGTGCTCGTCCAGGTGTGCCCGTGACTCCCAGATCTCGTAGAAGATGAACAGTGTCGGATCTTCCTTGTCGCGCAGCATGTGGTATTCGATGCAACCAGGCTCGGCGCGACTCGGTTCGACATAGGCGCGAAACAGCGCTTCAAAGGCCTCTGCGCGTTCCGGCTGGGTCTTGGCGTGCAGGATAAAACCTTCGCGTTCACTCATCACAACGTCCTCGCATTCATGAAAACGCCGAATGCTACGGCAACAATTGACATTCGATTCGTGCTTATTGATCAAATGTATTTTGCGCTGGCGTGGCTTATTCCGCGCGACGCGAGCCGTTAATCTGCCGCCATTCCATTTCCACTTTCCATCCAGCCCAATGGCTGCGCCGAGGCTTTGTCATGAAAAAAGTACTGTTGCTCAATGGCGGTAAAAAATTTGCTCACTCCGATGGACGCTATAACGCCACCCTGCACGAAACCGCGCTGAGCGTGCTGGACCGTGGCGGTGTCGATGTGAAATCCACCTTCATCGATGAGGGTTACGACGTCGCCGAAGAAGTGGCGAAATTCCTTTGGGCCGACGTGATCGTCTATCAGATGCCGGGCTGGTGGATGGGCGCGCCATGGACGGTGAAAAAGTACCTCGACGAAGTGTTCACCGAGGGCCACGGCAGCCTCTACGCCAGCGATGGCCGCACCCGTTCGGACGCCTCGCAGAAGTACGGCAGCGGCGGCCTGATCCAGGGCAAGCAGTACATGCTGTCGCTGACCTGGAACGCACCGCAACAAGCCTTCGATGACCCGAGCGATTTCTTCGAAGCCAAAGGCGTCGACGCGGTGTACTTCCCGTTTCACAAGGCCAACGAATTTCTCGGCATGACCGCGTTGCCAACCTTCCTCTGCGTCGACGTGATGAAGCGCCCGAACATCGAAAACGACGTGGCGCGTTACGCGCAGCATCTGACCGAGGTGTTTGGCCTCAAGGGCTGATGCTCGGCTACTATCGAGGGCCTGCGCCTGCGTGGCAGGCCCATCGAGCAGAGGACACCCGTGAAAGCCAGATCCGATGAATTGCAGATTTTCGTCTGCGTGATCGAATGCGGTTCGATTTCCGCCGCAGCCGAACAGGTCGGGCAGACGCCGTCGGCGGTCAGCCGCACGTTGTCGCGGCTGGAAGCCAAACTCGACACCACGCTGATCAACCGCACCACGCGGCGCATGGACCTGACCGAGGAGGGCCGGTACTTCTTCGAACAGGCCAAGCTGATTCTCGATCAAATGGATCAACTCGAAGAGCGCCTGTCCTCGCGTCAGCAAACCCCGTCCGGGCGACTGCGGATCAACGCCGCCTCACCGTTCATGCTGCACGCCATCGTGCCCTACATCGACGAGTTTCGCCGGCTCTATCCGGACATTCAGCTCGAACTCAACAGCAATGACCTGATCATCGATCTGCTGGAACAAAGCACCGACATCGCTATCCGCATCGGCACCCTCGCCGATTCGACGCTGCATGCGCGCTCGCTCGGTTGCAGCCCGTTGCTGATCGTCGCCAGCCCGGCCTATCTGAAACAGCACGGCACGCCGCAGCAAGTGGCCGATCTGAGGCAACACACCTTGCTCGGTTTTACCCAGAACGAAGGCCTCAACCAGTGGCCGCTGCGATACGTACACGGTGACCGTTGGCCGATCACTCCCGCCATCAGCGCTTCCAGCGGCGAAACCGTGCGCCATCTGGCGCTGGAGGGGCAGGGCATCGCCTGTCTGTCGCACTTCATGACCATCGACGACATTCGTGCCGGGCGCTTGAAAGTCCTGCTGGGTGAATTCAACAGCGGTTATCGCCAGCCGATCAACGCGGTGTATTACCGCAACTCGCAACTGGCGCTGCGCATTCAGTGTTTTCTCGATTTCATCCAGAGCAAACTCGCGGCGTATGCCAGCGCGGATTTCAAGGGCTGATTCGTGATTCCTGCGCAAGAGTGATTTGGGTGATGGCGGGTTTTTCGATCAGGGTCAGCGGTCGATACTCGCCTCATTACTTATTCACGCAGGGAGTTTCTCCATGAACGTATTCGTTACCGGCGCTGCCGGTTTTATTGGCGGTTCTATCGCAACGGGTCTGGTACAGGCCGGGCATCAAGTCACCGGTCTGGTGCGCAGCGCCGAACAGGCTGATGAGCTCAAGGCACTCGGTATCACCGCCGTGATCGGCACTCTAGATGATCAGGCATTGCTCGCTGAACAGGCCCGCGCGGCGGATGCGGTGATCAATGCCGCGAGCAGCGACCATCGCGGTGCGGTCGAAGCGTTGCTCGACGCTTTGCGCGGTTCCAACAAGGTGTTCCTGCATACCAGCGGGTCGAGCATCGTCGGCGATGCGTCGGGCGGTAAGTCCAGCGATGTCATCTACTGCGAAGATAACTTGCCGGAGCCGACTGTGGACAAAGCCGCCCGCGTGGCGATCGATAACCTGATCCTCGCCGCAGCGAAGGACGGCGTGAATTCAGCGGTCATCTGCAACACGCTGATCTACGGTCACAGCCTCGGCGTCAAACGCGACAGCGTGCAACTGCCGCGACTGCTGAAACAGGCGCGCAAAAGTGGTGTGGTGCGGCATGTCGGCACCGGGCAGAACATCTGGTCCAACGTGCACATCGAAGACGTCGTGGCGCTTTATGTACTGGCGCTGAGCAAGAACGTGCCGGGTACTTTCTACTTCGTTGAAAGCGGTGAAGCGTCGTTCATCGACATGACCACCGCCATGGCTGCAGCGCTGAATCTGGGCCAGCCACAAGACTGGCCGCTAAAAGACGCCGAAACCGAATGGGGCTATGAGATGGCCAACTACGGCCTCGGCTCCAACAGTCGGGTACGCGGCAAGAAAGCCCGGGAATTGCTCGGCTGGGCGCCGAAGCGCACTTCGGTGGTTGAATGGATTCGTGACGAGATGGTGTGAGTCGTTCACCTCTCGCATAAACACCATTTTCAGCAGGGCTAGTTCCCAGAGAGGGCCCCTTTCTGACTGAAGGAATGCAATCAAACTGTAGGAGTGAGCCTGCTCGCGATGGCGGTCATTCAGCCAATGATGATATTGACTGTTACGCCGCTATCGCGAGCAGGCTCACTTCTACATTGGTTTGCGGTGATTGAAACATCATGTAAATCCCACCCCACGATTTTCATTGATCACGACAACACATACCCCTCAGCGACACGCCTTGCCTCTCCACGAAAATTATTTTCATGCGGTTTGAAATCTCGATCTCGAAATGATTTATGAGTTTCACAACCCATTCGAACGTGACCCTTTCGAGGAGTACCGCATGACGCCTTCCTTCGGCTACTGGCTGCTGGTCTATGCCGCTGTCGCCATCATCGCGCTGATCGTGTTGATCGCCCGTTACCGGCTCAATCCGTTCATTGTCATCACCCTGATTTCCATTGGTCTGGCCTTGGTCGCTGGCATGCCGCCGTCGGGCGTGGTGGGGGCTTATGAGGCCGGGGTCGGCAAGACGCTGGGGCACATTGCGCTGGTGGTGGCGCTGGGGACGATGCTCGGCAAGATGATGGCCGAGTCCGGCGGGGCCGAGCAGATGGCGCGAACCTTGATCGATAAGTTCGGCGAGAAGAACGCGCACTGGGCGATGGTCTGCATCGCCTTTCTGGTCGGGTTGCCGCTGTTCTTCGAAGTCGGTTTCGTCTTGTTGGTGCCGATTGCCTTCACCGTGGCGCGGCGTGTCGGCGTATCGATTCTGATGGTCGGGCTGCCGATGGTCGCCGGTCTGTCGGTGGTGCATGCGCTGGTGCCGCCGCATCCGGCGGCGATGCTCGCGGTGCAGGCGTATCAGGCCTCGGTCGGGCAGACCTTGCTCTACGCGATCGCCATCGGCATTCCGACCGCCATCATCGCCGGGCCGCTGTACGCCAGATTCATCGTGCCGCGCATTCAATTGCCAGCGGATAACCCATTGGAAAAACAATTTCTCGACCGCGAGCCGCGCGACAAACTGCCCGGTTTCGGCATCACCATGGCAACCATTCTGTTGCCGGTGGTGCTGATGCTGATCGGTGGCTGGGCCAATCTGATTTCCACCCCGGGCAGCGGTTTCAACCAGTTTCTGCTGTTCATCGGTAACTCGGTCATCGCCCTGTTGCTGGCGACCTTGCTGAGCTTCTGGACCCTCGGCATCGCCCAAGGCTTCAACCGCGAATCGATCCTCAAATTCACCAACGAATGCCTCGCGCCCACCGCCAGCATCACCCTGCTGGTGGGCGCCGGCGGTGGCTTGAACCGGATTCTGGTGGACGCCGGCGTCACCGATCAGATCGTCGGCCTCGCCCATGAATTTCATCTGTCGCCGCTGCTCATGGGCTGGCTGTTCGCCGCATTGATGCGCATCGCCACTGGCTCCGCAACTGTGGCGATGACCACCGCATCCGGCGTGGTTGCGCCGGTGGCCATTGGTCTGGGTTATCCACACCCGGAGCTCTTGGTGCTGGCGACCGGTGCGGGCTCGGTTATCTTTTCCCATGTCAACGACGGCGGCTTCTGGTTGATCAAGGAATACTTCAACATGACCGTCGCGCAGACGTTCAAGACCTGGACCGTGCTTGAGACGCTGATCTCGCTGGTCGCTTTCGGCCTGACCGTCGGCCTTTCTTACCTGCTGTAACCGGAGCCCGCCGCCCATGGACATCCTCTACCAGATCCGCGCCCGCCAGGATTCGTTCAGCGCCGGCGAAGGACGGATCGCCCGGCTGATGCTCGACGATGTCGGTTTCGCCGCCAGCGCCAGCCTCGAAGACCTCGCGCAACGCGCCGACGTCAGCACCGCCACGCTGTCGCGGTTTGCCCGTACGGTCGGCTGCCGCGACCTGCGAGATCTGCGCCTGCAACTGGCCCAGGCCAGCGGCGTCGGCAGCCGTTTTCTCGATCCGGCGGGCACGCCTGAACAGTCGGCGTTCTACGGGCAGATCGTTGGCGATATCGAAACCACGCTGCGCCAACATTTGGCCGGTTTCGACGAATCGCGCTTCGCCGATGCGGTGAAAATGCTCGGCCAGGCGCGGATGATTCATGCGTTCGGCATGGGCGGTTGCTCGACCCTGTGCAGCGATGAATTGCAGGTACGCCTGGTGCGTCTCGGCTATCCGATTGCGGTGTGTCATGACGCGGTGATGATGCGCGTCACTGCGGCCAGCCTGAACGCCGAGCAAGTGCTCATTGTCTGCTCATTGACCGGCATCACCCCGGAGCTGCTGGAAACGGTCGAGCTGGCGCGCAACTACGGCGCGCGGGTCCTCGCCATCACCCGCGCCGATTCGCCACTGGCCGAACTGGCCGATATCGTCCTGCCGCTGCAAGGCGCGGAAACCTCGTTCATCTACAAACCGACGGCAGCGCGCTACGGCATGCTGCTGGCCATCGACGTGCTCGCCACCGAGCTGGCGCTGGCCAATCCTGAAGACAATCAAGAACGTCTGCGGCGGATCAAACTCGCCCTCGACGAATACCGTGGCGGCGACGATCACCTGCCGCTGGGAGACTGACATGCAGTACGACACGCTGATTCGCAATGCTCTGGTCATCGACGGCAGCAACACCCCCGGCTATGCAGCCGACGTGGCAATTCTCAACGGCCGCATCGAACGCATCGGCGAGCTGCCTGACGCCAGCGCCACGGAGCAAATCGACGCCGCCGGCCGCGTGCTGGCGCCGGGTTTCATCGATGTGCACACCCACGATGACACCGTGGTGATTCGCCAGCCCGAGATGCTGCCCAAGCTCAGCCAGGGCGTGACCACGGTGATTGTCGGCAACTGCGGCATCAGCGCTGCGCCGGTCACGTTGAAGGGCAATCCGCCGGACCCGATGAACCTGCTCGGCACTCAGGCCGCATTTGTTTACCCGAGGTTCAGCGATTACCGCGCGGCGGTGGAAGCGGCCAACACCACGCTGAATGTCGCCGCACTGGTCGGCCACACGGCGCTGCGCAGCAATCACCTCGACGACCTGTTGCGCACTGCGACGGCGGAGGAAATTGCGGCGATGCGCGAGCAGTTGCGCGAAAGCCTGGAAGCCGGTGCCTTGGGTTTATCCACAGGCCTGGCCTACGCCAGCGCCTACAACGCCTCGACCGATGAAGTGATGCAACTGACTGAAGAACTGACGGCATTCGGTGCGGTGTACACCACCCATTTGCGCAGCGAATTCGCCCCGGTGCTCGAAGCCATGGACGAGGCGTTTCAGATCGGCCGTCACGCGCAATCACCGGTGATCATTTCCCACCTCAAATGTGCCGGTGTCGGCAATTGGGGGCGCAGTCCGCAACTGCTGGCGGCACTGGAAGATGCCGCAAAAACCCACCCGGTCGGTTGCGATTGTTATCCCTACGCGGCGAGTTCTTCGACGCTGGATCTCAAGCAAGTCACCGATGCTCATCGCATCACCATCACCTGGTCGACACCGCACCCGCAAGTCAGCGGCCGCGATCTGATCGACATCGCCGCCGAATGGAATCTGCCGCTGCTCGATGCCGCGAAACGTCTGCAACCGGCAGGCGCGGTGTACTACGGCATGGACGAGGCCGATGTCAGAAGAATCCTTGCTCATCCCTTGTCCATGGTCGGCTCTGACGGACTGCCGGAAGACCCGTTCCCGCATCCGCGCCTGTGGGGCGCTTTCCCACGGGTGCTCGGACATTTCAGTCGCGATGTCGGGCTGTTCCCGCTGCACACCGCCGTGCACAAGATGACCGGACTGTCGGCGGCGCGTTTCGGGCTTAAGGAACGGGGCGAGATTCGAGAGGGAAACTGGGCGGATCTGGTGCTGTTCGATCCGGCAACAGTGCGTGATGTGGCGGATTTCAATGATCCGCAACGAGCGGCGCAGGGGATTGGTGGCGTGTGGATCAATGGCGTGTTGAGTTACCAGGAGGGGCAGTCTTCAGGACGCCATGCAGGACGGTTCCTCGCCCGTGAAGATGACCTGCGCAAAGGTTTTGTATAACCGCCCAGTTGCAGGTTTGCGACGTGGTCTGGATTTTTTTGCAGTGATGGCACATTGGAATTAAAGATTCCCTCGACCAAGCCGAATCGCTGACATTCAGTGGATTTGGCGTCTGTCGCCCCAGGGAGTTTCATGTACCGCGTTTGTTTGTTCGTAGCCGTCACATTACTGGCCGGTTGTGTCAGTCCACAAGCACGCCAGGCGGCGGAAGCCGAGACATTGTTCAAGGATATCCTCGCGCGTCCATTGGTCAGTGATTCGGTTATGCGCGAAGGCAATATCCTGACGTTCCAGATCAGTCAGTCCGGCAACGCGCAAGCGGCGGCAGGCGTGGTTTTTCAGATGGAAGCCTCCTGCGCGGCCGACCGTGCCAACTTGCTGTATCTGGGCGGCGGCGTTCGGATGTATCCGGGGCTCAATGGTCACCAGTACTCGATCGGTCGAGCAATGCCGGCCAACGTGCTCGGGATGTTGAAAAACAACCCTGACTTCATCAAGGCGTGTGCCAGCACGCCGGCGTCGGATTGGCGAGTGGTCAAAGGCAGCGGCGAGGAGCAATGGGTATTGTTTGATCGCAACAGTCTCAAGAAGGACGGTTCCGAACTGAGATTCTGGGCGGCTTACGATAACCCCTTGATTGGATTCGATGCGCCCTACGACGCTCCCTATGCGCAGAAGCGCGAGCGTTACGCAGTCGATTGTGGCAAGCAGACCTACCGTGTGTTGGCGGGCTACGATCTGGATGCCGACAACACTGTCACGGATGGACAGGACGCGATTGCACTGACCTCCAATGCAATCAGCGGCAGCAACGACGACTACGAGCTGCTGTTCAAACTGGTCTGTGAAAAACCCGAATCGGCAGCGCAACTGCCCAGGTTCGTTGCCCGCGCAAAGAAAAGCGTTCCAGTGACTCTGCCAACGCTTACCCCGGCAGTGACATCAGCCATCAAACAACTGAACATGCCGGGCGCCGTTAAACCGCTCAACTATGTGGAAATCACGGGCCAGTCGAATTACCAGGGCAAGGCTATAGATATGCGCGAAGTGCGCCGCTTTGAAATCGATAGCGCCTCGCAGCAACTGAGTCTGCATTTGTCGGGCGCCAATTATGAGAGCGATGCCGTGACCTTTCGCGGGCTGCTGGATCTAGCGAAATTGAGCCGTTTCAGCGTCTCGAAGGGGCCCTCGATGAAAGACACGTCCAGTGTCATCAACCTAAGCTTCAGCGGCGACTGGCAGCATATGCCGGTCAACGGACACTTGGCCTACAAAGCCACGTTCAGCCGCACTAACTCGGTGCTCGGCAAAGTCGACGAGCGCCAGGAAAACAACAACTGCACCGTTGTTCGCGAACTGTCGGCGAGCCAACTCAATTCAACCTTGAGCGGCACTGCCAAAGAGTTGAAGTGCAGTAAAGAAGGCGATGAGTACAATCGGGTCAACACCTACTACTACTTGTCGGATTATGCTTACTTCTTCTTTGCACGCACCGACAAGAACCGTTTTTTCTACAGCGATCTGGTACTCAAGACGCTGCGTTGATCCGGCCATTTGGCCCGTCCAGACGGGCCTTTTCCATAGGCGAGAGCACTCCCATGAGCTTCGGCAAAACCACCCCGATCCTGCGGATTTTCGATGAAGCCAAAGCCGTAGAATTCTACGTCGACTTCCTCGGCTTCAAGATCGACTGGCAGCACCGTTTCGAGGCGAACTTCCCGTTGTATCTGCAGGTGTCCCGTGGCGAGTGTGTGCTGCACCTGTCCGAGCATCACGGCGATGCAACCCCCGGTTCGGCACTACGCATCGAAACCGATGAGCTGGAGGCGTTTCAGCAGCAGTTGGTGGCCAAGGATTACAAGTTTTCGCATCCGGGTATTCAGGCGATGCCGTGGGGGAGCCAGGACATGACGATCGTTGATCCGTTTGGTAATCGGTTGGTGTTCACCAACGCGATTTGTCTCTGAGCTGAAAAGCCCCTCACCCTAACCCTCTCCCGGAGGGAGAGGGGACCGATTCGGGGATGCTTGAGAGATGCACCGACCTGAACCTGCTCGGTCGAATCCATAATCGACTCGGTCATTCAGGTCGATGTCTAGCGCCAGACAACTCGGTCGGCCCCCTCTCCCTATGGGAGAGGTCTGGGATGAGGGGAAAATGGCACACCGCAAAAAGAAGCCCGCCACCTAACCATCACAGTTGGGGCAGCGGGTTTTTTTTACTCGGTCGGCACTAACTTGTCCAACACGCGATTGACGGCCATTTCCGCCACCATCACCACTTGCGCAATACCCTGCAGCGTCTTGCGGTGTGTGCCTTCAACCTGCGCGGCATGGTTGTTGAGCATGACGGTCGCCGAGCCAAGAGTTTCGCTGGCGTCGGCCAGCAGGGATTCGGTGCCTGCCTCGGGGTTGGCCATGTACAGCGTGTTGGGGGAGTAGGGCGTTGCCATGAGGTCGGCGTTCGTCGGACCGAGGTAGTGGTCGAGCGCGCGTTCGGCGGCTTCGTGGAATTTCTTTGAATCGACGGATTCGTAGGGGGAGGCCGGGTCGGTGACCGGCGGGTTTGGCGTTACTTTGAACATGGGAGAGTACCTTTTAAAGCCGCATCCATTTCGCCGCTAAGCAAAAGGGAGGCAGCTGTGCGCAAGTTAGCGGACCGGTCGCATCCCACCCCGGCGCACCCGAAGGTGCCATGCGCACAGCCACCATCAAACGCAGGCAAATACCTGACTGGATGATACTCGTGCAGCGGGGAGCGAATGTAGCCGAGCCGCTAAGCTCGATCAACGCTGAGTGTCTTTAAACACCTGTGATGCGGGATGTTTATTGCGCTCAAGTATCGAAGATTTACCTGTAGGAACTGGGTGCTGCAGTTGGCGCATTCGCGAGCAAGCTCGCTCCCACAATGGATCTGCAGTGAACATCGAATTTGTGAGCCGCCGAGATCTACTGTGGGAGCGAGCCTGCTCGCGAAGGGGCCCGAACATTCACCCCCGATGCATCTGCCGAAACTCCCCCGGCGGCATTCCGCGTCGGCTCTTGAACGTGCGATGAAACGACCTCGGTTCGGTAAACCCCAGATACTGCGCAATGTCCTGAATCGGCAAGGTGCTATTGAGCAAATAATGCTCAGCCAGCTCCTGGCGCAAATCATCGAGAATCTGCTGATACGACGTCCCCGCCTGATGCAACTGCCGCTGCAACGTGCGCACTGAAACAGCGAGCTGTTCGGCGACCTGTTCCTTGCGCGGCAACCCCTCCTTGAGCAACTGCCGCAGGATGTTTTTCACCCGCTGTTCCAGCGACGCATCTTCCAGTGTCGCCATCAAGCCCAGCGCATGTTCTTCCAGCGTTCGCAGCAACTGCGCATCGGCCTGACGCAACGGCAGCTGCAAATACGCCAGCGGCACGACCAGCGCCGAATACGGCTGATCGAACAACACCGGGCAGTCGAAAAACGCTTCGTACTGCGCTGGCGTGGCCTCGGCCGGGCATGGATGTTCGAGCCAAACTCCGGCCGGCGACATCTGCGTGTCGGCGATCCAGCGCGCATAGTGCAGCCACGAACCGAGGACGTTTTCCACCAGATGCCGACGAATCCGTGGACGCTGATAGCGGCAGGTCCAGATCAAATGTACATGGCCGTCCTGCACCTCGGCACGGCTGACGCCCATGTCGCCGACCAGTTTTTCGAAGGGCATGATCCGGCTCATCGCATCGCCCAGCGTCGCGCAATTCATGGTGATGTAACCGAGCACGCTCCACGAATTGGGCAGGACGAAATTCGCCGCGTTGAGCCCGAACAGCGGATCGCCCGAGTGTTCGCAGAAATAATCCAGCAAGCGTTCATGCGCTTCACCGGGCAAACGCAGGGTGTTGTCGCTCAACTGCTGCGCCTGCAAACCCGCTGCCGCCAACGCCGGCTCGATATCCATGCCTAGCTGTTCGGCGTGGCGCAGGTATTTGAGCAGGGGCGGAACCGAGGTGTAGCCGAGCGATTGCATGATCCCATTCCTTTGATCAACGGCAGCGGAGGCGGACGAAATAGCCTGAAAGGTAATTTGAAACCCCGACTAAAGTAAATGGCTGACGCTTGCGCGACGTTTGACTCAATTGGCTACACGAACTGGCCGGATGCGTCCGTGACACTTGGCGGCCGCTGGCTAGTATGGAGGCATGAAATATCACTGATCTGACGGTAAGAAGGATACACGCATGCGACGCTGGAACGGCTGGGGAGATGCAACCACGGTGGTCGAACTGCCGGCCCAGGGCGCGGAGTTTCTTCATGAGCGCCTGGGCGAGGGGCGCGCGCTGCCCGATGCGACGCTAGAGGCGGCGCTGGCGCGTGTGCCGAATTCGCGGTTGCAGGCGCACACTTTGTACAGCGTCGATGCCCATGACCGTTTACTGCATGCGCGGGGACAAAGCCTGCCGGACTGGCTGGCGTTGCGCGAAGGTGCGCTGGGCCATTATCCCGATGCGGTGGCCTTTCCCGAGACCGCTGAGCACATCCGCCAGTTGCTGGCGCTCGCCCATGAACAAGACGTGTGCCTGATTCCTTATGGCGGCGGCACGTCGGTGGCCGGGCACATCAATCCGTCTGAGTCATTGCGGCCGGTGGTGACGGTGTCGCTGGCGCGGATGTACCGCTTGATCGACCTCGACGAACAGAGCCTGCTGGCGACGTTCGGCCCCGGCGCGAGCGGGCCGCAAGTCGAGAGTCAGTTGCGCGCGCGCGGCTATACCCTGGGGCATTTTCCGCAGTCGTGGGAGCTGTCGACGCTGGGTGGTTGGGTCGCCAGTCGTTCCAGTGGCCAGCAGTCGTTGCGCTATGGACGCATCGAGCAATTGTTCGCCGGCGGAACCCTTGAAACCTTCGCCGGGCCGCTGCAGATTCCCACGTTCCCCGCTTCGGCGGCCGGCCCGGATCTGCGCGAAATCGTGCTCGGTTGTGAGGGCCGTTTCGGGATCATTTCCGAGGTCAAGGTGCGCGTCAGTAAGCTGCCCGCCGATGAGCGTTTCTATGGTGTGTTCCTGCCGGACTGGACGCAGGCGCTCGGCGCCATTCGCCAGTTGGCCCAGGCGCGCGTGCCGCTGTCGATGCTGCGCCTGTCCAACGCGGTGGAAACCGAAACGCAACTGGCCCTGGCCGGTCATCCGCTACAGATCGCCTGGCTGGAAAAGTACCTGAGCCTGCGCGGTGCGGGCGCGGGCAAATGTCTGCTGACCTTCGGCGTGACCGGCAATCATCAGCAAAACGCGCTGTCGTTGCGCCAGGCACGCCAGCATCTGAAGGCCTTCGGCGGGGTGTTCACCGGCACCTTGCTTGGCAAGAAATGGGCGCAGAACCGCTTCCGTTTTCCCTACCTACGCGAGAACCTGTGGAACGCCGGTTACGTGGTCGACACGCTCGAAACCGCAACCGACTGGAGCAACGTCGACCACTTGCTCAACCTCATCGAAAACAGCCTGCGCGACGCCTTGGCCGCTGAAGGCGAACGCGTGCATGTGTTCACCCATCTGTCCCACGTCTACGGCGAAGGCTCGAGCATCTACACCACTTACGTGTTTCGCCCGGCGGCGGATTACCCGGCGACACTGGCGCGCTGGCAGGCACTCAAGCACGCGGCCAGTCAAACCATCGTCGCTCATCACGGCACCATCAGCCATCAGCACGGCGTCGGCAAAGATCACGCGCCATACCTTCTGCGCGAGAAGGGCGCGCTGGCGATAGAAACCTTGCAGGCGTTGAGCAAACATTTCGATCCGGCCGGGCGCCTCAATCCCGGCACGTTGCTGGCGGAGTGAGCGCCATGAATCAGGAGTGGAACGCCGCGTGGCGTGAGCAGATGCTGCCAACCCTGGCGGACGAAAACTGGGACCTGATCGTGATCGGCGGTGGCATCAGCGGCGCGGGCATTGTGCGTGAAGCGGCGCGGCGTGGCTGGCGCTGTCTGTTGCTGGAGCAGCGGGATTTCGCCTGGGGCACGTCCAGTCGTTCTTCGAAAATGGTCCATGGCGGTTTGCGTTATATCGCCAAGGGCCAGTGGCGCCTGACCCGCGATTCGGTGCGCGAACGTCAGCGCCTGCTCGACGAGGCGCCGGGGCTGGTCGAGCCCATGAGTTTTCTGATGCCGCACTATCGCGGCGGCTTTCCCGGCCCGCGTGTGCTCGGTGGCTTGCTGAGTGTTTACGATGCCTTGGCCGGGCGCCGCAGCCATCATTTTCATGACGCACAGCAGCTGCGGTTTATCGCGCCGGGACTGAAGGAGAATGACCTGCTCGGCGGCACCAGTTTCGTCGACGCACTGACAGACGATGCCCGGCTGGTAATGCGTGTATTGAGCGAGGCGCGCGCCGATGGCGCCGTGGTGCTCAATGGTTTGCGCGTGGCGCAGGTGCTGCGTGAAGGCGGGCGGGTGTGTGGCGTTGAAGTCGAAGATTGTGAGTCGGGCAAGACACTGCAATTGCGCTGTGGTGTGCTCGCGGTAGCCACGGGGGCGTGGGCCGAACGTCTGCGCCCGAGCGATTCGCCACGGCAATTGCGCCCGTTGCGCGGCAGTCATTTGCTGCTGCCGGGCTGGCGCTTGCCGGTGGCGCAGGCGCTGACCTTTCTGCATGCGCGCGATCGGCGGCCGGTGTTCGTTTTTCCGTGGGAAGGCGCAACGGTAGTCGGCACCACTGACCTCGACCATCACGAGGATCTGGATCACAGCGCGAACATCAGCAGGGAAGAACTCGACTATCTGCTGGCCGCTTGCACGCAAGCCTTTCCCGCTGCCGAAGTGACGGCGACGGATGTGCTGTCGACCTGGTCCGGCGTACGTCCGGTGGTCGGCGCTACCGGTGCGCATCAGGACAAACCGTCGAACGAAACCCGTGAACACGTGCTGTGGCAGGAGCCGGGTTGCGTCACCCTGGCCGGCGGCAAACTGACCACGTTTCGCCCGCAAGCGATTGAAGTACTCAAGGCCTGCGCCGACATGCTCGGCCGTGCTTTCGAGGATGACGCCGCGCCGGTGTTCGCCGCCGTGCAGCCATCGCTGATACCCGGCCTCAGCCCGCAGCAATGGCGACGCCTGGCCGGGCGCCATGGCCGGGATCTGCCGAGGCTGGCGCAACTGATTGCCGAACTCGGCCCGGAGACGGTCGGCGCCACGGATACGTTGTGGGCAGAACTGGCGTTTGCCTGCGAGGCGGAAATGGTCCTGCATCTGGATGATTTGCTGCTGCGTCGCACTCGTCTGGGGCTGTTGCTGGCGCGCGGTGGTGAGGAGCATTTCGCGGCGATCCGCACGCTCTGCCAGCCGCGCCTGGCCTGGAGCGACGAACGCTGGCAGGCGGAAATTCAGCGTTATCGTTTGCTGTGGCAACGCGATCATGGCTTGCCGGAGATCACGCCATGACGGCTAAAAAATACCTGCTGGCGATCGACAACGGCACCCAGAGCGTGCGCGCGCTGCTGTTCGATCTGCAGGGCAATCTGCTCGGCAAAGGCAAGGTCGAGTTGCAGGCGTATTACTCGACGCAACCGGGCTGGGCCGAGCAGGATCCGGAATATTATTGGGCGAAACTCGGCGAAGCGTGTCAGCAAGTCTGGCAGCAGACCGCGATCGATCGTGCGCAGATCGCCGGCGTTTCCCTGACCACCCAGCGCGGCACGGTGATCAATCTCGATGCCGACGGCAAGCCATTGCGCCCGGCGATTGTCTGGCTCGATCAACGCCAGAGCGAAGTTGCAGGCCGCATCAAAGGTCCGTGGGGCTGGCTGTTGAAACTGGTCGGCGCGAAAGCCACCGTCGACTATTTTCGTGCCCAGGCCGAGGCCAACTGGATTGCCCGCCATCAGCCGCAAGTGTGGGCGGCGACCGACAAGTTTCTGCTGCTGTCGGGGTTTCTCAGCTATCGACTCTGCGGTCGATTTGTCGACTCGGTGGGCTGCTGCGTCGGCTATTTGCCGTTCGATTTCAAACGGCTGAAATGGGCGGCGCCGCGAGACTGGAAATGGCAGGCGCTGGCGGTGCGTCCCGAGCAACTGCCGAGCCTGCACAAACCCGGCGAAACCCTCGGTCACATCAGCGCCGAAGCCAGCCGTCACACCGGGATTCCCGAAGGCTTGCCGCTGATTGCCGCCGGTGCCGACAAGGCCTGTGAAGTGCTCGGTGCCGGCGTGGTCGATACGAGCACCGTGTGCCTGTCCTACGGCACCACGGCGACCATCACCAGCACCCGTTCGCGCTACCTGGAAATCGTCCCGCTGATCCCGCCGTATCCTGCGGCGGTGCCGGATCAGTACAACTGCGAAGTGATGATCTACCGCGGCTACTGGATGGTCAGCTGGTTCAAGAACGAATTCGGCCTGCGCGAAATGCAGCAAGCGCAAGAACAGGGCATCGAGCCCGAGCAACTGTTCGACGCGCTGGTCAACGCGGTGCCACCGGGGTCGATGGGTTTGATGCTGCAACCCTACTGGTCACCGGGCATTCGCGAACCGGGCGTGGAAGCCAAGGGCGCGATGATCGGCTTCGGCGACGTGCACACTCGCGCGCATATCTACCGGGCGATTCTCGAGGGCTTGGCTTATGCGCTGCGCCAGGGCATGGAAAACATCGAGAAGCGCTCGAAGGTCTCGATCAAGCGCCTGCGCGTGGCCGGGGGTGGATCGCAAAGTGATGCGGCGATGCAACTGACCGCCAACATCTTCGGCCTGCCGGCAGAGCGCCCTCACGTCTACGAAGCCTCCGGGCTTGGCGCGGCGATCTGCTGTGCGGTGGGGCTCGGACTGCACGCCGACTTCCCCAGCGCCATTGCCGCGATGACCCGCGTGGGCACGGTGTTCACCCCACAACCTGAAGCGCAGCAGGTTTATCAGCGACTGTATGCAGAGGTGTATCTGCGCATGTATCGGCAGCTTAAACCGCTGTATCAGAGCATTCGGGAGATTACTGGGTATCCGGCGTGAAGCTGCTGAATGATTTTTTGTGGGAGCGAGCCTGCTTGCGAAAGCTCAGTGTCAGCCAGCATCGAATCGCCTGACACAACGCCATCGCGGGCAAGCCCGCTCCCACAGGTATCGAGGCGAACACATCATCTGTGAACAACTCGAAAACCTGTGGGAGATTCTATGGTTTTCACCAAGCTTTTTAGGCCGTTTTGCTGACGTAGTTCGTCTTCGTTTTCATCAAGGCAAACGCAATGCGAGCGAGTTTACGTGACAGAATCACCAACGCTTCAGT
>Ga0308159_1001433_pt1 | contig 34325 bp, 23 predicted proteins | sample PhyCR1_FD_201040 | JGI IMG/M metagenome (GOLD analysis project Ga0308159, IMG submission 201040) | Phyllosphere microbial communities from UC Gill Tract Community Farm, Albany, California, United States - DLSLC.R1 | ecosystem: Host-associated > Plants > Phyllosphere > Unclassified | place: USA... | reverse complement strand
TGCCCAGCGAGCGCGAACCGACCTTGCGCACCATGTGGGCGCCGCCGCCAGCCGACCCGGCCAGGCAGGGCGAGCAGCGTCCGCGCCGCGCGCGCTTCGGCAATGCCACGCTCGATCCGGCCACCGGCGAGGAACTGGCGGCAGCGCGCGCCACGCGTGGCGGGGAGTTCCTGTACCGGATGCACTTCGACCTGCACTACATGCCGGTGATCTGGTCGCGCTGGATCGTCGGCATCTGCGCCATGTTCATGCTGGTGGCCATCCTGTCGGGCATCGTCACGCATAAACGCATTTTCAAGGATTTCTTCACGTTCCGGCCGGCCAAGGGCCAGCGCTCCTGGCTCGATGCCCACAACGCCAGCGCCGTGCTGGCCCTGCCCTACCACCTGATGATCACGTACACCGGCATCGTCACGTTGATGTTCATATATATGCCGTGGGGCGTGAAGGCCGTGTACCAGGACGAACGCGACAAGTTCTTCACCGAACTGCGCCAGGACGTGGCCATCGAACCCAAGGCCTCGCGCGTGCCGGCCGCGCTCACGCCATTACAGCCATTGCTGTCGCAGGCCACGGCCGCCTGGGGCGAAGGCGGCGTGGGGCGCATCGTTGTCAGCCATCCCAAACAGACCAATGCCGCGGTGGCGCTGTATCGCCGCGACGGCAAGCAGATGTCGGTGGACCAGCCGGCCATGGTGTTCGATGGCGTAACCGGCGCACTGGTCTCGCCGCCGGAGCACGCGGCAGCACCCGCCGCACAGACCCAGGGCGTGATGATCGGCCTGCACGCGGCGCGCTTTTCCAGTGCCGCGCTGCGGGCGCTGTTCTTTGTCGCCGGCCTGGCCGGTTGCGCGATGGTGGCGACAGGCCTGATACTGTGGGCCGTAAAAGAACGCCAGAAATACGCCAAGGCGCTGGCCAAGGGTGGACGGGTCGGGTTCGGCCTGCGCCTGGTCGATGGTCTGAACCTGGGCGCCATTGCGGGCGTGCCGATCGCGATTGCCGCCTACTTCTGGTCCAACCGCCTGCTGCCAGCGGAACTGGCCGAGCGGCCGGCCATGGAAGCGGCCTGGTTCTTCGGCGCCTGGGGCACGGCAGCCGTGCTGGCAATGGCACGGCCCTCGCGGCGCATGTGGCAGATATTGCTGGCGATCGGTGGAGTGTTGTTTTCCGGCCTGCCGATACTCAATATATTTACAACCGATACCCACCTTGGTTATAGCCTGTCGCACGGCTTGCTGCAGATCGCCGGGTTTGACCTCGTGGTATTGGTCATCGGAATAGGATTGTTATTTGCGGCTAAACGGATGGGTAATTCACAAATGAATAAAGTAAATAAGCTTAATAAAGTTAATCAACCGGCACCAGTAATGGCAAATGGCGGCGCCGTATGAGCGCGCTCGCAAACGGCTTGTTGATTTACGCAGCGCTGGCGGCTGCGCTGGCGGGTTTTGCCGGCCTGAGCCTGGCAATGGACCGGCACTGGGAGGCGTTGTATGGGCGCGGCTCCTCGCCGGGCGACAAGACGCGCTGGTTGCAGGCGTGCGGCACGGCCGGATTGCTGCTGTCGCTGGTCGCGTCGCTGGCGCTCAAGGGCGCTACCCAGGGGTGGGTCATGTGGCTGGGCGCGTTGACTGCCGGCGCGGTCGTCGTGGTGCTCACCCTCACCTATCATGCACAGCGCATTATTCCAGTGGCAAAGGCGGCGGGATTATCGGCGGCGGTTGCGGTGGTTGTCGCATTGACAGCATTGACTGCCTGAATGCCTCCCTGGTTGGGAAAGTTATATTATCAAGCAAACTTATACTGGCCAACCAATCAAAAATTGAATAACCGTTCTTACCACATATTGCCTTGTGGTTTCTTGACAACCGGAAAGTATTTCGCTACAGTGGAATAAATACCAATAATTATTAGCCCCTCCCCCAATCATCACTCACCAACTACTTATGGGCACTCTAATGCTTAAGAAGAAACAGTCTACCCTCCTGATAGCAATGGCTTTGGCACTGACGGCATGCGGCGGCGGTGGCGGTTCCTCCACCAACGATCCAGTTGTTGTGACGCCACCAGCCCCGGTTGCTACTGCCGGTAAAGCCATTGACGGCTACCTCAGCGGTTCGACCGCGTTCTGCGACATCAACAGCAACAGCGTCCGCGACATCGGCGACGTATCGGTGACGACCGACACCGGCGGTAACTACCGCTTCCCTAACGGTTGCGCCAGCCCAGTCGTTGTAACTGGCGGTAAAGATGTGGCTACCGGCTTTGACTTCAACGGCACCCTGAAAACGCCTGCAGGCAGCACCGTGGCTACCCCGTTGACCTCGCTGATGGTCGATAGCACCATGACCGCAGCACAATTGGCAACGGCCCTGGGCCTGCCAGCTGGCACCGACGTCACCAAGACCGACCCGCTCGTTGGCAACAACGAATCCTTGCTGCGCGTCACCCTGGCAACCCAGCAGCTGATCCAGCAATTGGCCAACATGCTGGCCGGTCAAGCTGGCACCACCAACCTGGCGGACGTGTACTCGAAAGTCGGCAAATCGCTGGCCACCACCCTGCAAGCGAACCCAACCGCTCCGCTGTTCAGCACCACCGGCACGATCAACACCACCCACCTGGTCACGGCTTCCAAAGGTGCAATTACCGCCTTGGCTGCCAACACGACCTACAAGAAAGTGGAAATTTCCGACGCCAACCTGGCAGCGGCTGCCCAGCAAGTGACGACCCAGGCAACCAAGTTCCTGACCGCCAACGCGGCTGACCTGGCAAACCTGACCAAGGAACTGCAGAACCCGCAACTGCCAGTGGCTGACGCTGCTGCTACCACCAACTACCTGGCCCTGGCCAGCGACTCGGTCGTGCTGAACGGTACTCCTGTCACTTACGCTGCACTGAAAGCTGGCGTGACCATCGCTACGCCAACCACTTTCGGCCTGAACTTCTCGGTCCAGGGTAACCCGACCATCAACTCGGTATCGGCCCTGGCGCTGGAACTGAAAGAAGACGCTGGCCAAGGCCGCGTACTGCAGGTAATGATCGACAAGGTCAATATCAAATCGACCGCTGGCCAGATCAGCATCGAGCCTGCTGCCAACGCCGTAGTGTATGTTTATGGCAAAACCGGCACTGGCAACGTCATCAACATGACCCTGGCTGACCTGACGTTCAAACCGATCAGCGTTGTCAACAATGCGCTGAACCTGAACTACAAGGCGCTGGTAAATAAAGTGCTGGCAAGTGCAGACAGCAGCACCAAGCTGACGGCCGAGAAATTTGTCGACATCAAAGGTAACTTCGGCATCGCTATCGCCGTTGATGGCCTGCCAGTGCGTACCGCCAATGGCGCCAGCCTGATCGATGCCAGCACCGTCACCATCACCGGCACCACCCCGGTACGTTCGGTGGTTGGCCTGGGTGTTGCTGGAAAGCTGATTATCCAGTAATACTGCAAGTGCATTCATGAAAAAGGGAGCGGCATGATTTGCCGCTCCCTTTTTTATCGTCATAACCTTTAGCGCCTCTTCACTCTCTACACTGGACTTACTATGAGCAAGAAATCCTGCCGCGTCCTGCCTGCCGCCCTGCTGTTAGCCAGCAGCGGCCTTCATGCAGCCCCACTCGACGCGCTGCTGACCGCCACCAAGCCCACCACGCCGGGACAGGCGATTGTCGAAGTCAGCTACGACATGATGAACTCCTCGCTGGATTTCCTGCATTTACGCAAGGAGAGCGAGAACGGCTCGAGCAATGTGGGCGACTATAAGGGCGGCCATATCGGCCTCGGCGTTGCCGTCACGCCACAGTTATGGGTTGAAGGCGCTTACTGGAAAAGAAAAATCGACTACCGCAGTTTCGACGCCGACCTGAACTCGTGGCAGGTCGCGGGCCAGTACAAACTGAGCGAAGCGCAAGGCGCCGTGCCCGCACTGGCGATCCGCCTGGGCGCGTGGGGCAATGATGCCAAGTCCCTGACCAAATATACCAACACCACCATCTCGAGCATCAAGTTCACCTCGGCCACCGTGCACAAGCCGGCGGATCAGCAGGTGCAGCTGGACCTGATCGGCACCTGGCCGGTGTCGGACAGCACCGAGCTGTCCGCCTTTGCCAGCGCCGGCGCCAGCCGCGTGAAATTCAACAGCATCAGCGCCACCTCGCGCACCCGCAACGGCTGCGAATACAATATCGGCTTTGACGACGTGGGCGCCGTCGGTGAACTGGCACAGCCATGCACGGCGGCCGTCGTCGTCACGCGCTTTACCATTCCGTACAGCGATACCGTCGACATCAACAAGGAAGCACGGTACCACTCGTCGTTTGCCCAGGCCGGCTTCATGGCTGATTGGCATAATGTTAACTGGCGCGTGCGCGGCGGTTACCAGTTCCAATATATTAAGCGTGATGACGTGGATGACATTATTGCCGACCGCGGTGGCAAAGCCTATAAACATAACCACGTGCTGGTGGCGGACGTCAGTTATAACGCCTACAAGAATGTCGTGGTATTCCTGCGCGGCCAGTTCATGACCAACCAGTTCAATGGCGAGATGCCGTTGGCCTACAACAGCCTGACGGCCGACAAATATAACCAGCGCTATGGCGTGGTGAGCACCGGCTTGATGCTGGTGTTTTAAAGTTGTCTGACGATAGCGCGATGTAGCATGGCGCAAGGCGACAACTAAGCTGCCTTGCGCTCCGACCACCAGGTTTTCCCCAGTATGCCCAGTTTGCGCCATTGCCGGCGCAGCATCCCCAGCCGCAGTTTTTCCAGGCCACCGTGCGCTTCCAGCGCATCGCGCTGTTCCACCAGGCGCTGCAGCACCGCTTCGCAGGTGGTGTAGCCCTTCAACTCCCAGTCCCAGTACAGCGGATAACGCAGCAAAACCCCGGCCACCAGCTGATCGAGGGTCAGGCGCCGGGTGCGGCGCGCCAGGGCGTCGGCGCCCGGTGTTTCGACTGCGGAAGCCACATCGTGCGTCAAGCCCCAGCCCGCATAGAACGGCTGCCCGTGCACGACCACGTGCTTGCCGCGCAGCAGTGCATCAAAGCCGGCCAGCGAGGTCATGGTGTACACCACGTCACAGGCATCGATGCAGCTGACCACGGAAAGGTCGGTCTCGACCAGGTCGGCATAGCGCAAAGCTTCGGCGTGCGCCAGTCTGCCGGCGCGGTTGCCGGAGCTGACATCGGGATGCGGCTTGTACACCACGTAAGCGTCGGGCTGCGCGGCGCGCGCCGCCTGCAGCAATGCCAGGTTGGTGCGCACCTGCACGCAACCGAAACGGATCGAGGCATCGTCCTCGACTTGGCCCGGGACCAGCACTACCGTCTTGCCGGCACTGGGCCAACGTGCCGCTGCGCGGCGCTCCAGGTTGTACTTGGTGATGCCATGCTCGACCATGAATGCGCGCACCCAGGCGGCCCGCGCCAGTTCCGTCGCCGAAAAATCAGCGGTCGCCAGCAAGCGCTCCAGGCCGGAGGCCTGGCGGGCATCGAAATATATGCCGCCGTCATCGAGCACCAGCGACAGCGGCCGTATCAAGTCCGATCCCAGGCCGACCGAGCGCACGAAGCCATCTTCCATACGCACCAGGCGCGCGCCGCTGCGTTGTGCCAGCTCCGCGACACCGGGCGGCGCCACCGCGCCCCAGAACAGCAGGCAGTCATCGCGTCCTGGCGCCAGTGCGGCCGCCGCCGTCGCATCGGCAACGAATTGCACCAGGTGCGGATCGAGCGACAACATCGGCCGCAAATTGGCCGCCTTCCAGCGCCGAAAACCGATCCCGATCATCCGGCCCGGATACAGGTCCTTGAACTGGCGCTGCCGCGCCAGCCAGTCGACCACGTGAAAAATGCTGCCCGGCTCACGCGTCTGCGGATTCAGATAGCGCGGATAATGGAAGTAGGCGGCGGCAAACAGCTCGTCGGCCGAGCGCTGGCGCATACGCCGCGCCAGCTGCTGGCGATCGTGCGTCAGGCCCCAGCCCGCATACCATGGCATGCCGAACACGGTCACCGGCTTGCCAGCCAACACGGCCTCGAAGCCCATGCCGGACGTCACCACGTATACGGCGTCAACCTGCTCGATCAGGCTCAGGGGATTGACCGGCTGGCGCAACACGCGCGTGCCAGCATCATCCGCCACCGCGCTCAGGTAACCGCGCTTGCTGCCGGCGCTCACCTCGGGATGGCTTTTCACGTAGATCATGGCGCCCGGATGATCGGCCCGCGCTGCCGCCAGCATGGCGAAAAAGGTCGCGGCCGTGGCCGCGCCCAGCACCACGCTCATGTCGCCCACGGTCTGGTCGATGACCAGCACGCGGCGCTGCGAGCCGGGCGCCAGCACATCCGGCGCCAGCAGGGGCGCGTGGTTGTATTTGCTTAAACGGTGGGTGTGGACGACCAGGGTCCGCGCCCGCGCGACGTCGTCGGCCAGGCCGGCAAGCAAGTCGTCCGGCGAATTGAGCAGGTCTTCGAGCGCGCTGGCGCAGGTACTGTCGTAGTAAATGCCGCGCTCGTCGGCTACCAGCGACAGGGCTGGCGCGCCGGCACCGGTGCCATACGAACGCAGGAAGCCGTCCTCGACGGCAATGAAAGGCAAGCCCAGGCTGGTGGCCCGCTGTTGCGCCTTGACGCCACTCGGACGGCGCCCCCATCCCGCCAGCGCGGACAACGATAGCTTGCGCAGGCCGGCGGCACTGGCGCGCACGATGTTCGCGTCCAGCAACGGCGACAAAAAGGGCATGCCCAGCATGCCCTGTGAAAAAACGCCGAGGGTCTTTTTATACTGCCGGCTCATCAGGAACGATATCGTGGATCTGCAGCACGCCAACAACTTTACCGGCGCTGTTCTTGACCACCAGCGCATTGATCTTGGCGGCGCGCAGGCGCTCTTCCGCATCGGAGAAACGCTCGTCCGGCGTAGCCAGCTTCGGATCGGACGACATGATGTGCTGTGCCGTGATCTCGCGGTAGTCGGTGGTGGAGTCGAACGCGCGACGCACATCGCCATCGGTAATGATGCCCAGCAGATCATCGTCTTGCATGACCAGCGCCAGGCCCAGGCGGCCACGATTGATTTCATGCACCACGTCACGGAACGACGCATCGGGACGGCAAATCGGCAGATTGTCCTTGTGCATGACGTCGGTGACGCGTGTCAGCAAACGACGGCCCAGGCTGCCACCGGGGTGGAAGCGGGCAAAGTCTTCAGGCTGGAAGTTGCACTTCGACGACAGTACCACGGCCAACGCATCGCCCATCACCAGGGTAGCGGTGGTGGAGCTGGTTGGTGCCAGGTTGTTATTGCATGCCTCGCGCTCGACCGACACGTCCAGCACTGCGTGGGCGTGCTGGCCCAGCGTGGAATCGCGGCGACCGGTCATGGCGATGATCTTGTTTTCCTGGTGCTCGAGGAAAGGCAGGATGCGTACCAGCTCTTCGGTCTCACCGCTGTTCGAAATCATCACCACCACGTCTTGCGGACGGATCATGCCCAGGTCGCCATGGAAGGCTTCGGCCGGGTGCACGAAGAAAGCCGAGGTGCCGGTAGAGGCCATGGTGGCGGCAATCTTCTTGCCGATCAGGCCGGATTTGCCCATACCCACCAACACCACGCGACCCTTGCGGGCCTGGAAAATTTCCACTGCGGCGTCGAAGTCGGCGCCGATACGGTTAGCCATGGCCGACAACGCCTCGATTTGCATCGCCACTACCTGGCGCGCCTGGGTAACTGATTCACTCATCACTACATCCATTTCAAAATACAAAAAAAATTATTGGGCCATGCCCGCCATCACCGTGGAAAAGCCCTCGGCCGAACCAAATACATGCTCCTTGCCCTGCGCTAGCAGGATCGCATCGGCCAGCTCGCGGAACGCGCCCTTGCCGCCCGCCGTCGCCAGTACGGCGCTGGCACGACGCTGCACATACACGGGTGCATCGGCCACCGCGTACGACAGGCCGCAGGCGGCAAACGCCGGCAGGTCGATGCTGTCGTCGCCGATGCAGACGGTTTCGTCCACAGCTGCGCCCGCCTGCTCCATCAATGCGCGACACGCGCCGTGCTTGTCCTTGACGCCGAACTGGTACAAGGTAATACCAAGGTCGGCCACGCGCTTGCGCAGCGTGGGCGAATCACGGCCCGACAACACCGCCACGCGCACGCCGTTTTCTTCGAGCAAGCGCATGCCGAGGCCGTCGCGCACGTGGAAGCGCTTCAGGCATTCGCCGGTGGCATCGTAGTAAATGCCACCATCGGTCAGCACGCCATCGACATCAGTGATCACGAGCTTAATGCCGGCCAGGCTCGGCAACGAAGCTGGCACCGGTACTGCAGCAGCCTCGCCAGCCATCAAGGCGCGCACACGCGCCAGGCACTCGGGCGTATCAACGCCGGGGCCGGTCGGCTCCACTTCGAATGCGCGGATGCGCAAACCCGCTGCCAGCAAACGCAACTGCTCCAGTTTTTCCACCTGTTCCAGCATTGCCGGCGGCAGGCTCGAGTATGCAGCCAGCACTTCGCGGCGATAACCATACACACCGACATGCTTGAGGTAACGCGCCGGAGCATCATCGCGGGCGAACGGAATCTTGGCGCGGCTGAAGTACAGCGCATCGCCATTGCCGGCAAGGACGGCCTTGACCGTGTTCGGATTATCTGCCTCATCGGCGTCGATCGGATGGCACAGCGTGCCGACCTGCACCGCACTGTCGGCCCACATGCCGCGGGCCAGCATGGCGATATCGCCAGGGCGCACCATCGGCTCGTCGCCTTGCAGATTGATGTAGATCTCGGCCTCGACCGACTGCATGACCTCGGCCAGGCGATCCGTACCGGACGGATGGTCGGGCGAGGTCATCACGCAGCGTCCGCCGAAGGCACGCGCAGCCTCGGCCACGCGTTCATCGTCGGTGGCGATCACCACCGCGTGCACGCCCGGCACTTCCAGTGCGCGTTCGTACACGTGCTGCACCATGGGCTTGCCGAGGATGTCGGCCAGCGGCTTGCCAGGCAGGCGGGTCGAACCGTAACGGGCCGGGATGACGATGGCCAGGCGCTGGGTGGTGGTCTCGTTCACGCTGCGATTCTCCATTAAGCGATATTGAGCGCAGGGAAGGACTTCACCAGGTCGTCAAGCGATTTGAGCTGCGACAGGAACGGTTCCAGCTTATCGAGCGGCAAGGCGCTTGGACCGTCGCAACGGGCGTTGTCAGGATCAGGATGCGCTTCCAGGAACAGGCCGGCAATGCCTACGGCAATGCCGGCACGCGCCAGGTCGGCCACTTGCTGGCGGCGGCCGCCCGAAGCGGCGCCGCCCGGATCGCGTTGTTGCAGTGCGTGGGTGACGTCGAAGATGATCGGCAGATCGTCGCAGGTCTTCTTCATCACGCCGAAGCCCAGCATGTCCACGACCAGGTTGTCATAACCGAGGCAGGTACCGCGATCGCACAGGATCAGTTGCTCATTACCCGCTTCCTTGAATTTCTCGACGATGTTGGCCATCTGGCCAGGGCTCAAAAACTGCGGCTTCTTGATATTGATGACCTTGCCGGTCTTGGCCAATGCCACGACCAGGTCGGTCTGGCGCGCCAGGAAGGCTGGCAGTTGCAGCACGTCGACCACCTCGGCAACCAGCGGCGCCTGGAATGGCTCATGCACGTCGGTAATTACCGGTACGCCGAACGCCGCCTTGACGTCCTGGAAGATGCGCAAGCCTTCTTCCAGGCCAGGACCGCGATACGAATGGATCGACGAACGATTGGCTTTGTCGAAGCTGGCTTTGAACACATATGGAATGCCCAGCTTTTGCGTCACGCGCACATATTCTTCGCATGCACGCATGGCAAGATCGCGCGATTCGAGCACATTGATGCCGCCAAACAGCACGAAGCTACCGGTGTTGCTGACATTGATACCGTTCACATTGACATTGGCCATACGAATTCCATTCCAGTTAATTAAATACAATTGATAAAAGCCGCCAACCTGGCTCCGCCAGGCGCGGCAAATTTATTCTTCGTCAACAACCGCGTCTTCGTCCGAGCTCTCGTCGATCCGCCAGGCGCTCAACTCTTCGCTACTAAACTTGCGTTTCCTGCTGCGGTGCCAGGTGACGTCACGCTTGACCACCCGCGCCGGCGCGCCGGCCAGCATGGTGCCCTCCTCCGCAAATTGCCCGTTCACGAAGGCATTGGCGCCAACGATGGTGTCCGCCGCCAACTGCACACCTTTGCTAATGAACACGCCAACACTGACCCAGACATGATCGCCGATCACCACCGACGCCGGCGCATTGAGCCGCAGTCCCGTACTTTTCTCGACCACCGAATGGGCATCGGTCGTGCGTATCTCGATATCGCGGGAAAACATGCACCAGCGGCCGATGGTGATATCGCACCCTTCGTGGCATAGCAGGTACGCCGACTGGAAGGTGGTCTGTTCACCGATCGAGACCGTCTGGTTATTACCTTTAACCACAATACGCCCGCGCATCACGCTGCCCGGGCCGAACAGCACACGATTATTCTTGCCGCGAATCTCGATGCTGCCTTTGAACTTGGTGTTGGCGCCGAAGCTTACTTCGTTGTCGGTGCCATCGATGACGATATTGCCCTGCGCGTCCAGCAAAGCATCGGTGTGCACGGTATTGCCAGGTGGACTGTTAACATCCAATTTTGACAATTGAGCTGGCAAAGCGATAGCTGGTCCGATATTTTCCCTGAGGTTTGCAATGCCTTGCTTGAAAAAAGAACGCACGCCATGATATTTTAACATCTATATATTCCTACCACCATTTAAAATCGGTGGGATTAATTGCAAATTCTGCATCAACGATGTTTTTTTGACAATCCCTCACAAGATACATCTTGATTGATCTGCAATGCTTTATTTTCTGAACAGGCTACGGACAGGCCGCTGCCATGTTATTTTACACTACATCAAAAATAATGAAAATAACGGTAGTTTCACGACTCATTCTTCCGAACGTTCAGCTGAAAGAATTAAAGCGCGTCGATAATCCTCGAAAGTACGCTTGGATAGAACGCCAGGCACTTGCCCCTGGCATGCACATTGATATGCAAGACAATATATTTCTATTCTCGGAAAATTCAGTTACCAGCGGGAAGCTTCGGTAATGATCGGATAAAAATAATCTTTACGGCGATATCGAATCGATCCGCACGAATCAAGGATTTTTCAGGCGCTGCTGACCAATCAGACCGGGGCAGATCAGCAGCCATTAGGTATGACAAACTCGCCAGCAAGCCGGGTGGCACACAAATACAAAATATTATTTTGCAACGCTGTTGACGTAATAATTGATCATCCCGGCATACGCACAATATTGTTGCGCCTTAAAATGTTGCTTGTCCTTGGTCTGGAATAGCGGCTGAACTTCCTGACAAGGTATGATCATTATCCCCTCGTAAGAAAATAATTCCTCATAAATTTTTGTTCTTCGTACACGATCGGGGGACTCGGAATACGTATTATGAGGAAAATTGATAAAAATAATCTTCGCCGCAGGCTGATGCTGCCTGATGAAATCAATGATTTGCGTCATGTTTTTCACCCCCTCCTCTGGCGACAAATAATCACGAGTTTTCCATTGGTGATTAACGGAAGAAAAATCACCAAGCCTCATGAAAAAGCCATTTGACTCCTGATCACTGACCAGGCGGCCAGCCAGGTCCATGTAGTTATCGACGATAACCACATCCACCTGACCACTCCTGATTAAATCCAGAAAGGGCTTACCTCTTGAGAGGCGATGCTTGCCCATCCATTCAGGATATTGATTTTTCAAAATCCTGACCGGATTATTTTCCACATCGCCATCATCGACCTTTATTTTCAGGGTTGCGGCGATTTCAGCAAAATCGGTCTCCACCCAGTCTTTTTTGATAAACCTGCCAATAAAAGCATCCGACCGGTTGTGGTAAACAGAGGAAACCAGGTATCCACCAAAAATTTTGGTGTAGTTGTTTGCGATATACCGAGACAAACAAGATCCAAAGGTGGCAATGCGCATATATTCCTCAATTATCTAAATTTTCAAAAAACTTTTCCACCAACCAGAATTAAGCTCTCAACAAATTAAATTCTTTTTTCATCCCAGCTAATATTCGTCTTTAATGTTTTCGCAGGAATCCCGGCTGCCAGGCAATTTTCCGGAATGGACTTGACAACGATCGCACCGGCGCCAATCACCGACCCTGAGCCTACCGTGACGCCCTTATAGATGTAGACGTTTTCCGCCACCCAGACTTTATTACCAATCACGATATCCGAAGCAGCATTAATACGCTGCCCGGTTCCGAGATCAATAATCGAATGCGAGTCGGAAGTCCTGAATCGAACATTTGCAAACAAACAGTCATTACCCACTGCAATATTACAAGCCTCGGCTGCATGAAGACGACAGGGCTTGTTAAATTTTGTGCGTTGTCCGATTTTTATGTTGCAGCCGTCATCGGCAACGAATGTTCCGCGCAAGCGACTGCCATCACCGAACTCGATAACAGAATTGGATCCGCCAAAAACGATGGCGACGCCAGTCAACCTTACGGATGATCCGATAATCAGCTTGTTACCTGTGCCGTTAAACTGAACCTTGCAAATTCCAGATTCCGTTGCTTTCCCGATTACTTCGTTTCCATCTATATTGGTAATATCCATAATTTATCTATACAAAATATTATCAGGAGGAAAACAAATTCGCTTTTAGCCTTCCGCTAACGATGTAATCCACGATCTCCTCCACTTCAACCACGGCATTTTTTTCCGGACTGAAGTATCGGCTACTTTCGATATAAGCCATATAGAACAACTCTTCCAGGGAGCGCGAGCGATTGCGACGGGATAGCTTAATTTTATCTTCGGTTAATCCCCATCCGGCATAGAAAGGCATGCCGTAACAGTGGACCTTCTTACCTGCCATCAATGCTTCGAATCCCATCCCCGATGTACCGACGTAGACCTCATCCACAACATCAAACAGGGCGAATGGATTGATGTCGAAACTGATCGGGTACAGATTTTTTGTCAGATTCCTAAACTTATCGAGACGCTCATAGCTGAAATAGCTGGATTTTCCGCCCTTGATGGCATCCGGATGCAACTTCACGATGATATCGCAGTCAGGCCGTTCACGAATGATGTCATACAGCATGCGCTCGTATGTTTCCTCGTTTGCCAAGCCGGACTCGACTGATTGATCGCCGAACCGCTGATCGATGACCAGTACCTTCTTACGTCCCGGTACGCCAATTTCAAGAGGGACGTCAGGTGCGTGGTTATATTTTGACACGCGGTGACGAACAATTTTATTGATCGCCTCACGGGATCGTTCAATAACGCCACGATCGAGCTCCGGACCGTTACTCAGCATGCGCTCCAGGCGGGACTGCTTGGTTGCATCATAATAAGCAGTGGTATCGTCCAGAATAATCGCCAGGCCAGGCTCTCCGGACAATCCGATATCGAGGGAGCGGATAAAACCATCTTCCACGATCACGACCGGTCGGCCCAGCGCTCGCGCAGCTTCACTCTGCCGTTCCTTGTGCGGCCTTGGTGAAATGCCCCATTGTATAAATATATCGGCAGAAGCAATCGTCTGCATGTCTTCGAGACCATTTGAGCTGATAACGTAATTCCTGGCGCCTAGCATTTTGGTCAAATAGCGTTGAGTTCCTTCCAGTACAGCTTCGCTGCTCGGTATGCCAACCACATCCAGATTACCTTTGGCGAATAACTTATCGACTGGGGACAACATTGGCAGCAACGTTCTTTCGCTATGTTCACTCGCGATATTCGCCAGGTGCTGACGGATTCGTTCACTGGCCCGACCATCGAATTCGCCCGTTCCGAACTGACTGGCGGCCCATTCCAGGCCCTCAACCGGATGCTTCCATTCGCCACTGAGCATATGGGACAGCACCGGATCGAGTTCACTTCTCGATTTAACCGCAGGAATACCGGCCTTTTCCCAAATCTGCGAGAACTCCACATACTTCATGGACAGCGCTGGTCGTCCCAACAACACGCCTTCAAACAACATGGTGCTATTAACAGACGTAACCACGTCCGCGTGGAATAAGGCTTCCTCCGGCGATACCAGGTAGCAGACAGCATCATCAATCGCACCGTGCGCCGAAGCCAACATCCGTTTGCGCAACTCTTCACCTAAAATATCATCCTTAGATGGCGGGAGACGGACAATCAACTGGCTATCATTAGCTTCCGAAAAATCGAGCAAGTCGCTGATCGCCAACCGTTGCGACGTGCGCGCTACAGTCATATCCAATTGCGAATCGAGTGGCTGCGATGCAAAAGTGACGATCTTCCTGGCTGGATTTAATCCGAAGAGCCGGCAAAACTGCTTGCGAGTAAGTTGTTGCTTATAGTTCTTGTAAGTATCAAATTTCGGTGCACCAACCGAGATGAATCGTTCTGCTGGATAACCACGCTCCAGGAAAATTTCACGTTGCAGATCACCCCAACCCAAAATCACGTCGGCAACCGGCACCGAGGCCTTGGCCTTCGGATCCCAATAATATTTATCGCGATCCACGAATACGGATTCGTGTGGAATCAAGATACGCGGGATATCGAGCTCCTCGCAGACACTGGCAATCAGGCGCATGACAGGCGCCCAATCAAAGGTAAAGATCACGCCCTTCACGCGGCCACGCAAAGGCACCAACCTGCGCGCAATCATCTGGCGGTAAAGTTGTGGGTTTTCACGCGCGAATCGCAGGACATTGCGCCGGGTATCGTTATTATCGATACCGCGAACGAAGTCGAGCGCCCCCAGGGTGTAATCGTCCCCTCCTTCAATCCTGGCGATCAGGGTATCACCGTGTTCGGCAATCCATGGGAAGTACAAAAATACCGGCTTATCGCCGTTGATTTTACTACGCAGTTCGGGGCCCATATGGGCCTGGAACCAGTCGGGCAAGCCTGAATTGGACACCGGGGCCGCTTTGGTCAGAGCTACTTTCGGCGTGGATTTGGCTTCGATATTTGCCGGCTTGAGCAACGCCCTGGTCAGCGTGGCACTTTCAGTCAGACGGTCAATCGCACGCTCCGCGCTGATTGGCATCTTGTACAGCGGATCGACATACATTGGGTACAGCACATAAGCCGCCGCGAATACTTGATCAATAGTCAATTTGCGAGTCCGGCGTTCCGACTCATGACGGTCATCTCCCAAGCACCAGCCCGCATAAAACGGCATACCCAGCGTCGTGGTTTTAACGCCACGCAGAAGTGCTTCGAAACCACCCAGCGAACTGATCGTGTAGACGTGATCGACGGTTTCCAGCGCTTGTGTCAGCGGCAAATCCTGTTCCAATATCTGGCACAGATGCTTGACCTGCGCTGGATCGGAGACAGCCTTGCACAGTGTTTGGAGAATTTCGGGAGCCGGTTTGAAAATGATTTGCGCGCCCGGGTTCTCCATGGCGGCAATCGTTACCAGATCATTGTTAGTGTAGCCACGAGGATTGGAAAGGTTGAAAGCAACGGAATCTTCCACTTGTCCCAGCACCAGGATACGAGCACGGCTCTTGCTACCATAAGTATTCTGCACATCAGCGATGCGGTTGGCATGATTACGCTTGCTCAAGCCGCTTTGCAACAGCTTCTCGCGCAGCAGTCGCGCGCGCGCCATCAATTCCGTGTCGGATGCAAAATCATGCGTACTGATCAATTCTTCCAGGTCCGATGCCTTGCGCGCATCATAATGAGGTGCCTTGCTATCGATCAACAACGAATACGGTAAATATTTCTTGGAATCAATTTCAGCAGAGCAAAGGAACCCTTCCGTAAGGTAGCTGATTTTCTTGCCGCTGGTTTCCGCGTATTTCAGAAGGTATGGCGGGCAATCGGCGCTGGCGATGAACAACTCGATATTCTTGTTTTTGTCGAGGTTGCCTTTGAACTTCAAATTGAAGTCCTTCTCGCTCAGTGCAGCAGGAACATTGTTGAATTTACGATCTGCGAACCAGCTGGTCAGGAGCGATTGGTAGCTCACATCGCCAAAAACGAAAGTCTGCACCTGCCCGCGAGGCGATGAGGGCTTAAGCTCGTAATGCATAACCGACGATTTCTTAAGGGCATTGGCTTTTGCCAGTTCGCTCAACCGCTCGATCGCGCGCTCGGCGCTGATGGTGGACTTGTACAAAGAATCCACGTAGACGGGATAAAGCACATACATCGCTGCAAAAACTTGCTCGATTGTCAGTGTACGCCGACGCCGTGACGATGCCTGACGATCATCACCCAATCCCCAACCCGCGTAGAACGGCAAGCCGAACGTGGACGTGGAAATTCCCCGCAGCAATGCCTCGAAGCCACCCAACGAATTGATGGTGTAGACTTTGTCGACCGTTTCCAGCGCCTGTGCAAGCGGCAAATCACGCTCGAGCACCTGGCACAGATGCGCGATCGTGGCCAGGCTCGATGTCGTCGTCTGTAACTTGTTCAGAACCTTGGGATGTGGTTTGAAAATGATGTGCGCGCCCGGATTTTCCATCGCCGCGATGGCCACCAAGTCGTTATTGGTATAACCGCGCGGATTCGCCAGCTTGAACGCTGCCGTGCCCTCCACCTGGCCCAGCACAAGCACGCGTGGCCGGTCCTTCACGCCATACAGCGACTGCAGGTCTTCCACCTGCGCTACGTGATTGTATTTGTTCAAGCCACTGTGCAGCAGGCTAGCGTGCAGCAATGCGGCGCGTTCCATCAACGCCTGATCCGCCTCGAAATCGTAGCCGTTAAGGATTTCTTCCAGGTCACTGGTACGACGCGCATCGTAATGCGGCGCACGACGGTCCAGCAGCAGCGAATACGGCGGCGCGGCGTTGCCTGCCAGGCCGACCGAACGCAGAGGGCCTTCGCTCAAATAGGTGACGGGCTTGCCACTGGCGGCAATATATTTGCTCAAATACAAAGGCAGATCGTCGCCACTGACAAAAAACTCGGCACGGCGTTGACGATCGATGGCTTTCTGATACTTGGCGTCGAACTGCGCTTCCGTAATGTCGGCCGGTATCTGGATGAAGTTGCGCTCGTCGAACCAGTTGCCCATCAAGCCGTGATAGTCCAGGTCATCCCCCACCAGATAGGTGGGAATCAGAGCCGTCGGGTCATCCTCGATGTCCTCAACGGGCTTCACTTTTGCAGCGGCCTGCGTCACGGCCCCAGACAGCGGATCGACATCGGCTGCCAGTTGAAGATCGCTGGAAATCAGCGTAACGATATCTTCCAGTTGGCGCTCTTCGCCACTGGTGGGGTCGAAATAGCGCGGATACAGCAGGTAAGCACCGGCAAACAGTTCGCGCAACGTCAGCTTGCGCTGGCGGCGCGGGGTTGGCTGGCGGTCATCCGTCAGGCCCCAGCCCGCGTAGAACGGCGCGCCCATGGCGGTGACCTTGATGCCGCGCAGCAGCGCTTCAAAGCCGGCCAGCGAGGTGATGGTGTAGACATGGTCGACGGTGTCCAGCGCCTGGGCCAGCGGCAGCTTGTCGCGCAAGATCAAGGCAAGGCTGGCCACGTCCTCAGGGTTCGACTGCATGGCGCGGTGCCCTGCCAATACATCCGGATGCGGCTTGTAGATGATTTGGGCGTCCGGATTTTCCCTGGCGGCCAACCGTACCAGGTCGTTGTTGCTGATGTTCTGTTCGCAGCCGAACTCGATCGATGCATCGTCTTCCACCTGGCCAATCACCAGTACGCGCTTGCCGGTCTTGGTGCCGTACAACTGCGTCACATCGACCGGGACGGCGTGATTGTATTTGCTCACGCCACTCTTGAGCAGCAGCGCGATCGCCTTGTCGGCGCGGTCGAGCAAAGCGCTGTCGGCGCCAAAGTCATGCTTGAGCAGCATCAGTTCGAGGTCGGATGTCTCGCGCGCATTGAAGTAAGGCGTACGGCTGTCGAGGCACAGTGACATCGGCGGCGCCTTGCTGGCGCCCAGTTGTACCGAACGCACGAAGCCATCTTCGACAAACATGACCTTGACGTTGTTCTTTTTAATGAATTGCAGGATGTACGGCGGCGCCTTGAAACCCCAGATGAAAATTTCCGCGTTGCGATCCGACAGGATTTTTTTGCTCCACACCAGATTGAACTCGTGCTCACTGATTTCGCGCGGCAGGAAGGTCAGGTTGCGATCCGGGAAAAACTTGCGCATGTATTGTTTCCAGGTGCTGAAACCCACCACGTAGGTCGGCGTGCCGGTACGGGAGGCAGCACGGCGGTTACGCGCCGCATCCTGGAAAAACAGCGCGGGATCACGCAACAGCTTGACTAATTTTTTCATATTATTTCGGGGATAGATTGAAATGAACGCTGATTACTTGGCTGGACAAGAATTTTTGGACCCGTCAACCTGATTGCCCTTGCCGTCATCCTTTACCGGCGTGGCGGTACGGCAAAAAGTATTGTCTTCCAGCTTGTTGTTATTGGCATAGTCAGCATATTGACCGCGTGCATTCATTGGACGGTCGCCGCAATCCCAGGTCGACAGATTTCGCCCCTGGCGCGACGCCAGCCACACACCAACCGTTTCACCGTCGAAGACGTTGTCCTTGATCACGTTGCCATCGCTATGCTGCCAGCGCAGCACTTGCTTGCCATCGCTGATATGTTCGCCGCAGTTCTTGTAAAGAAAGATACCGCCTGCGGCATTACCCTTGAACAAATTACCCTGGATCACATTATTTGCCGACGAGTCGACTGCCACACCTTCGCGCCGGGCTTTTCCGCCGTCTCGGAAGCCGTTGTCCATGATCTTGTTGTCGAGCAGCTTGATGCGCTGACTGCTATGTTCGAGGTAAATGCCAACACCGCTGGAACCGGTGATGCTGGAGTTTTTGATGGTCGTGTCAGTCACGTAATCGTCGATGTAAATACCGACGCGGCCACTGTCCTTGACATTGATATTGTCGAGCAAGATACCAGTAGGCGTGCGTTCGTAGATGCGCGCGTGGTCATCGCCCTTGCGGGTATCGACTTCGCTCCAGGTCACGCGCACGCCGCTGGAATCGAACTTCGTAAAATTGCAGTTTTTCACGGTGACATCCGACAGCGGCTTGCCTTTCGAATCGATGATCAAGCCGATTTTTTCGCGGCCCGTCCCGATGAAGGTCGAATTTCGGCAGTCAAGCGTGGTGTGTGATGTGGTAATCACGATCGCACGGCGATAGCTGCAATTTTCAGGCAACACCACCTTGCCGCTGATATTGTCCAGGTCCACTGCTTCGCAGCGGTCGGCGGCATGGGCTGCCGGCGCAGCCATCAGCAAGCTCGCCAGTCCAGCGGCGGTAATCGTCACGAATGTAGAAGTTTTCATATCAAAGCCCCAGTACAACTTTGGCACTGACTGCCACTTGGTAAATAATCTGCGTCATGTCTTTCCAGATCTGGCGATTTTTCACGTCGATCTTCGGCAGGACCAGGATCTCGTCGCCGGCCCGCACCATGCGCTCACCCTTGCCATAGCTAAAGATGCTTTTCTGTTCGCCCGACTCGGAGAACGTGCCGTCGCGGTGGGCGACGATCACGCGCGACGATTCGGCATTCTGGGTAAAGCCGCCGGCGCGCTTAATGTAGGCGTCCAGATCGAGATTCTTGTCGAACACCACAGCGTTCGGGAACAGCACTTCGCCGCTGACCAGCACCAGCCCATCCTTGGTTGGTACGCGCAGCAGGTCGCCGTTTTCCAGCAACAGGCCATCGCGGCTGTTGGTATGGCCGAGGATGACCTGGCCCGTCGATTCGATCTTCTTGGCACGATCAACCCATTGCAGTAACAAGTCCGCTTCGTCCTTGCGCAGACGCGCCTCGTCGCTGGTGCCGGAACGGGCCGTGAGAGCTGCCGCTTCCAGGCTTTTCAGCGAGGCTTGCAGCATCAGGCGCTGGCGCTCCTTGATACTCTGACGGAACAACTGCAGATTCTCCGGGTCGGAGCGGTCGGAATATTGCACTTGCTTGAGCAGTTCGCCAAGGCGCGCGCCGTACGGCAGCACATATTCCTGCACACTCTGGTGCTCGCCCTCGACGCGCACGGTGATCGTGCCCAGCTTTTTGTCGGCGGTAAATTCCAGCTCGTCGCCATTTTCCAGCGCGACCTGCGCCGCATTGGCCAGCGAAATATATTCGACATTCCTGATGCTGCCGCTATTGCGCACCACGCGCACATGGGTTGCCGCCGCACTTGGCTTGGCCATGGCGACCAGGTCGGCCACGCTGCGCTTGGCGTTGGTAAATTCAAAGCGCTTGGCATTGGCTGCCAGGCCCGACACCTTGACCGTGTATTGGCGCGGCGCAACGAAGATCACGTCGCCATCAGCAAGCTGTACCGGCGCCATCGTACCGTTGAGCAAAAAATCGTACAGGTTGGCACTGGCGCGCACGTCTTGGCCGCGCTTGACCTGCACGCTGAGGAAGGAACCGCGATCGGGGTCGATGCCGCCGGCCTGGTCCAGGTAGTGCAGCAGGCTGTCCATGCTGCTGCCCGTATACAGGCCGGGCCGGTTGACGAATCCGCCGACGAAGATGCGCACCGGTTGTGCCGCCGCCAGGCTGGCGTAGCTGAAGACATTGGCACGGTATTTTTTGGCGATTGACGTGTCCACCAGTCCTTGCAGATCCTGGTTGCGCACGCCAAGCACGTTCACCGGGCCGACATGCGGCAGCAGGATATTGCCTTTCGGATCGACCGCTAGCACCGCGTCGAAGTCGAACGCGCCCCACAGGCGGATCTGGATTTTGTCGCCGACCGTCAACGCATAATCGGGATTGAACTGGGTCACGCCCTGGCGCGCGAACGCACCGGTAAACAAGTTGGCGCCGAACACATCGCTCTTGAGATTGGCAGAATAGTCATAGAACTGCGGCGTTTGCGTCCGCAGATCAGGGCCTGCGGCAGCAGCGTCGGCCGGCAGCGCCGCAGCAGGCGTGCGTGCCACAGTTTGCGCAGTGGCGGCATCGGCATCAGGCGCTTTTAACATCAGCAGGGCATCGGTTTGACCGGCAGCGCTGGCGGCCAGCGGCAAACCGGCCGCCAGTGCAACGAATGACAGGGAAGACAGTATTTTTCTGAACATGGGATTAATCCTTGTGGTCACGCACGATGGCGGCGATCAGGTACGCCATACCGGCAAGCAGCAAGACGAGTAATGTAAATACCACCGTGTTGTACAAACGGCGAGGTTCGAGCGAGTATTCGGGCATGGTCGGCGCTTGCAGGATCGATACTTTCTTGATCGTGCGCGAGGCTTCGACGCGCCCCTTTTCCAGCGCCACCAGCGCAGTCTTGTACACGTCCTGGGTAAATTCGGCTTCCATGCTCAGTTCCTGGAAGGCCTCGACCGAGCTGTTAAGGGCTTTGCCATTGCTCGATGCCAGCCTGGACTGCTCACCGGCCAGTTGCCGGTTGACTGCGGCAATCTGCTGATCGAGCTGGACAATATCGGGGTGCGTGGGCACCAGGTAGGCCAGGGCGGCGCTACGCCGGGTTTCCAGCTCCGCGCGCTGGCTGTCGAGCTTGGCCACGATGCCGGAAATGCTCTCGGTAGTGGCCTGCGGCGACACCAGGCCGCGCTTGTTTTGGTACTCGACCACGGCATGGGTGGCCTCCGACGCGCGCGCGCCCAGGTCTGCCACCTGCTTCTCAAGGAAGATCACCTGTTCCTGCGCCAGGCTGCGCGCCATCAGGTTCATGAAGCGCTCGCCCTCGCGTACCAGCTCGACGTTGATGTCATGGGCCATCTTTGGATCGAAGCCCTGGGTCTTGATCACCAGCACGCCGGCATAATCGTCATACTCGATGCTTACGCGCGACTGGTAATAGTGGAAGAAGCGTTCCATCGACACGTCCTTCGACCACATGCGCGATATCAAGTCATGCTGGTCGCTGCTGTAATGGGAACGCAAGCCCAGCTTCAGATCGAGCTTTTTGAGCACATCGACCGACAGCAGGTAATCGCGCAACAACAGTTGCTCGGCACGGCGGCCGCTGTCGCCGCCGCCCAGGATGCTGGAAAAGTCCATCGACTGACCGCCAGGCAAATCGGTGCTCTGGATGATGACGTGCGACTCCGACACGTAGCGGTCGGACGCCACGAAGGTCCAGTAGCCGGCGACCAGCACGATCGAGAGGACGCACGCACTGGCGATTTTTCTTTTCGCCAAGGCGGCCAGCCAGTTTTTTTTCAGCGGCGGCTTGACAGCGCTGGTAACGGCAGCAACCGGGCTGCCAGGGGTTTCGGTGCTCATGCTAGTACGGTTTCCTTATACGCCTTCAAGGCATCTTCAATATCGTCAAACCAGTGAGCCTTGCCTTCATGCATCCAGATTCCCGCCGAGCAGAACTGACGTAGCGTTCCTTCGGCATGGGAAACCATGATGATGCTGGCGTGATCGGCTAAATTCTTGAATGCGGCGGCGGCCTTTTTGCGGAAGGCGACATCGCCGGCGCCGGTGACTTCATCGGAAATATAGACATCGAAATCGAACGCCAGCGACAAGGCGAATTTCAGGCGCGCCTTCATACCTGATGAATAGGTACGCACGGGCTGGTCGAAGGCGTCGCCGATCTCGGCAAACGCCTGGATATAAGCCAGGCGGTCGGGGATGTCGTCTTCGTGGCCATGTATCCGGCACACGAACTTGGCATTCTGGCGGCCGGTCTGCGAACCTTGCAGGCCACCGCCAAAGCTCATGGGCCAGGAAACGCGGCAGTGGCGCTCGATGCGGCCCTTGTTCGGTTCATCGACACCGCCGACCAGGCGCAGCAAGGTCGACTTGCCGGCGCCATTGCTGCCGATCAGGCCAACGCTGACCCGCGGCGGGATCGTGAATGTCACGCCCTTCAACACCCATTTGCCGGGGCCGTGGTCGGTCTGGTAACGCTTGTGGACATCGTCAACGATAATCATTGGGTCACCAACCTAATGGCAAACCGGCGGTGCAGGGCCAGCCCGAGCACGATCAGCACCAGCGCGCAGAAATAAAGGTAGCCGATGTCCAGCTCGGGCACGGCGTGGTAATACGGAGAAAACCCCAGGCGCGCGGCTTCCAGTCCGTGGGCAATGGGGTTGAGCAGCAGCCATGCGCGGTATGGCTGGGGAATCGACATGAGCGGCACGATGACACCGGAAATGACATACAGAGGCTTCATGACGAGTGAAATGATGCGCCCGACTTCAGGCAGCAATTCCGTCACCACCGACATGACCAGCCCGAATCCCAAGCCCAGCAGCCACAAACCGAAGAATGCCTCGAACACGGACAGCGGCGCGTCGGGCAAGGCGTCGTGACCGAACAGGGCGGCAGCACACAGCAGAATGCAGGCCACCGCAGCTGTCAAGACGCCTTCAAGCAGGCCCCGCACCAGCACCGTATCAACCGGTTTGACCTGGCGGTAGGCAAACAGGGCGCGGTTGGCGCCCACGCCATTCGAGGCCTGGGTGGCCGTCCGGCGAAACATGAAGAATCCCAGCATGCCGGCGATCAGCCAGATGACCACGTCGATGCCACCCACGGTGCGCATGCGGATCACGGTATAGATGAAAATCAGGTAGGAAACATGAAAGACAGGCTCGAACAGCAGCCAGAACCACGAGGCGCGGCCGGCAAATAAGCGGCTCAGTGCCTCGCGCAACGTCAGCGCTTTCCAGACCGAAAATGTTACAGCAAGTGGCGTACGGATGCCTGCCACGCTACATCCCGTCGCGGTGCTTACCCGCTTTGCCAGGCAGTGGCAGTGTCGCAGCGTATTCCATTGTTACCAGTGGCATTAAAATCGTACCCGTCATTTAGAAATCACTTATCAAGGAAGCCGTTCCTGCCTGGAAAGAGTGCCAACTGCGCATTAATGATTGAACATCCGATAAATAGTTACACGAATGATAACAAAAATTACAGAATAACTTCTCGTCTTAACACAATTATGAACCAGGGAGGGGGTATCAAGAAAAATCGGATACAAAATTTTCAGAGAAACGACACACTTGCAGCATATACTACAACTCTTGCAAACTTGAAAATAAGGTCCGATTCCACAGGATTGAAGGGGAAATTATATCAGCACCATTGCCGATCATCAATGTTTGAATTCCCCTGCCCGTGTATATGAAACCATTAGAACAGCGAACGTTCCTGCAGCGAATTGTGAATTGTTGCATCGTTGCCCGGAAGTTGAACAACAGTTTTATCGACACGATGTTGCTCCCAACGCATGCCCGCAAACGAACCGGGAATCGACAGGCGGCGATAGAAACTGCCGTTGAGCTGAGTATGCTGGATAACATGGTCACGGAAAGCGCGGAACAGTTTCATGTCCACTTTTTCCCGCGCGGCCGCGCCCCAGAACTGGTTGAGCTCACCTTGGTAAACCAGCCCCTTGAGCTTGTAGATGGCGTCGCCGCACACCTTCAGCGGCGCTTTGTGCAACAAGGCGGACAAGCCGACCGTGCTGTTAATGACAATCACACCGCGCGCATGGTCGAGCAACTTGGGCAGGTTCTGGTCGTGCAAGTAGATCAGGCGCGAACCCAGCCGGTGCTCGGCACCGAGCCGGCGCAACAAGGCGGTGTAATCGCGATGCCCGCGGTCGAGCGGGTGATGCTTAATCACGAGGAATGTACTGGCAGGCGCCGACTGCGCGAACGATGCCACAACATCCACGATAAACTGCTCGACCGATTCATAGTCCGAGTGCACGCGGATTTGCGCGTCATGATGCACTTGCAATGGCACCAGGAAGTACTTCTTGGACAAGTCGGTCACCAGGCGCTGCTGAATACCGCGCTCGCTCAACGCATACTTGAATTTGCGCCATAAAGCCTTCGACCAAGGCAGGGCTTCAGCAAGGCTCAAGCGGCGATGGTGCTGGTAATGGGGAAATGCCGGGCGCAGCAGATGCGCCATCAGCGTATAGACGCAGGCCCACCAGGCCGCGTAAAAGAAGGAATTTCCTACCGGATCCGCCTTGGGAGCCGGTCGCGTCGGCTTGTTCAGGTAAAAGATCGGATTGGTCGGCAATCCAGAATTACCGTTGACGCCATGCCGCTCCAAGGTAACGTAGTCGGGACGGAGATACCCTTCTTCGAAGACACCCACTTCCAGGCCACGCTCCTTGGCGATCTCCAGCGCGGCAACATGGTATTTACGGCAATCGCCAAACAGCATGACCGCGTCGATATCGAGCCGTTCCAGCAAACCCTTGAAAAAGGCTGGCCATGCGGTAAATTCATCGCGGAATGAAATGGCGTCATCGCCGTAAAAGAAACGGTCGCCGCCATTGAAATTGACTTTGAAAACCGTGGCATCGGCCCAACGCAAATCGTTGGCGAAACGTGCAAAAAATGGCCCCACCGGTCCCTGCAGGAGCAGAACACGCTTGTTTCGGTAATGCGATAAGCCGCTTTGAATCATATCTTCTCTGAGTCCTAGCAGACTTCCAAAACGTCCGATTATAAACGTTTCCTGCTGGATAGTTTCAGAAAAGAATGACTTGTCGTAAAAAAACTATATGCACATCAAGTAGGTATGAGCAAGGTGTGATAGTGATTTTCGAAAATTTAACGCGTGTATTTGTCGCGAATTCGGCGCAGCGAGCCGTCCTTGCGCATATTGCTGAGGGTCTGGTCGAACGCCGTCACCACCTCCGGCGCGACCGTGTTGCGGTTGAAAATCAGGTAACTTTGCGTCGTTTCGATCGGTGGACCGATTACTTTCGCCTTGTCGAGCGCATTCAGGCGCTTGAGCACTGCTTTGCCCATCACCCGGCTACTGACCAGGGCATCCATTCGCCCGGCCAGCAATTTGCGGAAGTTGGCTTCGTAGGTCTGCGCCACTTCCAGGCGATGCAACCCACCCCGGGCAGCAACGCCATCAAAAATGGCGCCATACGACACCTTGTTGACCACGCCCAGGCGCACGTCGGCCAACTCGCTGACGTTGCCCTGAAACATCATGCGCGAATCGGCGCGTACGAAAATGACGAAATCCTGGGTCAGCAACGGTTCGCGCGGGAACAGGTATTTCTGCTCGCGCTCCTCGTTCTTCTTGACGGTGAAAAAACCGTCTGCGAGCGGTGTGTCGATCAGCGACAGGCTGCGCGCCAGTGGATAGAACTGCAATTCGATGGGTTGGTCCATCCGCGCGAAGATGGTGGTCACCAGCTCCACCATTATGCCCGTCGCGGGTTGCCCTGGCCGCACTTCCATGAACGGCGGGTAATCGAAGCTCACCAATACCAGCGGGCCTTCGCGCGCCGGCGCCGCCCGCAACACCACCACACCGAGCAGAACACCAAGCAGCACATGGACGAACAGGCGTTTCATCGCGCTCCCCTTGGCCCCGTATCAGGTCACGACCCGGCCGGCCAGATCGGCCATCAGCCGCACGATCTCGTCGAAGCTCACCGGCTTGGTCAGGTGGTGGTCGAAGCCGGCCGCATCGGACTTGAGGCGGTCGGCATCCGTGCCCCAGCCGGTCAGCGCCACCAGCACCACGCCGTCGAGCGCTTGTTGCGAACGCAGTTCGCGCGCCACGTCGTAGCCGCTCATGCCGGGCAGACCGATGTCGAGGAAGACCACTTGCGGCAGGAAGCTTTGCGCACGGCCCACGGCGTCGATGCCGTCGTGCACCGTGGCCACGGTGTGACCCTTGATCTCGAACAGCGCCGACAGCGTTTCGGCGGCATCGACGTTGTCGTCCACCACCAGCACGCGCAGGCTGGTGTTCGAGGCGGCATCGCCCCTCTGTGGCGCCGGCGGTGCGAGCGTTGCAGCCGGCGGCGTTTGCGCCGCCAGCAGCGACTGCATGGCCGGCAGCATCACCGGCAGGTGCAAGGTGAAGGTGCTGCCCAGTGCGGCGCCAGCGCTGTGCGCGCTCACCTTGCCGCCGTGCAGCTCGGTCAGGCGCCGCACCAGGTTCAGGCCGATGCCGAGGCCACCCTGCGCCTGCGCCTCGCTGCCCGGCACCTGGGTAAACATGTCGAATACGCTGCCCAGCGCGTCGGCCGGAATGCCCACGCCGTTGTCGCTCACGCTGACCGTCAGTTCGCCGTCGGCGACGGCTGCGCGCAGCTCGATGGCGCCGTATTCAGGCGTGTACTTGGCGGCGTTGTTGAGCAGGTTGCCGATCACCTGGGCGATACGCTGGGCGTCGAGCCACAGCGGCAGCGGGTTGTCCGAGACCGAAATCTTCAGACGGTGGTGGCGGGCGTCGATCAGCGGCGTGCTCAGTTCCACGGCGTTGCGCACGATCGTGTTCAGGTCGGCCGGACCGAACACCAGCACTTCCTTGCCGCGCGCAATGCGCGCCAGGTCCAGCAGATCGTCCACCAGGTGCACCAGGTGGCCCACCTGCCGCTCCATCATGGCGCGGATGCGTTCGATTTCCTCGTGCGCCAGTTGCTGGGCGCGCATCATTTCCAGGCCGCTGCGGATCGGCGCCAGCGGGTTGCGCAGCTCGTGCGCCAGCGTGACCAGGAATTCGCGTTGCGCCTGGTTGGCCTGCGACAGTTCGCCAGCCTTGCTGCGCAGCTCGGACTCGCCGCTCTTCTGGTCGGTGACGTCGAGCGTCACGCCGTCGAAGTGGATCATGCCGCCCTGCTCGTCGTGCTGCGACCAGGCGATCATGCGGATCCAGCGCGGCGTGGTTTGCCCCGGCGCCGGTGCCACGCGGAACTCGGCCTCGTAGCCCTCGCCCTCCACCATCGCGCGCTGGAACTCGTCCTCCAGCCGCGCCCGGTCCTCGGGATGCACGCGCTGGTAGAACTGCGACACCGGCACCAGGCCGTCTGCCGGCAGCGCGAACTGGGTGCGCAACTGGGCATTGGCCTGCATGGTCGATAGCGGCGAATCGGCATACCACACGCCGATGCCGCTGGCGCGCGTGACGTTGGCGAAGCGGTCCTGCAGCATGCGCCGCTCGTGCACATCGATCACGGTGCCAATGTAGCCAAGCAGCCGGCCGTCGTGGTCGAAACGCGGCGCGCCGGCGTCGATCACCCAGCGGTAGCCGCCCACGCGGTCGCGCAAGCGGTAGTCGATCGAGAACGGCCGGTTGCGGTCGCAGGCGGCGGTGTAGGCATCCCCCACTCCCGCCGCGTCGTCCGGGTGGATCAGCTCCATCCAGCCGCGCCCCAGGTCCTGCTCCAGCGAGCGCCCGGTATAGTCGGACCAGCGCTGGCTCAGGAACGTGCATTGATGGTGTTCGTCGGTGGTCCAGAACATGGCCGGCGACGCATTGACCAGCGAGCGGAAATATTCTTCGCGTTCGCGCAGTGCCAGCGTGGCCTGCTGGCGTTCGCGCGCCTGCTCGATGTGGTTGCGCACGCGCGCCAGCAGTTCGTTGGCGGAAAACGGCTTGACCAGGTAATCGTCGGCGCCCGCCTCCAGGCCCTCGATGCGGGCCTCCTCGCCGGCGCGGGCCGACAGCAGGATCACCGGCACGTGGCGGATATCCTCGTCGGCGCGGATGGTCTTGAGCAGCGCGAAGCCATCGAGGCGCGGCATCATGACGTCGCTGAGCAGCACGTCGGGCGGGTTGCGCCGCACGGCGTCGAGCGCATCCTGGCCGTCGGCGCAGGTCTCCACCGTGAATTCGCGTTCGAGCAGCGAACGCACGTAGCCGCGCATGTCCTGGTTGTCGTCCGCAACCAGGACGCGCGGGCGTTGCAGCGGCGGCACGACGACCGCGACCGCCGTCGCGGCAGGCGCGGCGCCTGCTGGCGTGCCTGCTTCGGCGCCTGGCTCCACGCCTGTTTCCAAGCCTGGTTCCGCACTGGCGTCGGGCCGGGCGCTGTCGGGCAGCCAGCGCAGCGCTTCCTCGACGAACGCCGAGCCCATGCGCTCGCCGGTGGAACTGTCCGAACGCGCCACCACGTACTGCGGCGGCAAGTGGCTTGATCCGAACGGTATCTCCACCGTGAACGTGGTGCCCTCGCCCAGCGTGCTCTCGGCGGCGATGGCGCCGCCGTGCAGGCGCACCAGTTCCTGGATCAGGGCCAGGCCGATGCCGGTGCCCTCGTAGCTGCGGCCCTGCACGCCCTCCACGCGATGGAAGCGCTCGAAGATGCGCGGCAGTTCGGCGGCCGGGATGCCGGCGCCGGTATCGCGCACGGTCAAACGCGCGCCGGTCTCGGTTTGTTCCAGGCGCACCGCTACGCCGCCGTGCATGGTGAATTTGAACGCGTTCGACAACAGGTTGAACACGACTTTTTCCCACATGTCGAGATCGATGAACACGGGCTCGGACAGCGGCGCCGTCTCCACCCGGTATGCCAGGCCCGCCTTGTCCATGGCCGCTTCGAACACGCTGGCCAGGTTGGCCGTCAGCTGCGCCAGGTCCACCGGCGCGAACCGCGCCTGCACCCGGCCCGCCTCGATGCGCGAAAAATCCAGCAGCGAATTGACCAGCTTTAACAGGCGCAGCGCGTTGCGGTTGGTGAGGTCGATGCGCTCGCGCTGGCGTGGCGCCAGCGGCTCCGCGGTATCGGCCAGCGCGTCTTCCAGCGGACCCAGGATCAGCGTGAGCGGCGTGCGGAATTCGTGCGAAACGTTGGAGAAGAACGCGGTCTTGGCCTTGTCGATTTCGGCCAGCGCGGCCGCGCGCTTTTGCTCCTGCTCGTAGGCCAGCACATTGCCGAGCGCCGTGTTGAAGGCGCCGCGCAGCAGCTCGTAGAAATTCAGGTAGGCGGCATCGAGCGCGCGGCGGGCGCTCACGCCGGCCACCAGGAAGCCGTACGGGCGCTCCTGTCCGGCCACCGTCAGCGGCAGCACCATGGCGGTATGGGGCGCCTCTTCATATGGCGCGCAGTCGAAAGCGCCGAAGCGCGCGGCCAGGTCTTCCATCCGGTGACTGCCGCCGGCGGCCAGCGCGGCGGCGAAATCCCAGCCGCCATGGCCGTGCAGCGCCGCTTCGGCGGGCGCCAGCGGGCTGTCGGCCGGCAGTCCGACCTGGGCGCGCAAGACCAGCGTGCGGCCGTCGCCGGCCAACTGGTAGAGCAGCATGAACGGTACATCCATCGCCAGCGTATCGCTGTCATAGACCATGAAGCGCGCCAGTTCGTCGCCGGTGCGCGCCAGGGCAATGCGGCCGGTGAGGTCGCGCAGGTTCTGGGTGCGGCGCGCGTCCAGTACCGCCGCCGTGCCTTCGCTGATCGGATGGAAGATGCCGCCCACGTTGCCCGATTCGGCACGGATGGGCGAGAACGAGAACGTCATGAACGCTTCTTCCATGTAGCCGTAGCGGTCGAGGAACATGCGCTGGTCGCGGATATATACGCCCTCACCGGCGTGGGCGCGATCGAAGGCGTCGCCAACGACCGGCAGCGCGGTGGCCCAGCAGATTTTGAACGGCTCGCCCATCGACTGCGGGTGCTTGGCGCCGCAGATCGGCCGGTAGGCGTCGTTATAGATCTGCACATCCTCGGGGCCCCAGGCCACCAGCATCGGGAAGGTGGACGACAGGCACAGGCTGACGGAGGTACGCAGACTTTGCGGCCAGCCGGAGACCGGGCCCAACGGCGTCGTGGACCAGTCCATCGAGCGTATCAGTTCGCCCATGTCGCCACCGCCGGACAACCATCCCAGATCGTCTGCCATCGCCTGTCCGGCCTCTTGCGCCACCGTTCCCCGCTGCTCCATCCATCCCCCGGCTTGTCTTGCGTCCGGCGGCAATTCCGCCGGTCATGCAGTATAACGCTTTCCACATGGATACCCGGAAAAGCGCGTACAGTGCCGCAATTTTAATGCGTAGTGGCAATAATCCGTTTCAGTGATACCTGTCATCACCATTTCGATATAGAGGAATTCTATTTAGTTATTGGTGTTATACCCGCTTTGCCCCTAAGATTGCGATCCAGGCAAGTCTATAAAAAGGATACAAAGTGGCGGCACCAACACCTTCGAGCAGCACCGCGATCAGCGCATCGCACGCAAATACGGCAAAATCGGCGATGTACCTGCTGACCAGCCTGTTCTTCACCTGGGGCTTCATCACCGTTATCAACAACACCCTGCTGCCACACTTGCGCAGCGTGTTCGAGTTGAACTACACCCAAACCACGCTGATCGAATCGGTCTGGTTCATCGCCTACTTCTTTGCTTCGATTCCGTCCGCGCGGCTGATTGAGCGCGTGGGTTACAAAAAATCGCTGGTCACCGGCCTGGTCATCATGGCTGTCGGCGCACTGATGATGATCCCCGCCGCCCACCTGCCGTCGTATCCGGTCACGCTGTTCGCGCTGTTCGTCATTGCCTGCGGCATCACGCTGCTGCAAGTGGCGGCCAACCCGTACGTTGCAGTGGTCGGTCCGGCCAGCTCGGCGTCGGCCCGTTTGAACCTGGTACAAGCCTTCAACTCGCTCGGCACCATGCTGGCGCCGCTGTTCGGCGGCTACCTGATCCTGGGCCGTTCCAACTCGGGCACCGCCACCACCGACCAGGTGCTGACCCAGGCCGAGCGCCTGGCCGATGCCCGCGCCGTGGAACTGCCGTACCTGATCGTGGCCGGCGTGCTGATCATCCTGGCCATCGTTATCGCCCGCTTCCCGCTGCCGGAAATCGGCGCCTCGACCAACCGCGAAGCTGCCAAGGCTGCACGCAAGAACCACTCGTTGTGGAAGCACCGCAACCTGGTGTTCGGCATTCCCGCCATCTTCATCTACCTGATCGCCGAAATCGGCGTGGCCAACCTGTTCATCAATTTCGTGTCGCAGCCGGACATCGGCAACGTGACCCACGAAAAAGCGTCGCACTACCTGATCATCCTGTGGGGCGGCATGATGGTGGGCCGCTTCGCCGGTAGCGTACTGATGCGCAAATTCTCGGCCGAAAGCGTGCTGGCAGGCTGCAGTATCGGCGCGGCGATCGTGATGACGATTGCCACGTTCGCCGGCGGCTCGGTGGCGATGTGGGCTTTGATCTCGGTGGGTCTGTTCCACTCGGTGATGTTCCCGACCATCTTCACGCTGGGCATCAAGGGCCTGGGCCCGATGACCGAAGAAGGTTCCGGCCTGATGATCATGGCGATTGCCGGCGGTGCGCTGGTGGTGGTGCAAGGCATGCTGGCCGACCATTTCGGTCTGCAGCAATCGTTCCTGCTGACCGTGGCCTGCGAAATCTACGTGCTGTTCTACGCACTGTGGGGCGCCAAGGCAACCAACGCCTTCCCGGAAGAGCCGGTGGCCGACACTAAATAATCAGTTCGCTGATACGACAGAACCCCGGTGCGCCGGGGTTTTTCTTTTGCGGCTACAGTGCCGCGCTCCACCGTTCGAACAGGAGATCGCCAAGATGATAGTCCCATCGCGCGCCGCCGCCTTGCTGGCACTGCTGGCGCTGGGCGCGTGCTCCAACAGCATGCATCCGCTCGAAGCGCACCTGGGCCTGCTGCAGCCGGAATCCATCACCTCGATTGCCGGGCTCGATTATCCGGCCGGCACATTGCTGTGCCCGCTTACGCCCTATCAAAACAGCGTGGCAGCAGCGGCGCCCGAGGCGCAGCGCATCAACGCCTTCATGGGACGCCAACGGTATCTCGGTGAGGAGGGCACCTGGTCGCTGGTAATCATCCAGCCCGGCACCACGGGGGATGACGGCATCGAACACCTGCTGCTGCGCAGAGGCAAATTTGACGTGATCAATTCGCGCGAAAGCCTCGGCAAGCTGGTGGAAAAGGTGCCGGCGGACTTCGAAGTGCTCGATTGCGTGCCGGTGGAAGATGCCAGCGTGCTGACCACGCGTTCGCGGGTGACACAAAGGAAAATCATCAGCTTCGGACGCCGGCACGGATAATTCTCGCGCCCATGACGACAGGGCCGCTACTCCTCCGACTCCCCATCAGAATGCGCCTGGATTTCTTTGGGCTTGATACCACGCCGCGCCAGCCCTTCGCGCAGCAGGAATTCGATTTCCGCGTTCACGCTGCGCAGGTCGCGCGCGGCCAGCCGTTGCAGCTCGTCCCAGAGGGCCGGGTCGATCCGCAACGGGTAGGCTTTTTTACCGGGACTTGCCATGCTGGGCGGGCCGCTAGTTGTACAAGGTGCCGGTGTTGATGATCGGCTGGGTTTCCTTGTCCGAGCACAGTACCACCAGCAGATTGCTGACCATGGCTGCCTTGCGCTCATCGTCGAGTTCCACGATGCCGCGTTCCGACAGCCCTTTCAAGGCCGCTTCCACCATGCTCACGGCGCCATGGACGATCTTGGCGCGGGCACTGATGATCGCCTCGGCCTGCTGGCGGCGCAGCATGACCTGCGCAATTTCGGCGGCGTAGGCCAGGTGGGTGAGCTTGGCATCCACCACTTCCACACCGGCCGCCTCGAACCGCGCCTGCAGCTCGCACTTGAGGGCATCGGCCACCACGTCCATTCCGCCGCGCAGCGTGGTTTCGTTGGCGGTCAAATCTTCGCCCTCGTCGTACGCATACTGCGACGCCAGGTGGCGCAACGCGGCTTCGGCCTGGATCGCCACGTAACGCTCGAAATCATCGACCTCGAACACGGCCTGGGCAGTATCGCGCACGCGCCACACAACGGCGGCGCTGATCTCGACCGGGTTGCCGCGCTTGTCGTTGACCTTGAGCGTAGGCGCATTGAAATTACGAGCGCGCAGCGACAGGCGGCGCTTGACGTAGAGCGGAAACGCCCAGCGCAAGCCTTCGCTGCGGTCGGTGCCGATGTACTTGCCGAACAAGGTGAGGATGGCGCTCTCGTTGGGCTGCAACATGAACAGGCCCGCCAGGCAAAAAGCTCCCGCCAGCACCAGCACGACTGCGGCAAAGAGCGTGACCATGTTGCCGACGTCCATGCCGCTCCTGAACACGTAAACCGCAGCGAGCAGCAGCACTACCCCGGCCGCAGCCGCCAGGTAGCCGTTGGTCGATGAAAACGCTTTTTCGCGGCGGGTAGCTGCTCCATTCATGTTCGATTACTCCTCAGGTGAGACATCAAAGTGATATCACTTTAGGATCACGCTGCCAGATTGTCAAGCCTAATTGGTCGTCAAGCCGGGATTCTTGATTTGCATCAAGGAAACCGGCTTTATATCGATGGGACAATGCGTGCCGTGCAAGACCTCTTATCCGCGCGCACGCGCACCTGGCGACAAGGACCACCGATGGCAAAATATTTCAGCCGGCTGTTCGGCAACGACGACTACCGCATCCACGTGATGCAGGACGATGCCCCGCACCCGATCCGGCGCCACCTGCAACCAGCACGCCGCGACGAGCTGGTGCAAGCATTATTCGGCACCGGACCGGCGCGCAGCGTCAAACGCAAGCG
>Ga0308159_1001432_pt1 | contig 34344 bp, 44 predicted proteins | sample PhyCR1_FD_201040 | JGI IMG/M metagenome (GOLD analysis project Ga0308159, IMG submission 201040) | Phyllosphere microbial communities from UC Gill Tract Community Farm, Albany, California, United States - DLSLC.R1 | ecosystem: Host-associated > Plants > Phyllosphere > Unclassified | place: USA... | reverse complement strand
TACGGGAAGGACGGGAAAACCCCGCTGTCGCCGCTCGAATGGGCGGAATCGCTGCGTGAAACAGCAACACACCTGTGGCCAAGGGCTCAGGGTGCCGGTCCGACCGGCGATCAAGGTGGCAAGGCCACGAAGAAATGGGGCGAGTACACCGAGCAGGAGCGCGCCGCGCTGGCCCGGGACAACCCCGACGCATTCAAAAAACTCCAGGCCACCAAAGGAACCTAATCCATGGCAACTACCCAACTGACCGACATCTTCGTCGGCGACTACTACGCCTCGCTGGCACCGGTTAACAGCCCGGAAAAGACTGCTGTTTACGAGTCGGGCATCGTGACTCGTTCGCCTGTGCTGGATGCGATCGCCTCCGGCAGTCAAGGTACCGCCGAGATCAGCTACTGGCAGGATCTAAACGCCGATGAAGCCCCGAACATCAGCAACGATGACCCGAACGACCAGGGTGAAGTAGGCAAGGTCGAGCAGGACAGCATGCGTGCTCGCGTTCTGTACCTGAACAAAGGCTACGGCGTAACGGATTTGACTGCGGAGCTGGCCAACACCGAGCCACAGCAGCAGATCCGTAACCGCTTCGGCACCTACTGGACCCGGCAGTGGCAGCGTTACACCCTGGGCGCCGCTCGCGGCATCATCGCCTCGAACATCGCCAATAACGGCGGTGACATGGTCATCGACGCGGGCGCGACCATCAACGCCAATGCCTTTCAGGATGCCGCGTTTACTGCAGGCGATGCTGCTGATCAGTTCGGCGCGATCGGTGTGCACTCGGTCGTGATGAACCAGATGGTCAAGCAAGACCTGATCGAGTACCTGCGCGACTCCGACGGCAAGATCATTCTGGCCACCTATCTGGGCAAACCTGTGTTTATGGATGACGGCCTGATCTATGGCGCTGGCAAATACCTGTCTGTGTTCTTCGGCCAAGGCGCATTCGGCTACGGCGAAGGCGCCCCGAAGGTGCCGGTCGAGCTGGAGCGTAAGCCGGGCGGTGGCAACGGCGGCGGTGCGGAGGTGCTGTGGGAGCGGAAGACCTACATCCTCCAGCCTGCTGGTTTCAGTTGGAAGGGTTCTGAAGCCCAGAACGCCAGCCCGACCGCGACCCAATACGCCGCCGCAGCCAACTGGCAGCGCGTGTTCAGCCGTAAGCAGGTTCCATTCGCCGCCGTGATCAGCGGTACCACTACGCCGTAACTCGGCCCACTCAACCTGGCGCCCGTATGGCGCCGGGATGCTTTTGAGGTGACTCATGAAAGTGATCTACACGGACAAGCCGGGCAAAGAGCGCGGCGTCTGCTACCGCCTGCTGAGCGAGTTCTTCGGTGTCATCGGCTCCGCTACCGAAGTGGTCGTCGATGGCGATGCCCAGGATATCGTCGATGCTTACCAAGCGGTTGGCATAAAGGTATCCGACGGCAACGAACAGGAAGCCCCGGAAACCGACCCTCTGAAAATGAAGGTTCCCCAGCTGAAAGAATGGCTGACCGAGAAGGGCATCACCTTCGATCCGAGCGCAAAGAAAGAAGACCTGCAGGCCTTGGTGCCGGCGGAATAAGGACAAGCACATGACCGACTTCATCACCGTCGCCGATGTTGACGCCCAGCTCGGTCCTGGCTGGGCCGGCACCGGTGATCCGGTCCTTGCCGTGACCATGGCCAATGCCTGGCTCACGACCAAGATTAAGCGGGCTGTTCCAGATCCCGTTCCGGCCGAGATCAAAACAGCCGGCGCTCAGGTCGCCAAAGAAGCGGCAGCGGGCAAGCTGTACATGTCCACGCAGAAAGAAGTGCAGAGCAAGACGGTTTCGGCTCAGTCCGGCACGTCGGTGAGCAAGATCTACGTGGCGGGCTCTACCGACCAGTCAGCGGGTGTGAATTTCGCTCTGGCGCTGCTCGACCCCTGGATCAAGCGCTCCGGTGTAATGATGCTCAAGAGGATCTGATCATGGGCATGCGTGAAGAGATTCAGGCTGAAATGGCTGAGGCGTTCGATGATCCCGATGGCCTTGCCGATGCAGTGAAGCCAGTAACAGGTGTGCGCAAGGTTGCGGGCGAGTATGACCCTGATCTGGGTGGTGCGGCCGAAGTGACCATCACCTACGGCGGTCGTGGAGTATTTGGCAGCTACCTGGCCAAAGAAATCGACGGCTCCTTGATCCAGACGACCGACGAAAAGCTGCTGGTACTGCAAAACGAGCTATTCATCACCGTGATGGGAGAGCCAACAGCAGAGGCTGCCACTCCAAAAATTGGCGACATCATTGGCGGCAAGCGCGCGCTGAACGTCGCTCAGGATCCTGCAGGTGCCACCTGGACCATTCAGTTGAGGGTCTGACGTGAGTAAATACACAGGTCTCAACGGCAGCTTTGCCGAGAACATCCGCCAGTTTGCCGAGCAGGCCCAGGCCGGGCTCGACGCCACCTTCCGCGAGATCGTTATCGAGATCGGTAGTAGCGTCATCCGCATGTCACCGGTGGGTAACCCCGAGATCTGGGCCGCGAACGTGGCGCATCGCGCTACCAATACCCGCGCTGCCGATCACTACGACTTCAAGGTCGCCGTGCGCAACACCCTCATCAATCTCGATGAGAACAATTTCACCAAGGCCGGGAAGCTGAAGCGCGGCGTGAAGTACGCCAAGCCGCTGACAAAGACCGAGCGCGACCAGAACTTCAACGTGAATGGACTGGTTGCCGGCAAGGATTACGTCGGCGGCCGGTTTCGCGGTAACTGGCAATTTTCTATAGGGGCGCCGGCTGAAGGTGCGCTTGATCAGGTCGATCCGGCCGGCGGCGTCACGATGGCGAAGCTCAGGCTTCAGGTCGAGCAACTGACGATAGGGCAAACGGCGTACATCGTGAACAACCTGCCATATGCGGTGCCGCTCGAGTACGGCCATTCCAAGCAGGCGCCGGGCGGCATGGTGCGCATCACGCTCGCGCGGTTCCAGCAGATCGTCGACGAAGCCATCAGGAACAATCAGGTATGAGCCACAACATCATCGCTTCGATCTTCGAGGCCAGACTGATCGCCTGGGCGAAGGCTTTGCCGACACCCATCAAGGTCGTCGTCGAGAACGAGGTCTATGAGCCCGGAAATGGTGTCACCTACCTGCGAGCTTTCACTCTGCCGGGCGACACCGCAAGCGGCACGATCGGTGGTGATCACAAGCTGTTCACGGGGGTGTTTCAAGTCAGCATCGTGACGCCGGCGGGGAAGTATCGCGGCGCGGCCGGCGCGCTGGCTGACCAGATCGCCGCGCTGTTTCCGCTGTACGAGCGAATCACGAAGAATGCACTGACCGTGGTGACCATGACGCCGGTCGATCAAGGGCCAGGTATCCCAGACGACACGACCTACACCGTTCCGGTTTCGTTCGCGTACCGCGCCGACACCAACTAATCCGCCCATTGGGCAAACCCAGAACCCGCCATTGAGCGGGTTTTGTCATTTCTGAAGAGAGGAAAACCCCATGGCCGGCATTCAAATGCCCAACGGCGCGACGTTCGAAATTGCTTCCGCCTATGGCGCTGCAATCCCATTCACTGCCTTGACCAATGCCAACCCGGCAGTGGCGACCGCGGCAGCCCACGGTCTGGCCGAGGGCGACATCATCGCCCTCAGCTCTGGCTGGACCCGCCTGGACGGCCGTGCCGTGCAAGTCGGCGAGATTGCCAGCGGCACCTTTGCGCTCGATGGCGTGAATACCACGAACATTCAGCAGTATCCGGCCGGCTCGGGCGTCGGTGCCGCCCGCGAGGTGACGACCTTCACCGAGATCTCGAAAATCACCGAGCTCGGCTCGAGCGGGGGCGACCAGCAGTTTCTGACGTTTGGCTTCCTGGCTGACGATGACGACCGCCAGATGCCGACCACCAAGAATCCGATCACCCTGACTATCACGGTTGCCGACGATCCGTCGCAGCCCTATGTCGATGTCTGCGAGGCCGCGGACGACGACAAACAGGCCCGCGTTCTGCGCCTGAACCTGCCGGGTGGCAGCCGGATCATCTACAACGGCTACGTCTCGATCACCTCGACCCCGACCATGTCGCGCAACAACCTGATGACCCGTGTTATCAGCATCGCGCTGACCGGCCGCCCAACCCGCTATAGCGCCTCGGCGTAAGGAAGGCACATGGCAAAGTTCACACTCGCCCGGAATCCAACCTTCAATCACGTCGTCATGCTGCCAACGGTTGGCGGTGACCCGGTCAGCGTTGAGTTCGAATTCAAATATCGCGATCGCACCGAACTGGCCGGGCTCTACGCGGAGTGGGGTGAGCGTCACAAGGCGCTCAAGGAGAAAGCGGAAGAGGCCGGCATTGAGCAGTTCACGGCTTTGCTGATTGATCTGCAGGTCGAGCAGCTGAAGGCGATTGTCGCCGGCTGGGATATTGCCGAAGAGTTCACCGACGAAAACCTGCGCATCCTGGTCAAATCAATCGCCGCCACGCCGGGCGCGGTGCTGGCCGCTTATTCCGATGCCTTCAGCAACGCACGCTTGGGAAACTCCTAAGCGTCTCCCGCAAGCTGTACGAGCCGGGGCCGTCAGCCGAATCGCTGGCGGCCTTCGGACTTTCTCTTCGTGACATACCCGATGAGATCTGTGAGGTCTGGCCTGATGTCTGGCAAGCCTTCAAGGTCTTCGAGGCCATGGGCACCCAGTGGCGTACAGGCGCGTGCGGCGCTACCGGACTCGATTACACGTCAATTCGCCATGTCGCCGGCTTTCTCGGCCTTACCCGGTCGGAGGTCGCCGACGTCTTTCCAGACATCCGTGTCATGGAAGCCGAAGCCCTGCGGGTGATGGCGGAACAGAGGGACAGTAAATGAGCACCACCTTCGCGTCCCTCGGTATCGAGGTGAACTCCTCGTCGGCATCCACAGCGGCTGCCGATCTCGACAAGCTGGTCGACTCGGCAGTTGATGCCGAAAAGGCGATTGACGATCTCGGCAAGTCGGGCGAAGGCCTGGCCAACACCGGCAAGAAGATCAGCCAGGCCGAGAACGAGGCTGCTCAGGGCATCGACAAGGCCACGGGCGCCAAAGAGCGCCAAGTCGATGCCAGCCGCAAGGCAGGTGCCAGCGCGGCCAGTGAAATCGCAATCATCAGCCAGCTCGACAAGGCGATGTCCGGCAACATCGGCAGCATGGAGCAACTGATCCAGGCTGAAGGTTTGCTGGAGCGCGCTCGCAGGGGCGGTCTCGTCACCATTGAGCAGCAGGAGGCGTACCAGGATCGGCTCGGAAAATCCTTCGATAAGATCGAGAAAGCTGAAACCAAGGAGGTGGCTCAGAAGCAACGGCTGATCGAGGCTGAAAACCGCCGGATCGAAGCGCTGAAACGGACTGTAAATGGCATTGATCCGGTCACGGACAAGCTGGCCAAGCTTGAGGCTCGTGAGCGGGCTCTCAACGAGCTGCACAAGATCGGTGAGTATGATGCTGTTCGCTACAACGAAGCATTGGCAAAAATTGGAAAGGAGCGCTCCGGTCTCACCGCGACAGAAACTGCATTCGACAAGCTGAAGCTCGGCACCCGCCAGGCGCAAGAAAACGTGATGCAGCTGACTAATGCTCTGCAGTCTGGGGATTGGGGGAGTGGTGCACGGGCTGTTGCTCAGCTCGGCGCCGGTGCGGGGGCGTCTGCCAAGAGCCTGGCTGCAGCACTGATTCCCGCGGGCTTTCTGGCCGGTGTCCTCGGCACGTTGGGTTATGCCTACTTTGACGCACAGAAGCAGGCCCGCGAGTTCAACGTCGCCATCAACGGCGGATCGAACGATGCCGGTCAGAGCATTGCCAGCCTCAAGGTTATGGCTGAAACCGCAGGGGCGATCACTGAGAACTTTGCAGGCGCTCGCGAGGCAGTGATTGCGCTGGCTTCCGGTGCTGCTACCAGCGGCGTCCAAATGCAGAACCTGGCTCAGGCCGCCGCAGCAATAGGTGAAGTGACAGGGAAGGGCGCTGGAGACATCGCCAAGTCGCTCGCGAATGCCGGTGACACCGCCACAGAAGCAGCGGAGAAGATCAGCGACCAGTATGGGCTGCTCACCTACGAGCAGTACCAGACGATCAAGGCGATTGATGATCAGGGAGACCATCAGCGAGCGCTGGACACCTTGAGTGAAGATCTCAATCAGTCGGCCCAGGAGCGCTTGAAGAACTACCGCGAATCGCTGTCCGATATCGAACGGGATTGGGATCGAGTGAAGGTGGCTATCAAGGGCGCCTATGCTGAAGTCCGGTCAGAGATTTTCCCTGACTTGGCAAAGCAGATCGAGATCACCCAGCGCGTGCTGGATACTCGGAAAGGGGGCGGGGTCACAGGTGCGATATCGAATGGGCTGAGCTCACTCAATTCCTTTTTGGGTTTGAACGACGGTGAGAACGACGACTCGACGCCGGCACTGGAGGCCAAGCTTGCAGGATTGAAGGCACGCTTATCTGCGAGCGAAAGCAACACTGCCGCGACCGGCGAAGCGACTCGGGCCAACAAGGAGTTGATCGCTGTCCAGAAGGAACTGGACAAGCAGATGGACAACCTGAACCCGCTCGCGAAGCGTAAGGATGCGTACAAGAAGCTCGATGACCAGTTCACCAAGCTCTATCAGAACGCGGAGAAGACTGGCCAAAAGTCGGCGCTACTGGATGGTGTTCAGTTTGACGGGAAGAAGTTTTCCGGTGGCGCCTACGACCAGTTGCGCAAGTCAATCGACGAGCAGAAAAAGGATCCCAAAACAGCCGCAGGGAGCGTCGATCTATCCGGCTTCAATGACTCGAAAAATGCGCTCAATACCGTGCTCGCCGAGTACAAGAATGCTCAGAAGGAACTCGATGCTTCGCAAAAGGCTGGGCTGATCTCGCAGGCTGATTATCTGCAAGCGCGTGAAGCCATGATCGGCAACGAGCGCGACGAAGTTACTGCTGCGTATGAGGCTGAGATCACCGCACTGGAAGCGGCGAAGAGCAAAGCCGGCACATCGGCCGCACAGCGCATCCAGCTTGACCAGAAAATCGCCGACGCCCGGGCCGCCATGGTCAAAGTGCAGCAGGATGCTGACACCGAACTGAGCGTGCTGGCGAAGAACGAGGAGGGCCGGCTGAAGAAACAGACTGAGGCCGTCAACACCTACAGCAGCGCGCTGCAGCAACAAGTCAAAACTCTGCGTGAGCAGGGCCAGCGTGCGGCGGCGGGCATCGGCCTTGGCGATCGTCAGCGTGATCTGATGATCCAGCAGAACGGCATCGACGATCGCTTCAATCAGCAAAAGCTGGATCTGGCGAACCAGTACGGCGATGGCTCGCGCGGCATGAGCCTCGACGAGTACACGCAGAAGCTGGCGGCACTGAAGGCCACTCAGCAGGATCTGCACGATACGGTTCAAGCCAACTACGACGAGATGACGGCAGCCCAGGGCGACTGGAGTGCCGGAGCCTCGTCGGCATGGCAGAACTATCTGGAGTCCGCACAGAATGCGGCGGGGCAGACGAAAAGCCTGCTCACCAATGCGTTCAGCTCGGCGGAGGACGCTGTAGCCAGTTTCGCCATCAACGGCAAATTCTCGTTTTCTGACTTCACCAAATCGGTGCTGGCAGATATGGCGAAGATCGCCACTCGACAGGCTACTTCACAAGGGCTCAGCGCTCTTTTTGGTCTCGCCGCGTCAGCCGCTGGTTCGTACTTCGGAGGTGGCGGCGGGAATGGATTGGCCGCCGGATCTGCCGGTGCTGTGTCGTCAGATCTCGGAGCATCGCAGGCCGGCTACACAGGGTTTGATCTCTCCGGATATCGGGCTGCTGGCGGGCCTGTTGCGCCGAACTCTCTGTACGAAGTCAACGAACTGGGGCCGGAGCTCTACAACGAGGGCGGCCGTTCGTTCCTGATGACCGGTGCCAACGGCGGCAGTGTCACGCCGCTGACCACCGGCGGCGGGCCTGCACTGGCCGCAATGTCCGGCGGTGGTGGCAACACGTACAACTTTCCGGTTGCGGTCTCGGTGCAGACTTCTGGGAGCGACGGGGCGGGTGTTTCGCAAGAGACAACCAACCAACTTGGCAAGAGCATCCAGCAGGCTGCGAAAACCGAAGCGGAAACTGCGATTGCCCGAGCGCTGCAGCCGGGCGGTTCGATCTGGCGCCTAACAAATGGGAGGGCCTGATGGCCATCGAGAAATTCACCTGGCCAACCGAGCGCGGGGAAACGCCCGATATCAACTATCGGGTGCGCACCTCAAAGTTCGGCAATGGCTACGCGCAGAACGTCGGCGACGGCCCGAACAACAAAGAGGATTCCTACCCGGTTACCTGCGTCGGCCAAAAGGCCACGGTGCTGGAGATCATGAAGTTCCTCGACCGGCACGCCGGCGCGAAAGCGTTTCTCTGGACAACGCCGCTCGGCGAGCTCGGGCTGTTCACCTGTAAAAATCCCGCTCCCACACCAATGGGCGGCGGTGTCTTCAAACTCACTGCCACTTTCGAGCGGGCATTCCAACCATAAGGGGCAATCATGCCGTTGATCAGTGACATCCAAGTGCTTGAACCTGGCAGCGAAGTGCTGCTCTTTGAATTGGACGGCACAGACTACGGTGCGGACGTTTTGCGCTTCCACGGGCACGCGATACCGCACACGGCGGCCGAGTTGATCGCCGCCGGCGACAACGCGGACCAGCTGCCGGCGAAGGCGATCTACTGGCAAGGCAACGAGTACAGCGCCTGGCCGATGCAGATCGACGGCATCGAGGCGAACGGCGACGGCACTGCCGTGCGGCCAACTTTATCGGTGGGCAACGTCAACGGGCGCATCACCGCGCTCTGTCTGGCGTTCGAGGATCTGCTCGAGTTCAAGCTGACGATGCGTCACACGCTGGGCACCTACCTCGACGCGGCGAACTTCCCGGCCGGCAATCCGACGGCAGATCCAACCCAAGAGACGATCGAGGTCTGGTACATCGACCAGAAAACGAACGAGGACGGGGAAACGGTCAGCTGGGAGTTGGCCAGCCCTGGCGACGTCGGCAATGAGTCCATTGGCCGGCAGGCCACGACGCTGTGCCACTGGTGCCTCACCGGGGGCTACCGCGGGCCGAACTGCGGCTACACCGGACCATATGTGACCAAGGATGGTGTCGTCACCGACAACCCGGAACTGGACGAGTGTGATGCCACCCTGGGCAAGGGCTGCATCCCGCGCTTCGGCGAGGGAAACCCGCTGCCATTCGGTGGCTTCCCGGCCGTATCCCTGATCGCACGGAGCTGATATGCGTAAACACATTTTGAACGCGATCCAGGTGCACGCGGCGTCGGAGTATCCGAAAGAGTGCTGCGGGCTGCTGCTGGCCGTGGGCCGCAAGCAGCAGTACTACCCGTGCCGCAACGTTTCAACCGAGCCGAACGAAGAGTTTCGGATCGATCCCGAGGAGTACGCGGCGGCGGAGGACGTCGGCGAGGTGATCGGCGTTGTGCATTCGCATCCAGACGCCACCAGCCGGCCTTCACCGCGCGACCTGGCCATGTGCGAAGCGACTGCGCAGCCCTGGCACATCCTGAGCTGGCCAGAGGGCGATCTGCGCACCGTCATGCCTTCCGGCGAAGTGCCGCTACTGAAGCGACCGTTTGTGCACGGTGCTTGGGACTGCTGGCAGGTGTGCGCGGATTGGTACAAGCGCGAGTGGGGGCTGGAGTTCGAAGCTTTCACGCGCGCCGATGGCTGGTGGGAAAGCAAGGAAAACGCCAGTCTGTACGAGGCGAACTACGAGGCAGCCGGCTTCTCCCGCGTCAACCAGCCGCAGCGCGGCGACATGATTGTGATGGAAGTGGGGCGGACGGTTTATCCGAATCATGCCGGGATCTTTCTCGGCTCTGATCCGGCGTTGCCCGGTGAGGATGCAGCAACGTTCGGCCCCGGACCTTTCCTGTTGCACCACCTCTACGGCAGGCCGTCAGAAGTTATCGTTTTCGGTGGCCCGTGGTTAGACCGGACACGCCTGATTCTCAGGCACAAAGATGCAGGACCAATTACGTGATATAGCGGGAAATTGAACATGCGCAAATTCAACTGCACAATTGAATTAGAGGGTTGCGGCGACCCCGCGCCGCGCTCTGAATTTCAAATCGATGGAGCGTTGCGAAGCGCACTTGAATGGCTGGTGTTGGCTGGGCGACGTGACTCCGCTGGCTCGCGGCACTCCGAAAGCATCGATATTGAGCACATCGGCGCGGAAGTCGTAATAAGGATCAACAAGACCAAGGCTGCTGAAATAGCCATAGCTCAAAGAATTTCGTGACCGCTCAGTTGAACTCCAAAAAATAATCATGGGCTTGCGAGTCCATTATCAGTCGGCCTGTCTGCAGGAAGGACATACCGAATATTGCTTGGTACAACCGGCCATTTTCGGACATTGGTATTGCCACATATCGGGCATCTGAAGACTGGAACCCGCCATTGGTTTTAACTGTGTATCGAAGGTCATAGTAATTAGTTTCATGCACTGTCCCACCAACTCCTGAAGGTGAGGTGGTGCCGGCTGGAATAAATCCAGCCGATTCAGCGAATGCCCTATCTATTGCGGAGTGATCTGCGCCGGTGTCTATCAGGGCTGTACCGTTTACAGCAGGTAGAACCTCGCCACTGGAGAGTCGCTGGGTTATTGAAAACTCGATAACCGGATTTAGGGACATCTCCCGAGGATCGTCGGAGATGGAGCCGTCACTGTTGAGAAATCTGATTTTCACGACGTTGTCGTCAATAACTGCTCTTGGTCGCAAAACGATCTCCAGGTCATAAACGCGCCGAAATGGGCGCAATCCCAGTCCTTGGGCTTGGAGGCACAGGACTTGTTATTTGCATTGTTTAATTTGCTTCCAGGTAGTCGCCGTTTTCTTTGCGATCCTGATTTGTTCCTGCCGAACTTCGCGATCTTTTTCTCGCCTCGGCGAGCGATATCTGGAGGGGATGGTTCTCGTAAAACCATGTCCAAGGCGATTGGCTTCTTTAAGGAGTGTCTCAACGAACGTTTTCTGGGTTAGCCACCACACTTCCAATGCGAGCGGAGGAGCCATGTAAACTAGTTGGTAAATGATGCGATTTGTTGAGATATTTGTTTGAAGCGCTATCAACATAACTCCCATAGATACGATTGCTGACAACATGAACGCTCCAAAAAGCGCGCCTTCTTTCTGAAGTTGTCGCTGTACAGCGAAGGCATCGACACGAATAGCCTTTGCCCTTTTCAACTCTTTGCATCGAGACCTTCGGAAGGCTCTGCTCACGACACGCTGTGCGGGAACAAAAGCTTTTTTGAAGCCCCAAAAAGCCAGAGCGACCAGAACAGGGAGATATAGGTCTTTGTAACTAGGCAAATCAGTAGCGAGATCCATCCCCAGTCCTTCGTAAAAAAGAAGGCACAACGCTACTATGAATGGATCCAATTTTTCTACTGGGCTTTCATCCACGCTGGATGGGCGCACAGCTTGGCGAGAATCCAAATCGGTTTATGATGGCCATTCGCTTTCTCAGGGAGTTGAGCCATGGCCTTTCGAATCCGGAAAAGTTTTAAAATTGCACCGGGCATTCGCCTGAACGTCAGCAAAAGTGGCTTGAGTACCTCGATTGGCGGAAAGGGCGCCACTGTGAATCTGAGCAAGCGCGGAACGAAGGTCACAAACAGCATCCCAGGTACAGGGATCTCAATATCAAAGCTTTATGGTGGCGGAAAGACGGCGAAAACTCCCAATGCGGCACCAGTAGCTAAAACCAGTATTGGCTCTTATTTTCTAACCTGTTTGATCGTTGCCGTGGTGCTTTGGGCAATTTTTCACAAATAAACCGCGCGACTTTGAAATGGTTGAAGTAACAGCCCGGCCCATCGCCGGGCTTTTTCTTTTCCGCCTGCGCCGGTGATATCTTGCAGCTTTCCCACAGGAGTGACCTGCATGAAATTGATCATAGGAGCATTGGCGGTAGCGTTGTTGGCTGGGTGTGCGACTTCGCCAACGCCTTCCAATGAGGCCAAGCAGGCGCCGGCTAGCCAGCTGTCGGCATATCAGGCCAAGCCATCAGGGGCATACGGAACTCTCCAGGTGATCCGTGATTCCGGCCACACCGGTAGCCTGTGTTCGATGGCGGTTTTCATCGACGGCAAGCAGGCTGCCAAGCTCGACCCAGGTCAGAAGGCGTCTTTCTATCTTCCACCTGATTCTGTGTCGGTCGGCGCGGCCTATACAGGTTCTGGCATCTGCTCAATGGGAGCTGACCGGGTCGAGCGTGAGGCAATCGTGAAAGATAGGGCTATCAAAAAATATCGAGTTTTCACCGGCGGTGATGGGCAGATAGACATACTGCCAACAACGCTTTGAATTGACCGCCTTCGGGCGGTTTTTTATTGCCTGGAGAATGGCATGAGCTCTGCAATCACTTACACGCCCAAGACAATCGTAAAGCTGTCAGGATCCCTGGCCAAAAAATTCTTCCGAAGCAAACCATTTCTTCTTGATGGCGGGTCCGTTGCGGAAGTCTTTCGCGCGCTCAATGCCACAGTTGAAGGATTTGCCGAGGAGATAAGGCGCCTTGAGCGTCTTGGTCTGAAGTTCGCTATCTATCGGAACCGAGAAAATATCGGGATGGATGGGTTGGAGCTCGGTGGTACGCGGGAAATCCGCATTGTTCCAGTGATTGGCGGCAGCAAGCGTGCCGGTGGGTTACAGACCATCGTCGGCACAGTCATGATCGCCGCAGCGTATGTACTATCTTTCACTCCGCTTGCGGCCGCATCACCTTTTTTGTATGCGGCCGGCGCGTCGATGGCGATTGGCGGCGTGATTCAAATGCTCAGCCCCCAAGCCTCGGGCCTCAAGCAGAGCGCATCCCCCGAAAACTCACCGTCCTACGCCTTCGGCAGCGCGAAGAACACCACAGCGAGCGGCAACCCGGTACCGATCTGCATCGGCGAGCGCCGATGGGGCGGGATGATCATCTCGGCCTCGATCCTGGCTGAAGACAAAGTGTAAGCAGGACAGCAACACACCAACCGCCCGCGAGGCGGTTTTTTTATGCCTGGAGGAAAGCATGGGCGCAGCGCAACAGATCGAGATCCACGGCGAGAAAGGCGGCAGCAGCAAGCCGAAGTCGCCGGTCGAAGCCAGCGATAGCCTGCGCTCGACCAACCTTGCGAAATTGCTGATCGCCGTGGGCGAGGGGGAGTTCGACAGCGTCCCAACCGATTACGACATCTACCTGGACAACACGCCGATCCGCGATGCCAGCGGCAACTACAACTTCCCGAACGTGAAGTGGGACTGGCGCTCTGGCTCGGTTGATCAGACCTATATTCCGGGCATCCCGTCCGTTGAGAACGAGACTTCGCTGAACATTGAGCTGCGCAGCGATTCGCCGTGGGTGCGCTCGATCACCAACACCCAGCTTTCCGCCGTGCGCATGCGTTTGGCGTGGCCGGCGCTGCAACGCTCCGATGACCAGGGCAATGTCGGCGGTTACCGGATCGAGTACGCCATCGACGTGGCCACCGACGGCGGCGCCTATCAGCAGGTTCTTGTGGACGCTGTCGACGGTAAGACCACTACGCGCTACGAGCGCTCGCGCCGCATTGATCTGCCGACCGCAACCACGGGCTGGCAGATCCGCGTGCGCCGTCTGACGCCGAACCAGAACAGCAATAAGGTTGCCGACACAATGCTGGTGGCCGGCTGCACCGAAGTCATCGACGCCAAGCTGCGGTACCCAAACACCGCGCTGCTCTACATCGAGTTCGACGCCGAGCAGTTCACCAACATCCCGGCGGTGACCGTGAAGTGCAAGGCCCGTCGCTGGATGGTGCCGAGCAACTATGACCCGATTCTGCGCACCTACACCGGAACGTGGGACGGCTCGATGAAATCGGCCTGGACCAATAACCCGGCTTGGATCACCTACGGCATTTGCACCGAAGACCGTTTCGGCCTGGGCAAGCGCATCAAGCCGTTCATGGTCGACAAGTGGGAGCTGTACCGGATTGCCCAGTACTGCGACCAGTTTGTGCCGAACGGGCTGGGAGGGCAGGAGCCGCGCTTCCTTTGCGACATGAACCTTCAGGGCAAGGCTGATGCCTGGTCGCTGCTGCGTGACATCTCGGCAATTTACCGGGGCATGACGTACTGGGCTCAGGGCCAGCTGGTGATGCAGGCCGACATGCCGCGCGCGCAGGACTTCGACTACGTCTTCACCCGGGCCAATGTCATCGACGGAAAATTCTCCTACGGCAGTGCTTCGGCCAAGACCCGGTACACCCGAGCACTGGTCAGCTACGACAACCCGGCGAACAACTACGACACCGACGTCATTCCGTTTGCAGATTTGGATCTTCAGCGCCGCTATGGCGACCGGCCGACCGAGCTGAGTGCCATTGGCTGCACCCGCGCCTCCGAGGCCCAGCGCCGCGGCAAGTGGGCGATCTTGAGCAACAACCAAGACCGCACCGTGTCGTTCAAAACCGGCATGGAGGGCGTGATTCCGCTGCCGGGGCACATCATCCCGGTGGCTGATTCTTTGCTCGCGGGCCGCGAAGTCGGCGGCCGGATCTCGTCAGCTGCTGGCCGCGTGGTGACGCTCGATCGCGATACCCAGGCCAAGGCCGGTGATCGGTTGATCATCAACCTGCCGGGCGGCCGCGCCGAAGGGCGCACCGTGCAGAGCGTCAACGGCCGCGCGATGACGGTGACTGTCGCTTACAGCGAGCCACCAGTCGCGCAACTGCAATGGGCGCTCGACGCCGATGATCTGGCGATCCCGCTGTATCGCGTGCTGCGCACCAAGCGCACCACCGAGGGCGACTTCGAAATCAGTGCGCTGCAGTTCGAGCCGAGCAAGTTCGCGCACATCGACACCGGTGCTCGTCTTGAAGAACGGCCGATCAGCGTGATCCCGATCACCGTGGTTCCGGCGCCGGCCAGCGTGTCCCTCACGTCGACGTCGTCGGTGGTGCAGGGTTTGGCCGTGGCCACCATGACCATCAGTTGGCCTGCTGTGGACGGCGCCGTCGGCTATGACGTGGAGTGGCGCAAAGACAGCGGCAACTGGATCAAGCTGCAGCGAACCGGCATGACCAACATTGACGTGGTCGGCATCTACGCCGGTGCTTACGTGGCGCGGGTCCGTGCGGTGAGTGCCTTCGACATCTCGTCTCAATGGCGCAACTCGATCCTGACCAACCTCAAAGGCAAGGAAGGCTTGCCGCCTGCACTCAGCTACCTGACGGCCACGCCGCTGCTGTTCGGCATTTATCTGAAATGGGGCTTCCCTGCTGGCGCTGAGGACAGCCAGCGGACAGAGATCTGGTATGGACCCACGACGCAGCTTGATGCGACCACGAAGCTGACAGACTTGGCCTATCCGCAGAGTGACTTCTCCATGCTCGGCCTGCGCGCTGGCGTGACGTTCTACTTCTGGGGCCGGATCGTCGACAAAATCGGCAACATCGGGCCGTGGTACCCGATCGGCATGGGGGTGCAGGGGCAGTCGAGCGCTGACGCTGCCGCGATTCTGGAAATGATCGCGGGCGAGATCGGTCGCACCGAGTTGGGCCAGGACATTCTCGACGAGATCGATAAGATCCCGGGTCTGCAGGCTCAGATCGATGCACTCGACGGGCTGAAAGGTTACAACCCTGACGATACCTACGAAGAGTACGACCTGGTGGTGCAGGGCAAGCGCATCTATCAGGCGACTGGCCCGGTACCGAATAACACACCGCCACCGAATTCTGCCTACTGGCTTGACGTCGGCCAGACGGTGGAAACCGCCAACGGCCTTGCGCAGCAGGTGGCGACCAACACCACCGAAATCACGGAACTCGACGGCGTAGTCACGGCTCAAGCAACCGCATTTCAGGCGCTGCGTGCATCTTCCAGAGACGACGGCGGGGAGGGAGACCTTGCCGACGCCCTGCAAGGCTGGAACAGTACATCCAGCATTGCGGCGGAATCGAAGGTCAGGGCGTCGGAGACAGAAGCTACTGCCCGCGAGCTGAAGACCTACGACGCGAAGATCACCTCCAACACCGACAACATCACTCAGGTAGCCGCCAACGTCACCGAACTGACTGAGGTGGTTGCTACCAACACCTCGGCGACCGCTACGAAGATCGAGCAGTTGAACGTGTCGGTTGGCAACAACTCTGCGGCCATTCAAGAGACCTCCACTGCCTTTGCTGATACCAACGGCAAGTTGACGACGATGTGGTCGGTGAAAATGCAGGTCACGGCGAATGGGCAGTACGTCGCGGCTGGCATTGGCCTCGGCATCGAGAATACTGGTGCTGGATTGCAAAGCCAGTTTCTCGTCGCGGCTGATCGGTTCGCCATCGTCAATACGATTGCTGGCGGTGCTATCTCGGTGCCGTTCGCAGTACAGGGTGGCCAGGTGTTCATGAATTCGGCGTTCATCGCTGACGGCACCATCACCAATGCCAAGATCGGCAGCTACATCAGCTCAACCAACTACATCGCCGGCCAGCAAGGCTGGATTCTCAATAAAGACGGAACGCTTGAAATCAACGGCATTGTCCCGGGACAGGGGCGGCTGGTCATCAACTCGCTGAACGTCTCGGTCTACGACGCAAACAACGTGCTGCGGGTCCGTCTCGGCTATTTGGGGTAATCAATGGCTTTATTTGGCCTGCGTGTTTTTGACGAGAGCGGTCAGCTCGCCATGGACACCAATAGCTTCACCTACCAAGTGCTGTGGCAGGGCGTGATCGACTTCAGTGGCTCGACGCCCAGCTACACGCTGAACATTCCGGGCTTCAACCCTGCCAACTGCGTGTTCATGATCATCCCGACGAGGGCTCAGGATGTGCAGTCATTTGAAACAGATGGGTCAGGCAACGCAAAGTCCTATCCATACGTGACGACGGCGGTGGGGCAAGTAGTGGTCCGGCCCAAAAACCCTTCAGCCGGCGCTTCAACAATTCAGACGAGGATCGTCGCCAAAGGCTACGCAATCAGGTACGGGACATGAGTTACGGCTTTCAGAGCATCAATGACAACTCGTTTGTTCAAATTGACTCGGAGGCACCCAGGCTTTGCCTTCTCACCAAGGGCACCTATTCCGGTGTGGCAACTGCATCAGGAACGTTTGCCCGGGCGGTAACCAGCCAAGACCCGCCAATGGTGTTCATTCGACCTGATCAGGGCGGTGCGATTCAGGTTCCAATTTCGGTATGGTTCACGGGAGGGTCAGGTAACTGGACGGGGTTTGCCATGAACGCCTCTCGGGTGAATGAAACACTCAGCGGCCAGTATTTCGTGGCGGCCTGGGCTTCGATGGGCACCGCTGCTTATGGGATGCGTCTGTGGGATGGCGCTGGCGCGCTCGTTTACGACAGTGGCGCTCCGGCGGTGGTCGTAACTTTCGCCGCCGGCAACTGGACATATCTCGGAACCGAGCAGCTCAGTGTTGGGCGCCGATACTTATGGGGTATCAACAAGAGCCTCGGGGTAGGTGAGTACGTATCCCTCAATCCTTTCACGATGAACTGCCACAACGACGGTACCGGTGGCGGCTGCGCTCTTGGAGTCGATTACGCTGGCGGCCGCATCATGATGTACAGCCTTGCCTTCACGGCTTGGACCGACCAGGGCCACCGGCCCTTTCTCTGCGCCAAATTGCTGGCCTGATTCACAATAAATTCCGGAGATATTCGATGCCCTGGTACAAAGCCGGGACGGTTTCTGTCGTCCAAAATTCCAACGCTGTAATAGGCGCAGGCACGGCATTTATTGCCAATAGCCGGGTCGGCGATGCTTTTCGCGGTCCTGACGGTGGCTGGTACGAAGTGACAAACATCGCGAGTGACACCGCGCTGTCGATTGCGCCACCCTATCAGGGCGCGACTAACGCCTCCGGGACCTACGCGCTGGCGCCGATGCAGGGCTACGTCAAAGATTCGGCCGACGCCCTGCGAGCCTTGGTCAATCAGTTCGGCACCAAGCTCGCAGCATTGGGCACGACTGGTAACTATGAGGTTCTGCCCGTCACAAAAGGCGGTACCGGTGGCACTAATTCAGGGGAAGCGCTTACCGGTTTGGGTTTTTCAGATTTCATGAAGACCCTGGTGGACGATGCCAGCGCTTCAGCCGCTAGGGGGACACTCGTTGCTGCGAAAAGTGGACAGAACTCGGACATTACTGAGCTCAACGCTCTGACCAAGGCCATTTCAGTATCTCAAGGCGGCGTTTCACCGGGATTTATTGAAGGGCTCTATCTGAGCTGGGGGAGCAGTAACTCGGTATCCGTAGGTAGTGGATCCGCATTCATTTCTGGCACAGGGAAAACACTGCAGGTCAGCTCCCCTATCACCGTTTCAGGATTGTCGCTTGCAGCGAACACCTGGTTCTACGCGTACCTTTTCGACAGCGCCGGCACGCCGTCCGTAGAGATCGCCGCAACGGCACCTTCGGCCACCTACAGCGGCACAGCGCGAACCAAATCTGGTGACGCAAGCAGGCGTTATCTGGGCGCAGTAAAAACCAATTCGTCCGGGCAAATTCTCCAGTTTCAGCACGACGCGACGAATTTTGTTTATTGGCTGAGTGCGACAAACGTCGTCCCGTTCCGGGTACTTAATGGTGGGGTGCAAACGACGCCAATTGCATTTGCTCTCAGCCCGGTCGTGCCTCCTGTCAGCTTTACCGCCCTTATCAACGTCAGTCCAAACACTACTCCGGCACTGCTTTATCACGCGTCTTTGCTTGGGCAGCCGATTCGCCAGCAAACAGCGACAGCGGTATCTGCCGGCCTCGCGTTTCCACTGGATGCAACGCAGCGCATGGGATACGCCGTGCTGAGCGGTGGCTCTGTCGTCATTGATGTTTGCGGGTTTTTAAATGAGCGGTGAATCTATGTGGGCAATCCGAGAAGACGGCACCTGGCGGTTTGTGGACAGCGAAATCCCTCTGGACGCGGATGAAACTCTTTATGAGGACATCCCACAGTGGGCCGTTGATCTTCAAGCGGACGCGGCGATGCACCGAGAGCAGGTTTCAGTCGAAGCAGCATGGCAACAGACGGAAATTGATGTGATCGCGAATCAGCTGATGGCTCTTGAGGAGGCCGAGGCAACAGGTGAAAACACGGGCGCATTGCCCGGTACCCGCGTGCAGTGGCTGCAGTACCGCACCAAAGTTCGTAATTGGAAAGATGGGGCCGAGAACTTCCCCTCGTCAGATCATCGGCCTGTTCGGCCCTAATAATCTGCTAACCAAAGAACCCGCCCCTTGAGCGGGTATTTTTTTGCCTGGAGAAAAGTGATGCCTGTAACCGAAAAAGATCGCGACATCCTCGCCCGCACGCTGTGGGGCGAGGCGCGCGGCGAAGGTACGGCCGGCCAGATCGCCGTTGCCTGGACAATCCGCAACCGCGTGTTTGATGGCAAGACCAATTCGTGGTGGGGCGAGGGCTACGTCGGCGTGTGCCAGAAACCGTACCAGTTCAGCTGCTGGAACAAGACCGACCCGAACTATCAGTTTCTGATCGGTGTGAAGGAAATCCCGTTCCGCGAGCTGGCGCAATGTCGGATTGCCGCTGACCAGGTGATCGACGGCAAGGTGCCTGATCCCACTGGCGGCGCCACGCACTACTACGCCACCAGCATCAAGGCGCCGGCTTGGGCGGCGAAGGCCAAACAAACGCTCAAGTTGGGCGGGCACGTCTTCTTCAAGGACGTGCCGTGATGGTCGTTTCGTGGAAAGCGGTTGGCGCGCTGGCGCTGGTGCTGATCGGCGCCGGCAGCGCTTGGCAGTTTCAGGATTGGCGCTACGGCCAGCAGTTGGCCGAGCAAGCCCAGCAGAACGCCGAAACCCTCAATCAACTGACTCAGGCCGCGGCGACCGCGCAGCAGGCCGAGCAGGACAAACGTCTGGCGCTCGAGCAGCAGCTGGCGGACAGCGAGCAAACCCACTTCAGGAAAATGACCGATGCTCAAAAGAACCAAGATCGCCTGCGCGATCGCCTTGCCACTTCTGATCTGCGGCTGTCAGTCCTCCTCGACGCAACCGACGCTGCCAAAGGCTGCGGGGTGCCAGCCACCGCCGGCACCGGCGGCGTGGATCATGCAGCCGTACGCGCCCGACTTGACCCAGCGCATGCTCAACGAATTATCGCCATCACCGACGAAGGCGACCGGGGGCTGATCGCGCTGCAGGCATGTCAAGCCTACGTCCGTACGCTGAGTGATGGCTCGGAGCTATTGTTGCGAGGTGAGCACCGGTAAACCATCATTTATGTTCGATCTGGATGATGTGGGCACATGGACAAGCAACTGGCTGGCTACTCAATTGTGATGACGATTATCTGGGTTTCAGTCGTTCTTTCTGTCATTTATTGGATGTCGTAGTGAAGGTAATAGGTGGCTGATGTGGAAGGCGTGGTGCTGAGCGATAAGCAGAAACGAGAGGCGGATCGGTTGCTGGCGCAAATCGTTCGGGCAGATTCGATGATCATCGCGGTGAAGGCGGGAGCACGGGCTGATGGCTTCGTGCTTGGACTGGAAACCGGCGGGGCTTTGCGCGCCGGCGATGCGGAAAGGCTGTACATCATTTTCGAAGCCGCCTTGGTGGAGCGGCTGAAAACGCTGACGCACAGTTGATCAATCGACGGGCTTTATCAGATCCGGGCCCTGATTCCGGACATTCCCTACGGCCCGGTCAACCCTGAACCACTCGAACACCTCTGTCGGTTCGCCCTGATGCAGCACCATCTGTTCGGCGCGCTCTTTCGGTGTTGCCGGGTCCAACCACTCCCTAGCCAATTCAGGTGGGAGTGCCACCGGCCTCCGATCATGGATGTCGACCATGCCGCCGGCGCTATCCGCGGTGATTATCACGAAACCGTCATGCTCGCCGGGGCCGTGTTCCTCATTCGGGTATTGGCCAATGGCGGCACACAGGATCGGCGATTGGTCCTGGTGCCTGATCAGGTACGGCTGCTTCTTCGGCCCGCCTTCGTCGACCCACTCGAACCAGTTATTGATCGCGATGATCGCTCGGTGCGGCCAGATCGCGCGAAAGAACGGGCCGTGGGCGACTTTCTCTACTCGAGCATTGATCGGTGCAGCGTGATCCTTGGCCCAGTGTGGGCGCCATCCCCAGCGGACCATGTCGGCGTGAAGGAATTGACCTTCCTGGTGGAAGAGGGCGAGTTGAGCAGTCGGCGCGGCGTTGTAGCGCTCGAGCGGTTGCTCGCCGGTCGAGTTGACCAGGGCGTTGGGCATGCTGAGCGCTGCCACGAAATCGTGAATGCCGCTGTACTGGGAGAGTCGTCCGCACATTGCCAGATCCTCGCGTGAGCTTTCAGCGTAGACCCGCTGGCGCCGGTTTCGTCACAAATCCTTTTCCGGTGCAGGTTGGGCAGTCATCACGCGCATCAAAGCGATCGAGGCAGGCCGGGCAGATGCAGAATGCGGCCGACTCGATGTGAGGGCGCACCTTTTCAAAAAAGCGCAGATCTCGATCCTCTTGGGCAATCTGAGCCGCATCTACCAGCGCTCGGTACGCATCTGGGTCGTCAATAGGGTTGTGGCAAACGCCGCGGATCATCCGTTGCGTCTCGATCAATTGGTACCGTCGTCCGTGCATCTCCAAATTCAGCCCCGTGATCGTGCCGACATTCCGGGAAAGTCCCAGATTCAGGCGTATCCCCTCTGGGCCAGAGTAAACCTTGCCGTCATAGGAAGACGATGCGATGCCCGGCTCGGTGTTTGAGAAGTTAAAGATCGAGCGGCTGATCGTGCCCAGCAATTTCCCGTTGTCGACCTGCACGACGTCATAGGTCGATGCTCCGCGGTAATGTCCCGATGAGTTCTGCAGCTCCTCCACGGCGTGCCAGTAGGCGGCATCTGCCATCTCGTTCATGTCGAAGCGCTCAAGCTGATCGATGAGTCCCTCTGTATGCAATGAGGCAGCCATTTGATGAAGCGTTTCCCGGTGCCCCTCGGGGTTTTGCAGTCGAAAGTCCTGGTCGTCGAGAGTTGCGCGCCATCGCTGGAGCCGGAGAGATTTGGCTTGGTTGAAATTCATTGAGGGAGATTCGCTGTACATATGCTGTATGCATGTACAGTAATCGAGCCTTTGTAGGTGAGCGAGGGTAAGGCGACGAGTTGCGCGTCAGTCGTCTACTTGAACTAAAAGCTGACCTATGAGTCAGGTTAATTGTAGGTATCCACTCATCGAGGGCAACTCATGCGCAATTACACGATCCAATACCTGTTCAATGGCGAGCCTCGTACACAAGAGATTGAGCTGAACCAATCTGAGCTCGCAGTTCAAGATGCCGCTATGCATCTGCTCGAGCTACATTTTGGAGATGGCGAGAATAGTTTGATCATGCCGACAGCCGATTCGACTGCTGGAGAGATCCTAGAGCAGGCCAGCCTGGTTGGAATTACTAAAATCGAAGTGCAGGCTGGCGGGGAGATTTAACGGCGCGGGTTGCTGCCGCCTTATTCGGATTTTTCGGGCGGCGGCTTTCTGCCGATAACGGTCATTCTGGCGCCATCAAAACGGCCAAGGTCATCTTGATGAACTCCTCGTTTTTGTCGATCATCCAGAGTGCGCCGCGCACGTTCTCGGCGACATCTGCCGACCCGCGCTGCTCGACCCAGTTGGACAGTTCCATGATGGCGGCTTCGAGGGCGAGCTGGTTTTCGTTGATCTTGAAGAGTAGGGAAGGGAGCAGGTCGGAGTTGGGCATTTTGGTTTCCTCTGTGGACGAAACCAGCGTAGCAGGGGGAGTTGTTCTTTCGGCAGAACGCTGTGGAGATGGTGCGCAAAACCTCCCCTGGAGGCCGCGTGTTTCCGTTTGCATAATCACAAAAAAACGGATGTTTTGTTATGACTAAAAAAGGCTATTGTTCATATAAAACAACAGTTTATGTCGCTACAGTCCCCAGCATGGGGTGCTAGGGGTCGAGTGTTCGAATCACTCCGTCCCGACCATATATTTCAATGACTTAGGCCAATGTTAATGACATTGGCCTTTTTCATGCGCGTGAGTTTTGCGGGACGACTATGCTGTGCCCAGCCAAAAAGCCACGCCTCAATGCAGAACCCTACGGCTCTCACCAATCCTGATCCGGTCCAGCGCCCGGTTCAATGCATCCAGTGCATCCAGAAGTGCCTTTGCTTCTGACTCTCGGCCATCGCCCCATAAACGTTCCGCCATTTTGTTCAGGGCCTGGATCGAGCGTTCGATGTCAGCGGCGGTCGCGGGTGCCTGGGTTTGCGCTTCTTTGCTGGGCATACTTTCATTCATCTGCAGGGGATTGGCGATGCCCAGCATGATCGGCGTTCGCTGTCGGTCAATCCAGTGGTTACTGCTTTGTCTTGCTCTGAATATCTTCCGAGTCGCTGGAGGTTGCCGCGTCTTTCTCGGTTTCTTTCGATTCTGCGCCCGAGTTCGAGCCTGAGGCTTCTTCACCTTTCTTGTTGGCTTTTTCTTCGTTTGATTCAGATGTGTTGCTGGATTGATTGACGCCTGGGATGGCCGTGGGCGGTGCGGCTGATCCTGCTTTCTCGGTTGCCAGTGTCAAGGCAGAGCCAGCCAGCATCAGGCTTGCAAGCATCAGGGTTGCAATCTTGTTGTCCATTTTTCCGGCCTTGTTGGGTGGTGTACCGCATTGGAGGCACCAGGCTCGCCAAGGTGCTGCTCATTGGACGAACGGCTGGCTTTGCGCGCCATGCGGCAATTTGCTGGCCCCCAGGTCTGAGCTTCCTCGGCAAAATCGCCTTTTTTCAAAAGGTTAGGTTGGCTATATGCGGACGATTGTCATAACCGTTGCAACGCTTTCCCTGGCTGCCTTTGCTTCGGCCATTGAAGCGAGGGAGTTGAGCAAGAGTCATCGGTTTGCCTGTACCTGGGGCTCGGACATCGCCGCCGGGGCGCAGCAGTCGAAGCTGTCGGGGATCTCGTTGTATGGCGCACGCAAGCAGTTGCAGGTGCGCAAGTTCCAGCAACCGTGGATGCGCATGACGGCGATGGGCATTACCGAGCAGACCTACAACAGCACCTCGAAGCTCAAGCCGGCGGCAGTCAAGCAGACTTATTACGAACAATGTGTGCGGCATGAACTGGCCCAGCGATAAACCCAAAAGCCCAACCTGAAACGGTTGGGCTTTTTCATGCCTGACGAAACGTCAGCGTCACTTGTCGCTCTCGCAATTGACCATCCAGGAGACCCCAAAGCGATCGACCAGCATGCCGAACCGGGCGGCCCAGAACGTCGCCTCCAGCGGCATGTCGACGCGACCGTCCTTGGCCAGCGCATTAAACACTCGCTCGGCTTCGGCAATGCTGTCGACGTTGAGGGAAATCGAGCAACCGCTCATGCCTCCGGTTGGCCGGTCGGGCGTGGTGTCGGAGGCCATGATCATCTGGTCACCGACTTTCAGGCAGGTGTGGATGACCAGGTTGTGGTGCTCTTTCGGTACGTGTTCGGCGGCGGGTGTTTCGCCGAAAGTCATCATCGCTTCGAGTTTGCCCTGCAAGGCTTGTTCGTAAAAAGTGAAGGCTTCGCGGCAGTTGCCGTTGAAGATCAGATAGGGATTGATTCGCATGGTTGCGCTCCTGGCAGTAGGCGCGGAGAGAGGCGATTTTCGCCAGGTTCCGCGAAAGGCGGTTAAAAACATAGCAGAGCATTGGACGTCGCAACGGCCGGAGTTTTTCCAGATGTTTTTCTTCTGAAAACACCGGGTTTCAGCACGGATAAACCCTGCGGAGTACCATGACACCCTGTACGACCTGTCGAGCTTGATCTGCCATGCCTTTGATTTCCCGCTTCAATGCCCTGTTTGATCAGGCCCGGCGCGCCTTGCTATTGGTTTGGGCGACATCACGCGGATTGTTTCTGGGGCTGGTGCTGGCGACCCTGATTGCCGGCGTGCTGCCGGCGCTGGCCGCGTAGCTGGGGCAGCGTATTGTCGATGCGGTGGTGACGGCGATGCAGTTGCACGCGCAGCAGGGCGATGCCCCGCTGTGGCCGGTGTTGCGTTATGTCCTGCTGGAGGCGGGGGTATTGGCGCTGTTGTCCGGCACACAGCGGGCATTGTCGGTCCAGCAGTCGCTGCTGCGGGTGCAGTTGGGGCAGAAGGTCAACACGCTGATTCTGGAAAAGGCCCAGACCCTGTCGCTGGTGCAGTTCGAGAACTCCGAGTTCTACGACAAGCTGGTGCGCGTACGCCGCGAAGCCTCGACTCGACCGCTGGCGTTGGTGATGAAGTCGCTGGGGCTGATCCAGAACCTGATCATGCTGATCAGCTTTGGTGTGCTGCTGGTGCACTTTTCGCCGTGGGCACTGCTGTTGCTGGTGATCGGCGCGTTGCCGGTGTTCTTTGCCGAGGCACATTTTTCCGGCGATGCTTTCCGCTTGTTTACCCGCCGGGCCCCGGAAAGTCGGCAGCAAAATTACATCGAAACCTTGCTGTCCCACGAGGCTTATATCAAAGAGGTCAAGTTGTTCGGCTTTGCACCGTTGCTGCTGCAGCGTTATCGGGACACCTTCGCCAAGCTCTATGCCGAGGATCGGCGCCTGACCTTGCGTCGCGATGGCTGGGGTTTTGGTCTCGGCTTGCTCGGCACCGGGGCGTTCTACCTGGCCTATGCGTGGGTGGTGATCGATGCCGTGCACGGCAATATCAGTCTCGGCCAAATGACCATGTACCTGGTGTTATTCAAGCAGGGGCAAAGCGCGGTCAGTAGCAGTCTGAGCGCAATCAGCGGCTTGTATGAAGACGGTTTGTACCTGTCGAACCTTTACGAATACCTGGCTGAACCGGTGCTGGCCGATTCCGGTCATCTCACCGTCGGCGCGCACCCGGGCGATGGCCTGCGCTTTGAAAACGTCGGTTTTCGTTATCCAGGCGCCATTCGCGCGGCACTGGAAGGCATTGACCTGCACCTGGTGCCGGGCAGGAGCGTGGCGCTGGTGGGGGAGAACGGTTCAGGCAAGACCACCCTGATCAAACTGCTGACCCGCCTTTATCGGCCGGATCAAGGGCGCATCCTGCTTGATGGCAGTGACTTGCAGGATTGGGAAGAAACCACTTTGCGCCGGCGCATCGGCGTGATTTTCCAGGACTACATCCGCTACCAGTTCACCGTGGGTGAAAACATTGGCGTTGGCGATACCCTGGCGTTCAATGAAGAATCACGCTGGAAGGCTGCGGCTACCGAAGGCATGGCCGCGCCGTTCATTGAAGGGCTTGACCGCGGCTACGCCACACAGTTGGGTCGCTGGTTTGCTGGCGGTCAGGAGTTGTCGGGTGGGCAATGGCAGAAGATTGCCTTGTCCCGGGCCTACATGCGCCGCGATGCCGATATCCTGATTCTCGACGAGCCGACCTCGGCCCTGGATCCGGCAGCGGAAGCGGCAGTGTTCGAGCATTTCAGCCAGCACAGCGAAGGTCGCATGACCCTGCTGATTTCCCATCGCTTTTCCAGTGTGCGCAACGCCGATCAGATCATTGTGCTGGAGGCCGGACGGATACTGGAGCAGGGCGGTCACGACAGCCTGATTGCCGCCAATGGACGCTACGCCAAATTGTTCGATCTGCAGGCTCGCGGCTATCGCTAGGAGTCCTGTGCGTTGCGGGCCATTGCCGGGCCGGCCACGCGCGGCGCGGGTTTTGATTGCATCAGCGCATCGATCGCCTTGCGATAATTCTGTCCGCCCAGTGCCATGCTGTTGTTGTGGGTCGCGCCTGGCACCAGCAGCAGTCGTTTCGGTTGTCGGGCGGCGTTGAACAGTTGCTCGCTGAAGCGTGGCGGCACGAACGCGTCGGCCATGCCGTGCACTACCAACAGCGGCATGTGAATCTCGGCGATCTTGTCGATGGAGTCGAATTTCTGCGACAGCAGCCAGCGCACCGGTAGCGAGGTGTTGGCCACGGCGGCGGCCACATCGGCGAGGGAGGTGAAGGTCGACTCAATCACCAGACCCTTGACCGGTAGCGGTGCATGGTCCCGCGCGGCGTCCTGGCCGAGCTCTGCCGCCAGATCAATGGCCACGGCACCGCCTAGCGAGTGACCGTAGATCAGGCGCTTGCTCGGGTCGGGCTGCAGCAGTTTGAAGCGCTCCCACGCCACACGGGCGTCTTCGTACACGCTGCTTTCCGAAGGCAGATCGCCCTTGCTCTGACCGAAACCGCGGTAGTCGATGGCCAGTACCGAGTAGCCGGCCGCGCGCAATTGTTCGATGCGGAACAGCTGCCCGGTGAGGTTCCAGCGCACGCCATGCAGATAAAGAATGGCCGGTGCATTGGCTTTTTCCGCCGGCCACCACCAGGCATGAATATTCTCCCCGGCCTTGAAGCTCTTGGGCTGCAGGTCGAGTTCCTGCACGCTGCCCGGCAAGCCGCGATACCAGCCGGCCGTGCCCGGTTCGATGCGAAACAGCAGCTTGCGCTCGGTGTGTTCGAGCACCGCACAACTCGTCGGTACGCCAATGATCAGCGCAGCCATGCAGGCGAACGCCAGACGGCGACGACGCAAACGCGTCATGAAGGACAGGAACATTAAACGATTCACCACGGCGCAGACAAAGAAGGCTTTTTACCAGATGCCTTGATCTGCGCGTGAGTTTTTCGACCACCGTCTCCTCGCAACGATTACAAGATGCTGCAGCTCAGTTCACCCGCAGGACGATTTTGCCGATATGGTCGCCACCTTCCATGCGTGTATGCGCCTGGGCCGCCTCGTGCAGCGAGTAGACCTTGTCGATGATCGGCAGGCAGCGCCCGGCGGCCAGCGCTGGCCAAACATGTTCGCGCAGTTGCCCGGCAATCTCGGCCTTTTCCTCTGTGGTTCGCGCACGCAGCAGTGAACCGGTGATCACTGCCCGTTTGGCCATGATTGCCAGCAGGTCGATGTCGTTGGCCTTGCCGCCGCCGAGAAAGCCGAGCATCACCAGTCGGCCATCCATCGCCAGTGCGCTGACATTACCGTTGAGGTACGAGGCGCCCATGATGTCCAGGACCGCATTCACGCCGTGCCCCGCGGTCTTTTCGGCGATGACCGTGGCGAAATCCTGCTCGCGATAATTGATCGGTTGCCCACCCAGTTTACTGATTGCCGCGCATTTATCGGCACTGCCGGCGGTGGCAAAGGCTTCGATGCCGAATTCACGGCACAGCATCAGTGCGGTGGTACCGATGCCGCTGGTGCCACCGTGGATCAGCACGCGCTGACCACGTTGAGCGTTGCCGAGACCGAACAGGTTGGCCCACACGGTAAAGAACGTTTCGGGGATCGCGGCGGCCTGCACCCAGTCCAGACCTTCGGGGATCGGCAAGGTTTGCCCGGCCGGCACCGTGCAGTATTCAGCGTAACCGCCGCCGTTGGTCAGCGCGCAAACTTTGTCCCCCACGGCAAACTGACTGACCCCCGCACCCAGCGCCACCACTTCGCCGGCCACTTCCAGACCGGGAATCGGATTCATGCCCGGCTTCATCGGGTACTTGCCTGCCCGTTGCAGGGCGTCGGGGCGGTTGATCCCGGCGGCATGCACGCGAATCAGCACTTCGCCGGCTGCGGCGACGGGCAGGGGCACACGCTTGGCTTGCAAGACTTCGGGGCCACCAGGTTGAGTGATTTCGATACGGGTCATTTCGCTGGGAAAGGTCATGTCGATTCCTGTTGCTTGAGGTTCTGAAGATGGGAGCACAGCCCGCAGGCAATGATTCCCTTCAATTTTCACAGACGCGTGGTTCAGTCGCTGAGTGCAGCCATTTCAGGGCATGCTCCAACAAGATCGCCACGCCAATCGCCCCTGCGGCGATCACGAAGAGCATTGCGTGATGACCGCCCGTGGCATTGAACAGTGCCGAATAGGCGAATCCGGCCAGCGCCTGAAACGTGGCAAACGATACGGTGGCGCGGCTCCAGGCGATTTGCTGGCGATGGTGATCAGGCACCAGTTCATGCACGCGAGCCAGGGCCAGCGGCACGATCCCGGGCGGGAATGAACCGATGATCACTGCCAGTACGGCCAACGCCATGAAGGACTTGGAAACCGCCAGCAGTCCCAGCGCAATCGCCTGTACCAGCAATACCAGCCGAATCCCCATCCGCGCGCCAAGCCGATCCGCGAGAAAGCCATAACTTACCGGGCCGACAATTGCGCCCAGGCCATACATCACCCAAACCAGTGCGCCAATTTGCGCCCCGGCACCGAGCCCACGAGCGACGTAATCCACCAGAAACACCATGGCCGGCACCAGTCCTGCGGCCATGAATGCGTATTGGCCGAACAGTAAATAGACGGCGGAAGGGGTTGGCTCAACCGTCGCGCCTGCGTGAGTGGCGGTCGGGTGCGGGAGATCAGCAGGCCAGCCAAACCAGCTTATTACGGTCAGCAACAACGACAATCCGCCCAGTCCCAACCAAGTGGCGTGCAGGCCCATATTCAACAAGGGCGGGACGATGGTCCCGGAGGCGGCAATCCCCAGGCCGATACCGAGAAAAATCGCACCGCTGGCCAGTCCTTTGCGGGATGTCGGCACATGGGGCAGTACAGTCGCCGCCACCAGCACCATAATTGCACCGCCGGTAATCCCCGACAGCAACCGCCAGCCAAAGAACCAGCTCACCGACAACGGAAATGCACAGGCAAAAAACGCTGCGGTGACCAGCAGCATCATCAGTCGCAGGGCGTTTTTATTGCCCAGTTGCCGCGCTAGCGGGCGGCCGAGCAGGGCGCCGATCAGATAGCCGACCAGATTGGCTGCACCGAGGTACACCACGTCGTTGGCAGAAAACCACTGCGCCTGAATCAGCGAGGGAATAAGCGGTGTATAGGCAAAACGCGCCAGACCAATGCCGACCAGGCTGGCGCAGAGTCCCGAGAAAATCGGTAACGCTGAGGTCGATGTACGCATGACAGCCATCCTGAGGAAGTTCTAAGGCACTCAGAATATCGGCTATCTTTGCTGCGGTAATGCAGCGAATTGGCTTTATAGTGATGCAAATTTGCATCGGGCGGGACAGCATGAACTGGGATGATGCGCGGGTATTTCTCGCGGTATGCAGAGAGTCGACCTTACGCGGCGCAGCGCGGGTTCTGGGGGTGGATCAGGCGACTGTCGGGCGACGGATCACGGCGCTGGAAAAATCCCTGAGCGCGACCTTGTTCCTGCGCACGTCCGACGGCTACGCACTGACCGCAGTCGGCGAAGCCGCGCTCAAAAGCGTGGAAAAAATGGAGCAGTCGGCGCTGGCGCTTGAGCGGCAGATTCAGGGCCTGGATGCCCGTCTGACCGGCACCGTACGCGTCAGCACCACCGACTCGCTGGCCATCGACTTTCTGATTCCGGCCATTAGTCGCCTGCACGCGCAGCACCCGGACGTGCGTGTGCAACTGGACGCCTCCACGCAGATCCTCAGCCTGGCCAAGCGCGAGGCCGACATCGCCGTGCGCAATACCCGGCCTGACAATCCCGATCTGATCGCGCGGCGGATTGCGCGCTGGCCCGTGGGGTTGTTCGCTTCACAGGCGTATATCGACGCTCATGGCATCCCGCCGCAGGGTACGGCGTTCGAAGGCCATGACCTCGTGGTCTACCAACCGTATTTGCAGACGCACAAGGACATGACACTGGTGTGCGAACCGCTGCAGCGCGGGCGTATCGTCGCCAGCCTGAGCTCCAGTCTGCTGGTACGGCGCTCGATTGCGGCTGGCCTGGGCTTAGGGGAAATTCCGGTGTACATGGGCGAGCGCGATGGCCTGATCAGGCTTTGGCCGGAGCGCAATCGCCCGCAACCGTATGAGGTCTGGCTGGTGACCCACGCGGACTTGCGCCACACCGCACGGGTCAGGGCGGTGATTGAGCAGATTGTCGAGGCGTTTGCACTGGAGAATGAGTGACGGCTCAAAGCGCTTTGGAGAAGCTACATCGTCTGACGAAACGCCCTACACCCACAGCAGAATCTGCCGGCTTGTGGGCTTGGAGCGCCAGCCCTACTGTTGATGCAACTTGCAGCGCCAGGAAATCGGTGTGAGTGATGCGCCAGAACAGGTATCGGTAACCCAGGGAAGGGATCGGATTGAAAGCCAGGGAATTCGAGCAATATCAAAGCACTGACACATTGAGCAGAGGTCGTAACACATCAGCCATGAACGCAATCAGCCGTGAAGAATTCAACGCGAGGATCGAGACCATCGAGGCAAGAATGGATGCTCGCGTAGAGCGAGTGCACGCAGATATCCGAGAGTTCCTTGGCTCTCAGACAGAGCGAGACAAGGCTATTGAGCGCATCCAGTTCGAGCGGGATAAACGTTACGAGTCAATGATTCAAGGCATTGCCATTGAATCCAGAGAGGCGCTCAAAAAGGCGGGCACCGTGAATGCCAATGTCTGGATGGCAACGGCAGTGTATTTGTTTGGCGTGGTCAGCATTGTCGTGGGTGGGTATTTCGCCAGCCAGGCCAACCTTTATGTAGCGGTACAAACAACGTTGGCGGCGGTTCAGGCGGGCAAGGATGTCGGTGCAGCGAAGCCTGCCGAGCTGCCATCATCGGTGTTGCCAAAATAAACAACGGCCTTCAATCGAAGGCCGTTTTTGTTGCCATTGAAAACCCCTGCCTCATGGCATTTGCGGCAGCTCTTGCGGACGCAAGTCAAACACCAGTACTTCGGCATTCACGCCATTGCTCAGGGTCAGCGCCTGTTCCTCGCGAACCCGCACGCCGTCACCTTCCTGCAGCGACTGGCCGTTGAGTTCAACGCTGCCACGCGCCACATGCACGTAGGCGTAACGGTTGGCGGGCAGTTCCAGCGTCGCGCTTTCCTTGCCATCGAACAACCCGGCGTAAACCCGCGCATCCTGGCGCACTGTCAGCGAACCATCGCTACCGTCCGGCGAGATAATCAGTTGCAGGCGACCGCGTTTTTTCTGCGTGCTGAAGTGCTCCTGCTGGTAGCGCGGCTTGGCACCCGCCACTTCCGGCACGATCCAGATCTGCAGAAAGTGCACTGGACGGGTGGCCGAATGGTTGAATTCGCTGTGGGCCACACCACTGCCAGCGCTCATCAGTTGCACGTCACCGGGGCGGATCACCGAGCCGGTACCCAAGGTGTCCTTATGCTCCAGCGCACCTTCAAGCACGTAGGAAAAGATCTCCATGTCGCGGTGCGGGTGCTGGCCGAAACCCTTGCCGGCCGCCACGCGGTCATCGTTGATCACCAGCAGGTCGGAAAAACCCTGTTCGCGTGGGTCGCGGTAGCTGGCGAAGGAAAAGGTGTGGAACGACTTCAACCAGCCATGATTGGCGAGGCCGCGGTCGGAAGCTTTGCGAAGGGTCAGCATGATGAATTCTCCTTGCAGGACGTTGATTCGTCCGAGTGAGGAGAAGGTTACTGTTAATCGGCTGAGGCAATAAGTAGATCGAAATTGAAATACTGTCCTGCTCAGGTTGACAGTTTTGTGGAGTCGATCACGCATTCTTTTCGCCGGATGTCATGCACTTGGCCATAATGCGGGTCTGTTCCTTCCCTTGATTTCAGTGATGTTCACCCATGAAAACCGTGGCAATGGTGCTGTTCCCCGACTTTCTCCTGCTCGACATGGCCGGCCCCATGGAGGTGTTTTCGGTCGCCAATCGCTACTTGAAACCTGAAGATCACTACCAATTGATCACCCTGGGCACTGAGCACGGGATGCTGCGAGCTTCCAATGGTGTGCAGGTGCAGACCGACCGCCATATTGACGACCCGGCCCAGGCCTTCGACCTGCTGCTGGTACCGGGTGGACCGGGTGCCTATAACGAAAAACACCCGGCGCTGCTTGCCTGGTTGCAACGCTCGGTGGGGCAGTCCGGTTGCTACGGTTCGATCTGCACCGGGGCGTTTGTGCTCGGGCATGCCGGTCTGCTCGACGGTTATCGCGTGACCACTCACTGGAACTACACCGAACGTTTGATCAAGGCGTTTCCCAAGGCGCAGGTGGAAACCGACCAGATTTATACCGAAGACCGCAATCTGATTACTTCGGGAGGCGTGACCGCCGGCATCGATCTGGCATTGGCCGTAGTCGCCCGGGATCACGGGAAAAAGCTCGCTCAGGACGTGGCCAAGGTGCTGCTGGTGGTGATGAAACGTCAGGGCGGGCAAGCGCAGTTCAGTCCGTTGATGGCCGCAGTGGCGCCACAGGAAACCGCGATCACCCGCGTGCAGAACCATGTGCTGGAGCATCTCGACGAAGCCTTTACCGTCGAGCGCATGGCGGGGCTGGCGAACATGAGTACCCGGCATTTTGCGCGGCTGTTTGCGCGGGATGTGAACATGACGCCGATGGAGTTTTTGCAAAACGCCCGGATCGATTGCGCGCGTAATCTGCTGGAAACCACTGAGCTGCCGTTGAAGACCGTGGCCTACAAAAGTGGTTTCGGCAGTGTGCGCCATATGCGTTTTCTGTTTGCGGAAAAGCTCGGCCTGACCCCGGCGCAATACCGCGAACAGTTCAGCTAGAGCGGTTGTGTCCGTCCGGTGCATCCGGATGTCCGTGTTGCGCCCTGTACGGAGGTTGTACCGTCACCTGCGCCTGCCAAGATAAACGGTAACGCTTGGAAGGGAGAAGCGCTGAGCGCCGAGGGCATGCTGCCCGCGCGCGTTGGCGCTGGAAAACGGCATGAACAGCCACAAAGATTTACCCGCTGCATCGGTGTTGTATTTCGGGCCATACGCCTTTCATCTGCGCCAACGGCTGATCCTCGACGGGGATCGACCATTGCGCATGGGCGGCCGCGCCCTCGATATTTTGCAGGTGCTGGTCGAACACGCCGGTCGCGTCGTAAGCAAGGAGCAGTTGATCGCCCGCGTGTGGCCGGACAGTGTGGTCGAAGAGATCAACCTGCGGGTGCACATCGCCGCGTTGCGCCGGGCGCTGGGCGATGGCGAGAAGGGCCAGCGCTACATCGTCAACGTGCCGCAATGTGGTTACAGCTTTATCGCGCCGGTGCACGGCGACAGCGTCGCGCAGGTCGTGTTCGACACCATGCAGACGCCGCAACAGAATCTGCCCGCCCGCTTGACTCCGGTCATCGGCCGCGATGCGCTGGTGGGCCGTCTGGTCCGGCAAATGCCCCTGTGCCGCTTGATGACACTGACCGGCCCGGCCGGCATCGGCAAATCCACGGTGGCGCTGCGGGTGGCCGAATTGCTGTTGCAGCATTACCGCGACGGCGTCTGGTACATCGACCTGTCCATGCTCGGTGATGCGCCGTCACTGCTTGAACACCTGTTGCGCACCCTCGACCTTTCGTTCGATGCGTTAGCGTCGCGTCATGCCTTGC
>Ga0308159_1001431_pt1 | contig 34344 bp, 31 predicted proteins | sample PhyCR1_FD_201040 | JGI IMG/M metagenome (GOLD analysis project Ga0308159, IMG submission 201040) | Phyllosphere microbial communities from UC Gill Tract Community Farm, Albany, California, United States - DLSLC.R1 | ecosystem: Host-associated > Plants > Phyllosphere > Unclassified | place: USA... | reverse complement strand
TGGTAGCGCTGGTGGCACTCGAACGCCATGGCCGCCGCCACCAGCGCTTTGGATCCGCACAGCGCATGCATGCGGTCCAGCCGCGCCGCCTGCACGGTGCGCCAGCGTGGCTGGCGACCATCACGGCAACCTTACCCGTGCTCATCGGCTTCGTCGCACCGGCGTTGTACCTGGTCTGGGAAACGATCAAGCGGCTGCGCTTGGGCGGCGGCCTGTCGCAAGGCCTGCTCGGCAGTCTGGGCAACACGTTGGGCCTCGCCGCAGGCGTGACCACCATCGCGGTGGCCTGCGGCCTGCTGGTAGCGTGGGCGACGCGTCAGACGGGGTCGACCCAGCCGCGCACGCGCTGGCAGGCGCGCGCCGCATCGCTAGGCTACGCGGTGCCAGGCACGGTACTGGCCATCGGGCTGCTCACGCCGGCGCTGGCCTTCGATGCCGGCCTGGCCACCTTGCTCCAGATGCCCGGACTGCCGCTGATGGCCGCCGGCGTGGTGCTGGTGGTGGCCTGCACCATCCGCTTTCTGGCCATGCCGGTCGGTGGCATCGAAGCCGGGCTCGCGCGCCTGCCGCCATCCCTGGAACAAGCCGCACGCCTGCTGGGGGAAAACCCAGCCGGCACGCTGCGACGCGTCCACCTGCCGCTGCTGCGGCCCGCCCTGGCCGCGGGCGCGTTGCTGGTTTTCGTCGACGCGATGAAGGAACTGCCCGCCACGCTGCTGCTGCGGCCCGCAAATTTCGACACGCTCGCCACCTGGCTTTACGCTGAGGCAGCGCGCGGCACCTACGAAGAGGGCGCAATTGCGGCGCTGGGCATCGTGCTCGCCGGACTGCTGCCGGTGGTGCTGCTGGCCCGCACGCAACTCGGGGTTGCAGCCCCCGCCCCTCGCACCGGACATCCACCGCCATGACCCCTACGCCGCAGAGTTCTGCGCTCCGCCTCGACGAAGTCCGCATTGCCTACGACGGCGGCCAGGGCGAACACGTGGCCGTCGACCGTTTCTCGCTCGCGCTCGATGCCGGGCAGATCGCCTGCCTGCTGGGGCCATCGGGTTGCGGCAAGACGACCGTGCTGCGTGCCATCGCCGGCTTCGAGCCGGTGCGCGCGGGCAGCATCCACTTGGGCGACGTGCTGCTGTCTTCGCCGGCGCAGCACCTGCCGCCCGAGCGCCGGCGGGTGGGCATGATGTTCCAGGAGTACGCGCTCTTCCCGCACCTGTCGGCCATGCAGAACGTCGCTTTCGGGCTGCGCCGGCAGCCGCGCGCGGCGCAACAGGCGCGCGCGACCGAACTGCTCGCGCTGGTGGGCCTGGCGGAGGCTGGCGGCAAGTTTCCGCACGAACTCTCTGGCGGCCAGCAGCAGCGCATCGCACTGGCGCGGGCACTCGCGCCCTCGCCGGCACTGCTGCTGCTCGACGAGCCCTTCTCAAACCTCGACGTCGACACGCGCGAGCGTCTGACCGCCGAGGTGCGCACCATCCTCAAGCGCGCCGGCCAGACGGCGCTCCTCGTCACGCACAACAAGGCCGAAGCGCAGGCGATGGCAGACCGGGTCGGCCTGATGCACAACGGCCGGCTGGCGCGCTGGGACGCCATCGGCCGATAGCCGGGCCGCGACGCGCGCCAGGCTCAACAAGCAGTGGTCGACCGCCGCGTGCCGTTGGCGTAGCCCAAGGCAGATGCATGCGCTGGCCCACCGAGGGAAAATGGCGGCAACTATTCAACCGCCCACGGACACCACAATGAGACTTCTCCACACCATGCTGCGCGTCGGCAACCTTCAGCGCTCGATCGATTTCTACACGAAGGTGCTCGGCATGAACCTGCTGCGCACCTCGGAGAACACCGAGTACAAGTACAGCCTCGCCTTCATCGGCTTTGGCAACGGCAACCCCGAGCAAGCCGAAATCGAGTTGACCTACAACTGGGGCACCGACGCGTACGACCTGGGCACCGCCTATGGACACATCGCACTGGGCGTGCCCGACGCCTATGCGGCTTGCGACAAGATCAAGGCCGCAGGCGGCAACGTCACCCGCGAGGCCGGTCCGGTCAAAGGCGGCAGCACGGTGATCGCGTTTGTGACAGACCCGGATGGGTACAAGATCGAGTTGATACAAGCCAAATCGACAAGTTACGTGGACGAACGCCTTTCTGACGCCAAACACTTCGACCCTCTGCGCAGCGCGTAGCAGATACGCGACAGAAGCCGCAAACCGGCTTCCTTGAATCCGGGATGGCAAGCAGCTTTGGTTTCGAAAGCTGCGCCAGCTTCGCGATCGAGCGCGAGGACCCTTTGTCGGAGGCATCGTTGGGCGAATTGCACTGGGGGTGTGCACTACACCTGTTCGCGCCCTTGCTCACCATCACCCGCATCGGGTAACCGGGCCGGATGGTCAGCGTCGGCTGAATGCTCGCATTGCGCTTTGTGATCTCCTGTCCAACTTGATCGATACCTGGCAAGCGGTCCAGCTTCACCGGCGGCGTGTCAGGCAGGAACAGCCTTGTCCGCACCAGCAGCACGCGCTGTCGGCCAAACGGGACCTGGCTGTCTTACCGCCCCATCAGCCGCGAGCCCGGTGGCATCGGAAGGTGCCGCCCCGTGGCCGTGTCGTAGACCGCCTCGGTGGTGTTGGCGATGACCAGTCCCGGCAGCTCCGAATGATCCTGCTCGCTCCGTCACAGCGCGAGCTCAGCGCCGCACCTTCGGCACGTCATGATGTCATTCCAATTCATGAAGGGTGCACGATGCAGATCAAGTGGCTGGAAGACCTCATAGCCCTGGCCGAGACGAGAAGCTTCGTCCGTGCGGCCGCACAGCGGCATGTCACCCATCCGGCCTTCGGTCGGCGCATCCGTGCCCTGGAGCAATGGGCGGGCGCGGAGCTGGTGCTGCGTGACGGCGGCCCGCTGACCCTCACTGCGGCCGGCGAAACCCTGCTCCGGCACGCGCGGCAGACCGTGGAGGCGCTCACGTCCGCGCGCAGCGACATCCAGCACCAGCTGCTGCCCGGCCAGCCCGTGTTCACGCTGGCCACCGGGCGCACCCTGGCGCGAACCCTGGCTGCGGATTGGCTGTGGCGCGTCAGGGCGCAGACTGCGGGCGCCATCGTCCACGTGCGCACCGGGTCGATGGCCGAGACGCTGCAGCGCTTCGAGCGCGGCGAGGCGGATTTCATGCTCACCTACCACCATCCAGCTATCGCCGTGCGACTGAGACCCTCTCAGTATCTCCAGCACACCGTGGCACATGATCGGCTGGTGCCCATGTCGCGCGCCAGCGCGGGTGGGAAGACGCTGTTCGCCTTCTCCCCGAGCAAACCGGTTCCCTACCTCGGCTACGCCGACACGCTGGCCCTGGGGCAATTGGTGTCCGACCACCTTGCGAACCATGGGCAGGCTCCTCGTCTGACGAACGCCCTGGAGTGCGACTCCGCCGATGCCCTGCTGGAGTACGTGCTCAAGGGGCTCGGCATCGCATGGCTCCCCTGGTCGCTGGCAATCGGCGCTTTCAGGGAGGGCAAGATCGCGCCCCTGGCCGGCAAGGCGCTTGAGATCGCCTTCGAGGTTCGGATGGTCCGCGCCAAGCGACGTCTTTCGCCTCTGGCGGAGGGGCTCTGGGAAGCCGTCAGCCCCACTTGAACGCATGGCATGAGAAAGCACCAGCTCGTGCCGTTCCAGCACATGAAGCCAGCCTCGTCGGGCCAAGAATCGCAGCTATTCAAAGAAGGAGACAAGCATGCGATGTATTCACGGCGTCTGGACACCCGTCCTCTCGGCATTTCTCGTGGCCGGCCTGGCGCCCACGGCGCACGGTCAGAGCGAGAACTATCCAGACCGGCCGATCACGGTCGTCGTCGCCTACCCCGCCGGCGGCAGCACGGACCTGACCGGCCGCGCCGTTGCCGATCAACTGGCAAGAAAGCTGGGCGTCAACGTCATCGTGGAGAACGTGGGCGGTGCCGGTGGCGCCATCGGCGCGCACAAGGTTTCTCGGGCAGCGGCGGACGGCTACACCCTCCTGCTCGGGGCCAACAACGAGATCGCGATCAACAGGCTCATCTCGCCCTCGGTGAAGTACAGCTACAAGGACTTCACGCCGATCGGCCTCGTCGCATCGCAGCCGATGGTGCTGGTCGCCTCCACGGGCAGCGGCATCAAGACGGTCGACCAGTTCATCAAGACGGTCAAGGCCAAGCCCGGGCATTACAGCTACGGAAGTTCCGGTGTGGGAACGGCGTTGCATCTCTCGGCCGAGATGGCCAAGCAGCAGGCAGGCCTGTTCATGACGCACATCCCCTACCGCGGCGTCGGACCGCTGACGACGGATCTGTATGGGGGCAACGTCGATTTCGGCGTGTATGTGCTATCCAGCGGACTGCCTCACATTCGCAGCGGCAAGGTGGTCGCGCTGGGAATCACCGAGAAGAAGCGCTCTGCGGTGGCGCTGGACATTGCACCGCTGGCCGATCATCCCTTGCTCAAGGACATGGACATCGGCGTCTGGTTCGCCCTCATGGCGCCGCCCAACCTGCCGGACGCTGTCACGATGCGGCTGCGCAAGGCGCTGGCCGAATCGCTGCAGGCACCGGAGTTTCGCAAGAAGCTCGAGGACAGCGGCTCGACCGTGGCGCCGGCCAACGTCGACATGGACAAGTTCCTCGCCGACGAATCGGGGAAATACCAGAGGATCGTCGACTTCGCGAAGATCAAGGAATGACTGGCACCATGTTTGCACTGACTGCACCCGAACTCGGCCCCTGGCGCGTCGGCAACACCGGCACGGAGGGCGTGTGGCACTTCGAATCCGGCATCCCGGGGCGCCGCGTCATGCTGAGCGCGCTGGTGCACGGCAACGAACTGTGCGGTGCCTGGGCACTGTTGGCGCTGCTGGAAGCAGGGATCCGGCCGGAATGCGGGTCGCTCACCCTGGCGTTCTGCAACCTGGATGCCTTCGACCGATTCGATGTGAACGATCACGATGCATCCCGATTCGTCGACCAGGACATGAACCGGCAGTGGACGCTGGAGCGCATGGCGCTGGCGGACACGCGCGAACGTCGGCGTGCCGCGGCCTTGAGGCCTTTCGTGGAACGCACGCAATGGTTGTTGGACCTGCATTCCATGCACGAGCCCGGCCTGGCGCTGTCTTTGGTCGGAACGCATCCGCGCAATCTGGCTCTGGCGCGAGAACTGCGGGCGCCAGCGCACGTGGTCGTGGACGCAGGCCATCAGGACGGCGTGCGCATGCGCGACTTCGGCCAGTTCGGCGAAACGGACAGCGACCAGCCGCAGACACGGTCACTGCTCATCGAGTGTGGGTTTCACGGGGACATCGCCAGTCTCGACGTGGCGCGCGACCAGTGCGCGCGCTTTCTGGTTCACGCTGGCACCGTCACGGCCGAATCGGCGCGGGGCTGTATGCCAGGCTGGAAGCAAGCCGACGTGCCCCAGCAATGGGCGCTGTATGTGACGGGCGCGGTCGTTGCGAAAAGCGAGCGCTTCTTTTTTTCCAGGCACGTCGAAGGCCTGGACCTGATCCCGCAGGCCGGTACGGTGATCGGGGACAACGACGGCGAGCCCGTGAAGACGCCCTATGACGACTGCGTTCTCGTGATGCCGTCGACGCGTCAGGCGCGCGCAGGCGTGACCGTGGTGCGGTTTGCGAGGCGTGAAGCATTGGATTGATGGATGCCGGTTGGCGCGACGGGCTCTCAGCCCGATGACTTATCGTTAGCCTGATACCTTGCGATTGAAGGCGACCATCGCTTCACGTTCGTACGGCAAGCTCCCGTCGACGAATGCCTGCGTGATGAGCGCAAGATTGCGAGGAGAGCGCGACCTGTCGGCAGCCAAAAGCGCATTCGTCACGGCGGCTGCATCGAGTTCGGTGCAATAGGCGGGCGTTCCCGGTTGGTATCGCCAAGAATCCGATAGCGGGCCAGCATCGACCGCATCGAAGCCGGTTTCGCTGACAAGACCCGATACCACCGATTTCGCAGCGACATCATCGCCACCGATTGGTATGGCCAGCCTGGAGGCAGAGCCACTTTTCGATCCACAGTCAGACAGTGTGGAGGACAAAAGGGCGTTCCAGGCTTTCACCAGTGGCCTTCCGATCTGCTCGCTGCTCCAGACGGTTTCCAGCTTTCCTTCGTCTACCTCTTCAATCCTGCCGTCCCGCGTTGGATAGTAGTTCGAGGTGTCGACGACGATCACGTCCGCCGGCACATTGGCAAGCACCGGCGCAAGTTCCGGGTTTCGAGCGAACGGTACCGAGAGGATGATGACCTCGACATCTTTGACCGCTTCCTCTCGCGTGACGGCAGCGATGGCCGTACCTGCCACGATGTCCTTCAGAGTTTCCGGCCCCTTCGAGTTAGCCAGCTTCACGTTGTGGCCGGCGTCTGCCAATATCCGCGCCAACGTTGCGCCGATATTTCCTGCTCCGACGATTCCGATTTTCATGATTGTTCCTTTCGCTGTTCATCGGGTTAAGATCCATCGGTGGACGGTTGTCCACTTAGAGCCAGTGTAGGGACAACTGTCCGTTTGATGTTTAACCTTACTGAACAGAGGGTTTGTGGAACAGGCGAAAAAGACCGATCGGCCCGCACGGTCCGATGCGTTGCAAAACCGGGAGCGCATCGTGGCGGTGGCGCTGGCGGAGTTGGCGCGAGCTGCGGACGTGCCGTTGAGTGCTATCGCTCAGAAGGCGGGCGTCGGCCAGGGGACGCTCTATCGGCATTTTCCGAGCCGGGAAGCGCTGATCATGGCGGTGTACCAGTACGAGATGGGTCAGGTGGTGAACTTCGCCGAGCGGCTGCTCGAGGAATACGCGCCGGACGAAGCCTTGGAGCGCTGGTTGCACCGCCTGGCCGAATACGCCAGGACGAAGGCCGGGCTGGCCAACGCGATGAGCGATGTCTCGAGCATGAGGAACTGCCAGGGGAACGAAGGTTACGCCCCGGTCATCGCCGCGGCCCAGTTGCTGCTCGATGCCAATGCGCGCGCCGGTACGGTCCGGGCCGGCGTCACGACAGACGATTTTTTCCTGGCGACCGCTGGCATCTGGCTGATCGACTTCAGCAGCGACTGGCAGCCGCGACTCGACTGGCTGGTGAGCTTCGTCATGCAAGGATTGCGCGCCGGCGCCCCGGGACCATCGCCCGCGCGGTGAGTCGCCGGCGTCCAAGCAGGCGTCGAGCGACCTGCTCGGCACGGCTCTGCATGCGCGCTTCGGCAGCGGCCGGCCGCACGCCGTGGCCCCGGCGATCCGTGAATCCGGGCCGACCTCGGCGTCGTATCGAATTCGAACACGGCCAATGGGCCGAGATGGGAGCATCAATGAAGCGGACGGCAGGATCGATTTGGGGAGTGATGGCCATGGGATTGGCAATGAGCGCATCAGCGGCGGCGCAGACCGACTGGCCCGGCTACACAGCCGGCGCGCAGGCGATGCGGGTCGAGGTGACGACCGGGCAGATCGACACCATCGGCGGAGTCATTTATTCGCAAGTCAAGTCGACACGTGCCATTCGCCAGTTGCGGATGACCGTCATGGTCCCTCGCACGACCGACCTGAAGCCGGCCATCGTCTACTTCCCCGGCGGCGGCTTCATCTCGGCCGACCATGAGAAGTACAGCGAGATGCGGATGGCGCTGGCCAAGGCCGGATTCGTCGTGGCCGCGGCGGAGTACCGCGTCGTGCCGGACAAGTACCCTGCCTTGGTCGAGGACGGAAAGGCAGCGGTCCGCTACCTGCGCGCGCATGCGCAGGACTACGGCATCGACCCGGCGCGGATCGGCGTGATCGGCGATTCGGCGGGAGGCTATGTCGCGCAAATGCTCGGCACGACCAATGGCGAGCGCGCCTTCGACAAAGGCGACTTCCTCGACAATTCTTCCGACGTTCAGGCTGCAGTGACGCTCTACGGCATCTCCGACCTGCGCAGCATCGGCGAAGGTTTCCCTGCTGCCGTGCAAAAGGTGCATCAGTCACCGGCAGTGACCGAAGCCCTGCTATTGAACGGCACGGCGTTCGGCACCTTCCCCGGCGCGTCAATCGACAGCGACGCCGCGAAGGCCCTCGCAGCCAGCCCGATCGGGCATGCCGGAGACAACGAACCCCCGTTCCTGATCATGCACGGCACGGCCGACACACTGGTCTCCCCAGCGCAGAGCAAGCACCTCTACGAAGCCCTCAAGAAGGGCCAGAACAAGGTCGACTACATCCTGCTCGAAGGCGCCGGCCATGGCGACCTGCCTTGGTACCAGGCCCCCGTGATCGAACGGGTGGTCGACTGGTTCAGGCAGAGTCTTGGCGGGCCTGTCAAGCGACCCGGCAAGTCGGCGGAGCCCGGCGCGAACCTCTAGCCCGCCGGGAGCAGAGGCCGACTGGATGGCTGACCCGGCGGACGAAGGCAGCGCCCTTCATTTCACGAAGCCACCGCAGCTTCCGCGGCGGTCAGTTGCCAAGAACTGCGCAGGAAGATGGTGGAAACAGGCTGGATGACCATCGGCAATTGAACCACCGACGCGACAACTCGCGCTCGGGCCGATGTCTCGCGCCTCGGAGCAGCAATTAGGGAGAGCATGTGCACGTCAAGCCGGTCACGCCGCGACCACCACGGGAGAGCTTCCTGGAGTTCGACGTCTCGAGCGTCCTTCACGGCCCTTGAAACAGGAAACGACTTGGCTCGAATACCTGCCGCTCATGTTCAATGACTTCGGGATCATCGTCGGGCTCACGCACGTGTTGATGCCGTTCGCGGTGATCTCCATACTGTCGTCGCTTTTTGCGATTGAAAGCAACCTGGAAGAGGCGTCCAACGCGCTCGGCGCCTGCGGCGGTCGGTGCGCGAGGAGAAGATCCGCATTTGGGTGAACCACTATCGCCTTCACGGCATTGAGGGGCTACGTCCCAAGCACGACGTGTAGACGCAGGCGCTGGCACCACGGCAGTGGCCTTGCGCGTACGCCCGCCGAAGCCATGCTCGCGGAGCCAGCGGCTGACCTGGTTGACGTTGACACCGCACTCGCGCGCAAGGCGCTCACCAAGGCGTCCGGCTGCCGACACAGCGCCCACCAGCTCCGACTTCGCCGCCTCGTTGTACACGCTGCGTCCGTCGCTCTTGCGACCGACGACCAGCCGGTTTTTTCGTCTGTGATCTACATTCCCACTTTCATTGAACAGGGGAACGTAGGCTGTCAGGTCACAGCCGCAAAACCGGAGCGGTTCAAATGTGCCCGGCGCCGCGCAGCCGCGCCTTGCGTACTTGTCCGCCAACTGACAGCACCGCGGTAGACAAAGCCGCTTGCATGGATGATCGAATTTCGGCGCTTTGGATCCGAGAGCGAAAACGCCTCAATTGCAAGCGAAGCTCTCAGCGCGCTCCGCATCGCCGCTGCCGCTGTAACGTGCAACCTGAGGATAGGGGCAGAGTGGCCGAGTGCGATCCGCCGCCCAACCGGTCGGCACTGAGCTGTTCACACCGCCCGGGTTGCCGGGACCGCGCGCGCTGGCAATGATCCAATCAGGCGCTATCCCCTTTTCGACCCAATCAACAAGTGCGCCTAGCGCATCGTACTGATCGGTCGCGACGCCCCCGCTGCTATGGTTCATGCCAGGCACGCGAAAGAAGCGAGCAAATTCTGCTGCTTTTCCCTTGTTTTCCGCATCTAGTTCGTCATACCAACGCTGGGTGTCATCGATGGAGAACACCCCATCGGAGGCGCCTTGGACCACGATGAGCTTCGCGCCGCGGTCACGTAACGTACCAAGCTTCGTCGGATTTGGTGGCGTCATGAATGACCATGCGGCTTCGGTGTAGGTGGAGTCTGTTGCGAAGAGCTTTGGATAGTCAATGTCGAAGTTATAGTTGAACGCAAAATTGCGAGTGTCTGTGATGATCGATGGCGCTGGAGGAACCTGGAAGATGATGCCGACTGCAACAGGATCGCGTGCCGCGCCGACGGAACTCGAGAATTTCCAGTTCGCCCAGCCCGGACCTACCAGGCCAGGGTCGTATGGCTGCGTCGCATACAGGTGTTCGCCTCGACTGTTGACAGGTCCGTAATACATCGCGTCGATCGCACTTTTCTGAGCAGCCGTCAGGCAACTACCATCGCGCGCGCCCACACACTGTGGAACGTCCCTGAAGAGATTGAATGCCGTTCGGCACGCCTCTATGTCCTGAACGAGGCCGTCGGCAGCGCCATCGAGGGCGTCGCATTTGTCCAGAATCTTCTGGGCCACCAACTGACGTTCCGGCGCCGTAAAGCCGGTTTCCAAATCACTCGGGTCGGTGGCAACCTTGCGAAACTGCTGCGCGGTGTAGAGCTGGGCCGCAGCGGCCTTCGGGAGACTGAAGCCTGGCGAATTCGCCAGCACACCGTCGTAGTCATCTGGAAACCGTGCCGCAGCCACCATCGCGTGACGCCCGCCATTGGAAGTGCCGCCGATGTACGAGCGGTCAGGCGGCTTGCCATAGGCCACATTGATCAGCGCTTTTGCCATGGGAGTGAGACTTCTAACCGCACCATAGCCGTAGTCGATACGCGCTTGTGGATCGAGGCCGAACAGCGGATTCTGCGCCGCGCTGTGCCCCGCGTCCGAGGAGATCACGGCAAAACCACGGTCCAAGGCGTTCGTGAGAGGCCCGCCGCTTCCTACGCTGCCCACGGCAGTGCTTACGCTGCCGTCTGTTCCACCATTGCCCTGATAGAGGAAGCGGCCGTTCCAGGCCAACGGCAAGCGCATCTCGAACCCAATTGCATAAGTCTGTCCGTCGACAGCACTGATTCGCTCGTTCATCTTGCCCGTCAAGACGCAATGTGCAGCGATATTTTTCCCAGCGACCTTGACTGCCCCCGCCGCAGCGGCGTTGGCTGAAGTAATGGTCGTTTGCGCGAATGTGAAAGTCGCCAAATTCGCACAGCCGCCCTTGAGATCTGCACCGATTGCGGCTGCAAGTTGAGGCAGCGTGGCAGGCGTGTCCGGACTGGCAGGCGTCACCGGCACCGGAGCGACCGGCTCGGGCGTCGATGCGGGGGGCGCGCTCGCCACGGGGGCCGAGTCCGTCGACGAGCCGGAGGAGCCGCCGCCGCAAGCAGCGACCGTCGTTGCAAGCACTGCGGCCGCCAGGGCGCCTGCCGTAAAGGGAGGCCGAATCAATGATTTCATGCTGTTTGTCTCCAATAACCGGGAGCCGCCGCAGTGAGGCGGAGTCCGAAGGAATGTTTTCTTTCGTTAAGTATCTACAACCAGGCACGCATCGCCACCACACAGACAGTAACCAAAATACGACGCAAAACTAGTTATCGACAATAATGAATATACGGATCGAATGGGACCCGGGCACGCGTACAAACCCCAGTCATGTCGCCGATGAGGGGCCCCGCGCGTGCTCGCTTAAACTTCTGGGATGACCTCGAAACTCAACGACTTGGAACTGCCAGGCGGGCTTGATCATTCCAAGATGCAGAAGCTGCTGGGCTACAACCTTGCACAAGCCAGTATTCCGAGTTCGAAGGTCTTCCAGCGGTTGATCGGCCGACCTTTGGGACTGTCTCAAGTCGAGTTCTCGATCCTTGTTCTCCTGAGTTCAAATCCGGGTTGCACCGGAAAGCAGCTGTGTGACAGTCTTGGGACTTCTGCAGCGCGGATGTCACTGCTTTTGGATCGACTGGCCGGCCGCATGTGGATCGAGAAAACACAGAGCGGCCTGGACAAGCGGCTTCAATATCTTGAGCTGACGCCGGCGGGTGAGGAACTTGTGCACAAATCGTTCGGGCTTGCGTCGTCAATGGAAGTCGATGTGTTGAGCCACCTCACGAAGATCGAACAAGTGTTGCTCACGGAACTTCTGATCAAAGTGGCTGCGCAAAGAAAACTCTAGAGGCTGAGTAGCATGCGACTACAAGCTTGCGAAGCCTGGTGGCAAATAGATGGAGGGCACGTGCAGAACCTGTGTTTCACCTGTCTTGATGGGCAGTGCCAGCACAATGTGGGCGATGGCCTCGGCTCGCACTGGATTGAGGCGCGCGCCGCCTGAAGGAAGGCGTGACAATCCCACGTCGCTCCTTGTCGACCCGCTCATTCTCAGGCGCTGCGTCGTTGTACAGCTCGCTTCGTCCAGAAGCTTCCATTCAGCATGTGACGGCACTGGCACCCGGGAACACCCCTCCACTCGCGCCGTCGGGGCTTGCTGGCAATCCATGGCGACACGGTGCGGGTAAGTCGGCTTCATCCGGTTGCTGAAGAAGGCCTGTCGCGCGATCAGGCCTCGCCGATCCAGCTCACCTCGTCAAAGCAGGTCGTCAGAGCCGAGTGGCAACAACTGACGTCGACATTCCTCGTTCACGGTCAGGTGCGCTGCAACTCGGCGGCGACGCTTAACTGCGCGTTTGCCCGATGGGTGCCAAGCCTCACAATTGCGGTAGTTCAGCTCTGAGGCAAGTCATCAAATGCAGTCCAGCAAGGCCACGCAGATCCGGCTCAATCTCACTTCCGATCTGCAGAGGTGGCGCGCCTTTCTTGCCATCGCCGAACTGGGTAGCCTGACCCGCGCAGCGCTGTTCTTGGACAGCAACCAGTCTTTGCTGAGTCGCCATCTGAATGCGCTCGAACGCGAATGCAAGGCCCGCCTATTCAACCGCACTGGCCGGGGTGTGACACTCTCCGATGTGGGGCAACGCATCTTTCCGATGGTCAAGGCCCTGCTGTCCGACGCCGAGCAGCTTGAATTAGAGATCTACGGGGAGGCGCGCGAGCCTTCCGGGCGCGTGACGATCGGATCGCTGCCGTCGATCACCAACCCGATCGTCGGTCGTCTTTTCAAGGAGTTGCGTGCGCGCCATCCCGCTATCCAACTCAAGGTCCTCGAAGGATCCAGCGGACAGGTCGAGGAGTGGCTGGCCGATGCGCGTGTCGACATCGCCATCCTCTACCGTTACGGTAGCGCTCAGCCCGAAAGCGAACAGGCGCTTGCCACGGTTGACAGTTACCTGATCGGGGCGCCGGGGGACCGGCTGACGTTGGCACCCGAAGTCGCCTTCGCGGCGCTGCATGAACTGCCCTTCATTCTTCCCGGCGCGCCGAACGGACTGCGCACCGCGCTGGATGCGCTGGCCCGCCAAGAAAACATCACCCTGATTCCAGCCATAGAAGTCGATTCGCTGCCGCTCATGCGTTCGACCGTGGCCGAGGCCAGGCTCTACACAGTGCTGCCGATCCATGCGGTATGGACCGAAGTGCAGGAGGGCCGGTTGCAGGCGTCGAAGATCGTCTCGCCCGGCGTGCAGCGCATCGTGTCGATGGCGCTGGCGCGAACCAAGGGGCCCACGCGTGCAATGTCGGCGGTCGCCAGTGAAATTGGCCACATCGTCGACCAGCTGGGCCACAGCGGCATGTGGCGCCAGGTACCGCGCTGACCCGCGGCTCGCATCGGGGCATGTCGCCGGTTGCATATCAGCGTTGCGCGGCACAGCCCCCGAATGCCGCCGCGCGCTCCTATGCTCATCTGCCTAGAGCGGCCGCACGTCGAGGCCGCCATCGCAGGAGACATGCATGACCCCAGGTTGGTTCGTTCGACAGCTCCGAATGACTGGCGCCACCGTCGTCACATCGGCGCTGCTTGCCTGCGCCGGCCCTGGCACGACCACCGAGAGGCATCGTGTGCTGCTGACCGACGGCCCGGCGCGCATCGACGTTATCGTCGAAGGACGCGGCCCGGCCATGGTGATGCTGCCTTCGTCGCAGCGCGACTCCGAAGACTTCGACGAGGTGGCGGCACGCCTCGCCGCGGCCGGATTCAAGGTGTTGCGGCCGCAGCCGCGCGGCATGGGCCTATCGACCGGGCCGATGCAGGGTCTGAGCCTGCGAGTGCTGGCGGGCGACGTAGCGGCCACGGTGCGCCACTTGGGTGGTGGGCGTGCGGTGCTGGTGGGCCACGCCTTCGGCCACTTCGTGGCGCGGGTGGTCGACCTCGACCACCCCGCACTCGTGCGTGGCGTGGTGGTCGCAGGCGGTGCGGCCCGTACCTTCCCCGAAGGCATGGCTCAATCACTGGCGACGGCGTCCGACCCCACGCAGCCGCGCGAAGCCCGTCTTCGTGCTCTGCAACATGGCTTCTTCGCGACGGGCAACGACCCAGAGCCGTGGCTCGAGGGCTGGCATCCCGAGTTGCGCGCTGCGTACCGGCAGGCCGGCACGGTGCCGGCCAAGGACTTCTGGTGGCCCGTGAGCCATGCATCCATCCTCGACCTGCAGGGCGCCGAAGATCCTTGGCGCCCTGCAGCTTCGCGCAACGAACTGAAGGACGTGCTCGGCAACAAGGTCACTGTGCAGGTGATTCCGCACGCAAGCCATACGCTGATGCCCGAACAACCGGCGGCGGTTGCCGAAGCCATCGTGGCCTGGGCGCGTTCGTTACCGCCCTGAGTCCGACGCTGCGCAACTAACGCATTCGAAAGCACCTCCATGCCCCGTATCCAGCTCTTCCCCACCGACACCATGAGCCCTGAGCAACGGGCCGTACACGATCGGATCGTCTCCGGTCCTCGGGGCCGCATCCAGGGCCCGTTGCGTGCAGCCTTGCACAATGCCGCCCTGGCCGACAAATGGCAGGCACTGGGCGCGCTGCTGCGCTACGACACGACGTTGGCGCCGCGCTTGTCGGAGATCGCCATTCTCGTGACCGGCCGTGCGTGCGACTCGCCGTTCGAGTGGTACGCGCACCGTGCCGAAGCAGAAAAAGCGGGCATCGAGCAGCCGATCATCGAGGCATTGCTGGCGAGGACCGAACCGCCGGGGCTGTCGGAAGACGAAGCGACGGTGTATCGCTACGCGGTCGAACTGAACCGGACCAACTCGGTCTCGGATGCCACGTACGCCCTGGCGTTGTCACGCTTCGGAGAGCGCACGGTGGTCGAGCTGACTGCGCTGATTGGTTACTACACGATGGTTGCAATGACGCTCAACTGCCACGAGATTCCTCTTCCGGAAGGCGTGGTGCCAGCCTTCCCATTGCCGCAGCGCGAGGGCCCGAAATGAGCGCCGTGTATGCGCCGCAAGCGCAGACAGGTTGGGACTGCCACGCGCACCTGTTCGGTCCGTACGACCGATTTCCGCTGGCCACTGATCGCAGCTATACACCGCCTGAAGCCATCGACACGCAGTACGATGCGTTGCTGGTGCGTCTGGGCCTTGCAAACGGCGTGCTCGTGCATCCCAGTGCCTACGGCAAGGACCATTCGCTGTTGCTGCATGCACTGGCGACACACCCGAACTTGCGGGGTGTCGTCGTGGTGCAACCGGGCGATGCGCTCGCCCTGGACGGCCTGCACGCGCGCTCGGTGCGCGCGGCGCGTTTCAGCCATCGAAGCGGCGCCGGCACCAACTTCGCAGGCAGTGCGTCCTTCGACGACCTGCGCACGCTTGCGCCTGCGCTGGCGCAAGCGCGCCTGCACGCCGAACTGTGGACCGACTGCAAGGTCTTGCCGGACATTGCCAGTGGGATCCGGGCATTGCCGGTGCCGGTGGTTATCGATCACATGGGCGGTTTCGACGTGAACAAGGGCGTCGACGAGCTGGGCTTTCGCACGCTGCTCGATCTGGTCGCATCCGGCAAGGTCTGGGTCAAGCTGTGCGCCTACCGCAATTTGCTGAATGCGGCTGACCAGGACGCCGGCCGCCCGTTTCAGCAGAAGCTGCTCGAAGCCAACCCGGAGCGCTTGATCTGGGGCAGCGACTGGCCGCACCTGCGTGTGACGCCGACGCCCGATGCAGCGCTATTGCTGGCGATGTTCAAGGATTGGGCCGGTAGCGCAACCTTGGTGCACCGGGTTCTGGTCGCCAACCCTGAAACCTTGTACCGATGAGCCGGATGCCACTCGATCGCCCGTGAGCTCCACGCCGGGTGCACTCAGGCTCGACGCCTGCGTTCAACGCGCTGTTATTTGCCACCATGGGGAAGCAGGCTATCAAGCCGGCAATCGTCTGCACCGCACGTTGATCTGCGTGCCCGGGTCGATGGCGCGCGGCAGTGCTCCAGCGATTTCACCCCAGCCGAGCGCGGTCGCCAGCGGTGCCGGCCGGCCAGGGTGGTCACGGACAAGGACGCGGTATCGGCGGCGCCGATTGCATGGCGCGTCAGCAGCGGTCCACGCGCCCACAACGCCTTCACCTTTGCCCGGAGGTCTTCGTAGATCACTTCAATCTCGAGCGCTGCACGCGTGCGATCACTGCATCGCTGCTCAGCTTGTCGCGCGGCACGCGCTCGTCGAGGCCCATCCACGTAGACGATGTGTCCCGCGGGGCAGCGTCTTCGGCAACGGCCTTGTTCAGGCGCAGCGCTTCAGCCGTCGATCGGCTCCGTGGATTGAAAGGAAGGGCGTGCCTGCAGCACGCTGAACCAGCGCGCCAGTCGCGGGGCCAGCGAACGCCAGCCCAGTGCACCGAAGCGGTAATCGAGGTAGCCGAGCGAACAACCGAGCGTGACGTGCCCGATGGAAAACGGTGCATCCTCCAGCGCTTTCGCTTCTTCGTCGAGCAGTCGCAAACAGGCGCGCGTCTTGACGTCGAACGCGTCGAGCAATGTGCGCAAAGGCTGGTCGCGTTCGCGTTCATTGCGCCAGAGGATCAACGCATCGAGCAAGCCGTCGCCCAGCGCGTGCCAGCGCAGCGCTTGCCAGCGCGCGTCTGTCTGCTCAGGAAACAGCGTGCCACCAGCCTGCTCGTTCAGGTACTCGCAGATCACGACGGAATCGAACAGCGTCGAACCGTCCGCGCGCACCAGCGTCGGAATCTTCGACAGCGGGTTGTCCGCCATGATGTCCGGGTTGGGCTTGAGCATGGCGGCGACGGACCGCACCAGCTCCAGCCGCGACAGCACGTCCAATTCATGTGCGCAGATCATCACCTTTCGCACGTAGGGCGACTTGGGCGACCAGTGAAGTTTCATGTCCGCCGCCATCAGATCGCTCCTGCGCCGCGCAGTGCCTGGATGCCGGCGGCGCTGTAGCCCAGTTCTTCCAAGATGCTGTCGCTGTGCTGGCCCAGCAGCGGCGGAGCCGTCTGCGTCTGCAACGGGTTGTCGGCGAAGCGCATCGGGCTGGCGATTTGAGGCGCGTCAACCCCGCTTGGATGCGCCACATAGCGCAGCATCTCGCGCGCCTTGACCTGCGGCTCCTTGAACACATCGGCCACGCTGTTGATCGGACCACAGGGAACACCGGCCTTGTCGAGAGCGGCGATAAGCTTCTCGCGTTCCCATTCGGCGAACGCGCCGCGCAGCATGGCCGACAGCTCGACGATGTTGCGCACGCGCTGCGCGTTGGTGGAAAAGCGTTCGTCGCTGATCCAATCGGCCCGCCCGAACACCTCGCACAGCTTGGCGAACTGGCCGTCATTGCCCACCACCAAGATCACGTCGCCATCGGCGCAGGCATACACATCCTGCGGCTGGATATTGGGATGCGCGTTGCCGTTGCGCTGCGGCACCTTGCCCGACACCAGGTAGTTCATGGCCTGGTTCGACAGCGTGGCGACCTGCACGTCGAGCATGGCAATGTCGATGCTGTCCCCCGCCCCGGATTCATTGCGACGGGCCAACGCGGCCAGCACCGACACAGCCGTGTACATGCCAGTCATGAGGTCGACGATAGGGACGCCAACCTTTTGCGGTCCACCGCCGGGCCGCCCGTCCTTCTCGCCGGTCACGCTCATCAGGCCGCCCATCGCTTGGATCAGAAAGTCGTAGGCCGGCTGGTCACGTCGCGGGCCAGTCTGGCCGAAGCCGGTCACCGAACAGTAGATGAGCCGCGGATTGATCTTGCGCAGCGACGCTTCGTCCAGACCATAGCGCGCCAACGTGCCAGCCTTGTAGTTCTCCAGAACGATGTCGGCACGAGCAGCCAGCGCTTTCACGATCTTCTGACCCTCCGGCTTCTCGAGGCTCACCGTGATCGACCGCTTGCCGCGATTGACCGCCATGTAGTAGCCTGCCTCCTCAGTGTCATTGCCCTTGGCATCCTTGAGAAAGGGAGGTCCCCAGGTGCGGGTGTCGTCGCCGGTGCCCGGGCGCTCGACCTTGATCACTTCGGCGCCGAGATCGGCCAGTATCTGGCTGGCCCAGGGGGCGGCGAGGATGCGGCTGAGGTCGAGCACTTTGACGTGCGACAACGGCCCTTGCTTGGTGGTCATTCGAGAAGGCTCCTTGTGTTGGGGCCGATTTTGGAATCGTGCCTCGAACGGGGCTACCGGCGAGGTCGCAAGACTGTGATGCGCCGCGGCGCATAGCAGCATGCCGACACCGAATCGACCTTGCATAGCAGCTATGCGCGGCAGCACGGTGGCACATGCCCCCGCGCTCCCTAAAGTCCCGGTCACTACGAACCTGGAGACACAGACGTGAACAGATTTATCCAATCCGCCGCCGCACTGGCGCTGTCGCTGACGGCGCTTTCGGGAGGGGCGCAGACCTACCCGAACAAACCAATCCGTGTGGTCGTGCCATTCCCCGCGGGAGGCCCGGTCGACCAGACGGCGCGTGCGCTGGGCGCCAAGCTGAGTGCCTCGCTGGATCAACCCATCATTATCGACAACAAGGGTGGTGCAGGTGGCCTGCTCGGCGCCGACGCAGTCGCCAAGGCACCCGCAGACGGCTACACGCTGTTGTTCTCGTCGGCCGGTGCGTTAGCGATCGTGCCGCACATTGTGGCCTCGATGCCCTACAACCCTCAGAAGGACTTGACAGCCGTGACCCAGGCGCTGAAGGTGCCGGCCGTACTGGTGGTTTCGGCTACCTCAAAGTACAGGACTTTTGCCGATCTGAAGACAGCAGCGACCGGCGCGGCAAGTCAGGTCAACTACGCCTCTGCCGGCAGCGGCACCACGCCGCACCTGCAGGCAGAGTTGTTCAAGCGCGAAGCCAAGCTGAACATCAACCACATTCCGTACCGCGGTGCGGCGCCGGCGCTGACCGACCTGATGGGTGGCCAGGTCGACATGGCGGTGATCGACATACCCGTGGTGCTGCCTTTCATCCAGTCAGGCAAGCTGCGCGCGCTGGCCGTGACCAACGCGAAGCGCATCCCAGTGCTCAAAGATGTGCCGACAGTGGGTGAACTCGGTTTCCCGAAGGCTGAGGCCTACAACTGGTACGGCATGTTGGCGCCGGCGCGCACGCCGCCTGACGTCATCGCCAAGATGTACGCGGCAGTGGGTGCAGCGCTCAAGTCACCGGACCTCAAGCAGCAGTTCGAACAGCAAGGCGTCGAGGTCGTGGCCAGCAAGCCTGAAGAGTTCGGCTCGTTCATCACCGCCGAATCGGAGCGCTGGGGTTCACTGGCCAAGGCTGTGGGCGTCAAGCTCGACTGAATTCGCAGGCCAAAAGCGCTTGCAAGAGTTTGCGCTCTGTCCGGGCGCCTTCTTCTTTCAGCAACGCGCTGCGGCTGCCGTCCTGGCCGATTGCAGCTCGGCGACAGCGTCGAGGTGCGCTGTTGGGCGTAGGCCTCCGCCAGCCAGGGTCCTGCCTCACGCCAGCCGCGCCGATCAAGCGCATGCAATGGTGGATGCGCCCCGAACCCATCCTGTCCTCGGCGATTTTGGAGTCGCGGCCTTCGCCCAGCACGACGTTGGCGACGGGCACGCCACGGTGTTCTCGTGTGGTAAAAAAGTGGTCCATATACTGGCCTCAAGCGCAAGCGGCGCCGGTTCTTCGAACATCGGCGAGACCTGTCACGCGAGTTGCACGCCCGCGTTCTTGACGACCGCTGCCCACCTGGCGATGTCCGAACGGATGAGGCTCGCGAATTCTGGCGATGAGCTCAAACGCACCTCGATGCCGGCATCGGCCAGCTGCCGCGCCAAGTCGGGCGCCGACATCGTCACTCCGATCTCGCGGTTGAGCTTGCCCATGATGTCCTTGGGGGTGTCGGCCGGTGCCAGAACGCCAAGCCACAACGACATCTCATAGTCGCCCATGCCGGCGGTCTCCGAGATCGTCGGCACGTCAGGCATCGTGGATCACCGCTTGCGACCGGTCAGCCCCAAAGGCCGCAGCCTTCCGGTCTTGACGTACTCCACGAAGTTGGACGTGGTGTCCAACATCATCGTCGTGCGGCCGCCCAGAAAATCGGTCATCCGACGCAAAGACCAGTTCGCCAGGCTTCTTGCGTGCCAGCTCGATCAGTTCGGCCACGGACCGGGCCGGCACATTCGGGTTGACCACCAGCAGGTTGGAGGTGTTGTGCGTGAGCGTGATCGGCTCGAAGCTCTTGACAGGGTCGTATCGCAGGCTGCTGTGCAGACTCGGGTTGATGGTGAGCGAACCCATCGTGGCGAATAGCAGCACCGGCGCATGCGTGCGATCGGCTGTGCATGAGTCAGCGCCCCATAAAGACCGGCGCGCGCTTTTCGGCGAACGCGCGCTGTGCTTCTTTGGCGTCGTCGGTCTTGCCGATCAGCGCGGTCATGTCCTGCTCATAGCGATAGCCGTCGCGCAGGCTCATGTCCTCGATCACGTTGAGTGTGTGCTTGCCCATGCGTGTCGAGACCGGGCTCTTGGATGCAATCGTGGCGGCGAGTTCCATGGCCGTCGGCATCAGATCGTCGGGCGTCGTGCAGGCCTCGACAATTCCCAGGCGGTAAAGCTCGGCGCCCGGCACCCGCATGCCCGTCAGCATCATGCGGCGCAGGCGCGAGTGGCTGAACAAGCGCATGGCATGTCGGCATCCACCAAGCAAGCCAACGTCGACCTCGGGCAAGCCGAGCGATGCTTTTTCGGATGCGATGAGAATGTCGCTCGAAGCAGCCATTGCAAGACCGGAGCCGAGCGCGGCGCCATTGATCGCGCAGATCACTGGCTTGGCGCATTCGCGTATCGCGTGGAAGCATTCGCGCGTGCGGCGTGAATGCGCAGGCAGATCGCCCGGCCCTTTGATGACCGACGCGCGGCCTTTCATGTCGGCGCCGGCGCAGAAGACCTTGCCCGCGCCCGTCAGCACCACCACACGAACGTCGTCCATCTCTGAAATACGGTCGAGGGCGAGCGTGAGTTCGTCATTGAGGGTGCGTGTCAGTGCGTTGACGGGCGGACTGTTGAGCGTGAGCGTGGCTACGTAGTCTTCTAGCTTGTAGTCCAGTTGTGTCAGGTCGTTCATTTGTCTCCTTTGAAGTCGGTGATTGCTGATCGCAGCGTTTTGTGGGTCCAAGTCTAGGCACTGTTGGTTCACCTGACTGCGCTGGGAGCGCAGAGCTGCTATGTCGCAGCGCGCATCTTCGCAAGTACGGGGTCGTGCGGGCCATTGACGCCGTGTGTCATTGCGCCATCGGCACACCGGCCACCGCACCCCGCGGGCCGCGCCCACGCACGGAATACCAGAAATGCCGAATTCATCTGCCCATGGCCCCGCGCGCTCGCTAGATTCGGTTTCCCTCTCGAACTTAGAAAATCAATGAAGACAAAAACCTCATCGATCGTCGTGCGCTGCGCACCATCTTTGCTTATCACTGCCATGGCGACGGCGTGTGGTGGCGGCAGCAACACCAGTGCGCCCACCTTCGCCGACACCAGCACACTGCCGCACAGGTCGCCCACATCGTCCTGTGCGGGGCTGGGCGGCACGAGCGTCGCTGCCTCCTCCATTGGGCTGCCAACTTCAGGAGCCACCATCACCTCAGCGAAGGTCATCGCGTCGGCACCGGAAACCGTGGTCAACGGCGGGGTCAGGCACGCGCTGCCCGAGTACTGTCAGATCATTGGCGCGATCCAACCTGTGGATGCTGGCGCACCGCCGATTCAGTTCCAGGTCAATGTCCCGACACGATGGAATCAGAAGACGATTCAGGTGGGAGGCGGCGGCCTCAACGGATCCATTCCGAACAGCCTCTCGGTAATTGCTGCAGCGGGCGGATCTTTGAACGGTTCGGCGTTTCCACCGGACACCCCATATCCGATGTCCAACGGCTACGCGATGTTCGGAGGCGACTCGGGACATCAGGATCCGGGAACCTCCGCCACCTGGGCGCTCAACGACGAGGCTTGGCAAAATTTCGGCCATGCGTCTCTAAAGAAAACGCACGACGCCGCCTTTGCCGTGATTCAGTCACTCTACGGCCAAAAGCCGCGAGTGAGCTACTTCATGGGTCAGTCGCAGGGCGGGCGGGAAGCCATGGAGGTGGCGCAGCGTTACCCGGAGGATTACGACGGCGTGGTGGCGACATCGCCCCTGGTGGGCTATGTCTCGCACGTCGTACACAAGACGCTGCTGGCAGCGGTACAAACCGGTCCCGGCTGGATTCCACCGGGGAAGGGTGCACTCGTGGCCAGCGAGGTCATGCGCCAGTGCGATGCCCTCGATGGGCTCGGGGACGGTGTCATCGGGAACTACCTCGCCTGCTCGGCCCTGTTCGAACCGGCAAGGGCCGCGCAGCCGTTCACCGCCATTCGATGCGCGAACGGCGCCGACCTCGGTGACAGTTGCCTGTCGGATGCACAGATCACGACCATTCGGCAAATGCATGCGCCGACCTCGTACGGCTTCGCCCTGGCCAACGGCTGGACCTCATTTCCTGGATACGGCGTCGGCCAGGAAAACTCGGGATGGCTGAGGACATCGCCTCAGCCAAGCCAGGCCGTGCAGCCTGCACTGGGCCAGCCCGGAGCGACTGTCAGCTACGGAATCATCAAGGACCCGACGTTCAACCTGGTGAACTTCTCCATCGCAGCCTTCGCCGACAGGCTGAAGGCGGCCTCAGCGATCATCGACACCACCAACCCCGACTTGAGTCGCTTCTTCGCCCGAGGAGGACGTCTTATCGTCAAAGTCCAGAGTTCGGACTATTCGTCGAACCCGCGCAGTACCATGAATTACTACGATGCCGTGGTGGCTCGATTTGGCCAAGCCCAGGTGGACAAGCATGTCAGACTCTATGTACTGCCAAACGGGAATCACGGCGGCTCCGGGCAGAGCCTCACGACCGGTGAACCCATACCGCAATACATCGACACGGTCGGTATGGCGACCGACTGGGTCGAGAAAGGCATCTCCCCACCAGACGCCCCGGTACTGAAGAACCAGCATTCATTGCCACCCTACACCACGGTGGCGACGAAGCCGATGTGCCGTTACCCTGCCTATCCGCGGTATTTTGGCGGCGATACGAAGATCGCCGATTCCTACCGCTGCGCGACGGACTGAAATGAGGCGCCAGGACTGGCTCCAAAATTGGGGTATCCGGTTCTTTGCGGCATCAGATGAAAGTTGATGCCCTGTAATGCACCCTAGAAGCTGGAACCCGGTCTGACGAATGGGTATTTTCATATCGCCTTGGCTTTGGCAAGCAATTTGGCTGACAACGTTGCAGTGCAGCAGGATCACCAGACGCCACTCTTCTTCAAGGAGACAAGGCAATCCCGATTTCAGTTTGCCGGGCGTCGGAGGTTGCCCAGACCCCGCCGCCATGCATCCGTGCAATGGCGGCGACAATCGCCAGACCCAGGCCCGCGTGCATGCCATCGCGGTAGCGAGAAGCGTCACCTCGATAGAAGCGATCGAAAAGCCGGCGCAACGCGTTGGCCGAAATCTCCGGGCCTTCGTTGATCACCGCGACGCTGGGCACACCATGCGTTTGCATGCCAGCCATCTCACGCGTCCCTAGCACCACGCGCACCACGCTCCCGGGCGCGGCATAGCGGCAGGCATTGCTCAGCAGGTTGGACACGGCGCGCTGAAGCAAGGGCTCGTCGACCGACATGGTCAGGTCACCGTCCACGCGCAGCTGCAGGCCGCGTTCGCTCGCCTCGGGCTCGTGATACTCCAGCAATTCCGACATCAGCTGCCGCAGATCCTGGGGCTCGCCCATGCGCGCATGCTGGCCACCATCCGCGTGCGCGAGAAAGAGCATGTCGTTGACCATGGAACTCATGCGGCCAAGGTCCTCCAGGTTGGACGCCAGGGTCTGCGTGATTTCCTCCATGGAACGCGGCCGCGAAAGCGCCAACTCAGTCTTGCCGATCAACGCGGTCAGCGGCGTGCGCAGTTCGTGGGCCACATCGGAATTGAAGGCCTCCAGCTGGATTCGGCTGGCCTCCAGCCGATCGATCAGCACGTTGAACTGATCGACCAGCGGCGAGAACTCCAGGCTGCGCTGCGACAGGCGCAAATGCGCCAGGCGGTGCGTGGCCGACATCTGCTGGGTCTGTGCCGCCAGCTTGCGCAGCGGCTCGATACCGTGCCTGACAACGAGGAAGGCCAGCAATCCACTGCACAGCGCGCCGATGGCGGTGACCAGAACGAGCAACTGTGCCAAGGCCTGCTGGCGCGAATCGTCTTCGGCGACATCGACGTCGAATCGGCCGTCGAGCACCATCTGTCCGTCGGCCGACTGCAAAGAGAAGCTCCGAGAGCGGATCTGCGCGGACAGGTCGTGGGCTTCGCCGGGCGGATCGCGGTAGAAGACATTGCCATCGGCGTGATAGAGAACCAGCCTCGACCCGTGGCGCTTGGCGGCGTTGACCTGGAGGAGCTTGAGGAAGTCCTGGCTGCCTGGCCGCAGCATCGCGCTCGATGTCTCGATCAACTTGTGGACCTTGATGGCCAGCAGCTTCGTCTGCGCCTGTTCGTGCAGATAGCCCACGCCCACATAGACGCTGACGGAGACGGCACTCAACAGCAACGCCACGCAAAGTGCCAGGCGCACCGCCAAACGGCGCACGATGGAAGGGCCAGCCTTCGGTGGTGGTTCAGAGCTTGCGGTCGTGCGCATGGCGATCCTCCAGGATGTAGCCCACGCCACGAACGGTGTGAATCAGCTTCAGTCGATACGGATCGTCGACCTTGGCCCGAAGGCGCCGCACCGCGACCTCCACCATGTTGGTATCCGAATCGAAATGAATGTTCCAGACGCGCTCGGCCAGTGTGGTTCGCGTCAGCACCTGGCCTTTGCGGCGCATGAGCAAAGCGAGCAACTGAAACTCCTTGCTGGAGAGGTCGATCCGCTGGCCGCCGCGCAGCACCTTGTGTGCGGCCAGATCCAGCGTCAGATCGGCCAGATGCGAAACGGTCTGTTCCTGGAAGCTTGCCTGCCCGCGCCGAATCAGGGCCTCGATGCGCGCCTGTAACTCCGAAAAGGCAAAGGGCTTGACCAGGTAATCGTCGGCACCCGCTTTCAGTCCCTGCACCTTGTCGTCCAAGCGGTCCCGCGCCGTGAGCATCAGCACCGGTTGGCGGCCCTTGGCCCGGATGGCATGCAGCACTTCGAGGCCATCGATGCCGGGCAGCATCGAATCGAGCAACACCAGCGCATGGTCGTCGCTGAGCGCCATGGCACGACCGCTCACGCCATCACGGGCAACGTCGACCGCATAGCCGCATTCGCTCAACCCCTGTCGCAGGTATTCCGCCACGCTGCGGTCATCTTCAATCACGAGCACTCTATGCATACGTCACCCCTTTGCCCATTGTCGGGGTCGGCCGGTCGCATTGCATTACGAAACCGTAATCCGATCGAGCGGCGACTGTTATGTGCGTCGCCATGATCGACTCGTGTCGAACGCAACCCGAATCTTTCCCCTACCTTGCCGATTGGAACGCAACGCATGTCAATACTTGATCCCCAGTCGTCCGTCCGACGCCACCTCCTGACCGCCGGCCTCGGCCTGGGCGCGGCTGCGGCGTTGGGGGTCTCGGCGAACGCGCAACAGGCGTCGACACCGCTTCGGCCCGGCACGGCACCGCGCTTTCCGAATCAACCTGCCCGCGTCCTCACCAAACGCGTGGAGCGCACCGGTGACGTACTGCCCGCCTTGGGACTGGGCACCTTCCTGACTTTCGATCTGCTGCCTGGCGCCGTTCGCGCCGATCTGACCGAGGTGGTCCGGCAGTACTGGGCGGCTGGTGCCCGCGTGGTCGACACGTCGCCGCTGTATGGCAGTGCGGAGGGCACGGTGGGCGATATCGCGACGTCGTTCGGTATCAATGAGCAGTTGTTCATCACCAACAAGATCTGGGCCACAGGCGACTTCCTCGCGGATGAAAGCCACGCCCGGCGCAGCCTCGAAGAGTCGCAAGTCCGGCTGTGGCGAAGCGGCATCGACCTGATGCAATGCCACAGCCTCGTCAACGTGGACGTGGTGGTGCCGCTCTTGAACGTGTGGAAAAAAGAAGGCCTGATCCGCATGGTGGGCGTGACCCACCACGAGAACGATTACCACGAACTGCTGACCCGGTGGATTCAGCGCGGTGCGGTCGATGCGGTGCAGGTGAACTATTCCATCGCCAACCGCCATGCCGAGCGATCCGTGTTGCAAGCAGCGCAGGAGCGCGGCGTTGCGGTACTCATCAACATGCCGATGGAAAAGGGTCGTCTGCACAAGGCCATCGGCCATTTGCCGCTGCCGGCCTTCGCTGCTGAATTGGACATCGACAACTGGGCCCAGTATTTCCTGAAGTTCGTGATGTCGCACCCGGCGGTGACCTGCTGCCTGAGCGCCACGTCCAACCCGTCACATGCGCGCGAGAACGTCGGTGCGCTGCGCGGTCCGTTGCCAGATGCCGCGATGCGGGAGCGCATGGTGCGCCACGTAGAAGGCCTGCCGGGGTTCGGCCAGACCCTGACATTGCCGTGGTATCCGGACAAACAGCAGCAGTACCAAGGATTGATTCGGCGCTCGCAGGCCGCGATGCGCGCTCGCAGTTGACAGGCGATCGACGCACCGTGCATCTATTTACCTTGAATCACAGGAGTCCAGCAGTCATGAAACGTCGCCATTTCCTCCAGAGCGTCAGCGCCGGCGCATTAAGCGGCATTGCAGCCAACCAACTGGCGTCCGCGCAAGGAGCGAACCTGCCCGGTTCGCTGACCGAACGCGGCACGGTGTTGCCCACGCGCGGCGCCGTAACCCGTCGCGATCTCCCGATCAACCAGCCGATGGCCGAAATGCGATACCGCACGCCGTCTCGCTTCGGGATGGGTGGCACCCAGATGGGCAACATCTTCGCTGCGGTCAGCGACGAGCAAGCACAGTCGGTGCTCCAGGCCGCATGGGACTCGGGTGTGCGCCATTTCGACACCTCGCCGTTCTACGGCTACGGCCTGAGCGAGTATCGGCTCGGGCGTTTCCTGCGCGACAAGAAGCCCGACGACTACGTCATCTCGACCAAGGCGGGCCGGGTGCTCAAGGCGAGCCGACGGGCGCTGCCAAATGCTGCGCTCTGGGTGCAGCCCGCTCCCTTCGACTACCGATACGACTTCACTGCCGCCGGCGCCCGCCGCTCGGTGGAAGACAGCCTGCAGCGCCTGGGCCTGCCGAAGATCGACATCGTCTACCTCCACGACCTTTCGCCCGACAACGCAGAGCTACCGGGGACTTGGCGCGACCACTTCGCCGTGGCCGCCACCGGCGCGATGGCAGAACTGACCCGCATGCGCGACGAAGGACTCATCCGTGGCTGGGGCTTCGGCATCAACACGCCCGACGCGGCCGTCCTGGCCGCGGAATCCGACGTGCCGACACCCGACATTGTGCTGCTGGCTTGCCAGTACTCGATCCTCGACCACGAACAGACGCTCGCGCGCACGTTCCCGGCGTTGCAAAAGAAAGGCATTTCGGTCGTTTTGGGCACGCCGCTGAACGACGGCTTTCTGGGCGGGCGCAATCGCTATCACTTCAGCGATCAGATCCCGCCCGGCGCCAATCAAAAGCGAGCCCGCCTGCTGGCAATCGCAGACCGGCACGGGATCGACATCCGCACGGCAGCGCTTCAGTTCGCGGCTGCGCCCACCATCGTCTCAGCCATTGTCCCGGGGGCTCGGGTTCCGGGCCAGGTGCGCGCCAATGTGGAGTCGATGAAGGTGAACATACCTTCGGAGTTCTGGCAAACCCTCCGGCGCGAGGGGCTGATCGCCACGCAAGCGCCGATACCGGGTTAACCGCCAGCTGGACGAGGACGGCCTCTGCGAGGCACTTTCTCGGCGCGCGGAAACACTATGCCGTGTACGACGTTGTGCACTTGAACCGCGTTCTGATGCCGGAGCCCGGACATTTCTCCACGAAGCTGCCGACCAGTTGCTCGCGTGGCTTGATCCGGAGGCGATGGATGCACCCAGCGCCCTGCCAGTCATGTTTGGCAAGCCGGAGCTAAGCGGGCTGCCGTCCTCGATGGGCTTCATTCCAAAGCGCTTCAGCGGCATACCCCAATCTTATTCTGTCTCTGTACAAGCGAATTTCCAACGGGATCCTCCACTTCGGCAGCGCTGCTTCAACCACCCTTTTCGCTTCCAGATCATCGCTGATCAGCGTGCGCGGGAGCCAAGCAATGCCCCTTCCTTCCAGAACCATGGATCGAAGGACAGAAGCCAGATGTGCGCTGAACACAGTGCGCAGCGGAAGTCGTTCAAGTGCTTCGCCTACGACAGCGCGCATGATGCGGCCCAAGCCAGATTCTTCGCTGTAACTCAGCAACGGAACTTGATCTACACGCGGTTCCGGCAACCAATGCCTCGCTTTCCCGTTCACGTCTGGCGACGATACAGGAATCATCTCGTCCCATCCAACCTTTGTAGACTCGTATCCGCTGGACTCCAAAAAACCTGACACGCTCGAATGTGAATGGCACAACAACATGTGCACTTTGCTATGTTGCAGAAGCGATTCACACCTTTGCAGCACGTCGGAATCAAGTTGGATGCGTCCCACGCCCGCGCGAGCTTCCAGACTGCTGAGCCAACCGGGCAAGAACGTGAGCGAGAGCGCATGGGTGGAGGCGAGCCGAAGCGTGTTTGAATTGGCTTCGGCGACGGTTCGAGCCTCGCCCGGCAGACGCGACACTTGAGCGATGACGTCATGTGCGACTCCCCTGAACCACACGCCAGTTTCGGTGAGCTTCGCCGGCTGGACGGTCCTGTCAAAAAGGTCCGCCCCTAGCCACTCCTCCAAGGCACGAATCCGACGACTGAAAGCAGGTTGCGTGAGATAACGCTCGTCGGCCGCGCGGGTAAAGTTTCCCGTCTGCGCAAGTACCAAGAAATCATCCAGCCAGAGCAAATTCATGGTTGTTGTCACGGTCGATTCCTTGAAAGCATAGAAGGCGAGAAAAAAGGCATTGGCCGGCGCAGTCGAAGCGCGCGAGCATAGCGCGATCAGAGACGGGGCAACGGGACCGGCAAGTGAAACTCGGTAAAGATTACTGCCTCGCAGCACAGGGTCGCAACCAGTGACCTCACCGGGGCATCACCCCGACGTGTTGCAGTCGTTGTCCAAGGGCGCGTCGCTCACGGAACCGTCCGCGGCGAACGGCGCATCCAATACACAGTGCGGGCGGTGACCAGAACAGGCCGCGCCGTAGACCGCCCCATGCGATGGGACACCATTGATCAGCAGGCTGGGCGGCCCTTGTTGCCTCAATACCCTGTTTGAACTCACCATAGAATTAATCATGAACAATGCATTGGCATCTACATTTCGATCGAAGATAAATTGCATCTGTCTGATTGGTTTTCTCGCCACATCGACGGCCACCGTTCATTCGAATGGCTTGCCGACGCAGACGGCTGAACAGCACGCTGCGGCAGGAATGAAGCTCGGCCTCGACTTTCCTGGGCTACTCGATCTTTGCGACCTCTCAAAGCCCTTTGTCGTCGCCGGGCAACGAGCGGCCAGTGCCGAGCGGCCGCGGCCTGAGAGCAGAAGGCGGGAGCTCCAGTCACCGCTGCCTCCGATGAAGGTCTTCGACAATCTGTATTTTGTAGGCAATCGTCAAGTCTCGGCATGGCTACTAGGCACTGACGAAGGATATTTCCTGATCGATGCAATGAACAATGACCAGCAATCCAAAACCATCATCGAGGCGGGAATTCTCAAGCTCGGACTTGACCCACGGCGTATCAAATACATCGTCGTAACGCACGCGCATGGCGACCACTACGGAGGGCAAAACTATATAGCAACCACGTACGGCCCACGTGTCGCCATGAGTGAGGCTGATTGGCAGGTCCTTGAAGATCCCGCCCAGCGGATTGAAAATCCAAGATGGGGGCCCCGACCGTCGCGCGACGTGGTCGTCAAAGACGGAGATGTTCTCTCCATCCCTGGCACAGAGATTCAGATCCGTGAGACGCCCGGTCATACACCAGGCACAATCTCGCTGATCTTCAAGGTCATCGATAACGGCACGCCACATATGGCCGCGTTATGGGGTGGAACTGGCTTTAACTTCGGAGCCAATGAACCTCGATTCCGACAGTATGCACAATCCGCCGAACGGTTCGGCAGATTGGCAACTAAACAAGGGGTGGATGTCTTCCTATCAAATCATGCGAGCCGCGATGATGGCATCAGAAAGATGGAACGGCTTCAACGCCGCAGCCTTCAAGAAGCCAACCCCTTCGTCATTGGAAGCAATGCACCGAAGGCGTTTGAGATTCTGAATCGTTGTGCGTTGGCGCAGGCTGAACGTGTAAGAACCGTCGAAAAGTAAGGGGGTTGCCCTTGCTCGAGCGGCGCAGCATCAAGGTCATTGAGAGTTGGTGCACGGCTATCCCCTTCTTGATTCGGGCAGCGCACTCGTGGCGAAATTGCGCGGCCCGGCGCTCCGGCGCGCAGTTCCTGCACGACGAAATCGATGAGCCACTCAAGTCGTGGTTGCCAAGCACTGCCGAAATCGATCTGCCAGATACCGGCAACCACAAGGCCGTCACCTGCACTGCGCGCGCAATCCTTGACGCTTGAAAGCTCGCGGATCGCGCTCAACGGTACGTCCGCTGATCGCGCCAGTTCGACAGGCGCAACCGCCAGGGTCCGCTCCCATTTTCGCGGCGCAGCGGCTCACGCTGGCCGAACCGGATTCCTTGGCTCTGCCCTTTGACCCTGCTATTCATATGGTTGGAGTTGTCAAAACGGATAGTTGTCCGGTAACCTCGGCCTCAAGTGGACAACGGTCCATTTTATCGATCTCAACCCGAAAGCACCAAGCTCATGAAGCCCTCAGGAAACACCATTCTCATCACCGGCGCCACCGCAGGCATAGGACTCGGTCTCGCGTTGCGCTTTCATCAAGCCGGCAACAAGGTCATCATTTCTGGCCGGCGCAAGGCCTTGCTCGAACAGATCACCAAGGATCATCCCGGTATCGAGTCGCTTGAGCTCGACGTCGCCGACGCTCAGTCCATCTTGGAAGCGAGCAAACAAATTGGCTCCCTTTACCCGGACCTGAATGTGGTAATCAACAATGCCGGCATCATGCTGCCCGAAAACGTCCTGGAAGCCGGCTCACTCAAGATTGCCGAGGACACCATTGCGGTCAATCTGCTCGGAACCATCCGTATGACGCATGCCTTCCTGCCCCAGCTTGCTGCAAAAGCCAGTAGTTTCATTATCAATGTCAGCTCGTCGCTCGCATTTGTGCCATTTCCTTCAGCCATCACCTACAGCGCTACGAAGGCAGCGGTCCATCTGTTTACCGAAAGCCTGCGTTTTCAACTTGAAGACACTTCGGTCCGCGTGATCGAGATCGTCCCGCCAGGCGTGCGCACCACACTGTTTGGCCAAGAGGGCGACGACAATGCGATGCCACTGGAAGACTTCCTCGACGAAACAATGACGCTGCTGCACCGCGAGGAGACGCCCAAGGAGATCGTCGTGGAGCGCGCAAAATACTTGCGCTTTGCCGAGGCTAACGGCAAGTACAGCGACGTCTTCGCCATGCTCGCAGCATACAAATCCCCGGAAAAAACCGTCTGAAATGCCTTCTATCCGTCTGCCCGAGCATTTAACCCGTGCGTCCGACGGCCCCAGCTCTGCGTGCAGCACGCCCGTCAGGTGACATGATGGCCCTGATGCTACTGCTTAGGCAAAGGCATGAGTGGATGGGCGTCAGTGTCGAAAAGACCGCAAAGACGCGGGAATGAACGGAACGCCCGGGCCGGGCGCCTCGGGCTAGTCGGCGTACTCGCCAGCATCCTTGATCACCTTTGCCCAGCGATTCTTCTCGGCTTCGACGAACTTCCGGTGATTGGCCGGTTCCAGTCGCTCGTCGGTCACGACGGTCAGGCCGAGCGCTTCCTGACGCTTGATCAGTTCGGGATCTTTCAAGGCGGCGCGCAGTGCATTGTTCAGCTTGGCCAGGACTGGGGTCGGCGTTCCCTTGGGCGCATACAACCCGTGCCAGACCTGGACGTTGAAGTCCTTCAGGCCAGATTCAGAAAGAGTCGGCGTGTCTTTGAGCGACGGCAACGGAAGGCGCTGCAAGCTCGTCACGCCGTACGTCTTGACTTTCTTGCCCTCGATCTGCGGCACGGCATTGACGGCCTGCTCGCACATCAGGTCGACCTGTCCGCCGATAAGGTCGGTCATCGCCGGCGCCGTGCCTTTGTAGGGCACCGTGGTCATGGTCGTTTTCAAGGCGTTTTGGAACATCAGCCCACAGAGGTGCGATGCCGACCCGAGGCCTGCATTGGCCATGTTCACGGATTTGCCGTTCGCCGTGATCCATTGCTGCAATTCGGCGAAGTTGCTCGCCGCCAGCGCTGGCTTTCCGATCACGACCGACGGCGCCTCGTTGATGAGACCGAGTGGTTCGAAGTCCTCTGGCACCTTGTAACTCAGCTTCCGATAGAGCGCCGGAGCGGTGGCCATGCCGATGTGGTTGACCAGCAAGGTATAGCCGTCCGGCGTGGCGCGTGCTACCTTGGCGGAGCCGATCGTGCCACCTGCACCGATGGCATTGTCGACGATGATTGTCTGGCCGAGGGGCTTGCGCAACGCCTCTGCCAGATCGCGCGCGATCTTGTCTGTCGGCCCGCCCGCCGCGAATGGCACGACCAGGGTGATCGGCTTGTCCGGAAATTCAGCAAGTGCCACGGAAGCAGCGCCTGCCAGCGCCAGGCCAACGATGATTCGCACCGAGTGGGTCATGTCTTGTCTCCTGCTTATTTTTAACGAGCTTCAGGCCGAAAGCGCCTGCATTTCTCGATACAGATCGGCCTTGCCTTCGAAGCCGATGCCAGGAAGATCCGGCAGCGTGACGAAGCTGTTTTCCACCTTGACGCCATCCGGAAAGCCGCCGAAGGGTTGGAACAGATCAGGATACGATTCGTTGCCGCCCAGGCCGAGGCCCGCGGCAATGTTGAGCGACATCTGATGCCCACCGTGTGGGATGCAACGGCTTGCAGACCAGCCGTGTTCCTTGAGCATGTCGAGCGTGCGCAGATATTCCACGAGTCCATAGCTGAGCGCGCAGTCGAACTGCAGCCAGTCGCGATCGGGACGCATGCCACCGTAGCGAATCAGGTTGCGGGCGTCCTGCATGGAGAACAGGTCTTCGCCAGTAGCCATCGGGTTCTTGTAGAAGTTGCGCAGGGCCGCCTGCAACTCGAAGTCGAGCGGGTCGCCCGGCTCTTCGTACCAGAAAAGGTCGTACTGGGACAATGCCTTGGCGTAGGCGATGGCCGTCTCCAGTTCGAAGCGCCCGTTGGCATCCACGCAGAGTTTCTGGCCGTCCTGCAGCACCTCCATGATCGAGTCAATGCGACGCAGGTCTTCGTCGAGCGAGGCGCCACCGATCTTCTTCTTCACGACGGTGTAGCCACGGTCGATGTAGCTGCGCATCTCGTCCTGCAGCTTCTTGTGGTCCTGGCCGGGATAGTAGTAGCCGCCGGCAGCGTAGACGAAGATCTTGCGATTCGGCTTGCCATCGCCATAGCGGTCTGCAAGCAACTGGAACAAGGGCTTGCCCTCGATCTTGGCGACAGCATCCCAAACAGCCATGTCGATCGTGCCGATGGCGACCGAGCGCTCGCCGTGGCCCCCTGGTTTTTCGTTGGTGAACATGGCGTTCCAGATCTTGTGCGGATCCAGGTTGTCACCGGTTGCGTCGACGAGTGAGGCTGGATCGGCTTCCATGATGCGGGGAATGAACCGCTCGCGCATCAGCTTGCCTTGGCCATACCGGCCGTTGGAATTGAAGCCGTAGCCGATGACGGGCTTGCCGTCGCGAATCACATCCGTCACGACTGCCACAAGGCTCAGCGTCATCTTGCTGAAGTCGATGTAGGCGTTGCGAATGGGGGAACTGATCGGAAGGGTTTTTTCTCGAATCTCGACGATCTTCATGGAGGTGCCTGTTGAGGTAATTCAGTGGCGCTATCCTCCGGTTTTCTGTCGATGGTGACCAATGCTGGTTTTATTGCCTTCCATGCTTTGAATGCACCGGCAGTGCGAGGCGTGCGGAATTCTTGACCTCCTCCATGACGGCGTACGTCCGGGTTTCACGAACACCGGGAAGTTGCCACAGCACGCTGCCCGCAAAGCGTCGGTAGTCGTTCATGTCGGCGCTGCGCGTCTT
>Ga0308159_1001430_pt1 | contig 34355 bp, 36 predicted proteins | sample PhyCR1_FD_201040 | JGI IMG/M metagenome (GOLD analysis project Ga0308159, IMG submission 201040) | Phyllosphere microbial communities from UC Gill Tract Community Farm, Albany, California, United States - DLSLC.R1 | ecosystem: Host-associated > Plants > Phyllosphere > Unclassified | place: USA... | reverse complement strand
GTCGTCCACCTTGGCGCGCACCGCATTCACGGCCTGCGCTGCGGCGAGCATGCCGCCGTCCAGGGGCAGGGCGCCGTTGCCATCGCCCTGCGAAGCCGCCCCGCCGGCGTGCCAGCTCGCCAAGGATTGGGCCGCCTTGAAGAATGCTTCAGCCCGACCACGGTCGATGCCGTTCTTGCCATTGCGGTCCGCAAGCGCGCCATGGGTTTGGATGATCTGCTCTATCACGGCGCGGACTGCCACGTCGTCCGTCGTGTCGGGCGTGATGACACCGTCTCCGTTGAAGCGCATGGCCGCCAGCAGCGCGCTGCGATCCGTGACGTCAGCCAGGGTCAGGGTGTCGGCATCGGGCTTGCCGCGCACGTCGAGAATGCGGCGCGCCTCGTCGGCCAGCGACGCACCCTCCCCATTCCCGGGCGCCATCGAAGACAGCGCGATCGCATCGCCGCCCTGCATGAGTTCATCGGGATCGCGCAGTTGCGCGCAGACCCACTCACATGCAGCGATCACTTCTGGCGGGCGAACGCGGCCGTCGTGGTCGGTGTCGATCAGGTCCAACGTGCGGGCGTCGAATTCGACGCCGCGCGTGGGGCAAGCCAGCGCCACCCACAGCTTCAGGTCGAGTTCGCGAATGTGCGCAATGTCCGAGCCGTTGCGGATCAGGAGCTGGTCCACACCTCCTGCACGAAAGAATTGCCAGCTGTGCTTTTCGGCCATGCGTGCGGATGACCTTTATTCGGCGATGGCGCCGTCGTCCTTGCGGATCGACTCGCGGTCGCGGTGCTTGTTCTGCTTGCCAAGGGCGCTGTCGAGTGCGCGCTTCAACTTGTCGGCTGCACCGCGGAAGGCTTCGTCCACGCCGTCGGCGTGGTGCGTGACGGCAATCGGCTGCAGATGCGCCATGCGCGCCTCGATCAGGCAGCGCTTGTCCTTCTCTCCGCCCGCGGCGTGGTTCTCGTCGCTCAGGTGCACCTCGACACGCGTGACATCGTTCGCGAAACGTGCCAACTGCTGGCGCAGCTCGGTGTCGGCCCAGCGGTCCAGACCTTCCTTGTTTTCAATGCCGTTGCTGGTGTTCAGTTGAATCTGCATGCGATGTGCCTTTGCTTTCTTCGGTTGACGATCCCTTCACTATGCACCACGTCCTGCGAGCAGCCGCGTAGGCGCCGGAGCAACGTGCGTGAGGCGCGATCCCCGACAACCCTTCCGGTATACGAACCCATGCTGGCGGCGCACAGTGAGGAAGCCCCGCGACCTACACCGGCGCCGAGGGCGCGTCGGTACATTCCATGGCGTGCCGCCCGGCGCACGATTCGAAAAGGAAAACAACATGAAAAGACTGCTCATTGCATTGGCCGTTTGTGCCGTGTCTGCAACGGCCCTGGCGCAACCTGCGCACGATGGGTCGCAGCGTATGGGCCCGCGCATGGAGCGCCAAGCGGACCGTGATCGCCCCAACACCATGCGTCCGGTGGACCGCTACCACCGCCACGACCGTCATGGCAAGCGGAAGGTCTGGGTGCCCGCACACCGCGAACACGGTCGCGTGGTGCGCGGCCACTACGTCTGGCGTTGAGCGCGTTCGGGAAGCCTGGTCTGCCGATGGGAGTTGCGGGAGAATCCTCCCCTCTCACTGGACAATTCACCCATCTGCATGCAAGCCCTTCCGACCACCCTCTGTTACCTCAACGGCGAGTACACGCCGCTCAACGAAGCCAAGATCTCGGTGCTGGACCGCGGCTTTATCTTTGGCGATGGCATCTACGACGTCGTTCCGGTCTACGACCGCAAGCTGTTCCGTCTTGACCACCATCTGGCGCGACTCGACCGCAGCCTGGCCAGCCTGCGCATCGCCAATCCGCACACCCGGGACGAGTGGATCGAGCGCTGCCGCAAACTGATCGCCGACCAGCCTTCGGGCGACCAGATGGTGTACATCCAGGTTTCCCGCGGTGTCGCGGTGCGCGATCACGTGATGACGCCAGACATTTCGCCGACCGTCTTCATGATGGCCACGCCCATGAAGCCGATCTCCCAAGCGCAGCTGAGCGAAGGTGTGCGCTGTATCAGCGCCGAGGATTTCCGCTGGGAGCGCGCCGACATCAAAAGCACGTCGCTGCTGGGGAACGTGCTGGCGCGGCAGATGTCGGCCGACGTCGGGGCGACCGAAACCATCCTTTTTCGCAACGGCCTGCTGACCGAGGCGTCGTCGTCGAACGTATGGGTCGTGCGCGAAGGCACCGTGTACGGCGCACCCAAGAGCGCGCACGTGCTCGAGGGCATTCGCTACGACCTCCTGGCCGAGTTGTGCGCGGTGGAGGGCATTGCCTTCGTGCTGCGACCCATTGGCGAGGCGGAGGTCCGCGCGGCCGACGAACTGATCCTGAGTTCCGCGAGCAAGGAAGTGCTGCCTGTCACACAGTTCGACGGCAAGCCCATCGGCCATGGGGAGCATGCGGGCAAGCCGGGCCCGGTGTTCCAGCGCCTCCATGCGGCCTACCAGCGCGCCAAGGTCGAGCAGTCGGTCTGACGCAGAGGTCGCGCCCTAGCTCTGGATATAGGTGGTGAGCTGCTCGATGGTCTGCTCGTGGTCCGCGATGATGTCGTCCATCAGGTCGCGGATCGACAGCAGGCCGACCACCTTCTCGCCCTCGAGCACCGGCAGGTGGCGAATGCGCTTCTGGCTCATGAGGGTCATGCACTCGCGCGTGGTGGCGGTCGGTTTGACTGTCAGCACATTGGGCGTCATGATTTCCGAGACCTTGACCTCGCGCGAATTGCGTCCCTGCAAAGCGATCTTGCGGGTGTAGTCGCGCTCGGAGAACATGCCGACGAGCTGGCCCTGGGTCATGACCATGAGCGCACCGACCTCGAAGCGCGCGAGCACCTGAAGCGCGTCGAAAACAGCAACACCGGGTTCTGTGCGCCAAGCGGCGGAGTCGCGGCGCTTGAGCAGTTCGGAAACGGGTTTCATCGTGGCCCTCCGGCAATGGGTTGGTGCAGCCCGGCATGGGCCGCGACAAAACCATCATAGAACCAGCAGGCAGCGCCGAAAAGCGCCTTTTCTTTGAATTTTCGAGGGTATGTGCCGGCTCCCCGACAATGCACACCCTTGCCAGCCTCCCCAGAAAGAACGCGAATGGCCATTCAATGGTTCCCCGGTCACATGCACCTGACCCAAAAGGCCATTGCCGAACGGATCAAGGACATCGACGTGGTGATCGAACTGCTCGACGCCCGCCTGCCCGGCTCCAGCGCCAACCCGATGCTGGCGCAGCTCACCGGCCACAAGCCCGGCCTGAAGGTGCTCAACAAGCAGGACCTGGCCGATCCGGCCTGCACCGTCGAATGGTTGGCGCATTACAACGCGCTGCCCGACACGCGCGCGATCGGCCTGGACGCCAGCCTGACGACGCCTGCGCGCCAGCTGGTCGACGCCTGCCATGCGCTATCGCCTAACCGCGGTGGGCTGGCCAAGCCGATGCGGGTGCTCATCTGCGGCATTCCCAACGTGGGCAAGTCGACGCTGATCAACACGCTCAGCGGCACCCGCAAGGCCAAGACAGGCGACGAAGCTGGCATCACCAAACTGGAGCAGCGCATCACGCTCGCAGACGATTTCTATCTCTGGGACACACCTGGCATGCTCTGGCCGCGCATCATCGTCGCCAAGAGCGGCTACAACCTGGCCGCGAGTGGCGCCGTGGGCCGCAATGCCTTCGACGAGGAAGAAGTGGCGCTGGAACTGCTCGACTACCTCAAGCAGCACTACGCGGGCCTGGTCGAAGCGCGTTTCAAACTGTCGGCCGATCCGGCCGACATCGCGGCCATGAAGGACGAGGAACTGCTCGAAGCCATCGGCCGCAAGCGCGGCGCGCTGCTGGGCAAGGGGCGCATCAACCTGCAGAAGGCCGCAGAGATCGTGATGCATACCTTTCGCGATGGCAGCATGGGCCGCATCACGCTGGAGCGGCCCGCGGAGTTTGCGCAGTGGCTGGCCGAAGGGCAGAAGGTCGATGCCGAGCGGCTGGAGAAAAAGGCCACCAGCAAGGTCAAGCGCTCGCCCAAGCTTCGCAAGGCGGGCCCGCCTCCCGAGGCCGCCTGACACGGCCCTTACGCCTCCCTTACGCGGCGCACCAATGTGCGCGTCGAATCGCTAGGGTTGTCACTCTCTGCAAGCCCCAGGGTTGGTTATATGTTCGTCCGATGACCTCATGGTCATTCGAACAACAACCGTTGGAGACAAACCCTCATGCAGTTCCCGTTCAAGCGCCTGGCCGTGGCCGGCCTCATCGCAGTTTCCGTTGGCGCCTTTGCCGCCGACCCCATCAAGATTGGTGTCGACGGACCGTTCACGGGCGGTTCGTCGTCCATGGGCGTGAGCATGCGCGACGGCGTTCGCCTGGCCACCGACGAGATCAACAAGGCTGGCGGCGTGCTGGGCCGGCAGATCCAGCTGGTGGAGCGCGACGACGAAGCCAAGAACGAGCGCGGCGTGCAGATCGCGCAGGAGTTCATCAACAAGGAAAAGGTGGTGGCCGTGGTCGGCTACATCAACACCGGCGTGGCGCTGGCGTCGCAGCGCTTCTTCCAGGAAGCGAAGATCCCGGTGCTCAACAACGTGGCGACCGGCTCGATCATCACCAAGCAGTTCGACAAGGAGCCTGACAACTACGTCTTCCGCAACGCGGCGCACGACAGCATCCAGGCGCCGATGATCGTCGAAGAGGCCGTGACCCGCCGCGGTTACAAGAAGGTCGCGATCCTGGCGGATTCGACCAATTACGGACAGCTCGGCCGCGACGACCTGGAGAAGGCCCTCAAGGCCAAAGGCATCACGCCCGTGGCCGTGGAGAAGTTCAACATCAAGGACGTCGACATGACGGCCCAGTTGCTCAAAGCCAAGGAAGCCGGCGCAGAAGCCATCCTGACCTACGGCATCGGCCCCGAACTCGCGCAGATCGCCAACGGCATGACCAAGCTGGGCTGGAAGGTTCCCATGGTGGGCAGCTGGACGCTGGCGATGGCCAACTTCATCGACAACGCCGGCCCGGGCGGGGACGGCGCCCGCATGCCGCAGACCTTCATCCAGGAGCCGACCACGCCCAAACGCAAGGCCTTCATCGAGAACTTCGTCAAGACCTTCAAGCCGAAGAACAACCGCATGGATTCGCCGGTGTCGGCGGCGCAAGGCTACGACTCGATCTATCTGCTGGCGGCGGCCATCAAGCAGGCCAACAGCACCGAAGGCCCGAAGATCAAGACTGCGTTGGAAGACCTGCAGGCACCCGTCGAGGGCGTGGTGACGACCTACAACAAGCCGTTCTCCAAGACCGACCACGACGCCATCACGGCCAACATTCCGGTGTTCGGCGAAGTGAAGGCCGGCCGCGTGGTGTTTGCGAACGCCGACGACCAAAAGAGCGCCGACAAGGTCCGCGTCAAGCAATAAGTCGCATCGCGCGCGCCGCCCCGGGGCCGGTACCCGCGGCGGCGTTTGTTCGTGCACTGTGCATTGCTCCGCCCCAAGTTTTTGAGAGAGCCGTCATGCAAATCCTGACCCAACTCATCTTCAGCGGCATCGCGCTGGGGATGATCTATGCGGTGATCGCGTTCGGCTACCAGCTGACGTTCGCGACCTCCGACACCCTTAACTTCGGGCAAGGCGACGCGCTGATGCTCGGCGCACTGGTCGGGCTCACGCTGGTCGGCCTGGGCGTCAACTACTGGTTGATGATCCCGCTGGTGTGCATCTTCGGCGCCTTCCAGGGCGCGGTGGTCGAGCGCATCGGCGTGCGGCCGGCCATCAAGATCAAGAGCGAGTTCGGCTGGATCATGTCGACCATCGCGCTGGGCATCATCTTCAAGAACGTCGCCGAAAACGTGTGGGGCCGGGACGACCTGAAGTTTCCGTCGCCGTTGCCGGAATCCCCGTTGAAGTTCCTGGGCGCCAACGTGCTTCCCATGGAAATCCTGGTGGTGGTCGGCGCGCTCCTGATGATGCTGGCGGTCGAGTTGTTCAACCGCCGCTCGATCTACGGCAAGGCGGTTGTCGCCACCTTCAACGACCGCGACGCGGCCAAGCTGATGGGCATCAACACCGGCTTGGTTATCACGTTTTCCTATGCGCTGTCGTCGATGACGGCGGCGTTCGCCGGAGTGCTCATCGCGCCGCTGACGCTCACGGGCGCCACCATGGGCGCGGTGCTGGGCTTGAAAGCCTTTGCGGTGGCCATCATCGGCGGGCTCACCAGCGGCATGGGCATCGTGGTCGGCGGCATCATCCTCGGCATTGCCGAGACGACCACCGGCTTTTACCTGAGCACGGGCTACAAGGACGTGCCGGGCCTGGTGCTGCTGCTCATCGTGCTGGCCGTACGGCCGGCGGGCCTGTTCGGCAAGACGGCCATCAAGAAGGTGTGACCACGTGGCATTGCAATCCGAAAAAATGAAGACCAGCCACCTGTTGCTGGCCGTCGCGGGTGTTGCCGCGCTGCTGTTGTTCCCCATCGGCGTCGACAACCCTTACTACATCCACCTGCTCGAGACGATCATGATCTACGCGATCGTGCTGTTCGGGCTGGACATCGTGGTGGGCTACACCGGTCAGGTGTCGCTCGGCCATGCGGGGCTGTTCGGCCTGGGCGCATATGCGGCCGGCGTGCTGGTGTTCAAACTGGCCGCGCCGTTCTGGATCACCGTGCCGGTGGCGATCCTGTTCACCGCTGGGTTCGGCGCCTTGCTTGCCTTGCCGGCACTGAGGGTATCGGGGCCGTACCTGGCCATGGTCACGCTGGCCTTCGGCACCATCATCCAGATCCTCATCAACGAGATGAGCTTCCTCACCGAAGGCCCCATGGGCATCAAGCTGGACAAGCCCTCGCTGTTCGGCCACAAGCTCGACGAGCGCGAGTTCTACTGGGTGGTCGTGGTGCTGATGGTGCTGGCACTGGTGGTCGTGCACCGCATCCTGCGTTCGCACCTGGGCCGCGCGTTCGAGGCGCTGCGCGGCAGCCCGGTGGCGTCGGACTGCATGGGGGTTTCGGTCTATCGCTACAAGGTCTATGCCTTCGTGATCAGTGCCGGCTTTGCCGGACTGGCGGGCTGCCTCTACGCGTACTCCGAGCAATACATCTCGCCCAATTCGTATAACTTCGAACTGACGGTGCTGTTCCTGCTGGCTGTCATCATGGGCGGGCGCAAGAGCCGCATCGGCTCGATGCTCGGTGCGGCCATCATCGTGCTCTTGCCCAAGCTGCTCGACGACGTGGTGCTGTTCCGCTACGTCTCGGTGGTGCTGGCGGTGCTGGTCGGCGTGACCGCCGTGGTCGCCGTGCGACGCCAGCGCGCCACACCGGCGCAGATGGCTATTCCGGTGGTCGGCAGCATCGCGCTGGCGGGCCTGGCCTTCTGGCTGAACACCATGACCGACTGGCGCCTGTCGATCTTCGGCGTGATCATGCTGTTCGTCGTCTACTACCTGCAGGACGGCATCGTCGGCTTCGTGCGCAAGGCCTTCAACATGCGCCGACCGGTGGTTGAGTTGCCGCCGTCGGTCGAAGGCGTGGCGCCCGCCGACGCCGTGTCCACCGCGGCGCATGGCAGCGGCAGCGACGAGGTGCTGCAGGCCAGCGGCGTGCTCATGCAGTTCGGCGGGCTCAAGGCGCTCAACAACGTCGACCTGCGCATCCGCCGCGGCACCATCCACGGCTTGATCGGCCCGAACGGTTCGGGCAAGAGCACGATGATGAACGTGCTGACGGGCATCTATGTGCCCACTGCTGGATCGCTGACCTTCGCGGGGCGTTCGCTGGTCGGGCGCACGTCGTCTGACATTGCGCTGTCGGGCATCGCGCGCACATTCCAGAACGTGCAGCTGTTCGGCGAGATGACGGCGCTGCAGAACGTGCAGGTCGGCCTGCACCACACGTTCGCGAGCAACCTGTTCGACGTTGCGGTGCACACGCCGCGCTATCGGCGCGAGAGCGATGCGGCAGTGAGCCGTGCGCTCGGGCTGCTGAACTTCGTGGGCCTGGGCGAGTTCGTGGCCGAAGAGGCGCGCAATCTGCCGTACGGCAAGCAGCGGCTTCTGGAGATCGCGCGCGCACTGGCGCTCGACCCGCAACTGCTGCTGCTGGACGAACCGGCAGCCGGTCTGACGGCGCCCGACATCAAGGAGCTGATCGCGATCATCCGGAAGATCCGCGACCACGGCATCACGGTGATCCTGATCGAGCACCACATGGATGTGGTCATGAGCATGTGCGACACCGTCTCGGTGCTCGACTTCGGCCAGAAGATCGCCGAAGGTGAACCCGCGGCGGTGCAGCGCGACGAGAAGGTCATCGAGGCCTACCTCGGCGGTCAGGACACGCATGCGGCCGACGGCACGCAACCGGCTTGAAGGACGAACACCCATGCTGACCATTCACAACCTGTCGGCCGGCTACGGCAAGGTGCAGGTGCTCCACGGTGTGTCGATCGAGGTGCCGCGCGGCAAGGTCGTCACGCTCATCGGCTCCAACGGCGCGGGCAAGACGACCACCATGCGCGCCGTCTCGGGGATGATCGCGCCGACGGCCGGCGAGATCACCCTCAACGGCAAGCGCATCGACGGCCTGGAGAGCTACCACATCGCCAAGCTGGGCCTGGCGCATTCGCCGGAAGGCCGGCGCGTGTTCGCGACCATGACGGTCACCGACAACCTCACGCTCGGTGCCTTCCCGCGCCTGACGGGCAGCCGGCCGCGTGGCGACGTGGCGGGTGACCTGGAACGCGCGCTGGAACTGTTCCCGCGCCTGAAGGAGCGCCGCACGCAGCTCGCCGGTACGCTGTCGGGCGGCGAGCAGCAGATGCTCGCCATGGCGCGCGCCGTGATGCTGAATCCGGAAGTGGTGCTGCTCGACGAGCCTTCGATGGGCTTGGCGCCCATCCTGGTGGCCGAAGTGTTCCGCATCATCGAGCGGCTCAAGAGCGAGGGCGTGACCATGCTGCTGGTCGAGCAATTCGCCGCTGCCGCGCTGGGCGTGGCCGACTACGGCTATGTACTGGAGAACGGGAAGATTTCACTGCACGGGCCGGCTGAGAAATTGCGCAGCGACCCGGCGGTGAAGGCTGCCTACCTGGGCGGTGGGCACTGAAGAAAAGAGGTGCGCCGGCCTCAGTCCTTCAGCTTGATCTTCCCGGCTTCGACGTATTCCTCGTACTGGGTGCGCGGAATGGCCGTGAGGCCCAGCACGTCGCTTTCGGCCTCCCAGCTGAGCGTGGCGCTGTCGGGCGCCAGGTTCACCTCGACGGTCGTGCCCAAGGGGATGGCGATGGGGACCCCGTCGCCCGGTGTATACGTGACGGTGCCGACGATCGTTGCGAATTGGGACATGACTGCGGTTTCCTCTCTTTGAAGGGCTGCCGAAGCCGGCCGCCCGATGGCGCATATTAGACGGCCTGCGTGCCCGCGGTCGTGTCAGCATAAAGGCCGCAGGCGAGCCCGGTTTCTTTACAGGCGTGCAGGTGCACGGACTTGTGTGCTGCCCGAGCATGCCAGCAGCTGCGACGCCTGGGTGATCCGAAACGAATCCCAGCGCGGGCAAGTGGTGTCGATGTGTAGCAAACTCCTTGGCTTCATCGTCGTTTCCTTCACTTGCGCCCCGCCATGACCCAGAATCTCCCCGCTTTCGAGGTACTTCCCCGCGACCTGTCCGCCTACCGCGAAGGCAACGTGGGTATCGACTACGTCCATCGCTTCGAGTCCGGCAAGCCCGGCCCGCACGTGCTGATCAGCGCACTCACGCACGGCAACGAGATCTGCGGCATGGTCGCCGCCACGCACCTGCTGGACACCGGCGTGCGCCCGAAGATCGGCACGCTCACCATCTGTTTTTCGAACGTCGAGGCCTACGAGTCCTTCAACGAAGCCCAGCCTTTCGAGAGCCGCCAACTGGTGCACAACATGAACCGGATCTGGTCGTCCGAACTGCTCGACGGCAGCGAAGACAGCCCCGAGTTGCGCCGCGCACGCGTGCTGCGCCCGGTCATCGACGCGGCCGACTACATCCTGGACATCCACTCGACCAGCCAGGACGTCGTGCCGTTCTGGGTGTACCCGGCCTACGAGCGCAACGCGCAGGTGGCGCTGGCCATCGGCCGGCCACCGGTGCACCTCGTGATGCCCAGTGGCCTCGGCTCGGGCACGCCGCTAATCCAGTACGGCCACCACGGCGATCCGGCCGGCAAGGGCGCGGCGCTGGTGGTCGAATGCGGCCAGCATTTCAAGCGCTCCGCGGCCGAACTCGCCACGGCGGTCACGCTCGACTTTCTCGCTCACTTCGGCCTGATTGACAAGAACCCGGCGGCGTCCACGCCGGCCGAGCAGCGCCGCTTCGAACTGTTGGAGACACACATGGTCAAGGCGGCCGACTTCAGCTTCACGCGGCCGCTGGTGGGCTTCGAGACCTTTGCCAAAGGTGAGCTCATCGCAACCAACGGCACCGAGGAAATCCGCTCGCCCTGCGACGACTGCACCATCTTCATGCCGACGCGCGCACCCATCGTCGGCCGCGAGGCCGTGTACCTGACGCGGCCGCTCTGAGGCCGGCGACCATGAGCCGCTGGAGAATCGCGGGACTGGGCTTCGTCTTCCTGTGGTTCTTCATCGGCGGCATCGCGCATTTCGCGCTCACCGAGACCGAGATGCGCATCGTGCCGCCCTTCATTCCCTGGCCGCGGGAAGCCGTGCTCGTCAGCGGTGCGTGCGAGCTGCTGGGTGCGGCCGGGCTGTGCTGGACGAGGACCCGCCGGGCAGCCGGCTGGGGCTTGTTCGTCCTGACGCTGGCAGTGACACCGGCGCATTTCTACATGTTGCAGCACCCCGAACTGTTTCCCTCGGTGCCGCTGTGGGCGCTCGTGGCACGGCTGCCGCTGCAGGTGGCGCTGTTGGCGCTGATCGTCTGGAGCACGGCGCGGTTGCCCTTTGGCAGTGATGCCGATGGGGCCGGGCGCACTTCGCGGCATACTTGAACCGATTGCAACTTAGCTGAATTTCGCCGAATGGAAAAAGAAGTCGTCCCCGCCGTCCTGTCGTTTATCAACGAGAAACGCCTGTTGGGCGACAAGCGGACGCCCGTCGAGATCATTGCCAAGATGGGCGTGTTCGACGCGCGCCAGAAGGCCTCGGATTCCGCGTGGCTGGCAACGGGCGACAACGTCATTGCGACCATCTGGGCCGAATTCGTGAGCATCGGTGCCGCTGGCCAGTGGTTCTACGTCGAATCGCTCGACGTGCAGCGTCGCATCGGTGGCGGGGAGCGAAGCGCGTTGCAACTGCAGCGTGCCAAGGACCGCATGGCGCTGCTCAAGCGGTCGCTCGACGGCGGCCAGGGCGTGCGCGCCGTGTTGCAGACCAACCGGGTCGCTATTGCCGAACTGGAAACCGACAAGGCGGCCAAGGTGTCGGTGCGGGTGGCCGACGAACAGGAATGGCATGTTGCGACCTGGGACACCGACCGCAAATTCGCCGTGCTGGTGCGAGGCGCGCGCGGCTGGGTGCCGTCCGAGGAGGACGTGCAGGCCGGCATGGCGCGCGGTGGCGTCCCAGAGCCCGAGCCTGAAGTGGTGGTGCAACAGGCATCGCCCGACGAAGCCCAGGCCGCGGCAGTGGCCTATCTGACGAAGCATTTCTCCAGTTACGGCTACAAGGCCGAGAACGTGAGCAGCCAGAACCCGGGCTACGACATCGAGGTGTCCGACAAGAAGGGCAACACCCTGCTCAAGCTCACCATCAAGGGCACGGCACCCGGTGTGCCGAGCTTCCAGCTGTCGGCGCAGGAGCGCGAGGGCGCTCGGCGCGGCGACCCCTGGCGTCTGGCCGTCGTCACCGATGCAACCAGTGCGGCGGCACAACACAAGATCTACAAGCCGTCCGAACTCGGCAGCGTGCCCGGGCTCGAGGCCTCGTCGGACTGAGCGGGCCTGCCTTGAGCGTGCATCGGCAGAATACCGGTGGCGCCCACACCTTGCGGCATCGCGTGCCGCATCAGCTCAACGAAGCGCCTGAGCTTGGCGGGATAGAAGCGCGCATAGGGATAGATGAGGTGGATGGGCAGCGGTGTTGCCTGCCATTGCGGCACCAGATGCACCAGCCGGCCTCGAGCGAGGTCGTCGCTCACCGTCCAGGCCGACACCACGGCCGCGCCCAGTCCGAGCAGTGCCGCGCTGCGGGTGGCGTACAGGCTGTCGGTGCTCAGGCGCGGGCGAATCGGCAGACGGCAGGTTTCACCCGTGCGCGCATGGGTCAGCAGGATGTCGCTGCGGTAATACGTGCGCAGCGCCAGCCAAGGCAGGGTGGCCAGATCGTTGGCATGCTGCGGCACGGGCTCGCCCTCGAGCAGCGAGGGCGCCGCCACGACCACGCGCGGTACTTCCGACAGTTTGATGGCGATCAGGGTCGGATCGATGAGCTCGCCGACCTGGATCGCGCAGTCGATGCCGTCCGCAATGAAATCGGGCGGCCGGTCGTGCAGCAGCCACTCGACCGTCACATTGGGATGGTCGCGCAGGTAGCCTGCGAGCGGGCCGACCAGCAGCTCCTGTCCGAAGGCGTGCGGCGCAACCACCCGCAGCGTGCCTTCGGGCTCATCGCCCTTGCCGCGCAGGTCGGCTTCGAAGGCGTCCCAGTTGACCAGCAGGGCCTTGGCGCTCTCGAAGCAGCGCTCGCCATCTTCGGTCAGCTTCATCGCATGCGTGGAACGCTGTAACAGCCGCATGCCCAGCGAGCGTTCCAGCGCTTGCAGGCGTCGGCTCACCGTGGGTTGTGTGGCACCCAGTCTCGCCGCGGCGGCCGACAGGCTGCCTGCCTCGACGATGCGCACGAAGGTCTGCATCAGCTCGATGCGGTCAGACGCACCGGGTGAAGCAGCGAACGCGGGATTGGTCATGCGCTGAGCGTATAACAATTCTTCGCGCTGGACGGCTACCGCGTCAACGAGTTCGCAAGCAAACTCGCGTCCTCTTCTGTTCGAATGAGGGTAATCACCCATGAATTCCATTCAATCTGCGCATGCAAGCGCGATCGGCACGTCGACCGCCACGCCACCTGCCGGCACGCGGCCTGCGTTGCCGGCTTCCCTGGTACTGCTGCTGGCCACGTCGGCGGGTCTGGCCGCTGCGGCGCTTTATTACATCCAGCCGATGCTGGGCACGTTGGGCGCTGCGATCGGCGCTTCGGACCGGGCGGTGGGCTTCGCGCCCATGCTCACGCAGCTCGGCTATGCGCTGGGCATTCTGTTGCTCGCGCCGTTGGGCGACCGCTACGACCGGCGTCGCATCATCCTGCTGAAGGCAGCAGCCTTGTGCGTGGCGCTGGTCGCCGGCGGTGCCGCGCCGTCCATCGGCGTGCTGCTGGTGGCCAGCCTGGCGATCGGCATCTCGGCCACACTGGCACAGGACATCGTGCCCGCAGCCGCCGTGCTGGCGCCCGAGGCACATCGTGGCCGGACGGTGGGCACCGTGATGACCGGGCTCCTGCTGGGCATTCTGCTGTCGCGCGTAATCAGCGGCTTCGTGGCCGAGCACTACGGCTGGCGCTCGATGTTCTTCGTCGCCGCCGCCAGCATCGCGGCGATCGGCGTTGCGATCTGGCGTGGCTTGCCACGCTTCCAGCCGACCACCCAACTGAGCTATGGCGCGCTGCTGGGTTCGCTGGCCAACCTGTGGCGGCGTCACGCCGCGTTGCGCCGCGCGGCACTGGCGCAAGGGATGATTTCCATCGGCTTCAGCGCGTTCTGGTCGACGCTGGCGGTGATGCTGCACGGCGCGCCTTTTCACCTGGGGAGTTCGGTGGCAGGCGCCTTTGGGCTGGCCGGCGCAGCGGGGGCCTTGGCTGCGCCACTGGCGGGCCGCCTGGCCGACAAGCGCGGGCCAGAACTGGTGACGCGCCTGGGCCTGGGGCTGGCCGCGATCTCGTTCGCTGCGATGCTCTTCATGCCATTGCTATCGACGCCGATGCAGATCGCCCTGCTGGTGGTGGGCACGGTCGGCTTCGACTTCGGCGTGCAGGCGACGCTGGTGGCACACCAGAGCATCGTCTACAGCATTGATCCGGCGGCCCGCAGCCGGCTCAATGCGGTGCTGTTCGTGGGCATGTTCACCGGCATGGCGGCAGGTGCTGCGCTGGGCAGCCTGGTGCTGGCGCAATGGGGCTGGAATGCAGTGATCGTGCTGGCCATCGCGAGCGCCGCGGGCGCACTGGCCGTGCGGATGTGGCCGGGCGCGCGCCTCGCCGCCTGACCCCTGGGGAGCTGGCCCGCTTCAGGCAGCCAGGAACAGTGCCGGGTCGACCATGGCCCGGTTGAGCATCACCGACCAGTGCAGGTGCGGCCCGGTGGCGCGACCGGTGGCCCCCACTGCACCCAGCCGGTCGCCGGTCGCCAGGCGCTCGCCCACCTTCACGTCCATGGCGCTCAGGTGGCAGTACATGCTCAGCAGGCCGCCGCCGTGGTCGAGCCAGACGGTGCCGCCGTTGAAGAAATAGTCGCCCACATCGATCACGCGCCCAGGCAGGGGCACGGTGACCGGTGTGCCGGTGGCTGCGGCAATGTCCATGCCGCTGTGCGGATTTCGGGACTGGCCGTTGAACACGCGTCGCAGGCCGAAGGAACTGGAGCGCCGACCGGGCACCGGTGCGACCATGCGAAGGTCGAGCGCCTCGGGAACGTCGGTGAAGGTGGCCATCACGCCTGCCAGGTGATCGCGTTCGCGCTCGTAGCGTGTGTTGTCGGCCGCCGACAGGTCGACTGTCCCAGGTGCCACCTTCAGGCGCTGTTCGCTGTAGCGTTTGGGCGCCACGGTGTAAGCCACCGGAACCAGCTGGCCGTCCGGCGCCTGCACCGCCACGCGCGCCTCGCCGGGCCGCGCTGCCAGCGGTATGCCGACGATGGCCGTCCATTCGATGGCGTCGCCGATCACCAGCACCGGGAAGCTTCCTTGCGCCGTGCGCACCGGCGGCCGCTTGGCGGCCGGGCCGAGGGACAGGCGCGCAATGCCGCCTGGCACCGCGGATGCCCGGGGCCAGACGTCGAGCGCCGTCGCTGGCGACGCTGCGCGAGCGGGCAGGGCCGGCAGCAGCAGGGCGCCCAGGGTGCCGATCAGCGCGCGACGGCGCGCGACCGCGGTACAGGGCTGGGGCAATCGGTCGTCAGGAGTCATCGCGCGAGTGTACCGAGCGGGCCGTGTCTCGATGACTCGCAGCCGCTCAGATGCCCGGGCGTGGGTCTTCGTCGGTGATCGAAAGCTGGACCGGAATCCTGACTTCGCGCGTGAGCTTGCCGGGCAACTCGAACACGAGGGTGATGTGGCCTTTGAGGCGCTCGAAGCGCTTGTCCAGCTTCACCGAGAGGCCCAGCTGGCCGCTCAGGACCTTGTCGTAGCTCCACAGCGCGAAGTCCTGCAGCGACGAATCCTCCTCATCGTCCTGGATCCGCACCACCTCGTTCTTCTCATTGGTCAGTGCGTAGTCCTTGATTCGGTAAGTGGCGAAATCCGCGATGTCGTCGTTCTTGTTGACGATGTGTCCGTTGCGCTTGTATTCCTCGGCCTTGTCCACAGGCAGTGGATAGTGAGTCAGCAGATCGAACGCGTTTGCGGGTGTCTTCTTCCTCAACGTCAGGTCCGAGTTGATGACCATCACGTGGGCGGCCAGGTGGCCCAGAAATGCCTGCGCTTGCACGGCCGAATAAGGGAAGCGCGGCGCGGCCTGCACCTGGCAGGCGACCATCGCCAGCGGGACCAGTCCAAGTAGCTTGTTCATCGATGCATTCTGCCTTCAGTCGGCCCATTCGCCGGGCGCCAGGCCGTCCAGCGTGTAGGGCCCGACGGCCACGCGAAGCAGGCGCAGCGTGGGATGTCCGACGGCGGCCGTCATGCGGCGCACCTGACGGTTGCGGCCTTCCTTGATGGCCAGTTCGATCCAAGTGGTGGGGATGGCCTGGCGCACGCGGATGGGTGGAACCCGGTCGCCCACGGCGGGCGGTGGGTCCAGCAGGCGGGCACGGGCCGGACGCGTCGCGCCATCGTTGAGCTGGACGCCGTCGCGCAACGTCGCCAGCGCCGCCTCGTCAGGTACGCCCTCGACCTGCACCCAATACACCTTCTCCATCTTGAAGCGCGGGTCGGCGATGCGGGCTTGCAGCCGGCCGTCGTCGGTCAGCAGCAACAGGCCCTCGCTGTCGGCGTCCAGCCGGCCGGCCACATAGACGCCTGGCAGGTCGATGAACTCCTTCAAGCCGCGCCAACGGCCTTCGGGCGTGAACTGGCTGAGCACGCCGTAGGGTTTGTGGAAGCGAAGCAGGCGCGGCGCTGAATGCGAGGAGGAAAAGGAATTGGGATCGGCCATCGGGTCGCCAGCATAGCTCGGCCCGTTGGGCCGTTGTCAGGGTGACTTTCTGTAGGTTCAACCCTACATGTTCGCCCCGGCAATCCGATAAGCAGCAGTGGCAGTGCCAGACGTTGCCAAGGAACCGAGAAAGAACATGAACCTGACGCGCCGAATCACGCCTCCTCTCTTTGCGCCGCTGATAGGTGCGCTGGGCGGCATCGCCTGCCTGTGGCTCGCGAGCGCCAGCCTTGCGGCCGTCGCCTGTGCCGCGGCGCTGGTCGCAGCGGGTGCCTGGGCGGGCTGGCATGGAAGGCAGGCCCATGCGGTCCAGTCCCATGAGCTCCAGCGCTACGTGCGGGGCAATGTCGCTTTCAGCGCTGACGTCGCGCCGGTCTGGTCCGGCCAGATCGAGGCGTCGCGCTCGCAGATGGAGACTGCGATTGCCGCGTTGAGCGAGCGCTTCGCGGGCATCGTCCACAAGCTTGGCGAGATGCTCGGCGCACCGGGCGTGCAGGGTGCGGACGCCGCCGACACGGCCGCCTCCGCGCTCTATGCCGATAGCCAGAAGCAGTTGCAGGCGGTGGTTGCATCGCTGCGCGAGGCCATGCACAGCAAGGCCCTCATGCTCGACAAGGTTCAGGCGCTGCAGGGCTTCGTGGGCGAGCTGCGCGAGATGGGCGACGGCGTCTCCCGCGTCGCGCAGCAGACGAACCTGCTGGCCATCAACGCGGCCATCGAGGCCGCGCATGCCGGGGAGTCCGGCCGCGGCTTTTCGCAGGTGGCGCAGGAAGTGCGTGCCCTGTCGCGCACGTCGGGCGACACCGGCCGGATGATCGCCGGCAAGACAGCTGCCATCAGTGCCGCCATCGACGACGTGCGTCGCTCAGCCGACGTGACGCGGTCGCAGGAACACCAGATCGTGGCCGATTCGGAGGCCCGCATTCGCAATGTGCTCGATCAGTTCCAGGGCCTGACGACGTCCCTGGCCGAGTCCACGGCGCTCCTGCGCAACGAGAGCCGCGACATCCAGGCGGAGGTCAACGACGCGCTGGTGCAACTGCAGTTCCAGGACCGGGTGAGCCAGGTCCTCGCCCATGTGCGCGACAACATCACTCGGCTTCCCGAGGTGGTGCAGGACCACGCCAACGCAGGCGACCGAACCGGCGGACTCGCGCCATTGCTGGCCGCCGGGTTGCTGCGGGAGCTGGAGTCGACCTACGCCATGGCCAGCGAGCGCGTCATTCACCAGGGGTCCGGCACCGAGGCCGCCAAGGTGGCCGCGGCCGGCCCGGCCCCACAAGACGACATCACTTTTTTCTAGAGGACCGCCATGGCAAAGACCATCCTGATCGTCGACGACTCTGCCTCCGTGCGCCAGGTTGTCGGTATTGCGCTCAAGGGCGCCGGCTACACCGTGATCGAAGGGCGCGACGGCCAGGACGCGCTGACCAGGCTCACCGGCCAGAAGGTGCACCTGATCATCAGCGACGTGAACATGCCCAACATGGACGGCATCACCTTCGTGAAGAACGTCAAGGCCATGCCGGCCTACCGCTTCACGCCCGTGATCATGCTGACCACCGAGAGCCAGGAATCCAAGAAACGCGAAGGCCAGGCGGCCGGCGCCAAGGCCTGGGTGGTCAAGCCCTTCCAGCCGGCGATGCTGCTGGCGGCGGTCGAGAAGCTGGTGCTGCCATGAGCCAGTGCGCGCCGTTCGTCCTCTCGGGTGAGTTCACGATCTACCGCGCCGCGGAGATCCGCGCCGAGCTCATCGCTGCGCTCGACACATGCGAGCAGCGGCTGGAGATCGACCTCGATGCCGTCACCGAGATCGACAGTGCCGGTGTGCAACTGCTGATAGCGGCTTGCAGCACCGCGCGCGCCTCCGGGCGCAGCGTGGTGCTCGCCGCGGCCAGCGAGCCCGTGAGAGAGGTCCTGGCGCTGCTGGCGCTGGGGGGCGCGTTCGATACGCCGGATGTCGAGGTGGCCGCACCGCCGCAGCAAGAGCAGGGAGAAACCGCATGAACATGGCCGACGCGCTCCAAACCTTCTTTGTCGAGAGCAGGGAACTGCTGGAGGACATGGAGACCGCATTGCTGGGTGTTCTGGCCGAAGACGACCCGTCGGACTCGGTGAACGCCATCTTCCGTGCGGCCCACACCATCAAGGGCTCGGCTGGCCTGTTTGGCCTGGACTTCATCGTCGACTTCGCCCACGTGGCCGAGAGCGTGCTGGACAAGGTTCGCGACGGCACCGCGCCGACCGACGATGCGATGGTGACGCTGCTGCTGGCATGCCGCGATCACATCGGCAGCCTGGTGGAGGCGGCCGCCGCGGGCCAGCGCACGGCCGATGCAGAGACGACCTTGCGCGCGCAGCCGCTCCTGGCGCAGCTGCACCTGCACCTGGGACAGCCGCACGCGGCGCCCGCGCCCGATGTGCTCAACGCTTCGACCATCCTGCACGCGCCGGCCGGGACGCCATCTCCGAACGCCTCGGCACAGGGTGCGCGGCATGCGGACCATTGGCACATCTCGCTGCGCTTCGGCGCGGACGTGCTGCGAAACGGCATGGACCCGCTGTCCTTCCTGCGCTATTTGGGCAAGCTCGGAACCATCGACCGCATCGTCACGATGGCCGATGCGCTGCCTGCGCTGGCCGAGCTCGACGCAGAGTCCTGCTACCTCGGCCTGGAGATCGCCCTGCGCAGCGAAGCGGACCGTTCGGTCATCGAGGGCGCCTTCGAGTTCGTGCAGGACGACTGCGTCGTGCGCATCCTGGAGCCGCACAGCACGCTCGGCGAATACCTGGACCTGATGCAGGTCCAGGCGGATGGCGTGCAGGGCAGCCTCAAGCGGATGGGCGATGCCCTGGTGCACTGCCAGAGCCTGATGCAGGATGAACTCGACGCAGCCCTGGCCCGTGCAGCGCAGCCCGCCATTGCTGAACTGTCCAGCGAAGCCGCCGCACCGTCCCTGCCGTCTCCCGAGCCAATGCCAGTGCACGACGCGGCACCCGCGCGCCAGAAGACCGGCAAGGACAGCAAGGATGCCCGCACCGGCGAGACGCAGTCGGTGCGCGTCGATGCCGAGAAGCTGGACCGCCTGGTCGACTTGGTCGGCGAGCTGATCACTGCGTCGGCCGCGGCCGGCGTGGCGGGGCGCGGCGTGCAAAGTGCCGCGCTGCACGAGGCGCATTCCACGCTGGCCGGGCTGGTGCAGGAAGTGCGCGACAGTGCGTTGCAACTGCGCATGGTGAAGATCGGCGCCACGTTCAACCGGTTCAGGCGCGTCGTGCACGACGTGGCCCGCGAGATCGGCAAGGACATCGCGCTGGCGATCCATGGCGAGGACACCGAGCTGGACAAGACGGTGGTCGAGAAGATTGCCGATCCGCTCACCCACCTGGTTCGCAACAGCATCGACCACGGCATCGAATCGGCCGAGCGGCGTGCCGAGCGTGGCAAGCCTGCCCAGGGCACCGTCACGCTCAACGCCTACCACGACTCCGGCAGCATCGTGATCGAAGTAAGCGATGACGGGGGTGGTCTGTCGCGCGAGAAGATCCTGGCCAAGGCTGTCGAGCGCGGGCTCGTCGAGGCGGGCAAGCCGCTCGGCGACGGCGAGATCTACGGACTGATCTTCGAACCCGGTTTTTCCACCGCCGAGCAGGTGACGAACCTGTCGGGCCGAGGCGTGGGCATGGACGTGGTCAAGCGCAACATCACGGCCCTGCGCGGCGTGGTGTCCGTCGACAGCCAGCCGGGCGTGGGCACCACCGTGACGGTGCGCCTGCCACTCACGCTGGCCATCATCAACGGCTTCCAGGTCACCGTCGGCAACGCCGTGTTCGTGCTGCCGCTCGACGTGATCGAGGAGTGCGTGGAGTTCACCGTGGACACCGGCCACGACTACGCCGAACTGCGCGGCCAGGTGCTGCCCTTCATCCGGTTGCGCAAACTCTTCAAGGTGGCCGGTGCGCCCAGCGCGCGGCAGAGCATCGTCGTCGTCAAGCAGGGCGCGCAGCGCTTTGGCCTGATCGTGGATCGGCTGCTCGGCGAGGCGCAGACCGTCATCAAGCCGATGGCGCCGATGTTCGCGCACCTGGAGGGCATCAGCGGCTCCAGCATCCTGGGCAGCGGCGAGGTCGCGCTCATTCTCGACGTGCCCATGCTGCTGCGGCAGACGCAAAACACGAAGCCGGTCGAGCGGTCCGGCACGCCTTCTTTCTCCTGAAAACTACCAAGGACGTATCGCCATGTTCTCAAATCTGAAGATCGGTGTGCGGCTGATCGCCGGCTTCCTGATCGTTGCGGGCATCAGTGCCATCGTCGGCGCCATCGGCATTTCTAACGCCTCGAAGATGAACGAGAAGGCGGACGACATGTACGCCATGGAATTGATGGGGCTGTCCTACATCAAGGAGGCCAACATCGATCTGATCTCGATCGGTCGTGCGCGCAGCAACTTTCTGCTGGCCACGTCGGAAGAGGAGCGCTCCAGGCACCTGGCGTCGATCGCCAAGAGCACCGAGTCGCTCAAGGCCAACATCGGCAAGGGCCGCCCGCTGTTCACATCGGACCGGGCCAAGGAGCTGTTCGCGTCGTTCGACAAGGTGTCCGACGACTACCAGCGCGAGATGAAGCACGCGCTGACGATGGCCAGCGCCAGGAAGCTGGCCGACCGCGACGAGACGCTCAGTCAGTCGCTGGACAGCGTGCGCGCCAAGGCCAATATGCTGGACGACTATTTGGGCGAACTGACCCAACAGAAAGAGGTGCGGGCCAAAGTCGCTGCAGAAGAGACCACCACGCTGTACCAAAGCGGCCTGCGCATGATGCTGGGCATGATCTGTGGCGGCTTGCTGATCGGCATCGCGCTGGGCTATCTCATCAGCCGCAGCGTGACGCGACCGTTGGCCCGCGCCGTTGACGCCGCGAACCGACTGGCCGAGGGTGATCTGACGGTGACCGTCGAGGCCACCTCGCGAGACGAGACCGGACAGTTGCTGCAGGCCATGCAGAACATGGTCAAGCGGCTCTCGCAAGTGGTGGCCGAAGTCAACGGCGGCGCCGAATCGCTGGCCAGCGCCTCCGAAGAGGTGAGCGCGACGGCGCAGTCGCTGAGCCAGGCTTCCAGCGAGCAGGCCGCTGGGGTCGAAGAAACCAGCGCATCGATGGAACAGATGACCGCGTCGATCTCGCAGAACACCGAGAACTCGAAGATCACCGACGGCATGGCGACCAAGGCGTCGGCGCAGGCGGCCGAAGGCGGCGAAGCGGTCAAGGCCACGGTGGCGGCGATGAAGCAGATCGCCCAGAAGATCAACATCATCGACGACATCGCCTACCAGACGAACCTGCTGGCGCTGAATGCGGCGATCGAGGCGGCCCGTGCGGGCGAGCACGGCAAGGGCTTCGCGGTGGTGGCCGCGGAGGTGCGCAAGCTCGCCGAGCGCAGCCAGGTGGCGGCGCAGGAGATCGGCACGGTGGCCACGTCCAGCGTGGAGCTGGCCGAACGCGCGGGCCGACTGCTCGATGAAATGGTGCCCAGCATCAAGAAGACCTCGGACCTGGTGCAGGAGATCACGGCGGCGAGCGAGGAGCAGTCGTCAGGGGTGGGCCAGATCAACGCGGCGGTGACGCAGCTGAGCCAGACGACGCAGCAGAACGCGACGAGCTCGGAGGAGCTGGCGGCCACGGCCGAGGAGATGAGCGGGCAGGCCGAGCAGTTGCAGCAGACCATGAGCTTCTTCAAGCTGGCGGGTGTGAATGCCGTGACCTCGGTGCACAAGCCAGTGAAGAGTGCCGCCGCCCACGCGGTCAAGCCCATGGCTCTCAGCCGCAGGAGCACGAGTCCGAGCCGGTCGCCGGCAGCTGCCGACCTCGGCGTGGACGAGAGCCACTTCGCCCACTACTGAAAGGAAACGGCGATGAGCACTGCTGTACTTCAGAGCCGGGCGACCGGCGCAAGCAAGGTCGCGACCCTGGTGGCCACCCCCCCTGCACCCCGGCAATACCTGACCTTCATGCTCGGGGGCGAAGCCTTCGCCGTCGGCATCCTGTGCATCAAGGAAATCATCGAATATGGCCACCTGACGGAGGTGCCGATGATGCCTGCAAGCGTTCGCGGCGTCATCAACCTGCGTGGCGCCGTGGTACCGGTGATCGACCTTCAGGCGCGCTTCGAGCGCCCAGCCAGCGCAGTGACCAAGCGCACCTGCATCGTGATCGTGGAGCTGGGAGATGCCGCCGAGAGGCAGGTGATCGGCGTGGTGGTGGATGCCGTCAACGAAGTGCTGGACCTGCCGGCCGCCGACATCGAGCCGCCGCCGAGCTTCGGTGCGGCCATTCGCAGCGACTTCGTCAGCGGCATGGCCAAGGTTCGCGGCAAGTTCGTCATCGTGCTCGAGGTGGCGAGCGTGCTGGCCATCGAGGATTTCTCCGCCCCGGTCGATCTGTCGGCCTGATTCACAACATCACAACGAAGACAAGCACAGGCTCCCCATGTTCAATCAACTGCGTCTCACGACCCGCCTCGGGTTCTGCTTTTTCATCGCGCTGGCGACACCGGCGGTGCCGTGGGCACTGGCGCAGGCGCAGCTGCTGTCGGCCGGCTCAGCGTGGGCGGTGGCGGGAATCGCCGCTGTCCTGAGCATGCTGATCGCCGCTTCGGTGACGGCCGACATCACCCGCGCCGTGAAGGCCGCAGGGGACGCCGCACGTCGGCTGACCGAGGGCGACTTCCATGAGCCGACCGAAACATCGGTTGCGTCGTCGACCGAACTGGGGGCGCTGCACGCTGCACAACGTGCGCTGCTGGACAAGCTCAGGCGTGTGATATCTGAACTGGGGCGCATGTCGCGTGAGCACGATGCGGGCGACATCGACGTCGTGATCGACGCCGATGGGCTGCAGGGCGAGTTCCTGCACATGGCCGGCGGCATCAACCAGATGGTCAGCGGCCACATCGCAGTCAAGAAGAAGGCCATGGCCTGCATCGCCGAATTCGGCCGTGGCAACTTCGATGCACCGCTGGATGTCTTCCCTGGCAAGAAGGCCTTCATCAACGAAACCATCGAGCAGATGCGCTCCAACCTCAAGGCGTTGATCGTCGATACCAATCTCCTGGTCGAAGCCGCCACCGCCGGTCGCCTGGAAGTGCGGGCCGATGCCAAGCTCCACCAGGGCGACTTCCGGGAGATCGTCGATGGGATCAACGGCACGCTCGACGCCATCGTGGAGCCGGTGAACGAGGTCAGCCGCGTGCTTCACGTGATGGCGCAAGGTGATCTGACCCAGGTCGCGCGCACGGACTTCAAGGGGCAGCTGCAGTCCCTCTGCGAAAGTGTCAATGCCACGGTGAGCAAGCTGGCGGAGGTGGTCGCCGAGGTCAACGGCGGCGCCGAGTCATTGGCCAGCGCCTCCGAAGAGGTGAGCGCGACGGCGCAGTCGCTGAGCCAGGCTTCCAGCGAGCAGGCCGCTGGGGTTGAAGAGACCAGCGCATCGATGGAACAGATGACCGCGTCGATCTCGCAGAACACCGAGAACGCCAACATCACCGACGGCATGGCGACCAAGGCGTCGGCCGAAGCCAGCGAAGGTGGTGACGCTGTCAAGGCGACCGTGCTGGCGATGAAGCAGATTGCCCAGAAGATCGGCATCATCGACGACATCGCCTACCAGACGAACCTGCTGGCGCTGAATGCGGCGATCGAGGCAGCCCGTGCGGGCGAACACGGCAAGGGCTTCGCGGTGGTGGCGGCGGAGGTGCGCAAGCTGGCCGAACGCAGCCAGGTGGCGGCACAGGAGATCGGTGAAGTGGCTGGCTCGAGTGTGGAACTCGCTGAGCGTGCGGGCCGGTTGCTCGATGCGATCGTGCCGAACATCAAGAAGACCTCGGACCTGGTGCAGGAGATCACGGCAGCGAGTGAGGAGCAGTCGTCAGGGGTGGGCCAGATCAACGCGGCGGTGACGCAGCTGAGCCAGACGACGCAGCAGAACGCGACCAGTTCGGAAGAGCTGGCGGCCACGGCCGAGGAGATGAGCGGGCAGGCCGAGCAGCTGCAGCAGACGATGAGCTTCTTCAAGCTGGCGGGCAGTGCGCATGTGGTGCGCAGCAGCGATGCTGGGGGCAGCAGCAACGTCAGCAAGGCCCGAGGGCCGATCCGCAACGTTGTCGTGCCAACCAAGAGCGCCAGGCCCGTGGTCAGGAAGCCGGCGCGCGGCGGCCCTGCCTTCGCGGGCGCGGATGTGGGCGACGGCGTCGACGAATCCCACTTCGCCCGCTATTGAGGACATGGCCATGACGACCATCACGACCCACCGCTCCGCCCCCGTGGCGCCACTTGCCGCTGAATCGGCCCAGTACCTGACGTTCACGCTGGGTGGAGAGGCCTTCTCCATCGGCATTGACGGCATCAAGGAAATCATCGAGTACGGACACCTGACCGGGGTGCCCATGATGCCGCCCTGCGTTCGAGGTGTGATCAACCTGCGCGGCGCCGTGGTGCCGGTGGTCGACCTGCAGGCTCGATTCGGGCGGCCGATCAGCGAAGTCACCAAGCGCACCTGCATCGTGATCGTCGAGATGGGTACCGCTGCCGATGTCCTGGTGATCGGCATGGTGGTCGATTCAGTCAATGAGGTGCTGGAACTGCCGGCCTCCGACATCGAGCCACCACCGAGCTTTGGTTCGGCCATCCGCAGCGATTTTGTCTGTGGCATGGCCAAGGTCCGCGGCAAATTCGTCATCGTGCTCGATGCGACGAACGTGCTGTCGATCGAAGAAGTTTCCGCGCTCGTGGATATCGCGGCCTGATCCGAACAACAACTGTTACCCCTAGAAAGCGTCCGATGCTGAAGAACATGAAACTCGCGCCGAAGATGTTCGGCGCCTTTACTCTCGTGCTGCTGCTGATGGTTGGCCTGGGATCGTTTGCATTGGTGCAGATGTCCAAGGTCAACGACTCGTCGTCCGAGATTGCCTCCAATTGGATGCCAAGCATCAAGTTCCTCAAGGAGATCGACACCAACACCTCGGATTACCGTATTGCCGAGCTCCAGCATGTGGTCAGCGAAGCACCTGCCGACATGCAGGCTGCCGAGGCCAAGATGCGCAAGTTGATCGATTCGATGGAGAAGACCGAAGGCCTGTACACCAAGCTCATCTCGTCGCCCGAAGAGCGATCGCTTTTTGACCTGTTCCTCAAGCAGTTCAGAGATTACCTGGTGGTGCACGACCGCATGCTGGTGCTTTCGCGTGCGATGAAAACATCGGAAGCGATGGCGCTGATGAACGATGAATCCAGCAAGCTCTATGACCTTTACTCGGACACCCTCGCCAAGCTCGTCGAGCTGAATGAAAAAGGTGGCAACGATGCCAGCGCTGCAGGTGACAGCCTGTACGCGTCGGCCCGCCTCTGGGTGATCGCCATTCTCGGCCTGTGCGTCGTGCTGGGCTTGGTCATGGCCTGGGCCATCACCCGTGCTATCACCCAGCCTTTGGCGCAGGCAGTCAACGTCGCCAACCAGTTGGCCAAGGGTGACATGGCGGTGCATATCACCGTCGACGGCAAGGATGAAACCGCCCAATTGCTGCAGGCCATGAAAGACATGGCGACGGCCACTGCCGGCAGTGTGGGCGATGTGGTGCGTGTAGTCGGTGGCATGGCGCAGGGCGACCTGACCCAGCGCATCACCGAAAAGTACCAGGGCGTCTATAAAGAACTCAAGATGTACGTCAATGCCACGGCAGACAAGCTGGGCGAGGTGGTGACCGAAGTCAATGGCGCCACCGAATCGCTGGCCAGCGCCTCCGAAGAGGTGAGCGCGACGGCGCAGTCGCTGAGCCAGGCTTCCAGCGAGCAGGCCGCTGGGGTCGAAGAAACCAGCGCATCGATGGAACAGATGACCGCGTCGATCTCGCAGAACACCGAGAACTCGAAGATCACCGACGGCATGGCGACCAAGGCGTCGGCGCAGGCGGCCGAAGGCGGCGAAGCGGTCAAGGCCACGGTGGCGGCGATGAAGCAGATCGCCCAGAAGATCAACATCATCGACGACATCGCCTACCAGACGAACCTGCTGGCGCTGAATGCGGCGATCGAGGCGGCCCGTGCGGGCGAGCACGGCAAGGGCTTCGCGGTGGTGGCCGCGGAGGTGCGCAAGCTCGCCGAGCGCAGCCAGGTGGCGGCGCAGGAGATCGGCACGGTGGCCACGTCCAGCGTGGAGCTGGCCGAACGCGCGGGCCGACTGCTCGATGAAATGGTGCCCAGCATCAAGAAGACCTCGGACCTGGTGCAGGAGATCACGGCGGCGAGCGAGGAGCAGTCGTCAGGGGTGGGCCAGATCAACGCGGCGGTGACGCAGCTGAGCCAGACGACGCAACAGAACGCGACCAGCTCGGAAGAGCTGGCCGCCACGGCCGAGGAGATGAGCGGGCAGGCCGAGCAGTTGCAGCAGACCATGAGCTTCTTCAAGCTGGCTGATGGCGCGCCTGCGGTGCGCAGCAACGCCGTTGTCGGCAGCAGCAATGTCGGCAAAGCGAGCGAGCCGCGCCGCAGCGCGGCCGTGCCAGCCAAGAGCGCCAGGCCCATGGGCAGGAAGCCGGTGGGGGTCAGCCTGGCCTTCGCCAATGCGGATGCCGGCGTCGCTCTCGACGAGACGAACTTCGCCCGCTACTGAGCGCCGCGAGCCGACCATGCATCTGACCACCGACACCATCTCCGACCGCGAGTTCGTAAACTTCCAGCGCTTCATCTTCGAAGCAGCCGGCATCACGCTGTCGTCGGGCAAGAAGGCGCTGGTCTGCGGTCGGCTGGCCAAGCGGATTCAGGCGCGACAGCTCAGCGGTTACGGTGCGTATTTCGACCTGCTCGAAAGCAATGCGGACCCGCTGGAAGTCCAGACCGCCATCGACCTTCTGACGACCAACGAGACCTATTTCTTTCGCGAGCCCAAGCACTTCGAGATGCTGCGAAAGGTGGCGATGGCGCACGCCGGTCGCACACCGTTTCGGGTCTGGAGCGCGGCGAGTTCCAGCGGCGAGGAGGCCTACAGCATCGCAATGGTGCTGGCCGACTGCCTGGAGGGGCGCGCCTTCGAGGTGGTGGGCACCGATATCAGCACCCGCGTGCTGGCGCATGCGCGCCGCGGCCATTATTCGGAGCAACGCACGCGACAGATTCCGACGCCCTACCTCAAGCGCTTCTGCCTGCGAGGCCATGGCGACCAGGCGGGCACCTTGCTGGTGGGGCGAAGCCTGCGCGAGCGGGTCGCTTTCACACAGGCCAACCTGAACGACGCGCTGCCTGGGCTGGGAACCTTCGACGTGATCTTCCTGCGCAACGTGATGATCTATTTCAGCGCCGACACGAAGCGCGAGGTGGTCGCGCGCGTGCTGTCCTTGCTCAAACCGGGTGGCTACTTCTTCATCGGACATTCCGAAAGCCTCAATGAAATCACGTCCGCGGTGCAGCCCCTGGCGCCTGCGGTCTATCGCAAGCCCTGACGGCATGAACACAGGCAAGGAAAGCTTCGCTTCATGAAAACCATCAAAGTCCTGATCGTGGACGATTCGGCCGTCGTGCGGCAGGTGCTGATCGGGCTCTTGAGCGCCACGCCCGGCATCGAGGTCATGCCCGCGGCGGCAGACCCGCTGCTTGCGATGGAGCGCATGAAGGTGCAATGGCCTGACGTGATCGTGCTGGACGTGGAAATGCCGCGCATGGACGGCATCACTTTCCTGCGCAAGATCATGGCCGAACGCCCGACGCCGGTGGTGATCTGTTCCACGCTGACCGAGAAGGGTGCCAAAACCACCATGGAAGCCCTGGCAGCGGGCGCGGTGGCCATCGTGACCAAGCCCAGGCTGGGCCTCAAGCAGTTTCTCGTGGACGCCGCCGACGACCTCGTTCACACCGTGCAAGCGGCCGCGCGTGCGAACGTGCGTCGGCTGGCGACGCGCCGCGAGCCGACGCCCCTGTCACAGCCGACCGCCAAGCACACGGCCGACGTGATTCTGGCGCCCGGCGCCGGGCGCACCATGGCGATGGCGCAGACCACGGAACGTGTGGTCGTCATCGGCACCTCCACGGGCGGCACGCAGGCGCTGGAAGAAGTGCTGACGGCGTTGCCTCGGGTGTCGGCGGGCATCGTGATCGTGCAGCACATGCCCGAGAAGTTCACCGCGGCTTTCGCGAGCCGCCTCGACAGCCTGTGCCACATCACGGTCAAGGAGGCGGAGAACAACGACCGCGTGGTGCCGGGACGCGCGCTGATCGCGCCAGGCGGACGGCACCTGCTGCTGCGGCGCAGCGGCGCGCAGTACCACGTCGAGGTGGTCGACGGCCCGCTGGTCAATCGCCATCGGCCGTCGGTGGATGTGCTGTTCCGTTCGGCGGCCAAGTGCGCCGGTGCCAATGCGGTCGGCATCATCATGACCGGCATGGGCGACGACGGCGCGGCGGGAATGCTGGAGATGCACAACGCGGGCGCCAGCACGCTGGCGCAGGACGAGAACAGCTGTGTGGTCTTCGGCATGCCCAAGGAAGCGATCAAGCGCGGCGGCGTGGACCGGACGGTTCCGCTCTCTTCCATCGCGAGAGAGATCACCTTGATCTAGGTGCGCATCCGGCGCTGCCGCGCCTGGCGGCGATCAGCGCACTGGCGTGGCGCTCATGTACGCCAGCGTGCTGCCCACCAGCGCCCTGACGCCCACACGCAGGCTGGCTTCGTCGATCACGAATTCCGACGAATGGTTGGGCGCGCCGCTGCGTTCGCCGACGGGCGAGGCGTTGAGCATCCAGAACACGATGGGCACGTTCTTGCCGAACGAGCCGAAGTCTTCCGAGCCCATCGAAGGCAGGGTCTCGCGTGCCTTGCCCGGGCCGGCGGCCGCCTGAAGCGCCTGCGTGACCGACTGCGTGGCGGCCGGATCGCTCACCAGCACCTCATAGCCCGTGTCGATGGTGACTTCGGCAGTCAGGCCGTGGCTTTCGGCGATCTTCTGCGCCTTCAGCCGGATGTTGTCATGTGCCACGTTCTGGTTCTTCTGGGACAGCGACCGCACCGTGCCGGCGATCTCGGCCGTGTCGGGAAGGATGTTGACGCGGTTGCCACTCTGCAGCATGCCCACGGTCACCACCGTCGGACCGTCCAGCGGATCGATCTGGTGGCTCACGATGTTCTGCAGGGCGAGCACGATCTCGGCTGCGGCCACGATGGGTTCCTTGGCCGTCCAGGGCGACGAGCCGTGGCCGCCCTTGCCCTTGAGCGCGATCTTGAACACATCGCCGCTGGCCATCAGGCTGCCCTGGCGGTAGCTGATGGTGCCCGACGGGCCGCGCGCACTGATGTGCTGGCCCATCACGACGTCGACCTTCGGGTTGTCGAGCACGCCGGCCGCCATCATGGCCGGCGCGCCGCTGGCCACCGGGCCCGGGCCCTGCTCTTCGGCGGGTTGGAACAGGAAGACCACGGTGCCCGGCAGATCGGCGCGCATTCTGGCCAGCGTTTGCGCCGCACCCAGCAGCATGGCGACATGCGTGTCATGGCCGCAGGCGTGCGACACCGCGACTTCGCCGTTGAGCCACGGCGCCTTGACGGTGGACTTGAAGGGCAGGTCGTTGCGTTCCAGCACGGGCAGCGCGTCCATGTCGGCGCGCAGCGCCACGACCGGGCCGGGCTTGCCGCCGCGCAGCACGGCCTTGATGCCGGTCTTGGCGATGCCCGTCTGCACCTCGATGCCAGGCATCTTGGCGAGGGCGGCGGCGATGTAGGCGGACGTGTTCACCTCCTGGTAGGACAGCTCCGGATGCTGGTGGATGTGGCGGCGCCACTCGATCACCTGCGCCTCGGAGGCATCGGCCAGCGACAGCGCCTGCGTGGCGAGCGCGGCCGATGCACCCGGCCCGACTTGCGCAGATGCAGGGGACGTGATCGCGAGCGAGAGCAGGGCGATGGACAGGGACAGCGGAAGCAGGCGGAGGCGACGATGTGGAAGTGACATGGATCTTCGGAAGAACTGCAGCGCGACATGCACTGGACTGCCGACGTTAGCGCGCCATGGATGAAAAGAAAAGACTCGAAAAATTCGAGTGCGATCAAAATGGCTGATCGCCCATCCGCCATTGCCTTGCATGAACCTTCGCCATCTCAAGATCTTCCAGGACGTTGCCGAAGCAGGCAGCATCCGTGCGGCGGCCCGCGGGTCGAAGCTCACGCAGCCGGCGATGAGCTACGCCATCCGCGAACTCGAGCAGCAGGTCGGAGCGACGCTCTTCGTGCGCAGCATCACCGGCGTCGCGCCCACGCCGATCGGCCAGGCACTGCTGCGCCGCGCGCGGCTGCTGTTCAACGAGGTCAGGCGCGCCGAAGACGAGATCGCGCAGCTGCGTGAAGGTGCCAGCGGCACGCTGCGCGTCGCCTTCAGTTCGTTCGCGCTCGCCCGCATCCTGCCCAAGGCCCTGCTGGCGTTCCGCGCCAGTTGGCCCGGCGTCACCCTGGAGTTGCAGGAATTGAGCGGGCCGGGCGTGCCGGGGCTGTGGGAGCAGGGCCACTTCGACTTCGCGATCGTGAGCGAACTGGCCACGCAGGCGGACGACGGCCTGGATCGCGAGGCGCTGCTCGAATTTCCTCTGAGTGTTCTGTGCGCGGAGGGGCATCCGCTGGCCCGCGCACGTTCCTTTGCGCGGCTGAAGGACGCGCTATGGGCGGTGCCGCCCTATGGCGCGGAGCTGGTGCGTTCAGAGTTTGCCGCTGTGGGCATTCCGGCGCCGCGTGACATGGTGATCTGCCATTCGTGGCAGCTGGGCATCACGCTGCTGCGCGAGGCAGGCGCGTTGACCATTGCGGCGGCCACGATCATGGACAGTGCCAGCACGATCCAGGGCCTGACCGCGCTGAGCCTGGGCCGCAAGCTGCCGAACGTGCGCATGTCGTTGTTGATGCGCGACCGCAACGGGCTCACGCCCGCAGCCAACGCGTTCGTCGAAGACCTCAGGAAGGTCGCGGGCGGCCTGCCGGTGCTCAGGCGGCTCCGCGGAAGCACGACAGCCCCCACGGCGTGAACTTGATCGGCAGGTGATAGTGCTGCGAAGGGTCGGCAATGCCGAAGCGGAACACCTGCACGTCCTGGAAAACGGGTTCGGGCAAGGCCATACCGCGCGCGCGGTAGTAGTCGCCCACGTAGAGGCGCAGTTCGTACACGCCCGCATCGAACAGGCGCTCCTGGCCCTCGATGCCGTCGACCACGCCGTTGCGACCCACCTTGCCCGACACCACCGTCGTCCAGGGCGCCGAAGCCTGGGTGCTGTGCTGGCGCACGATGTCGACGCGCATGCCGACGGCGACGACCCCGTTGGCGACATCGACGGCGTGGATGGAAACGGCTTGCATAAGAGGGAGCTCCTGAGAGAACGAGGTGCCGCGGAGGATAACCGCGCGACAGGCAGGCCCCTCAGGCCTCGCGCACCACGCGGGCGATCCACGCCAGCAGCACGGCCGTCACCTCGTCGCGGTTGGTCTCGTTGAGCGTCTCGTGACGCGCGCCGCCGAACACGTGGCACGACACGTCCTGCAGGCCTGCCTCGCGGTAGCGCTGCACCAGCGGGTAGAACCATTCGGCCTTGTTGCTGACCGGGTCTTCATCGCCGATGAAGAGGTAGAGCGGCAGCGTGGGCCGGATGCGCGAACGCAGCGCCGCGGGCGCCAGGTCAGCCTGCCCCGCGAACATCGACACCCAACTCTCGGGCGTGACCGTGAAGCCGCACAGCGGGTCGGCCATGTAGGCATCGACCTGCGCCGGGTCGCGGGTGAGCCAGTCGAAGGGCGTGCGCACGTCGGGCAGCGCGGCGTTGAGGTCTTCCAGCTTGAAGCCGGCCTGCGTGGCGGCGGCCAGCAGGTCGAGCGCCGTGGTGCCCGAGAGCGCAGCGCCCGCCAGCAAGCCGCTGTGCCGCGTCAGATAGTGCTGCACCGCGAAAGAGCCCATGCTGTGGCCGAGCAGGACCAACGGCAGCCCCGGATGCGCGTCGCGCGCGTGCTGGCTCAACAGTGCCATGTCGTCAACCAAGCCCTGAAAGCCGCGCGGGCCGAAGTCGCCCAGCGCATCACGCGCAGCCGCGCCCTTGCCATGACCGCGATGCTCGTTCGCGTAGACCACGTACCCGGCCTGCACGAGCGCGTCCGCGAGCGCCTGGTAGCGCAGCGAATGCTCGCCCATGCCATGCGCCAGCTGGACGATGGCGCTCGGCGTGCCGCCTTGCCAGCGGTGGGCCTCGACGGGCGTGTCGTCGTTGGCGGTCAGTTTGAAATCGGCGGGGGTGGTGGGCATGCGGTGCGTCCTGGCTGAGGGGAGAAGAACCGTGATCCTAGGGCGATGCGGGGTGGCGGAGGCAGAGGGAATGTCTGCATGCGGCTGGCGCCTATGGATTCAATCGACCGTTTAAGAGTTGAAGCGCCTTGCCGGGGCCGCAGAGGTTGTCGAGCGGATCAGCCATTGAGCGCCTCGTCGTTGCCGATCAGCCAGAGCTTGGGTTGATTCAGCATGCGAGTCACGAATGCGTTGTCCTGCGCGCGCCGCTGCGCCAGATCGTCGGGCGTGTAAAGCGTCGGATTCACTGTGCGCCCGAGTGCGGCCGTCGCAGGCTCCAGCGCGCCGAACAGTTCGCCGTAACCCAAGCTCGCGCTCACCACCAGCACGTCGATGTCGCTCTGCGCCGTGTCTTGCTGGTTGGCGACGGAGCCGAACACGAACGCCGCGCTGATCTGCGGCGCCAGCGGCAGGAGGGCGCTTCGTAGCACGTCAGCCAAGCCGGAGGTCTTGAGCACCAGGCCGCGCAATTCGGCGAACACAGGCGCCGCGGCATTGGCCTGGTAGTGCTTATGGTTCCCCTGGCGCGACACCGTGAGCAGCCCCGCCTGCGACAGCCCCGAAGTTCCCGCTGAACCGCGCCACTGCCCGACCCGGCCAACGCGATCACTTCGTTGGCGTAGAAGCTGCGGGTCGGATTGCCGAACAGCACGGCGAGCACCCGCTGCCGGACCTTGGGGAACAAGGCGTCGGCAAGGCTGCTGTTGGCAGGAGGGCGCGGAGTGTGAATACCCATTTTGGGTTGAATCAAACCCAAAATGGGATGTTTTGAGAATGGAGGTTACGCGGAGGGACTACGTCGACACGCACGCCGAGCAGATGCTCCAGTCGTGTTGCAGTCCGCCGAGGAAGAGCAGGGTTGTCCCAGGGACCAGAACTACATCACCATGGTCCACGACTTGGACACCAAGCGGCTGCTATTCGCCACCGAAGAGGGTGACCCGCACCAGACCGTGCTGACGTTCACGCTGGCGTAGCCATGAATGAGCTGATTGCGAAATGCCACGATCTTCGGCAGATGGGAAATCCGCGAGGCCAGGGCGGCATCGAGCTTGGCCAATCGATTGAGTGCTTCGCCGATGATCTCGAATTTTCGCTCCACTGCAGCCTGCGCCATGATGTTGGATGCATAAGCAGATGCCTCCATGCCTGCGATGAAATCTTGGACCTGAATCGCCGACTCACGTACGTCCCAGAAAAAGGAGCGCGGATCACGCTGCATAAACGGACTCACGGATTCTGTTGATACTGGCGAGTACGTACGGGTTGCGGATCGCTGCCGGCTCGACCAGATCGACGCCCCGCCCCAGCAGTTTCTCGAGATCGGCCTTGGCAACAAGGAAAACGTCCAAGCCGACGGTCGCGTCGGCAGCGAACTCCACGAGAAAATCCGCGTCGCTGCTGTCGACATCGAAGTCGTTGGCGCGATCAATCTTCAAATCGTCTGAGCCGCACCCACGTGTGGGGTCCAGGAATTTCGTGATCGTCGAACGAGTTTGCAGCGGTCATTCGGGCGTTGAAATGTGGGCTGGAAGGTGGTTTGCATTCCCCGTTTTTTAGCGACCTTGGGATGCAGCAACCGCCTTAAGGAACACTGGGGCTTGCGAAGCCCTGGT
>Ga0308159_1001428_pt1 | contig 34405 bp, 29 predicted proteins | sample PhyCR1_FD_201040 | JGI IMG/M metagenome (GOLD analysis project Ga0308159, IMG submission 201040) | Phyllosphere microbial communities from UC Gill Tract Community Farm, Albany, California, United States - DLSLC.R1 | ecosystem: Host-associated > Plants > Phyllosphere > Unclassified | place: USA... | reverse complement strand
CACGGGACTGTCCAACCGGCGGCGCCTGGCCAGCCTCGCCGCGGAGCGCATCGCGCAGGCACGGCAGGCCGGAGAGCCGGCGGCGGTGGTGATCGCGGACATCGACCACTTCAAGCGCATCAACGACGCCCACGGCCACGACGCCGGCGACCGGGTGCTGGTGCACGTGGCGGACCTGCTGGCGCGCAACAGCCGCGCGCAGGACCTGCTGGCGCGCTGGGGCGGCGAGGAGTTCCTGCTGGTGATGCCCACGTCCGGCCTGGACGATGCGCTGGCCGTGGCCGAGCGCATGCGCGACGCCGTGGCCCGCCAGCCGGCTGGCCACGGGGCCGGCGCCATCCCGGCGAGCGTGTCCCTGGGCGTGGCGCAACTGCGCAGCGGCGAGTCGCTCGAAGCCGCGATCGCCCGCGCCGACCGCGCGCTGTATGCCAGCAAGGATGCGGGGCGCAACCGCGTGACCGCGGCGGACTGACCGGCGGCCGGGCCCCGGCCCCGGACGGTGCCGCCGGCGCGCGGACTCAGCCCAGGCCGGCCTGGTCCAGGCGCTCGCGCAGCCGCCGCGCGACGGATTCGCCGCGCGCTTGCACGGCGGCCTCTTGCGCCGGATCGCGCTCGCGCTGGGGCGGCGCCCAGACGGGCGCCGGGAAATGGCTGTCCCACGCGAAGCGGGCGATCACGTGCCAGTGCAGGTGCGGCACCATGTTGCCCAGGGCCGCGAGGTTGATCTTCGCGGGCTGCAGCTGCTCGCGCAGGACCTGCTCCACCACGGCCACGGCCGCCATGCAGTGCGCGCGGTCGGCTTCGGCCAAATCCGAGAACTCCGGCACATGCGCATTCCAGATGACGCGGTAGAAGCCCGGGAAGCCGCGCTCGGCTTCCTCGGCGGCATGCACCACGCGCATGCGCGGCCCGCGCCAGACCAGCGTGCCGCCGTCGCCGCCGCAGAGCGGGCAGGCCGGGGCCATCAGACCAGCACCCGCTCGATGCCGCCCGCGTTGGCGCGCTGCACGTACTCTGGCATCCAGTTCTCGCCCAGGATTTCGCGCGCCATCTCGACGACGATGTAGTCGGCTTCGAGCAGGCCGTTCTGCAGGTCGTCCTGGTAGCGGTTCAGGCCCTGCAGGCAGCTCGGGCAGCTGGTGAGGATCTTCACGTTGTCCTGCGCGCCCACGGCGCCGCTCGCGCGCAGCGCGGCCTCGCCCTTGCGGATCTCCTCCTCCTTGCGGAAGCGCACCTGCGTGGAGATGTCGGGCCGCGTCACGCCCAGCGTGCCGGATTCGCCGCAGCAGCGGTCGCTCTTGGTCACCTGCGGGCCGACGAGCGCCTTCACGGTCTTCACCGAGTCCTGCAGCTTCATCGGGTTGTGGCAGGGCTCGTGGTAGAGGTAGGCACGGCCCTTTTGGCTGCCGCCTGCGGCGTCCGCCGAAAGGGAATCACCCAGGGTGATTCCCTTTTCCAGCAGGTATTCATGGATGTCGATGATGCGGCAGCCCGGGAAGATCTTGTCGAACTGGTAGCCCTGCAGCTGGTCGTAGCAGGTGCCGCAGCTCACCACCACGGTCTTGATATCCAGGTAGTTCAGCGTGTTCGCCACGCGGTGGAAGAGCACCCGGTTGTCGGTGATCATCTTCTCGGCCTTGTCGAACTGGCCGCTGCCGCGCTGCGGATAGCCGCAGCACAGGTACCCCGGCGGCAGCACGGTCTGCACGCCCGCATGCCAGAGCATCGCCTGGGTGGCGAGGCCCACCTGGCTGAACAGGCGCTCCGATCCGCAGCCGGGGAAGTAGAACACCGCCTCCGTCTCGGCCGTGGTGGCGGCCGGGTTGCGGATGATGGGCACGTAGTTCTTGTCCTCGATGTCCAGCAGCGCGCGCGCCGTCTTCTTCGGCAGCCCGCCCGGCAGCTTCTTGTTGACGAAGTGGATCACCTGTTCCTTGATGGGCGCGGTGCCCACCGTGGCCGGCGGGTGCGCGGTCTGGCGCCGGCCCACGGCGCGCGCCAGATCGACCACCGCGCGCTGCGCCTTGAAGCCCACGTCCACCATCGCCGAACGCATCAGCTTGATGGTGTCGGGATTGGTGGCGTTCAGCATCGCCATGGCCAGCTTGTTGCCGGGCCGGAAGCTCTTCTTGCCCATCTTGCGCAGCAGGTTGCGCATGTTCATCGTCACGTCGCCGAAGTCGATCTTCACCGGACACGGCGTGTAGCACTTGTGGCAGACGGTGCAGTGGTCGGCCACGTCCTCGAACTCCTGCCAGTGCTTGATCGACACGCCGCGGCGCGTCTGCTCCTCGTACAGGAAGGCCTCGACCAGCAGCGAGGTCGCCAGGATCTTGTTGCGCGGGCTGTAGAGCAGGCTGGCGCGCGGCACGTGGGTGGCGCACACCGGTTTGCACTTGCCGCAGCGCAGGCAGTCCTTGACCGAATCGGCGATGGCGCCGATGTCGCTCTGCTGCATGATGAGCGATTCGTGCCCCATCAGGCCGAAGCTCGGCGTGTACGCATTGGTCAGGTCCGCGAACATCAGCGAGCGGCGCGCATGCACGGCCGCGTCGGCGCGCGCGTCCTGCCCCGGCGGCACCGGCGGCTCCTGGTGGCGCAGCAGCTTGCCCTTGTTGAAGCGGCCCTGCGGGTCCACGCGCTGCTTGTAGTCGGCGAACGGTCGCAGCTCCTCGTCGGTCAGGAACTCCAGCTTGGTGATGCCGATGCCGTGCTCGCCGGAGATCACGCCGTCCAGGCTGCGCGCCAGCACCATGATGCGCTCGACCGCCTCGTGCGCCGTCTGCAGCATGTCGTAGTCGTCGCTGTTGACGGGGATGTTGGTGTGCACGTTGCCGTCGCCCGCGTGCATGTGCAGCGCCACCCACACGCGGCCCTTGAGCACGCGCTGGTGGATGGCCTGCATCTCGTCCATGATGGGCTGGAAGGACGCTCCGGGGAAGATCTTCGAGAGCGGCTCGCGCAGCTGCGTCTTCCAGCTCGCGCGCAGCGTGTGGTCCTGCAGCTGCGGGAACAGCGCGGCCACGTCCTGCAGCCAGCCGGCCCACAGGTCGCGCACTCCGCCCACCAGCGCCACGGCCTGGGCCACGCGGTCTTCCAGCAGTTCGGCGGAAGGGATCTCGTGCGCATCGTCCTGGCGGCCCAGCGGCAGGTTGCCGCGCAGCAGGAATTCCTCCAGCGCGTCGCACAGCTTGAGCTTGTTGCGCAGCGACAGCTCGATGTTGATGCGCTCGATGCCGTCGGTGTATTCGGCCATGCGCGGCAGCGGGATCACCACGTCTTCGTTGATCTTGAAGGCGTTGGTGTGGCGGCTGATGGCGGCCGTGCGCTTGCGGTCCAGCCAGAACTTCTTGCGCGCCTCGGGGCTGATGGCGATGAAGCCCTCGCCCGCGCGCGAATTGGCGATGCGCACCACTTCGCTGGTCACGCGCGCCACGGCGTCGGCATCGTCGCCCGCGATGTCGCCGAACAGCACCATCTTGGGCAGGCCGCCGCCGTGCTTCTTGCTCTTGGTGGCGTAGCCCACGGCCTTCAGATAACGGTCGTCCAGGTGTTCCAGACCGGCCAGCAGCACGCCCGAGCGCTTCTGCTCGGCGAACATGAAGTCCTTGATCTCGACGATCGAGGGCACGGCGTCCTTGGCGTTGCCGAAGAACTCCAGGCACACGGTGCGCGTGTGCGCCGGCATGCGGTGCACCACCCAGCGCGCGCTGGTGATGAGGCCGTCGCAGCCTTCCTTCTGGATGCCGGGCAGGCCGGAGAGGAACTTGTCCGTCACGTCCTTGCCCAGGCCCTCCTTGCGGAAGGTGCGGCCGGGAATGGCCAGCCGTTCGGTGCGGATCGGCGTCCTGCCGTCGGCTTCGAAATACTGCAGCTCGAAGGTGGCCGTCTCCACGTCGTGGATCTTGCCCATGTTGTGGTCCAGGCGCGTGACCTCCAGCCACTGCGCATCGGGCGTCACCATGCGCCAGCTGACCAGGTTGTCCAGCGCCGTGCCCCAGAGCACGGCCTTCTTGCCGCCCGCGTTCATGGCGATGTTGCCGCCGATGCACGAAGCCTCGGCGCTGGTCGGATCGACCGCGAAGACGAAGCCCGCGCGCTCGGCCGCGTCGGCCACGCGCTGGGTGACCACGCCGGCCTCGGTCCAGATGGTGCCCACCTCGCGGTCCATGCCCGGCAGGCGGCGCATCTCCACCTCCGTCATGGCTTCGAGCTTCTCGGTGTTGATGACGGCACTGCGCCACGTGAGCGGGATCGCGCCGCCGGTGTAGCCGGTGCCGCCCCCGCGCGGGATGATGGTGAGTTCCAGCTCGATGCAGGCCTTCACCAGCGCGGCCATCTCGGCCTCGGTGTCGGGCGTGAGCACCACGAACGGGTATTCGACGCGCCAGTCGGTCGCGTCCGTCACGTGCGAGACGCGCGAGAGGCCGTCGAACTTGATGTTGTCCTTGGCCGTGTGGCGGCCCAGGCGCTTCTGCACCTGGCGGCGCAGCTGCGCGGCCTCCACGAAGGTGGCGTCGAATTCGGCGATGGCGCGGCGGGCGGACTCCACCAGCTGGCCCACCAGGCGGTCGCGCTCCTCGTCTTCGCCCGGGGTGCGGCGCTTGCCGATCTCGGCGAGCCGGTGCTGCAGCGCATCCACCAGCGCCTTGCGGCGGTCGGGGTTGTCCAGCAGGTCATCCTGCAGGTAGGGGTTGCGCTGCACGACCCAGATGTCGCCCAGCACCTCGTAGAGCATGCGCGCCGAGCGGCCCGTGCGGCGCTCGCGGCGCAGCTGGTCCAGCACATCCCAGGAGGCGGAGCCCAGCAGCCGGATGACGATTTCCCGGTCGGAAAACGAGGTGTAGTTGTAGGGAATCTCGCGCAGGCGGGTGGGCTCGGCGGACTGGGCCTGCAGGGCGGCCAGCGCTATCGGAACATTCATGGGGTGGACCTGGGTCGGGCGCAGGCGGCGCGCCCCTCGTGCCTCGGGGCCGGCGATTTTACGCCAGCGCCCCGCCGCCTGCCGGGGCGGCCCGCCTCCGGCCCTGGCCGCGCCGCGGCTGCGGCCGCCGCGGCGGCCGGGCGCCCGCTCAGAACAGCACGCGGCTGCGGATCGTGCCCGGCACGGTGGCGAGCTTGTCCTGCGCCAGCTCCGACGACTGGGCATCGATGTCGATCACCACGTAGCCCACCTTTTCGTTGGTCTGCAGGTACTGGGCGGCGATGTTGATCTGGTTGTCGGCGAACACCTGGTTGATGGCCGACAGCACGCCCGGCACGTTGCGGTGGATGTGCAGGATGCGGTGCTTGCCCGGGTGCGCAGGCAGCGCCACCTCGGGGAAGTTCACCGACGAGGTCGAGGTGCCGTTGTCGCTGTACTTCACGAGCTTCTCGGCCACCTCCAGCCCGATGTTGGCCTGCGCCTCCATCGTGGAGCCACCGATGTGCGGCGTGAGGATGACGTTGTCCAGCCCGCGCAGCGGCGAGGTGAATTCGTCCTTGTTGCTGCGCGGCTCCACCGGGAACACGTCGATGGCCGCGCCCAGCAGGCGCTTGTCGCGGATCGCGTCGGCCAGGGCCTCGATGCGCACCACGGTGCCGCGCGCCGCGTTGATCAGGATCGCACCCGGCTTCATGCCCGCGATCTCGTCGGGCCCGATCATCCACTGTGTGGAGGGCAGCTCGGGCACGTGCAGGGTCACGATGTCGCTCTGCGCGAGCAGCGCCTGCAGCGAGGGCGCCTGGCGGGCGTTGCCCAGCGGCAGCTTGCTGACCACGTCGTGGAACACCACGTGCATGCCCAGCGCCTCGGCCAGCACCGACAGCTGCGTGCCGATCGAGCCGTAGCCCACGATGCCCAGCGTCTTGCCGCGGATCTCGTAGGCGTTCTCCGCGCTCTTGAGCCAGCCGCCGCGGTGCGCCACGGCGTTCTTCTCGGGCACGCCGCGCAGCAGCAGGATGGCCTCGGCCAGCACCAGTTCCGCCACCGAGCGGGTGTTGGAGTACGGCGCATTGAACACCGCGATGCCGCGCTCGCGCGCCGCGTCCAGATCGATCTGGTTGGTGCCGATGCAGAAGGCCCCCACGGCCACCAGCTTGTGCGCATGCGCGAACATGTCGGCCGTCAGCTGGGTGCGCGAGCGGATGCCCAGGAAATGCACGTCCGCGATCCGGCGCTTGAGCTCCTCGCCGTCCAGCGCGCCCGGCAGGGTCTCGATCTGCGTGTAGCCCGCTCCGCGCAGCACGTCGAGGGCGGAAGGGTGCACGCCCTCCAGCAGGAGGAACTTGATCTTGCTCTTGTCCAGCGATGTCGTCTTGGTCATGGATTGGCGAGGAGGAAAAGGAAAGAATGAGCGGAAGGGGCCCGCGAACGCCTGCGCGACGCAGATCGCATTCCATTGTGCAATGGGAAAAAACCCTGCACTTGGCGGGTTCTCCGATCCGGCATGCGGAATGTGCGTCACCGGCGTGACGCACAATCACAAGATTTCGTCACAAAACGGACACAATTCCGCCACACACGACCTCCCGTCCCGGGAAGTTACCGATCTGCGGAATGGCCGTTGTATGCGACAACGACATGCCGATGACATGAACGGTGCATAACATGCGCCGTTTCATTCCGCCATTCTTTGAGGAGTTTTCCCCATGCGATTCAAGCACCTGGCGCTGGCCGCCGCCATCGCCGCTTCCGCTTGCGCTTCCGCCCAGGCCCAGACCGAGATCCAGTGGTGGCATTCCATGACGGCCGTGAACGGCGAATGGGTCAACGACCTGGCCAAGCAGTTCAACGAGAGCCAGAAGGACTACAAGATCGTGCCCACCTACAAGGGCACCTACGACGAGTCCATGACCGCCTCCATCGCCGCCTTCCGCGCCGGCAACGCGCCGCACATCCTGCAGGTGTTCGAAGTGGGCACCGCCACGATGATGGCCAGCAAGGGCGCGATCGTGCCCGTGGGCAAGGTGATGCAGGACGCCGGCGCGCCGTTCGATCCCAAGGCCTACATCCCCGCCGTGGCCGGCTACTACACGGCCCCCAACGGCCAGATGCTGAGCTTCCCGTTCAACAGCTCCACCACCATCTTCTACTTCAACAAGGACGCCTTCAAGGCCGCCGGCCTGCCCACCGACAAGGCGCCCGCCACCTGGCCCGAAGTGGTCAACGCGGCCGCCAAGCTCAAGGCCTCCGGGCACAAGTGCCCGTTCACCACGGCCTGGCAGAACTGGACGCAGGTCGAGAGCTTCTCGGCCTGGCACAACGTCGAGTTCGCGAGCAAGGCCAACGGCCTGCAGGGCCTCGACGCGCGCCTGAAGGTCGATTCGCCCCTGCACGTGCGCCACATCGAGAACCTGGCCAACATGGCCAAGCAGGGCCTGTTCGTCTACAAGGGCCGAGGCAACGTGCCCGAGGCGAGCTTCGTCTCCGGCGAGTGCGCGATGATCAACACGTCGTCGGGCTTCTACGGCAACGTGGCCAAGAACGCCAAGTTCGCCTACGGCCTCGCGCCCCTGCCCTACTACCCGGACGTGCAGGGCGCGCCGCAGAACACCGTCATCGGCGGCGCCAGCCTCTGGGTGATGGCCGGCAAGAAGCCCGCCGAGTACAAGGGGGTGGCCGAGTTCTTCAAGTTCATCTCGACGCCCGAAGTGCAGTCGGCCAGCCACAAGCGCACCGGCTACCTGCCCGTGACGACGGCCGCCTACGAGCTGACCGAGAAGTCCGGCTTCTACAAGGAGCACCCGGGCACCGACGTCGCCGTGACGCAGATGATCCGCAAGGTGACCGACAAGAGCCGCGGCATCCGCCTGGGCAACTACGTGCAGATCCGCGCCATCGAGGACGAGGAACTCGAACAGGTCTGGTCCGGCAAGAAGACCGCCAAGGAGGCGCTCGAAGCCATCGTGAAGCGCGGCAACGAACAGCTGGAGCGCTTCCAGAAGGCCAACAAGGGCTGATCGCGCGGGCCGGCCCGGCCGGCCCCCACCCCTGGCACCCGGCCCTCCCCGCTGAGCGGGGAGGGTTTTTTCTTCCTTTTCACCCCCTGCGGTGCGCCCCTGAAGGCGCACGCCCAGGAACCCGCGCATCCCCATGGAAAAACGCGTCCGATTCCAATCCACCTGGCTGCCCTGGCTGCTCATCGCCCCGCAGATGGCGATCATCCTGGTCTTCTTCTTCTGGCCGGCCAGCCAGGCGCTCGTGCAGTCGATGCAGATGCAGGACGCCTTCGGCACCTCCACGGAATGGGTGGGGCTGGAGAACTTCAAGCGCCTGTTCGATGATCCGGGCTACATCGAGTCGTTCAAGACGACGGCGATGTTCTCGGTGCTCGTGGCCGGTTCGGGCATCGTGCTGTCGCTGCTGCTGGCGGTGTTCGCCGACCGCATCGCCAAGGGTGCGATGTTCTACAAGACCATGCTGATCCTGCCCTACGCCGTGGCGCCCGCCGTGGCGGCCGTGCTGTGGGTCTTCATGTTCTCGCCGTCGCTCGGCGTGGTGTCGTACGCGCTCGGCACGTTCGGCATCGACTGGAACCACCTGCTCAACTCGGGCCAGGCCATGGCGCTGATCGTGATGGCCTCCGTGTGGAAGCAGATCTCCTACAACTTCCTGTTCTTCCTGGCCGGCCTGCAGTCCATCCCGAAATCGCTGATCGAGGCCGCGGCCATCGACGGCGCCGGGCCCTGGCGCCGGTTCTGGAGCGTGCAGTTCCCGCTGCTCTCGCCCACCACGTTCTTCCTGCTGGTGATCAACGTGGTGTACGCGTTCTTCGACACGTTCGCCATCGTGGACGCCGCCACCCAGGGCGGCCCCGGCAAGGACACGGCCATCCTGGTCTACAAGGTCTACTACGACGGCTTCAAGGCCATGGACCTGGGCGGCTCGGCCGCGCAGTCGGTGGTGCTGATGCTCATCGTGGTGGCGCTCACCGTCGTGCAGTTCCGCTACGTCGAGAAAAAGGTTCAATACTGAGATGGTAGAACGCAGCCTCACGCGCGGCCTGCTCGCGCACTTCATCATGGTCCTGGGAGTCGCCATCGTGGCGTTCCCGCTCTACCTCGCCTTCGTGGCATCCACCCACACCGCCCAGGAGATCGTGCAGGCGCCCATGCCGCTGCTGCCGGGCGGGCACTTCTGGGAGACCTACTCCGCCGCGCTGTTCGGCCGCGACCAGGGCGCGGGCTCCACCGCCCCCGTGGCGCGCATGATGTGGGTGAGCTTCGTCTCGGCCATGGTCATCACCTTCGGCAAGATCGCCATCTCGCTGATGTCGGCCTTCGCCATCGTGTACTTCCGCTTCCCCTTCAAGGGCCTGTGCTTCTGGCTGATCTTCGTCACGCTGATGCTGCCGGTGGAAGTGCGCATCGGGCCGACCTACCAGGTGGTGTCCGATCTGGGCATGCTCAACAGCTACGCGGGCCTCACGGTGCCGCTGATCGCCTCGGCCACTGCCACGTTCCTGTTCCGGCAGTTCTTCCTGACGGTGCCCGACGAACTCGTGGAGGCCGCGCGCATCGACGGCGCCGGCCCGCTGCGCTTCTTCAAGGACGTGCTGGTGCCGCTCTCGCGCACCTCCATCGCCGCGCTGTTCGTGATCCAGTTCATCTACGGCTGGAACCAGTACCTCTGGCCGCTGCTGGCGACCACCAGCGAAGACATGTACCCGGTGGTGATCGGCATCAAGCGCATGATCGCCGGGGGCGACGGCCAGAACGAATGGAACATCGTCATGGCCACCGCCATCCTCGCGATGCTGCCGCCCGCCTTCGTGGTGATCCTGATGCAGAAATGGTTCGTGAAGGGCCTGGTGGACACCGAGAAATAAGCGGGCGCACCGCCCGTCTCCGCACTCCCCCCGCCCGCTCCGCGCCCATTTCGCCACCCGCTAACCGATTCCTCCGCACTATGGCATCCCTTTCCCTGCGCAACGTCATCAAGCGCTACGGCCACGGCCCCAAGGCCAACCAGGTCATCCACGGCGTGAACGCCGAAATCCAGGACGGCGAGTTCATCGTCATCGTCGGCCCCTCGGGCTGCGGCAAATCGACCCTGCTGCGCATGGTCGCCGGCCTGGAAGAGATTTCCGGAGGCGAGATCGACATCGGCGGCCGCGTGGTCAACGACCTGGAGCCGGCCCAGCGCGACATCGCGATGGTGTTCCAGAACTACGCGCTCTATCCGCACATGACGAACTTCGAGAACATGGCCTATGGCCTGAAGATCGCCAAGGTGCCCAAGGACGAGATCCGCGCCCGCGTGGACAAGGCGGCGAAGATCCTCGAACTCGGCCACCTGCTCGAACGCAAGCCGCGCGAGCTCTCCGGCGGCCAGCGCCAGCGCGTCGCCATGGGCCGCGCGATCGTGCGCCAGCCCCAGGTGTTCCTGTTCGACGAGCCGCTCTCCAACCTCGACGCCAAGCTGCGCGCGCAGACCCGCCTGGAGATCCAGAAGCTGCACCGCGAACTCGGCATCACCAGCCTGTTCGTCACCCACGACCAGGTCGAGGCCATGACGCTCGCGCAGCGCATGATCGTGATGAACGGCGGCGTGATGGAGCAGTTCGGCACGCCCGAAGAGGTCTACCACACGCCCGCCTCCACCTTCGTCGCCAGCTTCATCGGCTCGCCGCCCATGAACCTGCTGAAGAACGCGCCGGGCGGCCGCCAGGGCACCGTGCTCGGCATCCGGCCGGAGCACCTCGACATCGCCGACACCGGCTGGGAGCTGCGCGTGGAAACCGTGGAACTGCTGGGCGCCGAGCGCCTGGTCTACGGCCGCCTGCAGTCCGGCAACGGCGACGAGGGGGTCATCGTGCGCATCGAGGAAGGCGCGCACCATCCGCAGCCCGACCAGATCCTGCGCGTCGCCCCGCGCGAATCGCGCCTGCACTGGTTCGACGCGGCCAGCGGCAAGCGGCTCTGATCCGCGCGCGCATGTCGGCGCCTGCGTCCGGATCCACGTCCCTGCCCGAACCTGCGGCAGCCGCCGCGCTGCTGCGCGCTACCGTGCCGGTGCTGGCGTCGCTCGACCTGGACGAGAGCGCCGCGTTCTACGCGGACCGCCTGGGCTTCGCCATCGCCCTGCGCACGGCCGACTACCTGATCGCCGCACGCGACGGCTGCGAGCTGCACTTCTGGCTCTGCGGCGAGCGCCGCATCGCCGAGAGCACCTCCTGCTACCTGCGCGGCGACGTGCGCGCTCTGCATGCCGAATTCGCGCGCCGCGGCCTGGCTGCCGAAGCGCCGGTGGAGCGCGCCTGGGGCATGCGCGAGCTGTACGTCATCGATCCGCACGGCAACCTGCTCAAATTCGGGGAGCCCTGTGAACCCTCCCCCGACCACCGCCATGACAGCACCCTCCCCTGACACGTCCGCATCCGCGTCCACATCCGCATCCGCCTGGCCCTATCCGCGCTGGATCGCGCACCGCGGCGCCGGCAAGCTCGCGCCCGAGAACACCCTGGCGGCCTTCCGCCTGGGCGCGCACCATGGCTTTCGCATGTTCGAATGCGACGCCAAGCTGAGCAGCGACGGCGTGCCCTTCCTCCTGCACGACAGCACGCTCGACCGCACCACCTCCGGCCGCGGCACGGCCGGCGAGCGCCCGTGGAGCGAGCTGTCGCAGCTCGATGCGGGCGGCTGGCACTCCCGCGAATGGGCCGGCGAGCCGCTGCCCACGCTGGAGAACGCCGCGCGCTTCTGCCTCGCCAACGGCTACCTGCTGAACATCGAGATCAAGCCCACGCCGGGCACCGAAGAGGAGACCGGCCGTGCCGTGGCGTCGCTCGCCGCGCGCCTGTGGCACCAGGCCGCGGTGCCGCCGCTGCTCACCTCGTTCAAGGTCGCGGCCCTCACCGGTGCGCGCGACGCGGCGCCGCTGCTGCCGCGCGGCCTGCTGCTCGACAGCCTGCCGGACGGCTGGCTCGACACCGCCCGCCAGCTGGGCTGCGCGGCCGTGGTCTGCAACCATGCGCTCTGGACGGCCGAACACGTCGCCGCGGTGCAGGCCGCCGGCCTGCGGGCGCTCAGCTACACGGTGAACGACGAATGGGCCGCGCAGCGCCTGATCGACCTTGGCACCGACGGCATCATCACCGACAGGGTGGACCGGTTCAGCCCGGCGATGGATTAGGGCCCCCCTGCGCTGCGTGCAGGCATACCGAAATCACGATCGCATCGCGCCGAAAAACACACCCCCGTTTACCCGGACAGGGCACCCATCGACGCCATTCCCGGCCGCTCCCGAGGACACAATCGCTCCCGCTGGGCGAAATGTCACATCCACTTACAAGATGGACCAGGGGGCGAGGTTATGCGGAATTTCAAGATTTCCACGCGGCTGCTGTGGCTGCTGGGCGGGTTGTCGGCGCTGCTGGTGGCGGTGGGGGCGGTCGGCCTGCTGGGCATCGCCCGGACCAATGACGCGCTCGAGTCGATGTACCGGGAGCGGCTGACGGCGCAGATCGGGATCAACGACCTGCGCTACCTGACGGCGCGCAACCGGCAGCTCGTGTCGGGCGCCCTGCTCTCGCCCGCCCCCGAAAAAGTCGAGCAGGCGCTCCGGGAGGCGCGGGAGAACGTTCTCCGCTCCGACCAGCTCTGGACCCGGATCCAGGCACTGCCGCTGGAGCCGGAGCTGCACGCGTCCGTGCAGCGGTTGGGCGAGCAGCGCCAGAAGATCATGCAGGAAGGCCTGGGCCCGGCCCTCTCCGCCCTGAAGGACTCCGACATCGCCGCCGTCCGCGTGCTGGCGGTGCGCAAGTTCGATGCGCTCTACGAACCGCTGGACAGGAACATCGCCTCGGCGGTGGATCTCAGCCGGCGGCTCGCGGAACAGGACTATGCCGGAGCGGTGGCCCGTTACGACACCCTGCGCGCCGTTCTCGGGGGAGCGATCGCGGCCGGCGTGCTGCTGGCGGCGCTCTTCGGCCTGGCGCTGGTCCGCGGCATCGCCCGCTCCCTGCGGCGCGCGGCCCTGGTGGCCGACGCGGTGGCGCGGGGCGACCTCACGCTGCCCATCGACGTGCGCGGCCTGGACGAAGTGGCCACCGTGATGCGGTCGCTGGCCAGTATGCAGGCGAGTCTGTGCGCCGTGGTGGACAGCGTACGGCAGACCTCGGAGCGCGTGCTCACGGCCAGTGCCGAAATCGCGCAGGGCAACCAGGACCTGAGCGACCGCACGGAACAGCAGGCCGCCGCACTGCAGCAGACGGCGGCGGCCACGGGCCAGCTGAGCGGCAAGGTCAGCCAGAATGCCGAGCATGCGGTGCAGGCCCACCGGCTGGCGCAGGCCGCGAGCGACGTGGCGGTGCGCGGCGGTGCCGTGGTGGCCGACGTGGTCCATACCATGCAGGGCATACAGCACAGTTCGCAGAAGATCGCCGACATCATCGGCGTGATCGACTCCATCGCCTTCCAGACCAACATCCTGGCACTGAATGCCGCCGTCGAGGCCGCCCGCGCGGGCGACCAGGGCCGCGGCTTCGCGGTGGTGGCCAGCGAGGTGCGCAGCCTGGCGGGACGCAGCGCCGAGGCGGCCCGCGAGATCAAGGCGCTGATCGGCGACAGCGTGGGCCGCGTGCAGAGCGGCACCGCGCTGGTGGATGCCGCCGGCAGCACGATGGGCGAGATCGTCGGCGCCATCCGCGGCGTCGCCGGCATCGTCAGCGACATCACCGCCGCCAGCGGCGAGCAGAGCACCGGCGTGGCGCAGATCAGCAGCGCCGTCGGGAGCATCGACCAGACCACCCAGCAGAACGCTGCGCTGGTGGAAGAAATGGCCGCCGCCGCCAGCCACATGCGCCGCCAGGCGCAGAGCCTGGTGGATGCGGTGGCCGTCTTCCGCCTGCCGCGCGATCCCGCACCGGGGGACCACCCGCCCGCCGCCCCGCCGATGCGAGCGCTGGCCGCGCGGTGATACCCTTCCGGGTCCTGCCATGGACTCGACCATTCCTCTTCATCGCCGTGCGTGCCTTCTGCGGCGCGCCTTCCAGGGCCTTCGGCGCCCCTTCGCGCACGGCGCCGGCACCGCGCTCCTGCTGACCGCACTGTGGCTGCTGCTGATCGGGCCGCTCGCCGCCCCACCGGCATGGGCTGCGCCGCCGCAGGGCGGCGCCTCGGCCCCGGCGGCCGGCGCCAGCGCCGCCGCCTCGCGTGCTGCCGCGGCATCGGCCGCCGCAGCCGCTGCGGCGGCCGCGGACGATCCCGATGTGCCGCTGCCCTCCGTGGACGACCTGCGCAAGCGCCTCGAAGCGATTCCGCGCAAGCTCGGCGAAGACGACGACGGCCGCCGGCTCGTCAACGAAGCCTATGCCGTCGGCACCACGGCCGAACAGGTGGTGGCCCGCCGCACGAACGAACTGGCCGACCTCGACAGCCGGCTCGCGGGCCTCGGCCCCGCGCCCGAGAAAGGCGCCCCCGCCGATGCCCCGGACGTCGCCCAGCAGCGCAGCGCACTGGCCAAGCAGCGGGGCACGGTGGATGCCGACCTCAAGCTGGCCCGGCTGATCGCCGTCGATGCCGAACAGCTCGGCGCCGACCTGCTGCGCCAGCGCCGGCAGCAGTTCCAGGCCGAACTCACCGCGCGGGCCGATTCACCCCTGGGCGCCGCCTTCTGGCGCAACGTCCGCGCCGCCTGGGCCACCGACACCCAGCGCCTCTCGGTGCTCGCCATCGAGACCCGCCAGGCCGTGCGGCGCGCGCTGGAGCCCGAACGGCGCCGCGCCTTCCTCATCAGCCTGCTCGGAGCGCTGGTGCTGCTGGTGGGCGGCAACTGGGCCGGCGAGCGCCTGCTGGTGCGCATCGCGCCCGCCAAGCTGCCCGCCGGCCGCCTGCGGCGTTCCCTGCTCGCCACCGCGTCGGTACTCGCGAACGTGGTCTTCACCGGCCTGGCGGCGCAGTGGCTGCTGAGCGGCCTCGATACCGGGGACAACCTCGGCGAGCGGCTGCAGGACCTGGGCCATACCGCCGTCGGCCTCGCGGTGTTCGCGGCCTTCACCATCGGCCTGGGGCATGCGCTGCTGTCGCGCAAGCGCAGTACCTGGCGCCTGCCCTCGCTGCCCGACGACCTCGCGCGCCGGCTGAGCCCCTATCCGTGGTGCATCGCCATCATCGCGGCCCTCGGCGGCATCGTGACCGAGATCAACGCCGCCGTGAGCGCGAGCCTGGCCGCGGACGTGACCGCCCAGGCCTGCTTCGCCCTGCTCGTGGCGGCCATCGTCGCCGCGGCCGTGCGCCAGCTCAACGCCCCGGCCGCCGCCCCCCACGCCCCGGCCGCGGACGCAGCGGACGGCCAGGGCGACGCCCCCGCGGCGCCCGCACCGCCGCCGGCCCGCCCGCTCTGGGTGGGTTTGCTGGTCGCGCTGGCGGGCATCGCCTCGCTCGCCGTGGTGCTGCTGGTGGCGTTCGGCTACATCGCCCTGGCCGGGGCCCTCGCCCGCCAGATGGTCTGGAGCGGCGTCGTCTTCGCCACCGCCTACCTGCTCTACCAGCTCGTGGACGACGTCAGCGACGCCGTGCTGTCGTCGCGCAGCGGCTTCGGGCAGCGCCTTCACACCGGCATGGGCATCGACCCGCGCCTGCTCGACCAGGCCGCGGTGATCGTCTCCGGCGCGCTGCGCGTCGTGCTGTTCTTCTACCTGGTCATCGCCCTGCTGGCGCCCTTCGGCACCGGGCCGGACGAGCTGTTCCGCCGCGGCAGCGCGCTCGACCAGGGGCTGAACCTGGGCAACTTCTCGCTGGCGCCGCAGGCGCTGCTGACGGCGCTGGGCGTGATCGCCGCGGGCTTCTTCGGCATCCGCATGATCAAGCGCTGGCTGAGCGACCGGTACTTCCCCAGCACCACGCTGGAGCCGGGCATGCGCAGCTCCATCACCACCCTGCTCGGCTACTTCGGCGGCGTGATGGTGATCGCGGCCGCGCTGGCGGCGCTGGGCATCAGCGTGGAGCGCATCGCCTGGGTCGCGAGCGCGCTCTCGGTGGGCATCGGTTTCGGGCTGCAGGCCATCGTGCAGAACTTCATCTCCGGCCTGATCCTGCTGGCCGAACGCCCGGTGAAGGTGGGCGACTGGGTCAAGCTCGGCGACACCGAGGGCGACATCCGCCGCATCAACGTGCGCGCCACCGAGATCCAGCTCGGCGACCATTCCACCGTGATCGTGCCCAACTCGGAATTCATCACCAAGACCGTGCGCAACATGACCTGGGGCGGCGCCCAGGGCCGCGTGCTGCTGCGCCTGCCGGCACCGCTCGACACCGACGCGCAGCGCATGCGGCAACTGATCCTCGATGCCTTCACCTCGCACCCGGACGTGCTCGACACGCCCGCGCCCATCGTCCAGCTCGAAGGCATCGTGGACGGCACCCTCACCTTCCTCGCCATCGGACATGTGGTCAACCCGCGCAACACGGGCGGCGTGAAGAGCGACCTGCTGTTCTCCATCCTGGAGACGCTGCGGCAGGCCGGCCTGGCCCTCTCGCCGCCCACGACGACGACCACGCCCATGGCGCCGCGCCACAGCGCGCCGAGCGACCCGGTGGATGCGCTCACCGTGGCCCCTCCGCAGCCCAAAGGACCGGCAGGCGGCCCCGCGCCGAACGCTGCCTAGTCAATCCAGCTTGGCGCCGGACTGCTGCACCGCCGTCGCCCAGCGCGGCATCTCCGCCGCCAGGAAGCTGGCGAACGCATCGGCGCCCAGGAAGGCAGGGTCGGCGCCCTGCGCCACCATGCGGTTCTTCACCTCGGGCGACTGCATGACCTGGCCGAACGCATCGCTGAGCTTCGCCACCACGTCCTTCGGCGTGCCGGCCGGCGCCAGGAAGCCGTAGAAGCCCACCACCTCGAAGTTCTTCAGCCCGCTCTCGATCGCCGTCGGCACGTCGGGCAGCGCCGGATTTCGCTCGCGGCTGGTGACGGCCAGCGCGCGCACCTTGCCCTGCTTGTGGTACGCCGCGGCCTGCGGAATGCTCTCGGCCATGAACTGCACCTGCCCGCCCATCAGGTCGGTGAAGGCCGGCGCGCTGCCGCGGTACGGGATGTGCACCATGAACAGCCCCGTCGCCGTCTTGAACATCTCCGGCACCAGATGGCTGATGCCCCCGTTGCCCGCCGACCCGAAATTCACCTGCCCCGGCCGCGCCTTGGCATACGCGATGAACTCCTGCAGGTTCTGCGCCGGCAGCTTCGGGTTCACCAGCAGCGCCAGCGGCTGCATCGCCGTGCGCGCGATCGGCGTGAAATCCTTGAGCGTGGCGTACGGCAGCTTGCTGTAGAGCGCCGGGTTGATGACCATCACGCCCGTGTTGGCCAGCATCAGCGTATGGCCGTCCGGCGGCGCCTTCATCACGTCCTGAGCGCCCACCGTGCCGCCCGCGCCGGCCTTGTAGTCCACCACGACGGGCTGGCCCAGCACCGCCTGCAGCTTGTCGGTCAGCAGCCGTGCGTGCTGGTCCAGCGGGCCGCCGGCCGGGAAGCCGACCACGACGCGGATGGGTTTGGAGGGAAAGGCGGGCTGGGCCAGGGCGGCCAGGGAGGTGCAGGCCAGGGCGGCGGCGGTGAGCCAGGTGCGCAAGCGCATTCGAGAGTCTCCGAAAGTGGATGGTATGGAGACTGGAGCTTAGGAGGAAAGAGAGGTGAGGACACGGGGGCAATACCCGTGGGAGCCGTCTGCAGCAGGCGCAGGCCTCGGGTCAGACACCCCTCCCATCCATTCCTTGCACCGCGTCGGACAGGAACTCCGCCGCCGCCCGCACCCTTGCCGTGCGCTGCAGATCCGGATGCATCACCATCCACACGTCGTAGTCGTGCGCGCGCCGGCGGTCCGGCCAGAGGCGGACGAGCCCCTCGCGCTCCCCCATCCACAGCGGCATTTCCCCGACGCCGATGCCGGCCGCCACGGCCTTGCGCACCATCAGGCTGGAAGGCACGGCGGCGGCGATGCGGCCCTGGCGGGCGGGGACGCCGGCCAGGGTGAGGCAGGACGCGTTCTCGAGGTACGGAGCGTAGGCGACGAGGTGGTGTCCGCGCAACTCATCTTCGGGCAGGGGCTGGCCGAAGCGTTCCAGGTAGGCAGCGCTGGCGAACAGCCCTACGGGCCAGGAAGCCACGCGCCGCACCACCAGGTCGGGCGTGTCCGGCCGCACGTTGCGAAACGCAATGTCGGCCTGCCGGTGCGCAAGGCTCAGCAGTTGCGCGGAGACCTGCAGGTCCACGCGGATCTGCGGCCAGCGCTGCTGCAGCCGCGCGATCGCCGGCAGCAGCAGGTCCACTGCGATGGAGTCGGTGCAGGTCACGCGCACCAGGCCACGGGGTTCGTCGTCCTGGCCCTCGACCTGGGTGCGCAGGTGCAGCGCCGCGCTTTCCATGCGGCGCGCGGCGGCCAGGGCAGCCTCGCCCGCGGCGGTCAGCAAATAACCGTCCCGCGCGCGCAGGAACAGGCGGGTGCCCAGTTCAGCCTCCAGGGCGTTCAGCCGCCGCCCGACGGTGGCCTGGTCAATGCCCAGGCTGCGCGCCGCAGCCCGCGCCGAAGGGGCTCGGGTGATGGCGAGGAAGATGCGTGTGTCGTCCCAGTTCATAGCAGAGCGTGATGCAGATTTGCAGCACTGTAGAGCGAAATCGCGGCACCGTGCAGGCAGCAGCCCGGCGTAAGCTCGCTCCCACCAACGCCCTGCAGCATGTGCCTTCCCTTGTCCCACCTGCACGGCGGCCACCGTTTTTCAGCGAACCGAGCCCCTTCCATGAACGCCCCATCCTCCACCATGCAAGCCATTGACTTCGACGACTTCGGCGGCCCCGAAGTGCTGCAGCTGCGCGAAACCGCCATCCCGGACCTGCGCCCGCACGACCTGCTGGTGCGCAATGCCGCCATCGGCGTGAACCGCGCCGACCTGCTGCACCGCCAGGGCGCCTACGGCCGGTCGTCCTTCGGCGATGCCGACACCATGGGCCTGGAGATCGCCGGCACCGTGGAGGCCGTGGGCGACGAGGTGCAGGGCTTCGCCGTGGGCGATCGGGTCATGGGCATCGTGGGCGGCGGCGCCTATGCCGAGCTGTCGCGCATCGACCACCGCTTGGCCATGCCGGTGCCGGAAAGCCTGGGCCTGGTGGAGGCCGGTGCCATTCCCGAAGTGTTCGTGACCGCGCACGAGGCGCTGTTCCATCTGGCGGGCCTGCAGGCGGGCGAGTCGGTGCTGGTGCATGCCGCGGCCGGGGGCGTGGGCTCCGCGGCGGTGCAGCTGGCGCACGCGGCGGGCGCACGGGTGTTCGCCACGGCCAGCGCATCCAAGCACTCTGCGGTGCAGGGCTTCGGCGCCGATGTGGTGGTGGACCACCGGAGCGAGGATTTCCAGGCCGTGGTGCACGACGCCACGGACGGCCGGGGCGTGGACGTCGTGATCGATTTCATCGGCGCGGCCTACCTGGAGCGCAATGTCCGCTCTCTGGCCGAGGGCGGTCGCCTGGTGTGTGTGGGGCTGCTGGGGGGCAAGCAGGGAACGCTGCCCATGGAGACATTGCTGTACCGGCACTTGCGGATCTTCGGCACGGTGATGAAATCACGCCCGCCCGAGGTCAAGCAGGGGATGGTGCAGCGCTTCGCCGAGCGCTGGCTGCCGGCGCTGGCGGCGGGCACGCTGCGCCCGGTGATCGACCGCACCTACCCGCTGGCCGAGGCGGCAGAGGCGCACCGGCACATGGAATCGGGCGAGAACGTGGGCAAGATCCTGCTGCTGCCCCGTCCGGGCGCCGAGGCTTGATGCCGGCTTGCCGCCAAGGGGGGAGACGTGGCAGCCGCTACTTCCAGCCGCGCACCAGCACCCACTGCACCGTGCCGCAGGCCACCACCAGCGCGGCATAGGTGAGCATCTTCCCGTCCCGCCCCGCCCACGCCAGCCCGGCAGCGCACACCCCCAGCCCCACCGCGAAGCCCACGGCCACCTGCCCGAGGAACCCGACGGTGCGCGGCGTCCCGCGAAAGCACACCGCAGCCGCGCAGGCCAGCAGCAGCGACACGCCCAGCGCAGGCGCCATGAAATTCAGCAGGTGGAGGGCAGCAGCGGTCGGGCTCATAGCGCAAAGGCATGACGCAGATCAAGGCCCTTGTGCTGCGGGCAGCACGCGGGTGGGTGGGAAATTTTATAATCCGTGCATGGCAGTCTGGGCCCTCGGCATCAACCACACGACCGCGCCGCTCGATCTGCGCGGTCGTTTTGCGTTCGCCATCGACCAGATCGCCCCGACGCTGCAGGGCCTGCGCCAGTCGCTGGGCGGCGCCACGCGCCATCCGCAGGTGGAAACCGCGATCCTCTCCACCTGCAACCGCACCGAGATCTACTGCGCCGGCCAGCAGACGGCACTCGACCATACGCTCGACTGGCTGGCCCAGAGCGGCGGCGTGAGCCCGTCGCTGCTGCGCTCGCACTCCTACACGCTCGAAGAAGGCCTCGTGGCGCGCCATGCGTTCCGCGTGGCGAGCGGGCTCGATTCGATGGTGCTGGGCGAGGCGCAGATCCTCGGCCAGATGAAGGACGCGGTGCGCGCGGCCGAGACGGCCGGCGCTTTGGGTACCACGCTCAACCAGCTCTTCCAGCGCAGCTTCGCCGTCGCCAAGGAAGTGCGCACCAGCACCGAGATCGGCGCCCACAGCATCAGCATGGCCGCCGCCGCCGTGCGCCTGGCCGGGCAGCTGTTCGAAGACCTGACCGAGATCCGCATCCTCTTCGTGGGCGCGGGCGAGATGATCGAACTCGCCGCCACCCATTTCGCGGCCAAGAACCCCAAGGGCCTGGCGATCGCCAACCGCACGCTGGAGCGCGGCGAGAAGCTCGCGACGCGCTTCGGCGGCGAGGTCATGCGCCTGGCCGACCTGCCCGACCGCCTGCACGAGTTCGATGCGGTGGTGAGCTGCACGGCCAGCAGCCTGCCGATCATCGGCCTGGGCGCCGTCGAGCGCGCGCTCAAGAAACGCCGCCACCGCCCGATCTTCATGGTCGACCTGGCCGTGCCGCGCGACATCGAGCCCGAGGTGAAGGCGCTGGAAGACGTGTACCTCTACACCGTGGACGATCTCGCGAGCGTGGTGCAGACCGCGCAGGCGAGCCGCCAGGCCGCCGTCGCGCAGGCCGAGGCGATCATCGACGCGGGCGTGCAGAGCTTCATGCACTGGATGGACCAGCGCAGCCCGACCGGCGGCGTGGTGCCCCTCATCCAGCAGATCAACGCCCAGGCGGACGAGTGGCGTGCGCTCGAGATCGCGCGCGCCAAGAAGATGCTCGCCAAGGGCGAGGACCTGGACGCCGTGCTGGAGGCGCTCTCGCGCGGCCTCACGCAGAAGATGCTGCACGGCACCCTGGCCGAGTTGCGCGCGGGCGATGCCGACACGCGCGCCCAGACGGCGCAGACCGTCTCGCGCCTCTTCCTGCGATCGCAGTCCAAGAGCGGCCTGTAGCGGCGCCCGCCGCCCCCTTCTCCCCCGGGCCCCGACGGCCTCCCGCATCCGCGCCCGGATGCCCCCGCTGCGAACATGGATCGGCCGATCGATCGAACGCAGCCGCCCCCTCTTCTTCTTTCCCACGCATGAAACCCTTCCTCAGAAGCCAGTTGGAGCGCTACGCCCAGCGCCTCGAAGAGCTCGACTTCCTGCTGTCGCGCGAGGACATCATGTCCGACATGGCCCAGTACCGCACCATCTCGCGCGAGCATGCCGAGGTGACGCAGGTGGCCGGCCGCTACGCGCGCTACCGCCAGCGCGAGGCCGACCTGGCCGGCGCCCGCGAGATGCTGGACGACCCCGACATGGCCGACATGGCGCGGGAGGAGATCACCGCCGCCGAGGCGGAGCTGGTGCAGCTGGAGGACGAGCTGCAGCGCCTGCTGCTGCCCCGCGATCCGGACGATGCGCGCAACGCCTTCCTGGAGATCCGCGCCGGCACGGGCGGCGACGAATCCGCGCTGTTCGCGGGCGACCTGGCCCGCATGTACACGCGCTACGCGGCCACGGCCGGCTGGAAGGTGGAGATCCTGAGCGCCAGCGACAACGAGATCGGCGGCTACAAGGAAGTGGTGCTGCGCGTGGAAGGCGACGGCGTGTACGGCGCGCTGCGCTTCGAATCGGGCGGCCACCGCGTGCAGCGCGTGCCCGCCACCGAAACCCAGGGCCGCATCCACACCAGCGCCTGCACCGTGGCCGTGATGCCCGAGCCCGACGAGCAGCAGGCCGTCACGCTGAACCCCGCCGACCTGCGCATCGACACCTTCCGCGCGAGCGGTGCCGGCGGCCAGCACATCAACAAGACCGATTCCGCCGTGCGCGTGGTCCACCTGCCCACCGGCATCGTGGCCGAGTGCCAGGACGGCCGCAGCCAGCACAGCAACAAGGCCAAGGCGCTGCAGGTGCTGCAGGCGCGCATCCAGGAAAAGGAGCGCAGCGAGCGCGCCGCCAAGGAAGCCGCGCTGCGCAAGGGCCTGGTGGGCTCGGGCGACCGCTCCGACCGCATCCGCACCTACAACTTCCCGCAGGGCCGGCTCACCGACCACCGCATCAACCTCACGCTCTACAAGTTGCTGGCCATCATGGAGGGCGACCTCGGCGAAGTGCTGGAGGCGCTGCGCCATGCGCGCGAGGCTGAACTGCTGGCCGACCTGGAAGCCGGCGCGTGACCGCCACCGGGCCGGACTCCACCCTCGCCGCGGCGCTGGCGCGTGCGCAGGCCGCGGGCCTCGCACGCATCGATGCGCAGATGCTGCTGCTGCACGTGCTCGGCCGCCAGGACGCCGGCCGCGCCTGGCTGCTGGCGCACGACACCGACACGCTGCCCGCCGATGCCCGGGCCGCGTTCGACGGCTTCTGCGCGCGCCGCCGGGCCGGCGAGCCGGTGGCCTACCTCACGGGCCGCAAGGCGTTCTACGGCCTGACCCTGCAGGTGGATGCGCGCGTGCTCGATCCGCGCCCCGATACCGAAACCCTGGTGGACTGGGCGCTGGAGGCGCTGCGCACCACGCCTTCCCCCCACGTGGCGGACCTGGGCACGGGCAGCGGCGCGATCGCCCTGGCGCTGCAGCACGAACGCCCCGACGCCCGGGTGCTGGCGCTCGACGCCAGTGCCGAGCCGCTGCAGGTCGCCCAGGCCAATGCGCGGCGGCTCGGGCTGCCCGTCGCTTTCGTGCGTTCCTGCTGGCTGCAGGGCGTTGCCGGCCCGTTCGACGCCATCGTCTCCAACCCGCCCTACATCGAGGACGGCGACCCGCACCTCGCCGCGCTGGTACACGAGCCGCGCCAGGCCCTGGCGAGCGGTCACGACGGCCTGGACGACATCCGCACCATCGTGGCGCAGGCCCCGGCGCGGCTGGTGCCGGGCGGCTGGCTGCTGCTGGAGCACGGCTGGAACCAGGCCGATGCCGTGCAGGCACTGCTGCGCGCCGGGGGGTTCACCGACGTGCAGAGCCGCGCCGACCTCGCCGGCCACGCGCGCTGCAGCGGTGGCCGCAGGCCCTGCTGATGCGGTCCGTCCACCCCCTCTGGAAACCGCGGCGCATGCCTCCACATGGTGCATGCCTCCAGAACCGGGGCCGCAGTGAAATAATCCCATCCATCGCCGCACGCGCGGCCCCCACCAGGAGCACACCATGAGCGACACCCAGCAACGCATCGACAGCCTCGTCAAATCCAACGACGTGGTGCTTTTCATGAAAGGGAACGCCAGCTTCCCGATGTGCGGCTTCTCCGGCCGCGCGATCCAGATCCTCAAGGCCTGCGGCGTCGAGCCGAAGGGCCTGGCCACGGTGAACGTGCTGGAAGACCCGGAAATCCGCCAGGGCATCAAGGAATACAGCAACTGGCCCACCATCCCGCAGCTCTACGTGAAGGGCGAGTTCATCGGCGGCTCCGACATCATGATGGAGATGTACGAATCCGGTGAACTCCAGCAGGTGCTGGGCGGCCAGCCCCAGGCCTGACATCCGGCACCCCTGCCCGGCCGCCCGGCCGCTTCATGCGCGGGCGGCTTTTTCACGTCCGGCGGCGCGGGCGGAGGCGCGGTGGCCGTGGCCACGGCCACGGGCGCGGCTGTCGCTGTCGGACAACTGCCACCGGTTGACGGGGTTTTTCCACCGTTGGAAGCCGGCATGTTGTGTGCTTGAATGGTTGCGTGCCCTCACCCTCCAACGAACCAGGAGCGCGCCATGACGACGACACACAGCCTTGTCCCGCAATCTCCTTCGATGGGCCTGCCGGTGGCCCAGTTGCGCAACGTGTTCCGGCCCGGCGACGTGGAGCGCCGCCTCGCCCGGCTGCAGGACGCGGGCAGCCAGCGTGAATACGAAACCCTGCGCGCGGTCTACGAGCGCATGCTCGAACGGGGCCCCGAGCGCTTCCAGGTGAAGCCGTCCGGCGTGCCCGACATGGCAGGCCTCTACGAGCAGCTGCCCAACTTCTCCGATGCGCTCGACGACGTGAAGCGCCACGTCGCGCTGGCACAGGACAGCCGCGACGGCCTGGAGGTGACGCCGATGCTGCTGATCGGCCCGCCCGGCATCGGCAAGACCCATTTCGCGCGCCAGCTGGCCGAGCTGCTCGGCACCGGAATGAACCTCGTGCCCATGAGCTCGATGACCGCCGGCTGGCTGCTCTCGGGCTCGTCCTCGCAATGGAAGGGCGCGCGCCCCGGCAAGGTGTTCGAGGCGCTGGTGGACGGCGAATACGCCAATCCCGTCATCGTGGTCGACGAGATCGACAAGGCCAGCGCCGATGCGCAGTACGACCCGCTGGGCGCGCTCTACGGCCTGCTGGAGCACGACACCGCCCAGAGCTTCACCGATGAATTCGCCGAAATCGCGATCGATGCGAGCCAGGTCATCTGGATCACCACCGCCAACGACGAGCGCGGCATTCCCGCGCCCATCCTCAACCGCATGAACGTGTTCGAGGTGCAGGCGCCCTCGGCGGAGCAGGCCCGCACCATCGCGCGCAACCTCTACCAGGGCATCCGCGAGGGCCATGACTGGGGCCGGCTGATCGATCCCGAACCCCAGGCCGACGTGCTGGACATCCTGGCGCAGATGCCCCCGCGCGAGATGCGCCGGGCGCTCATGACGGGCTTCGGCAACGCACGGCTGCAGCACCGCTCCACCGTCGAGGTGGCCGACCTGCCGCGCGGCGCGTCCGGCAAGCCGCGCATGGGCTTCGTGCAGTAGCCCGCCATTCCGGTACGGCGGAGGAGCCGCCGTGCCCCGCTGATCCATCGCGCAAGCCGGCTGGACTGTTCCGCACGGCCGTGCCCGCACGGCCCGCGTACACTCGGGACGCTGGCGCACGGCCCTTCACACGACAAATCCATGGCGGCGCCTGCCCGTCCCATGACCCTGTCGCAAAGCTTCTTCCTCATCGGCCTCCTGATCGTGGCCAGCGCGTTCTTCTCCGTCGCCGAAATTTCCCTGGCGGCCTCCCGCCGCCTGCGCCTGCGCCAGCTCGCCGACGAGGGCGAGGTCCGCGCCGAGAGCGTCATGCGCATGCAGGAGCAGCCGGGCGACTACTTCACCGTCGTGCAGGTGGGGCAGAACGCGGTGGCCATCCTCGGCGGCATCGTCGGCGAAGGCGCGCTCAGCCCGCACTTCACCGCCCTGCTCCAGCTCTGGCTCAGCGACGCGCGCGCCGACACCTTCGGCTTCATCGCCTCGTTCGTCACCATCACGTCGCTGTTCATCCTGTTCGCAGACCTGTTCCCCAAGCGCCTGGGCATGGTCAATTCGGAGCGCCTCGCCGTGGTCGTCGCCCGGCCCATGGCGATCCTGATGGCCGTGCTGCGGCCCGTGGTCTGGCTCTACAGCCGCGCCGCCGACCTGCTCTTCCGCCTGCTCGGCCTCTCGTCCCTGCGCGACGACCGCATCACTTCCGACGACATCCTGGCCATGATGGAGGCCGGCACCCGGGCCGGCGTGCTGGCGGCCCGCGAGCAGCAGGTGATCGAGAACGTGTTCGAACTCGACTCGCGCCCCGTGAGCAGCGCCATGTCGCAGCGCGACCGCATCGCGTTCTTCCTGCGCGACGATCCGGACCAGCTCATCCGCGCACGCATCGCGGCCGAGCCGTTCTCCACCTACCCGGTGTGCGAAGGCGACATCGACCACGTCGTCGGCTACGTCGATGCGAAGGACCTGTTCCAGCGCGTGCTCAACAACCAGCCGATCTCCCTGCAGGACGAGGGCCTGGTCCACAAGGTGCTCATCGTGCCGGATCGCCTCTCGCTCGCCGAGGTGCTGGACCAGTTCCGGCAGGTGCATGAGGATTTCGCGGTGATCGTGAACGAATACAGCCTCGTCGTGGGCGTCGTCACGCTGAACGACGTGATGAGCACGGTGATGGGCGACCTGATCGGCCCCGACGACGAGGAGCAGATCGTCCGCCGGGACGAGAACTCCTGGCTGATCGACGGCGTGACGCCCGTGGGCGACGTGCTGCGCGCCCTGCACCTCGACGAACTGCCGCACGCGGGCGAGTACGAGACACTCGCGGGCTTCCTGATGGTGATGCTGCGCCGCGTGCCCCGGCGCACGGACAGCGTGAACTGGGGCGGCTACAAGTTCGAAGTGCTCGACGTGGACAGCTACCGCATCGACCAGATCATGGTCTCGCGCCTGCAGGAAGGGGGCGCCCACCCTGCCGGGCCCGGGCCGGCGGCGCCGGCGGCGGGCGGCTGAGCGCGGAGCACCGGCCCGCTCAGGCCGACCGGACGCGGTCCTCGAAGAGCCAGTTGCGCTGCGCCGCGAACACCGCATCCGGGTACGGCGAGCGGCCGCGGCTGCCGTTGTAGCGGCCGAGCGTCATGAACAGGTCGCCGCGCTCGCGGTCCAGATAGTGGCGCAGGATCACGCAGCCGAAGCGCAGGTTCGTCTGCATGTGGAACAGCTTGCTCGCGTCGCCGTCGCCGATCACCCGCGTCCAGAACGGCATGACCTGCATGTAGCCGCGCGCGCCGACGCTGGAGACGGCGTACTTGCGGAATGCGCTCTCCACCTGCACGAGCCCGAGCACCAGGGAAACGTCGAGGCCCGCGCGCTTGGATTCGTACCACACCGTCTGCAGGAAGTCGCGGCGCACCTCCCAGTCGGGCTTGCGGCGGCGCAGCCGGTCGCTCATGGTACCGAGCCAGCGCAGGTAGTGCAGGCGCGCCTCGGTGGTCGAGAAGTTGGGCTCGGGCGGTGCCTGGTTGGAGACCGCGGACGTGAGCGCGGTGCGCACCGAGTCCATGAGCGGCTCTTCCAGCTGCCCGCCCGCATGGGCGGCCGCGGGCATGCCGAGCCAGCCGGCCAGTCCTGAAGAGGCTCCGGCCAGCACGCACGCCCGACGGGACAGGCCCCTCCCGGGCGTCCCGCCCCGCTCCCCACCACCCCTGTTCATACCTTGATTCGATCCTTGATGAAGGCAAAGATTTCAGCGGCGGCCACCTTGGTCGCCGCCGCGTCACGGCGGTGCTGGTACTCGACCTGGCCCTCCTTGAGGCCGCGGTCGGACAGCACCACGCGGTGCGGCACGCCGATGAGTTCCCAGTCGGCGAACATCGCGCCCGGGCGCTCGCCGCGGTCGTCCAGTATCACGTCCACGCCGGCGGCGAGCAGGTCGGCGTGCAGCTTCTCGGCCGCCGCGCGCACCTCGTCGCTGCGGTCCATGCCGATCGGGCACACCACCACCGTGAACGGCGCGATCGCGTCCGGCCAGATGATGCCACGCTCGTCGTGGTTCTGCTCGATGGCCGCCGCGGGCAATCGCGTGATGCCGATGCCGTAGCAGCCCATCTCGAAGAAGGCCGGCTTGCCGTCCTCGCCGAGGAAGGTGGCGTTCATGGCTTTGCTGTACTTGGTGCCCAGGTAGAACACGTGGCCCACCTCGATGCCGCGTTCGATCGCGAGCGTGCCCTTGCCGTCCGGCGACGGGTCGCCGGCCACCACGTTGCGCAGATCGGCCACCACCTCCGGTTCGGGCAGGTCGCGGCCCCAGTTCACGCCGGTCATGTGGAAATCGACCTCGTTGGCGCCGCAGATCCAGTCGGCCATCACCGCCACCTCGCGGTCCACCACCAGCCTGACGGGCTGGCGCAGGTTCAGCGGGCCAAGGTAGCCGGGCTTGCAGCCGAAGTGGTCTTCGATCTCGCCCACGGTGGCGAAGCGGAAGCCCGCGTCCAGGCCGGGCACCTTGCCGACCTTGATCTCGTTCATGTCGTGGTCGCCGCGCAGCAGCAGCAGCCAGACCTGGCTGCCGGTGATCTCGCCGGCCTCGTTGGTGCGGTCGGTCGCCAGCACCAGGGACTTCACGGTGGACTGCAGCGGCACGCCGAGCAGCTGAGCGACGTCCGCGCAGGTGCTCTTGCCGGGCGTGGGCGTCTTGGCGAGCGCCTGCGACGCCGCCGGGCGCGCAGCCTGCGGGGCAAGCGATTCGGCCTTCTCCATGTTGGCCGCATAGTCGCTCTGCGGGCAATAGACGATCGCGTCCTCGCCCGTGGCGGCGATCACCTGGAACTCCTCGCTCAGGTCGCCGCCGATCGCGCCGCTGTCGGCGGCCACCGCGCGGTAGGTCAGGCCGAAGCGGTCGAAGATGCGGCGGTAGGCCTGCGCCATCACCTGGTAGCTGGCCTTCGCCGCCGCCTGGTCGCGGTCGAACGAATAGGCATCCTTCATGATGAACTCGCGGCCGCGCATCAGCCCGAAGCGGGGACGGCGCTCGTCGCGGAACTTGGTCTGGATCTGGTAGAGGTTCTTGGGCAGCTGCTTGTAGCTGCGCAGTTCCTGGCGCGCGATGTCGGTGACGACTTCCTCGCTGGTCGGCTGCACGATGAAGTCACGGCCGTGGCGGTCCTGGATGCGCAGCAGTTCGGGGCCCATCTTGTCGAAGCGGCCGGTCTCCTGCCAGAACTCGGCCGGCTGCACCACCGGCATGGCGACCTCGACGGCCCCGGCGCGGTTCATCTCCTCGCGCACGATGGCCTCCACCTTGCGGATCACGCGCAGGCCCATGGGCATGTAGTTGTAGATACCCGCGCCCAGCTTCTTGATGAGCCCGGCACGCGTCATGAGCTTGTGGCTCACCACTTCGGCGTCGGCCGGGGCCTCTTTGAGGGTGGAAACGAAAAATTGGGACGCTTTCATGGCACGGACGAAACCACCATCAGCATCGGGACGCTTGCCGCGCATCGGGGCCCGTGCATAATGGATACAGTTTTAAAAATTGGGGTTAGATTATGCTCGACCGGGACGGTTTTCGGCCCAACGTCGGCATCATCCTGCTCAACCAGAGGAACCAGGTGTTCTGGGGCAAGCGGATTCGCACCCACAGCTGGCAGTTCCCGCAGGGCGGCATCGATCGGGGGGAGACTCCCGAGCAGGCCATGTACCGCGAACTGCACGAGGAGGTGGGCCTGCACCCGTGCCACGTCCGCGTGGTGGCCCGCACGAGGGACTGGTTGCGCTACGAGGTGCCGGACCGTTACATCCGACGGGATGCCCGCGGCCACTACAAAGGCCAGAAGCAGATCTGGTTTCTGCTCCAGCTCGTCGGCCACGACTGGGACCTGAATCTTCGGGCGACCAACCACCCCGAGTTCGATGCCTGGCGCTGGAACGACTACTGGGTGCCGCTGGACGTGGTGGTCGAATTCAAGCGCGGCGTCTATGAAATGGCGCTGACCGAACTCGCCCGCTTCCTGCCGCGCAACGAACAGCGCAACCGCTACCTGCGCAGCGGCATGCGCAACCGCGAAGGCGTGGCCGAGGGCATCGCTACCGCGGTCACGCTGCAGCACCGTTCGGCCTCCCTGCTGCTGCACCCGGGCATGGAACTGCCGCCGGGTGCCAGCTTCGATCCGGATCCACGCACCGCGGGCGACGCCTTGCCGACCGGACTGGACGGCGGCATGCAGCCCGGGCACAAGCCTGCGGGCTGAAAGCAGAGCGGGCGGCGGCCAGCGCCCCGCGCATCCTCGGTACCGGGCACCCCCGGCACCAGAAAAAAGGGCGACCCGAACGGTCGCCCTTTCGCATTCCCGCTCGCGCACGGCCCTCAGGCGCCGGACAGCACCAGGTTGTCGCGGTGCACCATCTCCGGCTCGGCGCTGTAGCCCAGCAGCCGCTCGAATTCCGACGAGGGCTTGCGGCACAGCAGCCGCGCCTCGGCACTCGCGTAGTTGGCGAGCCCCCGGGCGATCTCCGCGCCCGCCGCATCGCGCACGGCGATCACGTCGCCCCGCGAGAATTCGCCCTCGACCGCCACCATGCCGATCGGCAGCAGGCTCTTGCCCTCCTGCCGCAGCTTGGCCGCCGCACCCAGGTCCACGGTGACCGCGCCGCGCAGCTGGAGGTGGTCCGCCATCCACTGCTTGCGGGCCTGCTTCTTGGCCGTCTGCGCCACCAGCAGCGTGCCGATCGCCTCGCCGGCGCACAGCCGCAGCAGCACGTCAGGCTCGCGCCCCCAGGCGATCACCGTCGATGCACCCGAGCCCGCGGCCCGCTTGGCGGCGATGATCTTGGTGATCATGCCGCCGCGGCCGATGCTGGTGCCCACGCCGCCCGCCATCGCCTCGAGCGACGGATCGCCGGCCGCCGCCTCGTGCACGAACTGCGCGAGCGGATCGCGCCGCGGGTCGGCGGTGTAGAGGCCCTTCTGGTCCGTCAGGATGACCAGCGCGTCGGCTTCCACGAGGTTCGCCACCAGCGCGCCCAGCGTGTCGTTGTCACCGAACTTGATCTCGTCGGTGACCACCGTGTCGTTCTCGTTGATGACGGGCACCACGCCCAGCCGCAGCAGCGTGAGCAGCGTGGAGCGCGCATTCAGGTAACGCTCGCGGTCCGCCAGGTCGGCATGGGTGAGCAGCACCTGCGCGCTGCCCATGCCCTGTTCGCGCAGCTTCGTCTCGTACATCTGCGCCAGGCCCATCTGCCCGACGGCCGCGGCCGCCTGCAGTTCGTGGATCTCGTGCGGGCGCGTGGACCAGCCCAGGCGCTTCATGCCCTCGGCGATCGCGCCGCTGGAGACCATGATGACCTCGCGCCGCGGCCCGCCGGAGCCACCCACCAGCGCGGCCATCTGCCGGCTCCATTCGGTGATGGCGGTCTCGTCCAGCCCCCGGCCCTCGTTCGTCACCAGGCTGGAGCCCACCTTGATCACGATGCGGCGCGCATCTCGCAATATGCTCGAAACCATGAATCCCCGTCTTTTTCCTAGCTAGCGCCGGCCGCCGCAGCGGCCCCCACGCCACCACCCACCGGGGATGGCGGCCCTGCCCCTCACTCGGGAGCGGCGTCGTTCGCGAAGCGCGGATCGACCACTTCCTGCACCTGCTCGGCCTGCTGCTGGGCCCGCACGTGCTGGTAGATCGCCTGGATCAGCGGCTCGCAGCCTTCGCGGGTGAGTGCCGAAATCTCGAACACGGGCCCCTTCCAGCGGAAGCGCTTCACGAAATCCTTGACGCGCGCGGCCCGCTCGTCGGCCGGCACCATGTCGAGCTTGTTGAGCACCAGCCAGCGCGGCTTCTCGTAGAGCTCGGCGTCGTACTTGCGCAGCTCGCCGACGATCGCGGTGGCCTGCGCGACCGGGTCCACGCCCTCGTCGAACGGCGCCACGTCCACCACGTGCAGCAGCAGGCGGGTGCGCTGCAGGTGGCGCAGGAACTGGTGGCCGAGGCCCGCGCCTTCCGAGGCGCCCTCGATCAGCCCGGGGATGTCCGCGATCACGAAGCTCTGCTCGGGGCCGACCCGCACCACGCCCAGGTTGGGGTGCAGCGTCGTGAACGGGTAGTCGGCGATCTTGGGCCGGGCGTTCGAGACGGCCGCGATGAAGGTGGACTTGCCCGCGTTCGGCATGCCCAGCAGGCCCACGTCCGCGAGCACCTTGAGTTCGAGCTTGAGGTTGCGGCGCTCGCCGGGCCAGCCCGGCGTCTTCTGGCGGGGCGCGCGGTTGATCGCGCTCTTGAAGCGCATGTTGCCGAAGCCGCCGTCGCCGCCCTTGGCGATCGTGATCGTCTCGCCGGGCTGGAGCAGCTCGAACAGCACCTCGCCGGTGTCGGCGTCCGAGATGATCGTGCCGACCGGCATCTTCAGGGTGATGTCGTCACCGGCCGCGCCGAACATGTCGGAGCCCATGCCGTGCTCGCCGCGCTTGGCCTCGTGCCGGCGGGAATAGCGGTAATCCACGAGCGTGTTCAGGCTCGGATCGGCCACGGCGAAGACGTGCCCGCCACGGCCGCCGTCCCCCCCGTTGGGTCCGCCGAATTCCTTGTACTTCTCGTGCCGGAACGATACACAGCCATTGCCGCCATCTCCGGCGGCCACGTCAATAAAGGCTTCGTCGACGAACTTCATGAGGGGAGTTTACAAAAAACGGGGTTGCCGCCCCGGACGGGAGCCAACGCGGCGCATGCGGCGGCGGCTCAAAAACGACGAAGCCCCGACACGTCGGGGCTTCACTGCATCACCGGGACGAAACCGCTCAGGCGGGCGTCACGTTGACGGTGTGCTTGGACATCGCACCCTTGGTACCGAACGACACGTGGCCGTCCACCAGGGCGAACAGCGTGTGGTCCTTGCCAACGCCGACGTTCGTGCCGGGGTGGAAGCGCGTGCCGCGCTGGCGCACGATGATGGAGCCGGCGCTGATCAGTTCACCGCCGAACGCCTTCACGCCGAGCATCTTGGGCTTGGAATCGCGCCCGTTTCGCGTAGAGCCGCCGCCTTTTTTCTGTGCCATGGTGTCTGCTCCTTAAGCGGCGATCGCGCCGATTTGCAGCTCGGTGAACTGCTGGCGATGGCCTTGGCGTTTCTGATAGTGCTTGCGACGGCGCATCTTGAAGATGCGGACCTTGTCGTGCTTGCCATGGGACACGACCGTGGCCGTGACCGTTGCGCCGGACACCAGGGGCGTGCCGACCTTGAGTTCAGCGCCGTTGCCGACTGCCAGAACCTGGTCGATCACGATTTCCTGGCCTACGTCCGCAGCAATCTGTTCTACTTTGATTTTTTCGCCGGAAGCAACGCGATACTGCTTGCCGCCGGTTTTTATGACCGCGTACATGTAAACCTCTTGGGAAGTGAAGCTCCGAGAAAAAGAATTTTTTCGCGGAACCACGCACTTTAGCACGGATGACGCCTTCTGCCTAGAGGGCTGTGAGCCGGGCGCCCGCAGGCAGGATCAGCCCGCAGGACGCCCCCGCGCCCAACAGTCCCGGAGCGCGCAGCGCCCTTCCTATAATGACCCTTTCACCCTCGCAGCCCGCCCTCGCCTTGTCCGCCCAGCCCCACACCTCGGCCATCCTTGCACTCATCGCAGACGACATGCATGAGGTGGACAAGGTGATCGCCGTCCGACTGCAGTCCTCCGTATCCCTCATCGGCGAGATCGCCCGCTACATCATCTCCGCGGGCGGCAAGCGATTGCGCCCCGCGCTGCTGCTGCTGATGTCGGGCGCGCTGGATTACCGCGGGGCGCAGCGCTTCAACCTCGCGGCGGTGGTCGAATTCATCCATACCGCCACGCTGCTGCACGACGACGTGGTGGACGAATCCACCCTGCGGCGCGGCCGACCCACCGCCAACGAGAACTTCGGCAACCCGGCAAGTGTGCTGGTGGGCGACTTCCTGCACTCGCGCGCCTTCCAGATGATGGTGGATGCGGACGACATGCGCGTCATGCAGATCCTCTCGGAGGCCACCAACATCATCGCCGAGGGCGAAGTCCAGCAGCTGATGAACACGCACGACGCGACGCTGGACGAGCAGGGCTACCTGGAGGTGATCCGCTCCAAGACCGCCAAGCTGTTCGAGGCGAGCGCGCGCCTCGCGGCCGTGCTGGCCGACGCTCCGGCGGAGGTCGAGGCGGCCTGCGCGGAATACGGCAACCGGCTGGGCACCGCCTTCCAGGTGATCGACGACGTGCTCGACTACGACGGCGACAGCGCCGAGATGGGCAAGAACCTCGGCGACGACCTGCGCGAGGGCAAGGTCACCCTGCCCCTCATCGTCGCCATGCAGCGCGGCAGCGCGGCGCAGCGGCAGCTGATCGAGTCCGCGATCGAGCACGGATCGCTCGACGAACTGCCCGCGATCCTGGCGATCGTGCGCGAAACCGGCGCCCTGGAGGCGACCCGCGCCGCCGCCGCCGCGCAGGCGCAGGCAGCGATCCACGCACTATCTGCACTTCCTTCCAATAAGTACACCGAAGGTTTGCTACAATTGGCGTCTCAGCTATTAGACAGGCGCGTTTAGAGCACTGAACGCATTGCCTGCCTGACCATCGGGGTGTAGCTTAGCCTGGTAGAGCGCTACGTTCGGGACGTAGAGGCCGGAGGTTCGAATCCTCTCACCCCGACCATTTTCCAAGGTCCACGCATGGCGGCGTGGTTTCCTTGCACCCCCCTCCTCCCCCTGTATTTCTTGCCCTGGCGCGATGTT
>Ga0308159_1001427_pt1 | contig 34422 bp, 49 predicted proteins | sample PhyCR1_FD_201040 | JGI IMG/M metagenome (GOLD analysis project Ga0308159, IMG submission 201040) | Phyllosphere microbial communities from UC Gill Tract Community Farm, Albany, California, United States - DLSLC.R1 | ecosystem: Host-associated > Plants > Phyllosphere > Unclassified | place: USA... | reverse complement strand
GGCTTTCAGCTCGGCGATTTCTTTCGCCTCGGCATCCACCTGACCGGATTTGTAGGCCTGCTGGAGAAGGTCGTCTACCTGCAGTTGCAGAACTTTCACCTTCTCGACTTCACCGTCACGCTCGCGAATGAGACTTTCCACGCCAGTGTTTACCGCTTCGAACACCCGAAACAGGCGATCAGCGATAGGGCCAAGTTCGCCTTCTGGGCATGCCAGCGCTTGATCAGCGAATGACTCGACGATCAGGCCGACAGACTCGAGCTCAGCGCGAAAGGCGTCAATATCGATGCTGGAACTGCCACCATCGAACAGCAGCACCTTCGGCAACTCCTTGACCGTCACGTCAGGCACATCATCGGCAGCATCTTCACGGCTTTCGGTAACGCTTGCGTCGACGATGCGCAGGCCATTCGCCTTGGCCAGCGCCTTTACGTCTTCCTGGTACTGGTGGAATGGACCAGGCAGATACCAGATGTTCTTGTTACTCATGATCGTGTCCTCGCCAAGCCGGGCGCTGGGCCCGACTCAGCTGTCAGGGTTACTTGGAGGCGTCACCGATCAGAGCCACACCGGCGGTGTGCTTGATGCTGGTGGCGGTCTTGTCCCAGTTGGTACCGGTCGCCAGTTCGGCGTCGGTCGGCGACTTGCCGCCGGTGGTGGTGTCCCAGGTGTAGCCCTTCAGACCCAAGCCGAAGGTGTAGTCGGTTTGGAGCGTGGTTTCGATACGTTCCTTGCCGTTGGTGGTCTGGACGTTGCTGATGATGTCGCGACCGTCGTGGACCAGCGCAGCGCCTTGCACCAGGGACAGGATGATTTCCTTGTTCGGGGTGCCTGCCTGCATCAGCGCCGGGGCGTCCGTGACAACGGAAATCTTGCCGAGGATGTCCACCACACGAACGTTGCCCGCCTGGAACAGCTGCTGCTGATTCGCCAGGTTTTGACCTACCAACTTGTGGTAGCTGGTGCCCTGCATCACCTGGGTTACCAGGTTCTGGCTTGCGTCACCGAACTTCGCGTGAGCGTTGTTCAGGCCTGCGTAGGTGATGCCGGTGGTAGCCGACACATCGTTGACCGCGGCAGCCTGGGCGGTGATCGCAGCAACCAGGGCGGCGATCGCGGTGTTCAACTGATCCTTCAGCAGGATTTCAGCGAACGCGCGGCTGGCGACTTCGATGCCTTGGGCGGTTGGTCGCTCCAGCCAGGTCATCTGCGACGGCTCGTAGCGGATCGGACCGAAGCCGCCGGCGACTTTCACCGAAGTGTTCTTGAGTTCGGTCAGGTCGGTGGCAGCGACGGCGGCGTTCGCGCTGTAGCGATCCACGCGGCGCTGCGCAGCGGACAGGGTCTGGAAGAACGACTCCTGAAGGAAGTCACCAGTGAAGCCGTCCGGAGAAAGCACGATTGCACCGCGGCTGGCGGCGTTGAACGCGGCAAGATACTGATCCAGCGTCTCAAGAGTCGCCGGCATGATGTATTCGTTGAAAACCTGCATTTGCGACAGGGACATGAGTTATTTCCTTACGATTGTGGGAGATCCGGGAACCGGCTCGCGATCGCGGCCTGTCGTTCCTCTTTGGTGCCGCCGATTTTTCCTTTTGCGGCCCCGCCGCCACCTCCAGCACCAGCAGCCCCGCCGCCAGATGCCTTGCTACCCGCGATCAACGGCGCGAACGCCGTGTCGTTTGCGAATTCTGCTTTCAGCTCATCCAGCGTTGCCGCCGAGAGCTTGCCCTGCTGGTCGAGGACGACCACAACAGGCTTCCCGTCGCGCTGCTCGACGCTCAGACGGCGTTCGATGTGCGGCAACAGGGCTTTGGCGCTGCCTGGGATTGCCAGGGCAGACGCGATATCAGTAGCGGTACGGCCTACAGTCAGATCCCGGATCTGAGTGCTCAGCGTTCCACGCTCCTGTTCCAGCATGCCGTTCAGCTCAGCTTCGCGGCGGTTGTACTTTTCGGACCAGGACTTTTCGAGCTCTTCGACGTTGCCGGACTTGCGAGCGGCTTCTTCACGCTCCAGTCGTGCCTGCTCCTCCGCGTCCTTGCGAGCCTTCTCCGCGGCTTTCTTCTCGCCGAGCAGCTCTTCCACCTTCGACTTCAGACCGGTTACATCTTCCGGTTGCGGCAGGCCTTCAATACCGAGGACAAACTTGCCTTCCTTCTCGGTGTAGAGCGATTTAACGGAGTCATCGAGACCGTCAAGAGTGTCCAGCTGATATTTCAAACCCATTTGTTTGTCTCCCGGAGACGTAGGTGCAGGCCCTGCCTGCTATTTGATGCCTGCCCGCTCGAACGCCAGAGGCTCAAGAGCCTTCATCTGCACAAGGGTCAGAGGTGAAAAGTTGCGATCAAGCTGCAGCTCGGAGAATCTTTCGATGCTCAGGCCACCTTCCCGGAACAACTTCGCGCGGACCGGGCCGATAGCCTTGTCTTGAAACGCAGCTGGCTGCTGCTGGAGCCAGTCGTAATAGCTGAGGTCTGCCCTCACCTGCTGCGCACCGCCGTCGCCGATGGATGCCCGAGTGGCGTCCTTGGCGAACAAGGCGCTGAAGCGCGTCACCGCCACCACCGTCGAGCGGCAGTTGATATGGATCGGCGGCCTTGGCCCCTCCGCCAGCTTGAACCGCTGCTTGTCGAGCGTCCGGCACTGGCTGGTGGTCTTCGAATCCAGGGTGCTGACCCACTCCACGGACTGCACGACGTCGCTGTTTTCCTTCAGCGTCTCCATTCGCGCCTGGGTGGCGACGTGCTGCACTGCCGTCCGCACGATGGCGCCGGCGTTGCGGTTGGTCGTGGCCAGGATTCCGTCGTTGTACTGGAGCGCCTTGGTGCCACGGATATTCTTGATGATCTGGAAGTTAGTCTGGCCTTCGAAGAAGCCCTGTCGGATCGCACCTGTGAGGCGCTGCCGCTCGGTGGTGGTGAACCCATCAATGAACGACTTGAGCAGCTTCCCGCCGTCGGCGCCGCGCACACTGAGTGGGTTGGTGAGGATTGCCGCCCTGATTGCCGCCGCACCTGGCACCGCCGCGTCGAAGGTCACACCGACCGGTGCCGCCCTCGTCAGGCTGGTCGCTTCAAACTCGGCCTCGTAATTGGCGATGTCCACCAGGTCGAGATTCAGCTTCTCGCTGTACCGGTCGAAGATGCCCAGCAGCAGGCTATCAACCTCGCTCAGCAGCCGCTCCAGCCGCGCGACGGTGTAATCCGTCAGGTCTGCCCGGGTCAGTCGCTCGCGGATCGAACGGTCAATTTCCTTGAGGAAGGGTGCGAACTTCGCAACCTCCCCTGACTTCAGCCGCTCCAGAAAGACGGCGTGCCGGATGGTGGCGTCAAGGATTGCTTGGTTTGCCGCCATTCGGAATTACCTCTGTGTCGTCCAAGGCTGGCCCGGTGCTTTGTGCCTCCAGCTCATCCCGGATTTCGTCGTCCGTTTTCTCCGGGTTGATCACGCCGCGATCACGCAGGTATTGCCAGAAGTCACCTTCCGGAAGCTTGCCGCCCTGCACGGCATTGAACAACGCCGCCAGGATCGTCGCGTCCAGAGTAATCTGGCTGAAGTCCTGATTGAGCTTGTAGACCACCTCGCCGGTGGCATTCACGAACTCAGCCATCCACACCAGGCACTGGCTATAAGCCTCGCTGACGTTACTCACCACCAGGGAGAGAACGCTGTGCTCGGCCGCGCTGTCGTTGTCAGCCTGGGTCGCAGTCTTCACTGCACTGCCGCGCTCGATCAGCCGCGCGCCCAGTGACACCATGTCCTGCTTCTTGGCGTCCATGGCCTCCTTGGCAACTGTGTTGGGCTGTGCCTGCCAGACGCCACACGCGCCATTCGCAGGGAGCAGCCAAGGCGCCCTGGAACCCAGGAATATCCCGGTCTTTTCGAGGTGGTCGCGCCATTGCTCATCGAGGCCAGACATCCACGGTTGAGGCTGGCCCACCAAGTACGCTGCCTCTTCATAATCCGCGCTGTTGCGGTAATGCCCGATGTTCACTTCCGCCATGTCGTACAGCGGCGAGTCGTCGATGCTGGTGTCGTTGTTCTCGCTGCCCAGGAACTGGAACGGGATGATGCGCCAGGGCTGGCCTGAGCCGTTCAGCGGGGCAAATGGCGCGACGGTCATTTCCGTCTTGCTGGAGCCCTCTTCCCAAACCTCCTGGGTATACACGCCGGAAGCATCCAGGCGCAGCACGCGATATTGCACAACCTGCTCACTGCCGAACCCGTCATCAGTATCGACGTCGACCTTTTCGCGCAGCACAACCAGGCTCAACAGGTGTTGGCCGCCAACCTGGCGCGTTTTCCAGTTGATGATTGATTCAGCCGGATAGCTGGCGACGTTGGCGCGGGCGCGACCGGCCTGCTCGTCTGCCTTGCTCACGGTGCCAGCCTCAACGGCGGCATAATCCACCAGCAGGCCGTGACGACCAACCTCAAGCAAATGCCCGATAACCGACTGCGATTGCTGGTAAACGCTGACGCCTTGCCCGTCGATGTCCTTCGTCACGTAGTCGAGCGCACCGGGAACAGTCAGCGTTGGCCATGTGCGGAACACCGCGCCCACCAGGCTGTGTTTCGTGCGCCCAGTTGCGTTGTAGAATACAGCGCGCTTCTTGTACGCCTCGTACCGGTCCTTGTTGTCCTGTGACTTGTCCGAGGCGTTCGGCCTGGGCAGGTAGTAATCGCCAGCAGCCTTGACTGTTTCCGATCCCTTGCAGACGTCGCGCACCAAGCGCCAGCGGTATTTCGCCGCCGTGTACTCGGGACGGGTGAAAGTGACGTCCGTCATCGAGCAACCCCCATTTTCATTGCGGTGACCGGTTTGATGATCGGGTACTCGCGGTGGATGAAGTAGCCGCCGGCGTCGTTCGCGTGATCGATGCCTGCGGTCTTGTCTGGCTCCCCGTTTGCGCCCCACACCTGCTGCTCCAGGCCATCGGCATAAGTTGGGCAGGTGAACGGGTTGACCAGGTAGCGGCGCTCGCCCTGCGCATTGCAGAAGACGGCGTTCATTGCGTTGATTCGGTCCTTCACCGGCGGGTTTGCCGCTGGAGCGATGACTGCGAACCCTGCCTGCTTGAGCATGGCCAGGTCGGTGATGCTGGCGTTCACGGACTTGCGCGAATCGCCCGAGGCATCCGGGTAGATCCTGATCTCGCAGGTCTTCTTGAAGTCGTTGCCGTCGTGCTGCCAGTACCGCTCTTTGATACGGCGGATCATGTCGGGCGTGTCGTAGCCGTCGATAAACTCATCCACTGCCCTGGGTAGCCCCTGGTCGCGCTTGACGTGAGTAATCGCCGCCATCTTGCCGACGTTGAAGTCCATCCCGATGAACAGGGGCTCACCAGGCTGCACCGTGTCGAAGCATCCGTTGAGCTTGCGGTCATAGGCCGTGTAGATCGTACCCGACGTCAGGTTGACGAACTGGCCCTTGAGGTACGCCATGATCAGCTGGGGTGGATACGACTCCATCAGGGAGGCGATGTAGTCATCCGGCAAGTTCAGTTCGTTGTCGAACGTGCTGGCCTGCACCAAGCCATACATCTCTTTGAGCGAAGGCTTGTCACGGAGCTGCTTCACGAACTGCAGGAAGACGAACTTGAAGCCTTCCGGCGTCGTGGTGACATCCACCCCGTTCTTCAGCCCGGGCAAGTTGTAGCGCATCCGGGCGATGATCTTGCGCCAGGCCTGCTGCGCCTTGACGGCGGTAAGCACGTCCAGCTCATCCACCAGCGCATGACCGATCTTGAAGCCGACAATCGTCTGCGGCTTCTCCATTGACCGGCAGATCACAGTGCCGCGGTACTGCCGGCCGCTGTAGATGTGAACTTCGTGGTTCGCCTGGTTGATCTTGGTCTTCAGCCCCCAGTCGTAGGCCACCTCATCCATCGTCGGATAGAAGATGTCCCGGATCTGCGGGTAAGTCGGTGCGAAGTAGCCAGCGTTGACGCCGGGCCACTCCATAAAGTGTTTGCTCAGTGCCGAACAGCCCACCCAGGTCTTGCCTGAGCCGAACCCGGCAACGAACGCACGGAATTTGTGGGGCAGCGTTAGGAACTGAGCCTGCGGAACGTTAAGGCTCGGCATTCGGCTTCCTCGCATCCACCACGTCGACCTGGATGCGGGTAGGGATCACTGGCTCGTCGCCCGCCTCTTCCTTCCGGGCCCGGTTGACGTAGATGTCGCCGCACTCTTTGGCAGCCTGCTCCAGTAGCTGGGCAGTCAGCGCCATATTCTTCATGCCTTCGGCTTTCTCAGCCATGCGGCTCAGGGCGCGCAGTCGGAAGGCTCGATTGGCGATCGGAATGTCTTCAGTCTCTTCGCGGAACCGCTTGCGGCTCTCACGAAACATCGTTGCCCACTTCTCGCCCAGCGCCTTGCCGGCTGCCTTTGTTGGATCGTGTGATTCGCATTGCTGACGCGTGACAACAACGTTGAATTCTTTTAAGACGGCCTCAACCACCTGAGAAGGTGTGTCAAAGCACGCGAGAGCCTGAACAATAAAGGCTTTCACCTCACTTCGAAGAGCTGCCATTGGCGATCATCCGTCTTAACCTGTCTAAAATCAGGCCGACTTGAGCAGACAGGTTCCGCAGGCCCTCGCAATGTTCAATTTCCCCACCTCAGCAGGACTGTTTGCAGCATCCACCAACGCTTGAACGTCAGGGCTTGCACCGTAGCGGCGGACAACACCGACGAACTCTTCGACGTCGTGGCCCTGCAGCTTGATCTTTGGTGCGCCATCTTGGGTAAATGCTGGTTGACCGTACTTGTCGGTCGCCTGAGCCAGGTGATACAGCTCGTGTTCGATCAGTGCGCAGAACTCAAGGTCGCTGCACTGGGCACAGTAGTCGGCAGCCAAAGTGATGATGAAAGCCGGCACGTCGCCGAACCAATCACGCATCTGTTGCTCCATCCGGGCTTTCTGCCAACCACCAGCGCGGAACGCTACCTGTTCGGCCTGGCCCAAGACTGTCCTTCCCTGCTTATCGAAGCTCGACGATGCCCACATGACTTGGATGTCTGCATCCAGTAGGTGGGCATGGTCTTCGTTGTGAATGCTGCCGGTGTCGGCGAGGATCTCGTCCTGGAGCCATTCCCACACCTCAGGTGCTGGGGTCAGGCGGATGCCGAAGTCGGATAAATCGGACAGCTCAAGCAGTGACGCCGGGGGCAGTGGTCTTTGCATCAGCCATCCCCTCGTTGATGATCACAGTGCGGATCGTGCCGCCGGTGTAGATGTCTCGTTTCATCGCGGCGCGCACTGCCTCCTCCGCGCTTGCACCCATATCCATTGCAGCAATGGCGTATGCGCAGCCACTGCCGATTGCGTCAGGGTTGGACAGGTCGAGCTCCTGCTTCCAGATGCCCGTCTTGTCGTCATGGCCGACCATCATCAGCTTGCCGCCGTCGACAACATAGCCCGAGCACTCCACAGGCACTGGAGAGACTGTCCCGAAGTAGGCGGCGATCAAAGCCTTCTCATCGCATACCGCGCCAGAGAGGAAGAAGCTGACGCCATCTACTACCTGGCACTTCGGTGCACTGTCGGAAACAATGCGGTCGTTTCGGGTCTGGCGTCCGTCATAGGCGATCACGCCATCTCTGTAGGCAATGGTCGTCATTAATCCACCTTGTCCGATACAGGCTGCCATTGGCATTCAGTGGAGAGCACATGGCGAGAGTCTTCCAAGCGGATGATCATCACCCCTGGAACCTCGGCGTCATCGCGAACGACGACCCCAAATACACAGGCCGAAGTGTCGTAGTTGAAGCACACCCGAACCCTGCTACCAGCATAGGAGCCCTGCTTAGGGAAAGCCGTAGCAGAAACGTTGATTGCACAACCCATAGTCTTTCCTTGCGCCACGATTTGGCGCATTCGAAAACGTGGCGCGGATTACGGTGTCTGCCGCTCTACCGCTTCGTTGACCTTCTCGGCCGCCTTGCTTGCTGTGTCAGCGGCCTGGACAGCGGAGTGCGATGCCTCTTGCACCTTCACAGCTGCGTCCTGGGTTTTCTCGGCCAGGTTCGTCAGGCGCAGGTCACGCTTGCCCAGGGCTGCGTCATAGGCGGCGCGCACTTCGGCAAGCTGCTTGGTCTGCTCGCTACTGGCTGCCCATACGCCGGCCTGGTAACCGAGGACAATGCCACCGGCCAGCAGGAACGCAGCGATAACCCAGATCTCTGCCCGGCGCCACCAGCGTCGAGCGATGAACTCCATCGCGCATCTGTCCATCACTTGTCATCTCCCAACTTCGTACGCAGGCGGGCGATCTCGGCGCTTTGACTGGTAACGGTTGCCGTGAGCTGCGCCACCTGAATGGTCAGCCCTTCAATCTTGCCTTCCATGCGGCCCACTGCCGCGGCGAGCTCGTTCCGTTCTTTGGCGAACTGGTCCGCACGCGCCTCGGCCTCTTTGCGCGCGACCCTCTCCGAGTCCAGCAGCTCATTCAACCGGCGAAGGGTGAAGATGTCGGCGTTGTCCATGGCTCGATCAGCGGCATCCTTCGACAGGAATTTACGCAGCCACAGGAAGCCCCCCACAAGGGTGAGGCCCGTACCGCCCAGCCAGGTAGCTGTGCCTGGGCCGAGGTCGGTAGGATCCATCGCAACTCCATCAGGAAAAGGTGGCCGCTGCCGGCCTGGTCAAATAATTCAGCCCCAGCAGCACTCCCAGCTCGGAGCAATGGGTGTGGTGGGGCCGAAAACGAAAAGGCCTCGATCAATGTCGAGGCCCTGAATAGGTGCGCGGTCTTTCCCGCAGTCAGCCAAAGACAATTCCAGCGTCGACGCCCCCATGCATAGATCTCGCCGCTCTTGTCTCGTGCCACCCTGGAAGCACAGTGAGGTCAGGGTGCACGGGCTGCCGGTGTTTTTCCGTAGCGCTGCACTACCGGCTTATCAGCGTCCAGGCCTTCCGTGAGGCTGCCCTGGCTGCAGTGAAACTCAGGCAATAAAAAACCCGGCGCAGTGGCCGGGCTTCGAAGTGGTCGTGCGCTGGAGGTAAGTTGCGCAGTGTGGGAAAAGTACATCAAATTCCCCACCATAGCAACAACTTTATGCCGCATCCTCTGAGTTTTCCGCGTGTATCACCTGCCAGACCGGCTCTTGGGCCTGAATATCCACTTCCTCGATGGCTTTTCGCAGGAAATTCCAGATATCGAGCCAGTCACGATCCCAGTGTTTGGGCTCAATGGTGACCCCGTACAGCTTCATCATGGCGTCAGACACTCGGGCTGGGCCCCACGGGTCACCGCCGCTCACCTCTACCTTGTAGGACTGCAGGGCGCAGGTGATCAGGCAATGAACCTTAGCTGCCTTGGCGTCGGTGAGAGCACTAAAGTCCGTATCCGACCAAATCAGCTTTTCGGCGTTGAGCATGTGCACGACTGTCATACACGGGTGGTAGAGGTAGTGGCCCAACTGCTGCACCTGGAACGGCAGCGACTCGATTGCCTTCTGTACCTTCCCCATAGTGAGAAGGTGAGCTGCGCGATGTGTGGAGCGGCCAATCGGTGCGCGGCGCGTTTCAGCGATGCTGATCTTCTGGCGCACAGCCATGATGCGCTCTTCCTTGTCCTCGCCCTGGGCAGCAAAGATGATCTCTCGCAGTGCTGCCTTTTCCTTCCTGACTACGGTTGCGGACTTGGCCCGATCAGCCGCGGCAGCACTGATTGAGGCGTTCGATTCGTGCTGCGCATCAGTCCACGCTTGACGTGCGTTTATGAGTTTCATGCTGCCTGCCCCTTCTTCAGTTCTTTGGTCTTTGCCCGATATTTGGCCTTGATGGCCTTAATTTCATCCACGGTGTACTTGCACGGCGCGTGTAGGCCCTCCAGCCAGGCCACCTTCTCGGCGCCGATGCGCTGAACCAGGCGAATGCGGTACTCCACGGCATTGCCGGAAAGGTTGCGATTGCATTTCACGCACTGGCGGTGGATGTTCAGCGGTTCGAAGCGCAGTTCTGGGCAGGCGCCGACGGAGCGGTAGTGCCCGGCGTCCCACCGGCTGCCGGTAATGAGGTCGTTGTCGTTCGGCGTAGAGTCGCAGCTGATGCAGGGCAGGTGCGCGTCACGCAGGCGTACGTACTCGTTAACCGCGGCCTGGGCTTCGCGCAGGTGATCCGCCCGGGTCTTCAACTTCTCCTTGCGGACCTTGATCTCGCGGCGCCCTACATCCGCCAGGGCTTTCCCGGCGATCGCCCGCCCCTTTTCGGACTTGCCGTGCGCAATGGCACACTCGATCTCGCCGCACACCGCCTGCGATCTGCGGGTAGGCGTGAACATCACTCGGCACTCGGGGCATCGCTTGCGGCGTGCCCCGCCGGACGTGAGTGGGGTTTTGCGTTGTAATGGGGTGCGCTTCATGCGGCCTCCTTGAATGCTTCGAACTCGGCCATTTCGGTCAGGCGCTCTTCCGTGAGGGTCGGCCAGTCATGCAGCACCAGGTACGCGCAGCACTGGCGCCAGAAGTCTTGGAAGACCTCTTCGCCCATCGAGTCGTACGAAAGGCTGCGCGGCGTCTTGCGGGTGAGCTGGCCCAGGCCGGGGATGTCGAAAGCTTCCTCGTCGCAGTACACGCCCGACTCCAGCTGCAGGGCCTTGATAGCGTCGTGTGACTGCTTGCCAGAGAAACGGTCGATGTTCTGGCTCAGCACCCGGCCCAGGCCGTGGACCAATCCATTGAACCGAGGGTTGCGCGGCTGCTTGAGGTCGGCGCGGATCTTGGTGTTGATCTTGAAATCCCGCTCGCGCAGGATCGACCGGTCAGCGTCGGAGGAAGGCACAAACGCTGCAACCTCCTTGCCTGTGGCAGGATCGACAAGTCGGCGCAGCACCAGGTACACGGGCATTGGACGGGGCTTGGCGGGCTTGGTCATGCTGCAACCTCCGCCAAAGGCACGTTGTTGCGCCGGGCCAATAGGTGGTCACGAGAGATAAAGGCGTCGACGACGAAACCGCCAAGATCAATCGCCAGCGGAATACCCTCGCCGCGCCCACGCGCCACGTAATATTTACGGTCCTCACGCCCTTGCACCGGGTCAAATACGAAGTAGCCCTCGTCGGTGACCTCGATAAGGATCTGGTGGTTGCCACCCTCGATGTTGAGCGACGGTGACGTGCACAGATAAACGCCTTCATCGGCCAGCGGCGGGCAGTCCAGACTGAAGAACGCTGTGTATTCAACGCCGAGGCGCTCCAGCATTTGCCGCAAGGTCAGATCACCATCGCGATAGGACTTGTGCATCTCTTCGATGACTTCCTGTGCCGGCCGCCCAACGATCATTGCCAGGCAGGTCGAAACGCAGCTGTAGGGGCACGGTTGCATCTGGTGAGTGATGATCGGGCTCATGACTGCTCTCCCTTGCCCATGGCGGCGTCGCAGTTCGCGCAAACGCCGCCGTTGGCGTCCATGAATCCGGCGCCGTAGCTGTTCCCTGCATGACCATCACCGCACGCGCACCAAATCACCTCGGCGCTTGGCTGATGCTTGCGCAGCGCCTCGTTCTCGGCCTTAAGCTGGTCGCGCTCGTCTGCCAGCGCTTCGAAATCCTCCAGCGGCCCGAGGACGCCATCCCCGCCGCAGGTTCCGCATACGTCCATGTCAGGTTCTGGCGGCTGGTTGTGACCCTGATAGGAACTGTGACCGGCATAGAGTTCTCCCTGGCCCCCGCAGTCGCGGCACACGCATAGCCGAGCTTTGACGCGTTCGTTCTCGGCAATCAGGGCCAGGACAGTATCGATTGACAGGCCATCGGTGCATTCCCAGCCGGCGGCTTTCTTTGCTTCGAGTTCGGCTTGCAGTTCGGTGTAGTCGGTCATAGACGTTGCTCCGTGGTCTTCTTGCCGAACTGAGCCATCAGCAGCTCGCGGGCTGACTTGCCGTCGGCCGGAATGCCTTGCTGGAGGATTCGCGCCTGGGTCTGCTGGTCGGCCAGCTCGTTGGCCAGTTCGAATTCGGTCTTCTGGCTGTCGTGGCCGATGCCGGTGGCGATCCGGCCGTCGAGCTGCTGGCTGGCCTGGGCGCGGCGAAGGATGATTTCGTAGTTTCGGTCGAACCTGGCGCGCAGGCCCTTGTCTTCTTGGCGGGCACCGCGCAGATCGAAAAGACCGGTAGCCTCGGCGGCCAACTTCACCGCTTCGTGGCTGTACGTGGTCATCAGCGCCTCGATCCAGGCATCAGCAACGGCTGGCATGCCGAAGTCTTCCGGGCCAGGCACGCACATGGCGATGAACTCACCAACGCTCGGCGCGAAAGGCTTCTTGAGCTTGCGGCACTTCTGGATGCCGAACTCGATCTGCTCCAGGGTGCGGATGCCCGCCTCGGCGAACTCCTTGATCCACTCGGCCTTCGCAGCATCCAGCGCTTCGGTGGACGGCCACGCCTGGCGCCATGCAGGGAAGATCCCGCGCAGCCGGCGGAACAGGTCGTTCACCACCTCGACAGTTTGCGGTGTGATGTCGAGCGGCTGGGCATGGCTTTCAGCGGGTAGGTTGCCCATGGTCGCCATCAGTTGGTTGACTGGCTTCATGGGCGAGCCACAAGGCCGTCAGCCCACGCGTTGCTGTTGAAGTCTGGTTCGCCAGACTGAGGGCGCGGCGTGAACTGGTGGACGTTGCTACCGGACGGTGCCGGATCAGGCACTTCGTCTTCCCAGCGCTTGCCGTTGATCCACGTCGATGGGTGCGGGATGAACCGGCCGTCGTCCTTGAGCCAGTCTGTCGTGAGGCACTGCGCCCCCAGGGCCTGAACCAAAGAATCGAAAAGCTCGTTGGTCAGCTTGAGCTTGTCCCACGCCTTGCGTGCAGCCTCCTTGCCCACCTTGCGTGGATACAGGGCCCAGAACTTCGCGAACAACTCAGCGTGATCGACCTCATCATCGCCATAAGGCTTTTGTTCTTTATCTTCTCTTCTCTTCTCTTCTCTGGTCCGCAAATCGTCCGCATCACTAGCGGACACATTGCGGACATTCTTCGTCTTTCTGTCGTTGCGCTTGCGCTCGTTATCGTTGGCGCGGCGCTTGGCGCTGGCCCCGTTATGCTCCTCAAAGCGTGGCATTACGAGGCTTCCGTCGTCTTGGATGCCCGCCCATTCCACGTCAATCATGGCCTGGGTAAAGCCTGGCCAGCCCACCACCGCATCCATCGCGTCGACGGTGTAGCCCACCAGCACACCGTCATCACAATGGGTGTCGAAGATGCTCCAAGCGATGTGCAGTCCGCCGATGATCCGCAACCTGTCCGCTTTCAATGCGGACACCATGCGGAACACTTTCGGGTGCGTCTGAAGGTCTATTCGCATTTTGATCCAGTCCCCGGCCATTACGCGGCCCTCAGTGCTTTGTCGTGGGTGAACAGGCCGTCCCAGGTCTTCTTCATGGGCAGCTCGCCGGCCAGGTATAGGTCGTACAGGCGTGCCGCGCCCTTCTTCAGCAGAACAGGCGTGTAGGAGATGAAAGGGTCTTTGCCGTGAGGGGTGACTTCGACCTGGTGCTCGGTCATGTACTTGTCGCGGGCGTACGAGCCAACACGGTGGCGGGTGCCGGACTTGCTCTCGTTGTAGAGCCAGCTGCGCCCTTCAAGGTAATTGCCCACCTGCATGACGTTGACCCCATTGAGGCCCTTGCAGAACTGGGTGTGGGTCATGCCTTCCTTGAACAGGTTCTCCAGGGAGTGGATCTTGGTCGCCTGCTGGTGGTTTTCGACTCGAAGTACCTGCGTCTGCTCGATCTGATCGGCATAGAGGCGCAAGGTCTCAGCGTAGGAAGGCAGAGCAACCTTTTGCGAAATACGCTCCTCCAGCGCGGTCATGTGGTCGAACACTGCCGCTTGAAGGTCGTAGCTATACGACATCGCCATCAGGCAAGACTCACGCTTCGGAAATCTGTAGCAGTCTTGGTTACGGTTTTGAGCGTCTCGATAGATGTCCCGAAAGTTTGGGGCATCTTTTTTTAGGACCCTCGGCACTTTTGCCATGAAGTGGTCATGCCGAAGCGCTGTGAAAGAACCGTCTTCGCTGGCGGCTTTTCGCTGAGCGTTGATAAAGTCCACCAGCTCAAGGCTGGTCATGGAAATTGTCCGCGCCACGTTTTCAGATTGCGAAAAACGTGGCGCAAGATTGTTGGGGCTATTGATCGACTCTGTGTGTTGGTGCATGATTCGCTCCAGTTGTTTACCGCTGTAGAAAAAGCCACCCTCGTCCGGTGGCTTTTTTGTGTTTGAAATTCAGGCGATGGATTTCAGTGCAGGCTTACCGTTGATCAGCGCCTCAGCTTTCCGGCGCAGCTCCCCCGCCTTCGCTTCAACCTGGCGGCACTGCTTGGCGAATGCTGGCAAGTGCGGCAGGTCCTGCTCGCACATCACTTGGTCGTCAAACACTTCGCTGCCGGTATCGATCACATCGCCCAGGGCGCGGATCAGTGCGCCGAAGCTCTTGTTCGCACACTGGTCGCTGGTCATCTGGCGGGCACCGGTAAGGCCGTGGCGGCTCGCCAGCTCGTTCAGGCAGTGATCACGGTATTCAGGCTCAAGGGCGTTGACCCACGACTCTTCCAGCCAGGACGGCATTTCTTGATCGCCAGACAGCCAGCGCTGGACACGCTTGAGCCAGCGGCCGGTCGCCTTCACGAACTCGGCCACGTTGTTCTGCGTGGTAAGTGCGGCGAAGTCCGGCACCTCTTTAGCGATGGCCTTATCCGGGCACGACAAGTGCAACTCGCGACTCAGCGCCTGAGCGAAATCGTCTTGGCTCAGGCTGGTGCGTGCTATCTGGTTTTGAGCATGGGCGACCAGTACCTGATCACGGGTTTGTAAGGTGTGTCTGGAACTGGACGTTTGCATGGGGACTGCTCTCTTCTAATCTGGCTTCAATGAAACGGCGGACAGGGAGGTCGCTTAGGCGGCCTGCGGTCTTTTCACCCTTGGCGGGTAAAGGTCAGGCCGAAGCTCAGAGCGATGAACCCCGGTTAATTTCTCGATCTCCAGCACCCGCTCAGCAGGAACGCGCCCGGTGGCGCACATCTTCTGCACTGCTTGTGGCGTGACCTTCATTGACCGAGCTAAGGCGGATTGACCGCCGGCAGCTTTCGCGGCCTTCTGGATTGCTGTCTGCGTCATACGCACCTCAAAGTTACAGCTACAACCTAAGGTTAACCTATGCGCGCATTTATCTACAACTCAAATTCGCAATTACATCTACAACCGTTGTTTGTATGATTCGGCGATGAAAAATATCGGTGAGCGCATCGCGCAAAAAAGAGAGTCGGCAGGCCTTAGCCAGTCGGAATTGGCCCGTCGTTTGGGGCTGAGCCCGCAGGCTGTCCAGAAGTGGGAGGCTGGTGTTTCTACGCCGCGAAACAGCAAGCTGGGCGACCTGGCTGAGGCGCTCGGGACTTCAATGGGCTATCTAATAGATGGTGGTCCCGGCGAAGCAGGCAGAACCGCACCCGACTCGAATGCCAGCTCCATGAAGCCCATTGATGGCTGGGACGAGAAAACCCCGCTCGACGATGACGAGGTTGAGGTTCCCTTTCTGCGCGAAGTCGAACTGGCTGCAGGATCGGGCCGGTTCGTGATCCAGGAGGACGAAGGAGAAAGTCTGCGCTTTCGCAAGAAGAACCTCCGCGAAAACGGTGTTCAGTTCAGCAACGCCAAGTGCGTGACCGTCCGGGGCAATAGCATGACCCCGGTTTTGCGCGATGGTGCGACCGTGGGCATAAACCTGGGCAAGACAAGCCTGGGCGACATCGTTGACGGCGACCTCTACGCGATCAATCACAATGGCCAGATGCGCGTTAAGCAGGTGTTCAGGCTTCCATCGGGCATCAGGCTGAGAAGCTTCAATCGCGACGATCACCCGGACGAGGACTATAGCTTCCAGCAGATGCAGGACGAGCAGATCGGCATCCTGGGGCACGTGTTCTGGTGGGGAATGTACGCTCGGTAGGGGCTAGACTTCGCTACACGCATCCGGAAGGGCAACATCTGAGCTTCACCTAACAATGGATTGATGCGCCACCCTGGAGAGCACGGGCTCTCTGACATGGAAGTGTCTGCTGAATCGATCAGGCCTTCTGCACTTAAATTTGAAGTTTGGGGATAAACTTCCATGCCGCAGAATGTACCGCCAATGGCACCGCCACCTCCGCTACAACCCGCGCCGGTCATGCTTACTACTCACCAAGTGGCAAGCGGCTTGGCAAGATGGGCGATTAGCAGAGGCTTGATCGAGCATCTGCCGCCAGAGGTCGATGACGTTTACTTGACCCCTACCCCCCCTATTCCTCTATCGGCAGATGCCGAGCAGATATTGCGGCACAAGGAAATTCAGACGATTTCCTTTAACTCAACAAGCAGAACAATTTACCTCTACACCAAGAAAAAGGTTACGCAAAAAGACCTGCATACGCTCCCAACGAGCATACAGAGCAACGGAATTGCATATCCTCAGGGGCATTTGGATACGATTGGGAAAAGCCTTGGCGCTGCCCAAGGCGCGACATATGCGATTCATAAAGCGGCTTCGGGGAACGAATTCTACAGCTGCGGCTCTTCGATTTCGCCTGGTAACGATGCCTCTGCCGGCACGATGGGCGCTTTGGTGAAAATGCCCGATGGCCTTTTGTATGGGCTCACGAACAACCATGTCAGCGCGTTATGTAGTCACGTACAGCCAGAGACCCCGATCTTGGCCCCCGGTGTAGTAGATGTTGGGCCTGGCGGAATTCCTCCATTCACTCTGGGGTATCACACGAAGGCACTGGAGATGAAGGTCGGGTCCTTGGGCAATGTCGATATTGCAGGCAATTTAGATGGTGCGGTTTTTCGTATTCACAACTTTGGGATCGTAAGCTCTATGCAGGGCAATGCTTTCGATACCCCCCTCGTTGTCGCAGACCCGGTGGACGGCATGAAGGTTGAAAAGGTCGGTCGAACGACTCGACATACCAAGGGTCACATTGTGAGTAGGGAGCTGAGGCCAGTCGGCATAAATTATCAAGCCCAAAACTACGGTTTTACCGGCGTAATTCGTTTTGCCAATGTTTTCACAATTCATGGCCTACAATCAGAGTTTTCCACATCTGGTGACTCGGGATCACTCGTCGTGCAAGTTGATGATCATGGAAGGCCTATAGCGGCAGTCGGTCTCATTTTTGCTGGCGGGCCTGACTCAATGGCTCCTGGTGGAGCTAAATCACTGATGCTGCCCCTGCGCCCTATCCTGGACGCGCTCGGAGCAACTTTAGTAGGAGGGTATAATGTGTAGCGACCGCAAGGACCCGGTGGTGGTGGCAGAACACCTATTTCAGGTGATTAGCCCTCCATCTGACTGCGCAGTGTCGATCTCAACCTTTTCGCGCCCAGGGAAAAGCATGGCGATTAAGGTTTTCATCCTCCCTCAGTATCGGTATTTGGAATCTAGAGTCCCAAAAACCCTAGATGGATTTGAAATTCTTCGTGAAATCGCTTCCATGCCGACCGCAAACTGAATAGGCACATAGAGTTTGTTTTTTCGATGAGAGCCCGGCCGAGCGCCGGGCTTCTTGTATCCGCCCTTTCCTTCCGGTCCGGTTACGCCTTTCCGCCATATCTCTGCCAGGCCAGCAGCGTCTCCTTCATCGCAGTTTTCTGCGAATCCGGGAGAACGAAGTCGTGGTAGTACTGGCGCCCGTCATAGCGAATCACTACCTTCTTGGCTGACAATATCTTATTCAGCATAGCCATGTCAGACGCCCTGGAGTCAGACCACTCCCAAATGCTCCCGGCAGCGTTATCCCGCTCAAAGTCTAGTTTTCCCAAATCAAAAACCTGATCATCGGCCTTAATGGTTACGCTCTGAACGAACAGCCAGCTATCAGCGTAGTAGTTGAATTTCATGCGCAGGGGATAGGCCGCCGCAGATCCATCTTTCACGCCGAAGTACAGAGTCATGTAGTTGCCTAGTACGGGAACGCCTTTGTGTGAGATCCAGGTCACACCCTTAATCTCGTCGGTTGTCTTGATCAGATTGGCATCAAGACGAGCAAGCGTTCTGCGGTTTTCCTCTGCGGCCTTTGCAGCCTCAAGCTGTCGGGCTTTCTCAGCAGCGGCGATCTTGAGATCCGTTTCAGCCAACAAAGACTTGGCTTCCAGGGCTTGCGGTGATTCAGGGAAGCGCGAGACCAAATCAGACAAGGTGTTCTTTGCAGCAGTCAAAGACGCCTCAGAAATCTCGTTCTTCGCCTTCGCGAGCAAGCGGACCGGGCCATTCCGCTCCGCATCAAGCTCTGCGCGCAACGAGCTAACCTCCCCTTGTAGTTTGCCCACCTCCTGTTGAAGCCTGGCGGCATTTTCCTTATCCGCTTGGCCGCACCCGGAGATCAAAGCAGCCAGCGCGGTCGCAATAACAATTTTCTTCATGAATCCCTTCTCCCTATAGATCTCACCATCTTATCAAATCGCCATCACGCGCCCAACGACGCGGGCTTTTCCATGCCCGCAATTCAGGACTACAACCGTGCCCGCATCCAAATACAACTTTAAATCTAAAATTCTACAACCACAAAGCTTGCAAGCTGTAACTTTTGGTTGTAGATTTAATCCATCGCAGCGACACACAGCCACTGCGAAGGGCCTCGGGCCCTGACCGCTCTTTAACAACATGCGCCATACACGATTACCCGGCGATTTGCTGGGAGGTCAGCCCCGGCTATCACCTGTGGGGCGAGAGGAAGTCAGGTGAACAAAACGCGCTGCCACTACTGGTGACCGGCGACAGACAGGCCCGAAAGCCTGCCAACGATGGGATACCCCATGCGGCTGTCGAGGTGTTGACCGAACTGGCGAATGACCTGGTAAGCGGCGCGGGAAGCACCCACAGATTTACTGATGCCGCTTCTATGAGGCGGCATTGGAAATCAACGGAGGGCAACACGATGACCGATGCAGCAGCAACACAAACGAAGTGCACGTACTGCGGCAAACCAGCTGAAAAGGTTGTACGCCGCAACATCCACGACCGGACACGCGACCCATATACCAACCGTCAGGTGCTCCGCACTCGCGAGCTGTCGTTTTGCAGCGCTGAACATGCGAGCAACTACCAGATGGGCTGCGAAGGCTGACAGGGCCTTTTCCTGATGCACCTGGTGACGGGTGCATTGGGAAAACAACCGAACAACCGAACAACGGAGCAAGACGAGATGTTTAATTTCCTAGTGATGATGAAAGAAGGCGAAACCGTAGCGCTGCTGACCGATGGCGGTTACAACGTGACTTTCATGAATAGTGAGCGCCGCACCAGTGTTCGCGGCACGGTGTCGGTTGACGAAGATAGCCAGCGTGTCAGCGTGTGCCGCCATATCCACAACGAAAAGCACATCGGCGCAGCGTGCAACCAGTTCGATGGTGTCGCCTACATCCTTTGAGCAACCCCTCCCACCTCAAGCCCCTTCATTGGGGAACTGCCCGATCCACTCTATGAGAGCGCATCGGATATAGCTCGGCCCTCTGCGTGATAGCAGGGTGGCCACCTTGTCCTGAGCCTGAGCGGATTTTGTCGCGGCGTAGACGGGCAACATTCGGAGGGATTCGAGCTATATCCGATGCGGATGCACGCCCAGGCTGATGGGCAGGTTTGAAAACTAACAGTTCCGAGAGTGAACGCTGACCGGCTAAGTACTATTTTATGCCCGCGCGGTACCGGCTCGTAATAACTGGCATTGCGGTAGCCGAAAGGCGCTGACCGCGGCATGACTCTCAACCCGGAGATCAGCACCGGGCATTCGCATCACCCAAACCAACCGGAGATCACCATGCTCCTACTGTTCCTGATCGGCGCAGCGCTCAGCCATGCGCGGCCAGAACCGCCACCTGATGACGGCCTGCCAACCGGTCCATTGCGCTTCCATCGTGAGCGCTGGCGTTCTAGATCGGGTCTATCTGCGTTCTGGCGCTGATGGCCCCGCCCAAAAACCTGACAACTACTGCATCGATGAAAGCCCGGACGTCCAACCGGGCTTTCTTTATTGCGCCTCTATTACGTCAGCACTCCTCCCCCGCGCCCATCGGCAACCAGCGGGAGGCATGAGTGTTGAGCGAATACAGGTGAACCAAAAATCGGAGTTTCCGAAATGCCAAAGATTTTGGATGTGATCAAAACCAAGCAGGGGCAGATGTTCCTGCTGCTGGATGAAATGCCGCGCCGTGTATACGAGCGCACCGGCAACCTGCTTGTTTCGAGCCACGACGGCTTCTTCGACTTCATGAAGATAGTGCCAGGCACCCGTGATGCGTTTGCGGGCCGCACTTTCACCATCAATCTCGCCGACGGCTCGACCCTGGAGTGCAAAGGCCAGGTCTGGGATTGCGGCGGTGATCCTGGTGTCCCAACGCTTCATGCCGGCATTGGCACCCGTGAGTCACTGGAGAGTTGCTACGTGTTCAGTGGCGCCATCGTCGCGAGGTCGCTGGTAGAGGCTTGGCTGTCCGAGAACAAGCCGAGCAACCGTTACTACAAGTACGACAAGCGCGAGACCGTCGAGTACTGGGAAGCCATTTACCGAACCGAGGGATGGGGGAATCGAATTTCTCCGGCTAGGGCCCGGAAGCTCCGCAAGCGCGGCGCGACCATCTGGCGCGTAGATGGCAGGCCAACCTGGAGCGCTCGCTTCGAGAAGCGCAAAGCTCAAATCCTCGCGGACATTGCCGCAGACGCCTAACCCCAAACACTGGAGGTCGCCATGAGCGATTGGATCAAGTGCAGCGACAGACTGCCCGATCTGCCGAAGGGTGGCGGCAAGTACCACGCCATTGCCTACACACCAGCGAGGGAGGCGCAACGGTTCGCCAATGGATCGCGCTTCCTCTACTGGAACGGCATCGACTGGCGGTACCCGGACGGCTCGCGATTTGAGAACCGGGTAACGCACTGGCAGCCATTCCTCTTGCCGCCCACCGAATAACGCCACCCTGGAGGCGACCATGAATCAAAGTCAGCACGCTTACTGCGATGTAGCGCTCGCAATGAATCAGCGCCGCAATATGGCCTTGGCGCTTTGCCTTGGCCTGGTCGGCTCCAGTGCACCGAAGACTTCGCCACTGTTTCGGGTGATCCCGGCCGGCAATGAGTTCTTCCACGTCGTCGACTCGTCCACCGGCAAGGTGAAGGGGTTTCGCCGCAACCACAACGAAGCCTGCGCCCTGGCTCGGCGACTGGAGACCCACGATGCCAACAAGCTACGCGGATAGCGCCCAGGCCAGAGAATCCGACAGGCGCTGGGACTTGCCCAACTTTGGCAAGAAGCAGCACTTGGACCTGTTCCACGAGTACACGGCTGACGACCTCGCTGAGCGCGAGGCTAGGCGAATCAAAGAGCGCGCCAGCCTCAAGCTGCGCATAGATGCCGCTATGGCTCAAATGGAGCTTATCTGCCCGCCAGTAGGAGGTGCCGAATGAACGTCGCACAGCGAGATCATCAGAACGCTGTGAGCTGGATCGAGGGCGAGATCGAAAACATGATCCGCGACCTGGGCAAGCCTAATGCCAGTTCAGCTGCTACATCGTGCGTCACCCTGGCCTTCATGCTGCGCGTTATCGACGACAGCGAACATCGCTACTTCCGGGCGCGCATCGACAAGATCTACGCCAACTACAACGCCCCTATCGTTTCGAACGCTTAACGGCGGCGCCCCACCCAACCACAACACTTTCAATGCTGCGCCAGACGCGGCGAGGGATCTTCATGTCCACCAATCCTAAAAAAGCACCCGCACAAGAATCGCTCGAGATGAGCGAAACCGAAGAATCCAAGAAGTCCGTTGCCCCCGCTGTCGCCGTCACAGACATCGCGGAGTATCGGCCACATGAGGAGCAAATCGTACGCTTAGAGACAACCTACGGGAAGCTGGTGGTCGACTGCTCGACCAGCGAAGGCTTGGCGAATGCAAAGGAAGTTCGCGTCGATATCCGCGACGTGCGTTATGCCCTAGCCAACACCACGAAAACGGCACTGGTTCCCTACCAGCAGGCGGTTAAAGACGCCCAGGCTCGCGTCAACCAGGTAAAGGAGTTCGGCGAGACGCTGAAAGATAGAGTCTTGGCAATCGAGACTCCTGTTGACGAAGCAATCAAGGCTGAAGAAAAGCGCATAGCTGATGCCAAGGCAGAACGCGAGCGTGTCGAGGCTGAGCGTATCGAAGCCATCCGGGCAAAGATTACTCGCTTCAGCTCTGTCGCTGCCGCATACGCAAGCCGCAGCGCTGCCGACGTCTCTAGCGTACTCCAGAATGTCAAAGACTCGGTAATTCTGCCCGAGGAATACGGCGAGTTTGAAGCCGAAGGCACTATCGCTCGCGACAACGCAATTGAGCAATTAGAGGCGCTGCACAAGGCTGCAATTGACCGTGAGGAAGCCGCTTCCAAGCTTCTGGCCCAGCAGAAAGAGCTGGACGAGCTGCGTGAAAAGCAGCGCAAAGCCGAAGTCGAAGCTGAAGAGTTACGCAGGCAGCGAGCCGAGGAAGATCGTCTGCGCCTGAAGAAGCAACAGGACGAGTTGGACCAGCAACGCCGCGACATTGAAGCACAACAGCGCCAGCAGCGTGAACGTGACGCGCAGTATCAGCGCGACCAGGAAGAGCTGGCCCGTCTGCGTGCCCAGGCTTCTGCGCCCGTACCAGCAGCGACTGTTGCTGCGGCTCCAGTGATTGCTGACCCAGCACAATCGGTCCTAGCAGCAGTTGATTCTGCCCCAGCGGCGGACGCATTCGCTGACTCGAACATTCCAAGCGCCAGCGAAGTGGTCGAGGTCGTAGCAATGGCCTTCTGCGTCAGCAATGACGAGGCCTCTGCCTGGCTGCGCGCGTTGTCGTTCTAAAGAACCCTGAAGCCACCCCGGAGGCTGACCAAAGTCGTCGGCTATGGAGTTAACAATGAACGCCCAAACCCAGATTTCTACAGTGCCAATGGACACCAGCCCGACGGGGCTGATCCTCAACCGCGACAGCATGCAGTCGATGACTGAGCTCGCGGGCATCATGGCAGGGGGCAAAACCACCCTGCCGAAGCACTTTCACGGCAACACCGCCGACTGCATGGCAGTGATCATGCAGTCCATGCAGTGGGGAATGAACCCATTCCAAGTGGCGCAGAAGACCTTCATCGTCAACGGCGGCCAACTGAGCTATGAAGCCCAGCTGGTCAACGCGGTCATCACGACGCGAGCCCCGACCATTGATCGAATCCACTACGAGTGGTTTGGCGACTGGGACAAGATCATTGGCAATTTCCGCGAGATTGAGAGCAAAAAACAAACGGATGACCACGGGCAGCCGAAGAAATACCGCGTCCCAAACTGGAACATTAATGACGAGAAAGGGTTGGGCGTCCGCGTTTGGGCTACGTTCGTGGGCGAGGATACCCCGCGCGAACTGACCACCTTGATGACTCAGGCACGAACCCGGAACTCGACGCTGTGGGCAGACGATCCGAAGCAGCAGATCGCCTACCTGGCCCTCAAAAAATGGGCTCGCCTGTACTGCCCTGACGTGATCCTGGGCGTGTACACACGCGAAGAGCTGGACGATGGCTATACGCTTCCAGAAACAGACGTTACCCCGAGATCTACCAGCGAAAAGCCTGCTGACGTAGGTGCCGCCTCAGTACCGCAGGGCGACACAACAGATGCGACCTCCGATCTTTTCGAACAGCTGAAAAAAATCGCTCAAGAGCAGGGTATTGAAGGGTATGAAAAAGCTTGGAAAGCCCTGAAACCACAGCAGCGCGGCGCCATTGGCGTGACCCGTCACGGCGAACTGAAGGCTATTGCACAAACCATCGACGCCGAGTTCACAACTGTCAGCGACAGCGCCGACGCTGCTGCCAGCGTCGATACTCAGGACGATGCTCAATGAACGCCTCTGTAGACCTTCAGCGCACCGAGCAGTGGCACCAAGACCGCAGCGGGCGACTCACCGCCAGCCGATTCAAGGATGTGATTGCATGGGGCGACAGTGACAAACACGGCAAACGCAAGCCGCTTGCGGCCCGTACCACCTACATGCGAGAGCTGGCTTTTGAGCGCCTGGCCAACCGATCGAAACATTCGGTCAGCAGCAAGTCGATGGCCTGGGGAACCGAGGTTGAGCAGTCGAGCCACGACTTCTACGAAATCCTGACTGGTAATAGCGTCATCAAGTCGGGCTTCGTAGTTCATCCAAAATACGACTGGCTAGGCTGTTCGCCTGACGGATTGATCGGCGAGGACGGGGGTATCGAGTCGAAATGCCCATTCAATGAGGCCGTCCACGTCCGAACCTGGCTCGAAGGCATGCCCGAGGAACATAAGCCGCAGGTTCAGGGCTGCATGTTCGTCACGGGCCGGGAGTGGTGGGATTTCCTGTCATTCGATCCACGCCAGGATGAAGAATGCCGGCTGTATATCGAGACCATTGAGCGCGATGAGGAGTACATCGCGATGCTTCATCAAGAGCTGGTCCAGTTCAATCTGGAGCTTGGCAGGATGGTTGATGAAGTCGCGGACAAAGCCCGGGCGCAAGCCCATCGCCTAGGATCCTGATCATGATCAGTAACCTGAAATCAGACATCGAGTTTCGGCGCGAGAAAGCGCTGGAGCTTTCCAGTCAAGTCCGGCGGCACCTGGCCGCCGGCGGCAAGCTCAACATCGGCGATAGTCCGCCGATGAATCCAGACCCGGCGAAGCGTTCGGAATTCATCGACCCGAAAACCATCCTCAAGCGCCGCAAGCCGCCCATCACCCGGGCCGAGCGTGAGGCGCTGCGCAAACTCGCGGAGGCATTATGAGCAAGCGCAAGCCGCATAATCTGCAAGCCCGCATTGCCCGGTCATGCCGGTCGCTGCTGGCCGCCAACCACGTCGCGGTGGTCAACATCGACCCCAGCGGCGGCCAGGGCATGATCAATTACAAGTCACTGAAGAACATCGCGCCGGGGAAGATTGGACAGGCCGTTTGCGGTATCCCCCACCGCTGGACGATCTACCTGAGCGCGCTTTGCATCGACGCCCGCGGCGACCGCTACAGCAAGTCGGTAGAGGTAGCGCCCGATGGCGTTTACCTCTCCGACCACCTGGAAGACGTGATCGAGCACTGCTACAAGAAGCTGCGCGACGAGGCCAATCAAAGCCAGATGGTGGCCTCGGGCTGGATCGCCATTCCCGAAGCGATGTCGCTGGACGAGGCGCACGCCGCGCGGATCTTCGAAGCCGTAGGCGCCTGGAGCCAGGTGAAGGTCGATTCATGTGCCGCATAGCCCGCACCCAGCAACGCAAACATCAAACCTGGCTCGCACTGACGGCCAGCGGAATAGAAGAGGTAGGCCATGGCCAAGACTGTGCAGGAAAGATCAGCCAAAACTGCCAGGAAGCGCTTGGCGAATGCCGAAGAGGAATTGAGGCTCAGGGCTCGACCAGGCACCCGTCAGGCGCTGGCCGACCTGATGGAGTGGTCAGGCATTACTGAGCAGGGCGAGGCGATGACGCTGATGATTCATCACCTGCACGCGCTGGGCGCTGCGAAGTGCCAACCTCTACTGAATCCGCCGCGCCACGAAATTGAGATATCGCAAAACGTGGCGCGGGAATTCCGCAATAAAAGCCTACTCGCCATCCAGAAAGACCCGGGCGACGAGATCATAGAACCAGAATAACCCACCCTACTCGCTGCATCCGGTAACCGGAGGGCGGCGCCTGACTGGAGATAATCCAATGCAAATTCAACGCGAAGGTTGCGTTTCGTTCGGCGAGGCGCGCCTGGCCGTGTGGGAGGAAGGTATTCCTCGCGAGTGGGACGCCAAGGTGATCTGGGAGCGCAATTTCAAGCGCGAAGTGTTCAAGCGGATCATTCAAACGCTCAATCGGATAGGCTGGACCGTCAGCGAGCAGACCCATATCTTCACTGACAATAATTCACGCCATTGCGTGAAAGGCGATCTGCAAGCAGACCTAAAGATCATGGGGCGCAGCATTGAACTGGAGTTCTTCCAGGCTGTGAACACCCCGGATCGCGCAGACCACGGCGGGCGGTACCAAAGCGACAAAGAAAAGCACATGCCTTACCTGGCTCGCCTGGAAATGCAGCGTACCCGCATGCGCATTCGTGACTACCTGTGCAACGTCTTCACCGGCTATACGTTCAAGGCTCAAGGCCGAGAGTGTGGCTTGGGCGGAATGACCAACACCGAGTGGATCAATGCCGACTACGTGAGTGCCCGGCGCTTTGGGCCTCCCACTATTCCTGCTGCCGACTACAACTCAGGGTCGGGCGACAAGAAAACAATTGAACATGGTGCGAAGGTCTGGACGACTGACCGCAAAGGTCGCTGGTACCTGGGCACTGCGTTCGTGAACATCAACAACATGTGGTGGGTCGCTCATGGCAAGTACGGCTACGACAACAAGGCTTGCTTCGAGCTGTTTGTTGAGCGGCCTGCAGACATCAGAGCCAAGAAGAATGACCGAGCCCGCCGCCAGCGCCTGGAAGACCTGATCGCGAAGGCGGTGGCTGGGATGAACTATCAGCGCGCCGAGGTGCTGCGCAAGGTGCTTTTCCCTGAGCCTGAGCCACTGTTCATGATCCTAAACGTGAAAGACGGGGTCTATTTCCGGCCCAACTACAGCGGATACACCAGTGACACGATCAGGGCTGGCAAGTACACCCGCGCGGAACTGAAGCCCTACCTGGGTGATGCCGACGAGAAGGACGACCTGAAGGCTGTGCCGATTTCACAGGCCGCCTGATCACGCTCCATACCCGTCTCCCGTAATACCCCATATCAACGAATCACGCCAGCCGGCGAGGCAGGCACGCATCTGGAATTCAATATGACCATCACCGCCCCGGTCATCCGGTACCACGGCGCAAAGTTCAGGCTTGCGCCGTGGGTGCTGCAACACTTCCCACCGCACACCTGTTACGTCGAGTCATTCGGCGGCGCCGCCGGCGTGCTGATGCAAAAGCCCCGATCGTATGCCGAGGTTTACAACGACCTCGACGGCGACATCGTGAATCTGTTCCGGGTCTTGCAGGATCAGGATTCGCGATCGGGACTCGTCGAGCGCCTTGTGTTTACCCCCTACTCCCGCGAAGAGTTCGAACTTTCCTGGGAACCGAGCGCCGAGCCGATCGAGCGCGCAAGGCGCACTATCATCAGGGCGCAAATGGGGTTTGGCTCCGCCGGCGCCACCAAGGGCGTGACCGGCTTCCGCATCGACACGAAGCGCCAGTACGGCACCGCCCAGTCACTCTGGGCAACCTATCCCGAACAGCTTGCCGAGGTTGGCCAGAGGCTGAGCGGCGTGCTGATCGAAAACCGTCCCGCGATCGAGGTCATCAAAGCGCACGACGGGCCGCAAACACTTCACTACGTCGACCCTCCCTACGTGCACGACACCAGATACAAGGGCGCATCCAGCGGGCGCTACTACAAGCACGAGATGGACGACAGCGCCCACCGTGAACTGCTCGGCGTACTGCTCGAGCTAGAAGGAATGGTCGTGCTTTCGGGATACCCCAGCGATCTCTACGCGGAGCTGCTGCCAGGCTGGGCCAGTTACAGCACATCCGCCCGCATCAGCGCGGCGCGCGGCACAGCAAGCCGAACCGAATGCATATGGCTGAACCCTGCCTGTGTCGATCGCGTAAGCCAGATAGGCCTGGATCTCGGCGAGCGAGCTTAACCCCCAACCCTTTTTAAACTTAACGCCAGCCGGCGAGGATCCCCTATGTCCGCACAACAGAAGAAACACCCCTTAGATTTCAAAACCCAATACGGACTCGGCTTCAACCCTCAGGACGATGAGATCGTTGTCGACTTCTTCTGTGGTGGTGGCGGCGCCGGCACCGGCCTGGAAATGGGCCTGGGCCGCGCGGTGAACGTGGCGAAGAACCACAGCCCGCAAGCGATCAGCATGCACACCGTAAATCACCCAGGCGCCAAGCACTTCACCACCGACGTTTTCGACGGCGACCCGGACACCGAATGCGGTGGCAAGGCCGTGGGCTGGTTTCACATGTCGCCGGACTGCACCCACCACAGCCAGGCTGCCGGCGGCCAGCCGCGCAAACGCGAGATACGCAACCTGTCGTGGATCGGCCTCAAGTGGGGCGGAAAGAAGCGGCCCCGGGTGATCAGCCTGGAAAACGTGAAGCAGATCCTGCAGTGGGGCCGATTGATCGCCAAGCGTGACAAGGCCACCGGGCGGGTGGTGACCCTGGACCAGGTGCCGCACCCGACCAAGAAGGGAAAGACCACCAACCGGATCGCCGCACCGGGTGAGCAAGTGCCGGTATGTAACCAGTTCCTGGTCCCTGATCCGAAGCAGCGTGGCCGCACCTGGCGCCGGTTCGTGGCGCTGCTGGAAGGGATGGGTTATGTCGTGGAGTGGAAGGTGATCAGGGCATGCGACTTCGGTGCACCGACCAGCCGGGAGCGCCTTTTTATGATCGCCCGGTGCGATGGCCGGCCGATCGTATGGCCGGAGCCTACTCACGCGAAGAATCCCGTCAAGGGCCAGCAGAAGTGGAAAACCGCCGCTGGCTGCATCGACTTCACCGACCTGGGGAAAAGCATCTTCGGCCGCAAGAAGGACTTGGCCGACGCAACGTTGCGCCGGGTCGCCAAGGGCATGAAGAAATTCGTCATCGACAACCCGGCGCCGTTCATTGTGCCGATTGCGAACTGGTCGGGGGATTCGGTGCAGTCTGCCAATGAGCCGCTGCGCACAGTCACCTCCTATCCAAAGGGTGGCGCCTTCTCCGTGGTCAGCCCGGTGATCGCGCCAGCAACGCACCAGGGCAGCGACCGAATTAATGACCCGCTCGACCCGCTGCCTACGGTGACCTGCGCGAATCGCGGCGAGCTGACGCTCATCAGTCCCACGCTGATTCAGTCGGGCTACGGGGAGCGCCCAGGGCAAGAGCCACGGGTGCCGGGCGTGGATCAACCGTTGGGCACGGTTGTCGCCGGCGGCGTGAAGCACGCACTGGCTTCCGCCTGTATCGTCCAGGCCGGCCACGGCGAAGGTTCCGGCGTAAACAAGCGCCGATCCCACGGGGTGAACGATATCTGCGGACCGGTAGGCACGGTTACCGCCAGCGGCGGCGGCCAATCCGTCAGCGCCGCGGTGATGATCCAGGCCAACGGCGGATTCAACACCACGCACGCCAAGAGCATGCACGACCCGATGACCACGGTCACCAACACAGGCAGCCAGCAGCAGTTGGCCGTGGCGAACCTGGTGCACCTGCGGGGCAACTGCGATTCACGGGATGCAAATGACCCGTTGCACACCATAAGCGCCGGCGGCCAGCACCACGGGTTGGTCAGCGCATTCATGGAGCGGGCATTCGGCGGCAGCGTGGGCCAAGGCCTGGAAGAGCCGGCACCGACCATCACCGCCGGTGGTGGGGGCAAGAGCTCACTGGTATCGCTCACTCTCTCGCCAGAGCACGAAGCCGGCGCCCTCCGGGTCGCTGCCTTCCTGATCAGCTACTACGGCACCGAGAACGTCAGCGCTTGCGATGCGCCGTCACCGACAATCACCACCAAGGACCGGCTGGCCCTGGTCACAGTGATGGTTCAAGGCACGCCCTACGTGATCGTCGACATCTGCCTGCGGATGCTCAAGCCAGCGGAGCTATACAAGGCCCAGGGCTTCCCAGCGGACTACCACATCACCCACGGCGCAGACGGCAAGCCCTTTACCGTTACCCAGCAGGTGCACATGTGCGGCAACAGCGTCAGCCCACCGCCGATGGCTGCACTGGCCCGGGCCAACGATCCGTGGCGCGCCGAAGAACGCCAAGCGCACGCCGCATAACTTCCCCACACCACCGCCCGGGCATGGCCCGGCAAGGACTCCCCATGCCGACAGAAAACCGTATCGACTGTCCAGCCCTGCACAAACGCAGCAAAAGCTACCCGTTCGGCGATCGCGTGCCACGCACGGTGAAGATGTTCACGACCGTCGTGGCCGATCCGATGCCGGGAATTACGTCCGCACTCTTGCAGGGTGATGGCCCGATCTGCCCTGAAGGTCAAATCTTTCCCGTATGGACCAACAGCCACGGCGCGGTCGCGGCTGTGATGCCAGATGGCAAGCATCTTGGCCTGCGCCCTTCAGAGTTCGAGGTCTACACCTGGCACGACCTATCGCCGGCGCCAGCAGCGTCCGGCGTAACCCTCCAGGCCGCGCGAGCCAACCGCGTCTACGTGGCCGGGCCCATGACTGGCATCACCGACTTCAACTACCCGGCCTTCAACGCCGTGGCCGACCAACTGCGCGCCATGGGCTACGAAGTCGAAAACCCGGCAGACCACGGCATCGTCGAGGGCGCGCAGTGGGCCGACTACATGGCATACGACCTGACACGCCTGGGGCTGTGCGGGGTGATCGCCCTGCTGCCGGGCTGGGAAAACTCGAAGGGCGCCCAGCTCGAAGTCCTGATTGCCAGGCACCTCGGCATGACGATTGTGAATGCCCGTGATCTGGTAACGAGGGAGGCTGTATGAGCAATGAGCGGACGATCAGTGTGAAGTCATCCGTGCTTGAGAAGGCGCTGCGCGATGCGGGTCTGGTGCGCTTCCACACCGACAGCCATGTGGCAGAGCTGCGCGCCCTGCTGGATGCGCCTGCACGCACGCCCCTGCCCGGTGGTGGAGCGCTGGAAGAACAACCCGAATGGGCGCAGATCCAAATTCTCAAGAACACAGTTTCGGACCTGCAAGGCGACATCGAAAAGCTTCAAGCGGATATAGCCGCCCAGCCCCAGGGCGAGCCGGTGGCGTGGATAGACTGGAGTGGCGGCGATTGTCCTGTAGATGCTGATGCCATGGTCGAGTACTCGATGGCTGGCAACCCTCAACAGGTGTGCCGACCTGAGTTTGCATGTCGTCTTGACTGGCGCCACGATCACCGGCCAACAAAGCGCAAATCTAACATTGTCAAATACCGGCCCATCGCCGAGCAGCCCGCGCCGGTAGCGGTGGTGCTGCCTGAGAGCCTGCCGGGCGACGACGGCGTATGCACCGAATCACATTACGCATCGGGCTGGAACGCCTGCCTCGACGAGCTGAAACGCCTCAACCTCTCTCTGTAACCCCTCCCCCTTCAAAGTCAGCCGCTATAGCGGCAAGGACAGGTATCGCCCAATGGAAACTACAGACACTGTAGAGATTGCTTTCGTCAATGGCGCGTCGGCAGCTTGCGGCTGCAAGTCTAGGTTCAGCAGTGGCGGCGGCGAATATTCGGACGTGCACTTCGTAACTCTGTGCAGAGAGCACAGCGGGAACAAGCCTTTCGGGCCGGTCGAGGTCAAGCGCGATGCGGATGGTTGGTGGTATCACCCAAACATCCCGAGCTTTGGCGAAGGCGAAGACCCGGCGCCCTACATCGCCTGGGCCAAGGAACAGGGTCTGGAACTGAAAGGCTGGCACTCTGGCGACGAACTCGAGGATCTTCCTGACGAGGATGCTGCGTGCACCGCCTGGAATCCCGAATCGCCAGGCCCTGAGTGGTTCCTGATGGGGATCTTCGATACGGATGACGGTCCCTACGTGCAGTGGGCGCGACGGGAGGTTACGCCGTGAGCCAGACCAAAGAACGCCCCATCCTGTTCTCATCGCCGATGGTGCGCGCCATCCTGGAAGGTCGGAAGACTGTCACGCGGCGAGCACTCAATGCCCAATCGCTGAAAAACATAGGCTACGGCGTTCAGCTTGGCGAATGCCACGAACTTCCAAGCGAAGGGCCGCTGCACCCGAACAGCATCGGGTATTACACGGACTTCTGCCCCTTCGGCCAGCCCGGCGACCGGCTGTGGGTTCGCGAGACCTGGTACTGCGATCACTTCGAAGTCCAGAAAGGCCCATACCTGCAACCTGCTGATATGCATGACCTCGATCAATCGCGTGAGGACGGAGAACTGGTGTACGCCGCCGATGGCCTGGCGCCGTACGAGCAGGATCAGCCAACCTGGAAGCCGTCGATCCACATGCCGCGCTGGGCGAGCCGCATCCTGCTGGAGATCACCGCCGTGCGCGTCGAGCGGTTGCAGGACATCGGCGAGGACCAGGCCAAGGCAGAGGGTTGCTTCTTTACCGACTACGGCCAGCAGTGCGCCCATGGCGGCACCGGCTGGAAAGACATAGGCATCTGTCCGGCGGTGGTCGGCCACCGGCAGCGCACCGGCTGGGCCTGGGACAAAACAACCAGCCATGAGGAATGCCTCGGGAGTCCGCGCTGGGCGTTCGCCAATCTTTGGAACGCCACCGGCGGCGACTGGGACGCCAACCCGTGGGTCTGGGTGGTCGAGTTCAAGCGGGTGACGCCATGATCGCCACCCTCTGGTTCGCCTACGTCTTCATCTACAAGGGACCCAGGCCATGAGAGAGCCAACAGGAGAATTTTACTCAGCTGAGCAAGCTGCAGAGCACGCAAAGGAGTGGTGCAAGAAAAATCCGGCGTGGCGCCGGATCTGTGACATCCCGGATATCTCCGTATTCGAAAAAACCTACGACGAGATTCCAAAACGCGAGCGCGCCTATTGGGACAAGAACGGCGGCGAAGAATGCTGGCGGGAGTTCGGGACCGCAAAAAGCAGAGTGCCGATAGGGTTCATCTCCGGGAAGGGTGAGTTCTTCGATCACGTTCTCAAAGTGCCACTCCATCACAACCTGATGACGGTGTTCCGCGTTGGCAGGCGCTGGAAACCCTGACCCTTCCCCCTAACCCCAATCCCCCTAGATGCCTGCCGGTGAGCGGCGGGCGAGGTATGCGCGTGAATATTTATCGACACACCTTCGCAGCCGTCTGCCCGTCCGACGGCGAAACGATCGTCTACCGCCTTGAACTGCGAGCGGCCACCATGATTCACGTCGAGCACATCAAGGCAGCGACAGCACTGATCAAAAAGGGCTGGCATGAGCAGATCGCAGACCGCCTGGCAGAATCATTGGGCGGCGATCAAACCATCATTGCCACGCACCAGGGCGTTGAGATCGAAACAGTGAGGCTCAGCGGATGATCCATTACCACGGCACGCCTGTCGGCGGTAAGCGCGAGGACGCCGCTAAGTTCCTGGCCGGCCGGCACGCGCTGGTGCCTTTCCCACGCAAGGACGATCTCGGGATTGTCGCCGATGTATGCAAGTCGTTTGTTTTCGATAACGGCGCATTCACGGTGTGGAAAAAAGGCGGACAGGTAGACGTCGAGGGCTACACACGCTGGGTCGAAGACTGGCACCGACACCCTGGATTCACTTGGGCGCTCATTCCGGATGTCATCGACGGCGATGAAGAGGCAAACGACGACCTTGTTCGGCAGTGGCCAGAGGAGCTTCGCGGAGTGCCTGTCTGGCACTTGCACGAATCGCTTGAGCGGTTGCAGCGGCTGGCAAGGTGTTGGCGTACGGTCGCCCTGGGCAGTTCTGGGCAATGGGCTTCACCGGGAACTGGAGCGTGGTGGAAGCGGATGGGCATCGCGATGGATGCCATCTGCGATGACCAAGGCCGCCCGGCTTGCAGGCTGCACGGGTTGCGGATGCTCGACCCCGCGATATTCCAGCACCTGCCCTTCGCCTCTGCCGACTCCACTAACGCTGCGGTAAACGGCGGCAGCATCAGTCGCTTCGGCATGTACACCCCGCCAACCGCTGGCCAGCGCGCCAACGTCATCGCCGACCGCATCGAGTCGCACAACAGTTCCCCGATCTGGCAGCGAGAAGCCCAGGCCGAAATGGCCTTGTAATCCACCTTCTGCCGCTCAGCGCGGCAAGGACACCCCATGTTCGCTACGAAACTCACCCTGATAATGCTGGGCGCTTTGCTGTACCTGGTCGGTACCGGCACCTGGTTCATCTGGATCGGACCTGATCTAGTCGGCACTGGCACCACCGAGGCGCTGCTCTACGCATTCGCCGGCACCTGCGCTTGGCTGTTGATCAGCTTCGGCCTGGCAGTTCACATCATCAAGACAGCGCGGCCCACTGCAGGCGCACGGAGAGAGCCATGAATAGAGCAGAAAACATTGATCGCTTTCTGCGCCTCGACGAGGTGCTTCACACTACCGGCCTGGGCCGCAACACTGTTTATCGGCGGATCAGGGAGGGCACGTTCCCAAAACAGGTTAGAATAGGCCCTAACTCGGTCGCCTGGCGCCAGTCGGCAATCGCTGAATGGATGACTTCAATCACGCCCAGCAACGACCAATCAGTACATTGATCAGTACACCAGCTACTGACAATCTCCCCAAAGCCACGCAACACAAGCCCTACAGGTCACACCGTGGAAATCTTCAAAGAGTTTACCTTCGAATCCGCCCACCGCCTGCCTCATGTACCGGAAGGCCACAAATGCGGGCGCCTGCATGGGCACTCGTTCAAAGTGGCGATCCACCTGAGCGGCG